>OJNQ01001302.1_pt1 | contig 18095 bp, 10 predicted proteins | sample 1597621 | NCBI WGS metagenome assembly OJNQ01 (sample SAMEA2452137, study PRJEB22498) | human gut metagenome | reverse complement strand
ACACTTACACACTATAGTTTGAGGAAGAAAGAAGCGGAGATCCCTCTCTTGCCCCATAAACAAAAGAAAGGTCTCCGCTTCGCCGAATGATATGAATGATAAGTCGCTTACTTCTGCAGCTTCAAAACGCAGGAAGTTTCCGGCAGGTTTTCCGAAACGACCGTCAGTGTGGCTTCTCCCGCTTCGCCGGTACTTTGCAACAGCACCTGTGCAAGTCCGTTGAATGCCTTTACCTGATAGGTACGGGCATCGGTGTCGGCCGGACGTTCCGTAGCCTGATAAGCGGGGTCGCCATTCCCCACCCCAAGGATGCGTACCGGACCGGAGACGGTTATCGTCAAGTCGTTGCAAGCAGTGGGGACAAAACGTTTCTTCTTGTCCTGCAACTCAATGTTACACACTGCCACATCCCGATTGTCTGCCTGAATGACGGAACGGTCTGCCGTCAGGAAGATACGGGCAGGAGCACCGGTAGTCTCCACAGTACGGGCCAATATTTTTTTGCCGTTCTTATAGCCTACAGCCTTCACTGCACCGGGCTGGAAAACGGCTTTCCAGGAAAGATGGCCGTTTCGGGGCATCGGTTTGCGCTCCAGTTTCTTGCCGTTCACAGTCAGTTCCACTTCATCGCAATTACTGTATACCCAAATGTCGATGCTATCACCTTCGTGACCTTGCAGATTCCAGTGAGGAAGGATGTGCAGCACCGGCTCATCCGTCCACCAGGACTTCAGATACCAGGCTTCGTCCTTGGGAAAACCGCAGTAGTCCAGAATGCCGAATTGTGAGCCCGTAGCCGGGAACTTCATGGGGTTGGGTTCACCGCGGTAGTCGAAACCTGTCCAATAGAAAAGACCTGCCAGATAGGGGCGTTCGTCATAGAATTTCCAGCCACGCTCGATGCAGTTCAGCAGGCTGTCAGGTCCGTTCGGCTTGCGGTTGTGCGCCACCATGTGGCCTTTGTCGTGGGCATCGAAGTAGATGCCGCGCGTACCACAGCCCGTAGTCTCTTCCGAACCGAGCGCACGGCGGCCGGGATAATCCTTGCGGTGCTGCTCCACCGGATTCTGAAGGATGTAGTTATAACCGGCCACGTCTGCGGGAATCAAGATGGCAGGGCCACTGCTCGAAGCAACGGTCATGAGGCGCGTAGGGTCGAAACGGTGGCAATATTCACGCATCGTGGCAGCAATGCGTGTACCGTTTTCTTTCCACTCGATGCCCCACTCCTCGTTGCCTACGCTCCAAAGGATGATGCACGGATGGTTGCGGTCGCGGTCTATCATGCGTTTCAGCAAGCGGGTATGTTCTTCGTTGACACCCGTCAGACGGTTTTCCTCTATCACAAGAATGCCGAGGCGGTCACAGGCATCGAGCATTTCGGGAGTCATCGGGTTATGGGAAGAACGGTAGGCATTGCAGCCGAACTTCTTCAGTTCCTTCAATCGGTACACTTGTAGGGCATCGGGAATGCCGGCACCTACTCCGGGGTGGTCTTGGTGCATGTTCACACCTTTCAGTTTCAGAGGCTGTCCGTTCAGAAGGAAGCCCTTGTCGGCATCGAAGCGGATGTCACGAATACCCGTAGTAGTGGTATAAGCATCCACTAGCTTGCCATGCTGATAGACTTCCGTAAGCAGTGTATATAAATAAGGTGCATCCACACTCCAAAGATGAGGTTTGTCCAGCGCTATTTCACCGACGGTGAGCTGGCGGTCTTTCGGCAGTACCGGCTGACCGGCCGTTTCGCAGCGTGCCACTTCCTTGCCGTCGGCATCCCGGAGGATATGGCAGAGGCGGTAATCCTCCGTTTGCAGACCGGAGTTTTCAACAGTGGTCTCTATCGTCAGCTTGGCCTTGTCAAAAGGTGCGGCCAGCGTGCTGTGCACAAAGGTTCCGAAAGGAGCCACATGCAACGGCGCCGTCTTGTTCAGCCATACATGGCGGTAGATGCCCGCACCCTCGTAAAACCAGCCCTCCTCGAGCGTGGCATCCGCACGGACGCAGATAAGATTCTCTTCTCCGTAATTCAGGTATTCCGTAATGTCGTATACCTGCGTGGCATAGCCGCTGGGTTCGTGTCCCAGGTAGAAACCGTTTATCCAGATACGGGCATCACGGAAGATACCGTCGAACTGAAGATAAAGATGTTTGCCGAGGTCCTCTTGTGGCACGGTGATGGTCTTTCGGTACCATCCCACAGAGTTTTCGGGGAATTTATAGCCGACGGCTTTATAGCCATGACTGTGGCTCGCCTCTTTGGCATAAGGCAAATCAACCACCCAGTCATGCGGAAGGTTGACCGTCTTCCAGTCCACACCCCACTTCTCCGGATTGAACTTAGGGGAGTAAGGACCCTCATTATGGATAGAGGCTGCTTTAGTCAGATAGTTGAAGTACTCCGTTCCGCAGCCGAAGTCTTTCTCCGGTGAGGAAGCATTGCCAAAAGCAAACTGCCAGCCGTCATCCAGCAAAATACGTTCGCGGACGGATTGGGCAGAAAGAGAAAAGGTAATTCCAAGAAGGAACAGAAATGCGAATAAGTGTTTCATATCGGTTAATCATAAAATGTGTTTACAAAGATAGAGCGAAAAAGATTCGTGCGGTGATACTTTTGTATCTTTTTCCGGTACTTCATGTTTCCGAGGGGAAAAAACACACCGGGCAAACAAGGGTGATAGGAGAAAAGTTTTTAAATTTGAAGCGTGCTTCCGGGAAAATGGCCGGATGCCACAACTAACGAAGAATGCAAACTAAATACAAGAAATAATATGCAAGACAAAAGATTCGGATATTTCGATGACGACAACCGCGAATACGTCATTACCGACCCCAAGACACCTTGGCCATGGATTAACTACCTAGGCAATGAAGACTTCTTCTCACTCATCTCCAATACCGCCGGAGGCTATTCCTTCTACAAGGACGCCAAGTTCCGCCGCATCACCCGCTACCGCTACAACAACGTGCCGATGGACAACGGGGGACGCTACTTCTACATCAATGAAGGCGGCAACGTATGGTCTCCCACCTGGAAGCCCTGCAAGACTGCACTCGACAGTTACGAGTGTCGCCACGGCATGAGCTACACCCGCATCACCGGATCCAAAGACGGCATCGAAGCCAGCCTGCTCTTCTTCGTCCCACTGAAGACCTGGGGAGAGGTGCAGAAGCTGACCTTGCGGAACACTTCTGCCAAAGTGAGAAAACTCAAACTATTCTCTTTTGCCGAATGGTGCTTGTGGAATGCCGCTACGGACATGGAGAACTTCCAGCGTAACTTCTCCACGGGAGAGGTGGAAGTGGACGGGTCTGTCATCTACCACAAGACGGAATACAAGGAACGCCGCAATCACTACGCCTTCTACAGTGTCAATACACCCGTAGACGGTTTCGATACCGACCGCGAAACATTCGTGGGACTCTACAACGAGTTTGCCGACCCGGAACGGGTAGTAGAAGGCAGACCGGGCAACAGCATTGCCCACGGTTGGAGTCCCATCGCCTCGCACTATCTGGAAGTAGAACTGCAACCCGGCGAAAGTCGCGACTTCATCTTCCTGCTGGGCTATGTGGAAAACAAGCAGGAGGCAAAGTTCGAGGAACGTGAAGAATCTCTGCATGAAGCGTTCAAGCAGAGTGTACCCTCTTCACCTATTATAAATAAGGTAAAGGCTAAGGCGATGATTTCGGCCTTCGACACTACCGCCAAAGTAGATGCTGCCTTTGCCGAACTGAAAGCCTACTGGGACCGCCTGCTGGACATCTACGTCGTAAAGACCGACGAAGAAAAACTGGACCGCATGGTGAACATCTGGAACCAGTATCAGTGCATGATTACCTTCAACATGTCCCGTTCCGCCTCTTTCTTCGAGAGCGGCATCGGTCGTGGAATGGGTTTCCGCGACTCCAACCAGGACCTCGTGGGCTTCGTGCATCAGATACCGGAACGAGCCCGCGAACGAATCATCGACATAGCTTCTACCCAATTCCCCGACGGAGGATGCTACCACCAATACCAACCGCTGACCAAACGCGGCAACAACGACATCGGCGGCGGCTTCAACGATGACCCCATGTGGCTTATCTTCGGTACGGTGGCATACATCAAGGAATCGGGAGACTTCAGTATCCTGGATGAGCCCGTCCCCTTCGACAACAAAGAAGGTTCGGAAGTGTCTCTGTTCGAGCACCTGCGCGTCTCCTTCAACCACGTCATCGAGAACCTCGGCCCCCACATGTTGCCCCTCATCGGCCGTGCCGACTGGAATGACTGCCTGAACCTGAACTGCTTCTCCTGGGACCCGAATGAATCCTTCCAGACCACGGAAAACCAGACGGAAGGCAGCCAGGCAGAATCGCTGATGATTGCCGGCTTGTTCGTGGTATGCGGACGCGACTACGTGGAGCTGTGCCGCCGCCTGGGTAAAGACGACGAAGCAAACAGAGCGCAAACCTACATAGACAATATGGTGGAAGCCGTAAAAAAACACGGCTGGGACGGAGACTGGGATCTGCGCGCCTACGATTACTTCGGCCACAAGGTAGGCTCCAAAGAGAACGAAGAAGGACAAATCTTCATCGAATCGCAAGGCTGGTGCACCATGGCAGGCATCGGACTGGAAGAAGGCATGGTAGAAAAAGCACTGGACTCCGTAAAGGAACGCCTGGACTGCGAACACGGTATTGTACTCAACAATCCACCCTTCACCCGCTATGTTGTGGAGTATGGAGAAATCTCCACCTATCCCGCCGGCTACAAGGAGAACGCAGGTATCTTCTGCCACAACAACCCGTGGGTCATCATCGGAGAAACCGTACTGGGACGGGGTGACCGTTCCTGGGAGTATTTCCGCAAGATATGCCCGTCGTACACCGAAGAGCACAGTGCCCTGCATAAAGTAGAACCTTACGTATGCTGCCAGATGGTGGCCGGCAAGGACGCCGCCCGCCCTGGTGAAGGCAAGAACAGCTGGCTGACTGGAACGGCTGCCTGGATGTGGTATGCCATCACGCAATTCATACTCGGCATCAAGCCTTCGTATGAAGGTCTGGAAATCAATCCTTGTATCCCGTCAGACTGGAAAGGCTTCAACGTGAAGCGCAAGTTCCGCGGAGCGGAATATCATATTACCGTGAAGAATCCCGATGGTGTGTGCAAAGGCATCAAGTCCGTCACGGTAGACGGCAAGCCGGTAGAAGGCAATGTAGTGAAGCATCTGCCGGGCACGCATACAGTAGAAGTAATAATGGGATAACCCACAAAATACAATATCATGATAAACCCTATTTATTCTCCAACGCCCGAACGCTATGACAACGGTATGAAATTCCGCCGTTGCGGGCAAAGCGGCATCCTGCTGCCAGAAATATCGCTCGGATTGTGGCACAACTTCGGCGACGTGAACACATTTGCCAATTCCCAGGCCATGGCGCACTATGCCTTCGACCGTGGAATCACGCATTTCGACCTCGCCAACAATTACGGTCCTTCCTACGGTTCCGCCGAAGAGACTTTCGGAATGATTATGAAGAAATCCTTCATGCCCTATCGGGACGAACTATTCATCTCCACCAAGGCCGGACACGACATGTGGCCCGGCCCCTACGGGGAGTGGGGCTCACGCAAGTACCTGATGAGCAGCCTCAACCAAAGTCTGAAACGGATGAACCTGGAGTATGTGGACATCTTCTACTCCCACCGCTACGACCCGGATACTCCGCTTGAAGAGACCCTGCAAGCACTGGTTGATATCGTACGGCAAGGCAAAGCACTCTATGTAGGAATCTCCAAATATCCCAAAGAGGCGGCCGAGTTTGCCTACAAATACCTGGAAGAACGGGATGTACACTGCCTGCTCTATCAAGGCAGATACAATCTCTTCAACCGCGAACCGGAAGAAGAAGGTATCCTGCAGCAAGCCAAAGGGAACGGAACCGGCTTCATCGCCTTCTCCCCGCTGGCGCAGGGCCTGCTGACCAACCGCTACCTAAATGGTATTCCCGAAGATTCGCGCATGGCAAAGGGGGCTTTCCTGAAGAAAGAAGCACTGACCGACGAGACGCTGCAAAAAATCAAGGCACTCAACGAAGTTGCTGCCTCACGCGGGCAAACCCTTGCCGAGATGTCACTTGCCTGGCTGTTGAAGGACGACCTGGTGACAAGCGTCATCATCGGAGCGAGCTCCGTTACCCAACTGGCAGATAACCTGAAAGCGACTGAAAATACAGACTTCTCTGCCGAGGAACTGGAGAAGATAAAGAAAATCATTCAAAAATAAATCAACATGAAAAGCCTCCTTATTCAAACCTTTTGTTTATTATTCCTTTGCTTGGGCACGGTCCGTGCACAGCAATACCAACTTGCATCACCCAACGGAAAACTATCCGTTACGGTAGATGCCGGAGAAGCCCTCACCTGGCAGATAGCACACGACGGCACCACAGTGCTGCAACCCTCTGCCATTGCCCTGCAAGGCAGAGATGAAAAATCAGCCAAGAAAGCAATAACTTTCGGTAAAAATGTAAAAGTAATCCGTGCAGAACGCAAGTCCGTGGAGTCCTCCTTCCCCACTCCCCTCTATAAAAAAGCAAGTGTGAAGGATGTCTACAACCAGCTGACACTGAAATGCCGCGGAGGCTACAGCGTACAGTTCCGCGCATACGATGACGGTGCTGCCTACCGCTTCATTTCCGAACAGAACAAGCCGTTTATCGTCCTCAACGAAACTGCGGACTTCAATTTCGACAAGGATTACCAGGCATTTGTACCTTACATAAACGACAACCGCAACGGTGAGCGCTATTGCTTCTCCTTCGAGTCTTACTACGACGAAGCCCCGTTGTCCAAAATGCACACCGACTCACTCTCCATCACCCCACTGATGGTTTGCCTGGACGGAGGAAAGAAAGCCGTTATCATGGAAGCCGGATTGGAAAACTATCCCGGCATGTTCCTCACTGTAAATCCTCAGACACGTCAAGGAGTGCAGGCAGCATTTGCCCCCTATCCGCTGGAAGAAATAATCGGCGGACACAACCGGCTGAACCTGATACCGACCAAGCGTGCAGACTACATCGCCCGTTGTGCCAAGCAGGAGCTCCCCTGGCGTGTGATACTCGTCACCGAAAAGGACACGCAGCTTGCCGACAATGACATGGCACAGCGTCTTGCCCCCGCCTGCCGCATCAAAGACATTTCCTGGATTAAACCCGGCAAAGTGGCTTGGGACTGGTGGAACACCTGCAACTTGACTGGAGTAGACTTCAAAGCCGGCATGAACACCCCGACTTATAAGGCATTCATCGACTTTGCCGCCGACAACAACCTGGAATATATCATCATCGATGACGGCTGGAGCGGAAACGAATCCTTATTGAAAGACCTGAATCCGGATATCGATTTAAAGGAACTGGTAGCCTACGGAAACCAGAAGGGCGTCGGCATCATTCTCTGGGCAAGCTGGCGAAATTCTGCCAAAGATACGGAAGCCGCATTCAGCCACTATGCACAGATGGGTATCAAGGGCTTCAAGATAGACTTCTTCGACCGTGACGACCAGCCACTAGTACAGTCCGTAGAACGCATTGTAGCCTGCGCCGCCGAGCACCGCCTGGTATTAGACCTGCATGGACTCAAGCCATACGGTATACAGCGCACCTATCCCAACGTCCTAAACTTTGAAGGTGTAAAGGGACTGGAGAACGCCAAATGGGAACCGATAGTGAACGGAGCCCCCCTCCACAACTTCCCGCGCTATGACGTGACTGCTCCCTACCTGCGCATGCTTATAGGTCCGATGGACTACACACCGGGAGCCATGATGAACGCAACCCGCGAAACCTTCCGTGCCGTCAACGACCATCCGATGAGCCAGGGTACACGCGTCCACCAGATGGCGATGTACACCCTCTTCGAAGCCCCGCTGCAAATGCTTGCCGACAGCCCCAGCAAATATATGAAGGAGCAGGAATGCACGGACTTCATTGCCAAAGTGCCTACCGTTTTCGACGAGACCGTGGCACTGGACGGTGAAGTAGGCGAATACCTTACACTGGCACGCCGCAAGGGAGACGTCTGGTATATCGCCTCCATGACCGACTGGACACCACGCGACTGTACCATCGACCTTTCCTTCCTTGGAGAAGGAAGTTACGAAGCCGAAATCTTTTCCGACGGCATCAATGCCGACCGGGAAGCAACCGACTACAAGAAAGAAGTACGCACCGTGACCTCGGGAGACAAGCTGAACATACACATGGCACCCGGAGGAGGATGGACAGCACGGATATGGAAAAGATGATAGGGTGATAAAGTAATGACATGATAAGTGCAATAGGGTGACAGTTACGTTAAAAGTGCTGTCACCCTATTCCTTTATCACTTTTAACATACCTCTACGTGAACCTTTTATATCCTATCTTGTTTTTTCTCACAAAAGCCTAAGGTACCATAGGGCAGGAATTTATATTAAACCTAAACAATTATAAAAGTATGAAGAAATTTATTCCCCTATTATTAGCGGTCTTTGCAGTGACGCTTGCATCTTGCGAAAAAGACCCTGACATGGATAAGCTGGACAATAATTATCTGGTTTATACCAACTATGACAAGAAGGCGGATTTCAAAACCTTCGAAACTTATTACTTGCCGGACAGCATTCTGGTCATCGGTGATAAGGAAAACGCCGAATACTGGAAAGATGAGAATGCCCAGGAAATTCTCAGCGCTTATGTTGCTAACATGAACAGCCGCGGCTACATCCGTGTGGATGACCGGGAAGAAGCCGACCTTGGCTTGCAGGTAAGCTATGTCAGAAGTACCTATTACTTCACCGACTACGGACGTCCCGAATGGTGGTGGAACTATCCAGGCTACTGGGATGCTCCTTACTGGGGCAACTGGGGCGGATGGTATTATCCCTATGCCGTGAACTATTCCTACAGTACCGGTTCCTTTATCAGCGAATTGTTGAATCTGGAGGCGCCGCAAGGCCAGAGCGAGAAACTTCCTGTTCTGTGGACCAGCTATATGAGCGGCTTGCTGAGTGGTTCTACTTCTGTCAATACCAAACTTGCCGTGCAAGGTGTGAACCAAGCTTTCACTCAATCAACTTACCTGACTAACAAGTAGTGACAAGCTACGAGCTATAAGTGACAAATGACGGGTTACCCAATATTAAGGTAACAAGAATAATACGGCAGCATCCTTTCCGGACTGGGAAGTTGCCATTGAACCAAAAAACAAGAACAAAGTATGAAAACAATAAAATATCTTTCCTTGAGAGTACTTGCGGTTGCCGCTCTTGCTCTCGTCTTCGCCCTACCGACGAAGGCACAGATGACCGATAACGGTTATGCCAATATCGACTGGCAATATAACTTTCCCCTCAGCAACAACTTCGCCGACAAATCAAGCGGCTGGGGTATGAATTTTGAAGGCGGTTACTTCCTGACAGACAATTTTGCATTGGGAGCTTTCTTGAACTACCATAGCAACCATGAGTATTTCGGTCGCCAGACACTTCCCGTAGGCGAAGGCGGCAGTCTGAATACCGACCAGCAGCACACTGCATTCCAGTTGCCTTTCGGTCTGGCCTCCCGCTATGTATGGAACCGTGGAGGTGCATTCCAGCCATATGCCGGTGTAAAACTGGGTGCTGAATATGCACAGTTGAAGTCAACCTTCAACGTATTCGAAGCCAACAAGGATACATGGGGTTTCTATGTATCTCCTGAAATTGGTTTCAATGTGTATCCTTGGGCTTATGGACCGGGCTTGCATTTCGCAGCCTATTACAGCTACGGTACGAACAAAGGTGACCTCTTTACGTACAGCGTAGACGGTTTGAGCAATTTCGGTCTGCGCGTAGGTATTGCGTTCTGATAAGACACACACTTAAAGCTTAACAGATAGAATTTAATTGTTTCAAAATTGAAGAAGAAAAGAGCCTTTCCTGCGTGAGCAAGGGAGGCTCTTTTTAATTCTACCAGTTATTTTTTTCCTCCCAGCATCGCCTTATATACAGCCTCCTGAATCCTCGTCCTTATATCCAGCCTCATCAACTTGTTATTCCACACATCCGGATAGGTGCGGTTGCTCAAAAAGACATAAACCAAGCCGTTCTCCGGGTCTGTCCAGGCGCAAGTACCCGTGAAACCGGTATGACCGTAGACAGAAGCAGGGGCAGACTCTGCGCAGGGACTCTTCTGGGGATTACGCCGGTCGGGCTTATCAAATCCCAGCCCCCGGCGGCTTATCCTTGAGACGGTGGTAGTAAATACCCTGCAGGTCTCCTTGCTCAAATAACGCTTACCGTCCAGTTCACCCCCATTCAGCAACATCTGATAGACTTTTGCCACTTCTCCGGCAGTGGAGAACAGCCCGGCATTACCGGAAACGCCGCCCTGAAAAGCTGCAGATTCATCATGTACAAATCCTTGCAAGGTAGTCTTACGCAAGAAAGGATCTGTTGATGAAGGTACAATATCTTCCTTCTTCAAGAAGCGCAGAGGAAGATACCCCGTACGCTCCAATCCCATCGGAGTATAGAATTCCTTGGCCAGATATTCGTCCATAGACATGCCGGTGCGCGCCTCGACCAACTGCTGCAACAAAATAAAGCCCACACAACTATAACGGTAACGTTTATCTCTAAGCGAAGTATCCACAATCTTCTGCAAGTACTCTTGCTTGAAGGAACGGTTCAGCCAAAGGCTGTCGGACACTTGCATCGTATATTCCGGTGTCTGCACCTTCGACGTCAGTCCCTGACGGAAGCGGAACTTAGGGTTCGCCCAAGTCTGCCGTCCGATGCGTGCGGAATGCCGGGCATCGGGACGTGCCTTGAACAAAGTGCCGGTGTAGCTTTCTTCATCAATCGCTTCCTGATAGAATAGCAAGGTAGAAGGTAGACCGGATTCATGCATCAGCAGTTCGCGTACCGTAATATTCTTCTTGTCCGTATCCTGTAGGAAAGGCAGATAATCCGACACCCGGTCTGTAAGATTGAGGCGTCCGCCATCGTACAACTTCATCACAGCAAGCAGCGTGGCTGTGGTCTTTGTCAGCGAAGCGATGTCGTATACATCCGTCTTCTTTACGGGAAGCGCCTTGCTTCCGGCCTCGTTCCAGACGTGGGTACCGAAAGCTTTATTATACATCTCCCTGCCATCCTTCAGCACCACCACCTGGCAGCCGGGGTAAGCCCCTTCACGAATGCCTTCTTCAGCTATCTTGTCTATTTCAGCCAGCAGACGGGAATTCATACCATGCTCTTCGGGTACAAAGCGGGGGGCGCTTTGAGGAGTCAGCGTCACTCCCGCACCGGCAGCAAACCGACTACCGATACTGGCAGACAAGCGTCCCTCTGAACAAGCGCTGCCATAAACAATCCGGGCAACCTGCCGCTGTACCTCCTCGTTGGAGGAGTGTGCCAAAATCACCGCTTCAGCAGCAGCGTCCCCTTGTTTTATCTGCAATACCTGCTTACCGGGAATAAAGAACAGATAAACCACCGGTACGTCAGGAGCGAACTTTGCAAAGAAATTCTGATAGGGCGTCAAACGGTGTTCGGTGACACAAACCAGAATACGTTTATACTTGGCCAACGCATTTCTCAAACGGTTCCCTTCAGCCTCCGGCAGATTCTTGCCCAAATGGAACTCCACAGGACGGGTATACTGCGACAGTTCTTTGAGGAACGGCCGGATTTCCTGCGCTTCTCCCACATTGAGCACGGCAACTTCACCGATGGAAGGGTCCAGCGGAAGTACCTCGTCCCGGTTATCCAGCACAGTGATGGCCGCCAAGTTCAACCGGCGCATCAAATCACGCGTTTTCGGAGTATTGATGCGGGTCCCCAAACCTGAAAGCTGTACACGGGGTTTCTTTTCCAACCCAAGGGCATATTTATATTTCAGCACTTTACGGCATTTCGCCTCTATCTCTTTCTCTGTCAGCTCCCCTTTTTTCACAGCGGCAAGCACAGCCTCCACTTCTTCCTTAATACGCCGGGGGACAAGCAGCAAATCATTGCCGGCTTTCAGCGCCTGCAAACAGATGCTTTCATTGCCCGATACCCCTTTCATAGCAAGGGCATCCGTAAAGACAAGCCCCTGAAAGCCGAGGTCATTCACCAACAGACCGGAAACTACCTTACGCGAAAGCGAAGACGGGAGCCCCTTTTGCGGCTCTATGGTAGGCACCTCCAAGTGCCCCACCATCATACCTCCCAGTCCGGCACGAATGGCTTTTCTGAAAGGATAAAGCTCTATACTGTCTAGACGGGCACGGGTAAAAGGCAGCACGGGCAACGCCTTATGAGAATCCACATCCGTATCCCCATGCCCCGGAAAGTGCTTGCTGACAGAAAGCACACCACCATCCTCCAACCCTTTGGAGTAGGCAACAACCTTGTTCGCCACATTGAACGGACTTTCACCGAAGGAACGGGTATTGATAACCGGATTCTTGGGATTGATATTCACATCCGCTACAGGAGCAAAATTCACTTGCACCCCCAGTTCACGGCATTGGCGGGCCACCTCGCGCCCATATTCATAAATCAGTGTATCGTTCTGTATGCAGCCCAGCACCATGTTTCGCGGAAAGTTCGGAGTACCGCGAAGGCGCATAGCCAGCCCCCATTCACCGTCAAAGGTAATCATCAGCGGAACTTCTGCCATCCGCTGCGCCTCATTGGTCAACATCACCTGGTTCTGCATCAATCCGCCGGAGAATAACAGACCGCCTACCTTATAGTCCTCCACCACCTTACGCAGCAGTTCCTTGTTGGCCTTGTCCTGCTGGGGGGCAATCGTATAGATGAACAGTTGTCCGATGCGTTCTTTCAGAGTCAGACGCTGCATGACGGAATCCACCCACTGCCTGCACCGCACGTCACTGTTCAAGAGACGTACAAGCGAAGGGTCGTTCGGCGGCACCGGAGTAAACGGCATCGGGCCAAGCTGCGCTTTCAGAAGCGGACAAAGACAACACAATATAGTGATATAGGCAAGCAGGTATATTCTCTTCATTCCTTATAGATAGATTGTTTTTAGGGGATTTGCGGAATAATACTTTTATAAATCAATTCCTGGATATCTCTTCTTATATTCATGTCACCCAGTTTCGTGTTCCATACATTGGGGCACAAGCGGTTGCTGAGGAATACATACACTGTCTTGTTTTCCGGGTCCACCCAAGCACAAGTACCGGTAAATCCGGTATGTCCATATACCGCTTCCGGAGCGGAAGGAGCACAAGGGCTGCGCTTCACAATGGATACATCCGGCTTGTCGAATCCCAGACCGCGACGGCTGATGGCGGATTTCTCCGTCGTAAACAAACGGCAGGTTGCCTTACTCAAGAAACGCTTGCCATTGAATTCACCGCCGTTCAGCAACATTTGATAAACCTTTGCCACCTCTTCGGCCGTAGAGAAAAGTCCTGCATTACCGGACACCCCACCCATGCAGGCAGCAGTCTCGTCATGCACATATCCGCATATATCCTGGCGACGCAGGAAGTCATTGGATGCCGTGGGCATGATTTCCGCTTTGGTGAACTTCGTCAAAGGCAGAAACATAGTACGTTGCAATCCCATCGGAGCATAGAACTCACGGGCAAGGTACAAATCCATCGGCAGCTCCGTCACCTTCTCCACTACCTGCTGCAACAGCACGAAGCCAAGGTCGCTGTAAACATAACGTTTGCCGTCCAACTCGCACTTGGCTATTCGCTGAAGGATAGAATTCTTGAAACTCTTGTTCAGCCACATGCCATCTGCCATGTGCAGGGTATAGACCGGTGTATTCTTGTCGGACACCATCCCTTTCCGGAACTTAAAATCGGAACAATAATAGCTATGCTCGCTTACCTGCGTACGATGCCACTCGTCCACCCAACTCTGGGAGTACGGACCGTGTACCGAATTCGGGTCTATGATGTCCAGGTAGAAGCGGATATAGGGAGGAAGCCCCGATTCGTGGAACAAAAGTTCGCGGATGGTAATGTTCCGCTTGTTGCCATTGCGCAAGAAGGGCAGATAAGCGGAAACCTTGTCATCCAGTTTTATCTTGCCCTCATCATACAGTTTCATGACGGCAAGCAACGTAGCCGTAGTCTTGGTCAGCGAAGCCAAATCAAAAAGGTCCGAAGAACGGACAGTAGTGGTATCCTTATCAGAGTGGATTCCGAAGCCTTTGTCATATACCGGCAGTCCGTCTTTCCACACCAGCACGCGGCAACCGGGATAAGCTCCCGCTTCCAGTCCCTTCCGGGCAACGGCATCGATACTTTGCAGCACATACGATTTCATGCCGTAATCTTCCGGAACAGTCTTCCTCGGTTTCATGCCCGGCTCAATCATACAGCCCGTTCCCGCTGGAAACAGTTTACCGATACTCATCGACATTCTGCCACTGGCCGGCTTTTTGGCAAAAAGAACATCAGCCACGTATTGCTGCAAATCCGTCTCTGCCGAATGTGCCAGCACCACAGCGCTAGATTTGGCAAGCGCGGGCATCAGAGGTTGCAATGTACGGTAAGAAGTAAAAAAAGTATAGACCAGCGGAGCACGCAGGTTCAAGCCTTCCAGAAAGGCCACATCACGGTCGCTGACATAAGCCGAACCGGTGATGCTGATAACCACGCGACGGAAAGCAGCCAACTGCCCCTGCACGTCCTGCCAGAGAGCCTCATCGGCATTCCAAGGCAAGTGGAAATGACTGATGCCTGCATTCTTTTTCATAGCTTCCACAAAGGGAGCATCCGCCTCCTTCTCTCCGATGCTGAGCACGGCAATATCACCTTCCACCGGTGCCAGTGGAAGGACATCGAAATAATTGTTCAATACAGTCACTGCCGAACGGCGCAACTTGGCAGCCAACGCCTGCGCTTCCTCCGTATTGATGCGATAGCTCATTCCGCTGACCCGAAGTTGCGGCTGGCGGTTTCTCAAACCAAGCATATACTTGTACATCAATACCTTGCGGCACTTGGCATCAAGTTCGTCCTTACTCAGTTGTCCCGACTCCACTGCATCTACCAGCTCCTGCACCGCATTCTTCGTATTGAACTGTACCAGCACCATATCATTTCCCGCCAGCAGCGCTTTGGTAGTTACCTGCGGAATGGCAGACACACCCTTCATGTCCAAGGCATCGGTAAACACCAGCCCTTTAAAGCCGAGTTCATCCTTCAACAACCCGGTCACCACATTCCGCGACAAGGAAGAAGGAGTCACCCCGTCCGGGTCCAGCGCCTGCACTTGCAGATGGCCTACCATGACACCCCCCAATCCGGCACGTACCATTTCCTTGAAGGGATAAAGTTCCACACTGTCCAGGCGTGCACGGTCGTAGTGCAAGGCGGGAAGCGCCTTATGAGAATCCACATCCGTGTCGCCATGCCCGGGGAAATGCTTGCAAACGGAAAGTATGCCCCCGCTTTCGAGCCCACGGCTGTATGCCACCACCTTTTCCGCCACCCGCTGTGGGTTCTCACCAAAGGAGCGTACGTGTATCACCGGGTTCAGCGGATTCGTATTGACATCCGCATCGGGTGCAAAATTGACGTGTACCCCCAATTCGCGGAACTGGCGGGCCACCTCACGTCCATATTCTTCAATCAGACCATTGTCCTCGATACATCCCAAGGCGGCATTGCGGGGATAGTCCGGAGCGCCTTTCAGCCTCATTGACAGTCCCCACTCTCCATCGAAAGTAACCATAACGGGAATCTTGGCATCCTTCCGGGCCATATTGGTCAAGATAGCCTGCTCTTCCGGAGTACCTTCGGAAAACAGCAAGCCACCGACCTTGTATTTCTTTACCAGCTCGCGCATCTGCTTTTTCGTGGCCTTGTCTGCTCTGGCCGGAATGGTGGCAACGATGAGCTGCCCCACTTTTTCGTGTACATTCAGGCCTGACAACACGGAGTCCACCCATTGCCGGCACCGGTTGTCTGCAGCCGAAGGAAGAAACGGGCCTCCGGTCTGGGCGTGAAGTGAAGATAATCCCAATATAAACAATCCTGCAACCCATAAAAGGAGGGTGAGTCTTTTCATCATGCTATTTTTCAGTTAAAGTAAGTACCATTTCTCCTACATAGATGCCACTCTTTCCGGTGTGCAGCACGGGAACGCTCTTGCCATCCGCATTCAGATAAACGGCAGGCTTTTCCATAAAAGTATGCGAATGTCCTCCCAAAATGACATCAATGCCACGCGTCTTGCCTACCAGGTTCTCGTCGGAAGCGCCTTCGGGATTTGCACTGCGGATACCCAAATGAGACATGCAAATCACAACCTCGCAATTCTCCTTCTCCCTGAGAAGGTCTGTCATTTCCTGGGCCACCTTTATCGGGTCGTTGTAGACAATGCCTACGCATTTATCCGCCTGCACCAGCCCTTCCATCTTGGGGGCCAGGCCGAAGATTCCGATTTTCACCCCTTCGCGCACCAAGGTGATATAAGGCTTCACCAGTCCTTCGAGTACCGTACCCGTCACGTCATAATTGGAACAGACCACGGGAAAATCCGCCATACGGAACAATTCCGCCATATTCTCAAGTCCGAAATCAAATTCATGATTACCTATCGTCATGGCATCATAGCCCATGAGGTTCATCATCTTGACCTCCAGCTCGCCTTTGAAAAAGTTATAATAAGGGGTACCTTGCGAGATGTCTCCGCAATCCAGCAGCAACATATCCGGATGCTTGCCGCGAAACTGCTTTACAAAACCGGCACGGCGCACCACACCGCCCATCCCGGCATACTCGTCGGCAGCCTCGGCGCTGATGGGTTCTATACGGCTGTGCGTATCGCTGGTGTGCAGGATAAACAGTTGTTTTCCGGATTGGCCGGACGATACAGAATCGGCGGACACCAGGCAAAGGGGTTCTTCAGTAATGACACGCTCCTCTTGCTGTGCCGATGCGGGGAGCATGAAAAGCAGCAGGGCTGCCAAGGAATACATATATTTCATAGAACTTCTGTTTTTTTAATGCTTACTCTTTAACGACCACTCTTCCCTCCATGCGCGAAGTCACCTTCTTGCCGGCTGCCGTCTGCTTCTCCACATACTTCATGAACAGACCGCGCAGTGTAGCCCCATCCGGGCACTCCCTTTTATCCGCCTGCAGGAAAGCCGTCATTCCATCGTTTCCATCAGCCAGATAATCAATCGTGGCAACCGTATAGTCACGGTCATCCTCCACCGGCTTGCCGGCAATGGAAGCCTGGAGCAGCTTGCCATCCTTGCTGATTTCCAACTGTATACCACTCACCCCTTCACCAAGTCTCACCGCAATGTTTTCAAACAAGTGCTTCATGGCAGAGCCTTTCATCGTCAGCACACAGAGCGAATTCTCAAAAGGCAATATCTCATAGATGTTTTCGGTAGTGATGTCTCCTTCCGTCAGGGAGTTCCGGATTCCACCGATATTGATTAGCCCCATATCGGCCGGTTTGCCCAGCACTTCCACCGCAGCCTCACGCAGTACATCTGCAATCAGATTGGATAAAAGGCTTTCGGGCCGGAATCTGTCCATCGACATTTCTGCGGTTCCCACCACATGATACATAACGCTGTCCATCCGGGCCTTGTAAGGTGCCAGCAGAGCCACGGCTTCGGCATCCGGCTCGGCATCCCAAACAGAGTTCATGGGAATTCTGCCTCCCTCTACCTTGGTCACTTCGTAGGAAGAATGGCAGGAAACCAATAGAAGCGCAACCGCCAACACTGCCCCCGCAAGGAGACTGAAAGTTTGTTTCTTCATATTCATTTAGTTTTAAATTGCTACAAATATACTTTTCTTTTGCGACTGAGCCACACAATTAACCGATTATTTAGACTTGCGTTTAGCAGAATGAAACGCTCAAAAATCATCCCAACTGGCGAAAAAAAACTTGAAGCACTTGTGTATCTGGCAAATAATTCGTTTCTTTGCACCGCTTTCGCGCAATCGCTGTCAGGACACCAAGAGAGAAGCCTGGTATGTTGCGTTGTAACGATGAAACAATTTAATAATAAAAACAATGGATTTAATTAAAATTGCAGAAGAAGCATTTGCTACCGGAAAACAGCAC
>OJNQ01001292.1_pt1 | contig 18170 bp, 17 predicted proteins | sample 1597621 | NCBI WGS metagenome assembly OJNQ01 (sample SAMEA2452137, study PRJEB22498) | human gut metagenome | reverse complement strand
CTCGTTTCCGTTTCATGCTTGATTATTCCGCAGAATCAGTTAGCATGAACAGCTCCCCTTTGGCTCGTGGCGAACAGGTTCGTGTGATCAAAGGTCCTCTGATGGGTCTTGTTGGCGAACTGGTCAATGTGGATGGTAAGAGTAAGATCGCCGTTCGCTTGAATATGCTGGGATGTGCCTGTGTCGATATGCCTATCGGCTATGTTGAACCGATAACTGTAGCTGTTTAAGGCGATAAAGCGGGATGAATGCTATTCTTTTACAAGAAAAAATTGATCGTTTATTGGATTCAGTACGTATGTTGCTTCCTGATGGGAGTAATATAGGTTTTGTGTATTCTGATGATCTGGCTAATTTGAATAAAAGTGTTCACGATCAAATGGATGAATTGTATACTCGGAGAGGTGAAACCGTAGAGCAGGAAGCTACCTTATGTTTAGCTGTGTTGATGGGCTACAATGTGTCTATGTATGCTAATTCTGATGATGAAAAGAAAAAGCAATTTATGCTGGAACGTTCTAAATATATTCTTTCGCAACTTCCTCATTCGCAGTTAAGAACCCGTTTATTATACTGTTGTTTGCGTTTTGTAAATCAAAAATAAATTTAATAGAAATATGAAAGAATTATTATTGTCAAAGGTTGAAAACAAAGAAATTGTCGTTGGGGTTGTTGGTCTGGGGTATGTGGGATTACCGCTTGCTGTAGAGAAAGCTAAAGCTGGTTTTAAAACCATAGGTTTTGATGTCCAGTTTGAAAAAGTAGATATGGTGAATCAAGGTCACAACTATATTGGTGATGTAGTTGACGCTGAATTAGCCCAATTGGTGAAAGATGGTATGTTATCCGCAACTACAGACTTCTCATTCATTAAAAATGTAGATTTTATAGCGATTTGTGTCCCCACCCCTTTGGATGCACACCAGCAGCCTGATATTAGTTATGTAGAGTCATCAGTCAAAGCGATTTCAAAACACCTAACTAAAAATACTATGGTTGTTTTGGAATCAACTACTTATCCTGGTACTACTGAAGATTTGGTGAAGCCGATACTAGAAGAAGGTTCAGGACTGGTTTGTGGATCGGATTTTTATCTAGGATTTTCCCCTGAGCGTGTTGATCCAGGTAATATAATCTATAAAACGAAGAATACACCAAAAGTAGTCGGTGCAATCGGTGAAGATGCTCGTGAAGTGATTTCTGCTATGTATAGTGCAGTTTTACAAGGAGATGTTCACTCTGTTTCATCTCCAGCTGTGGCTGAAATGACTAAGATTCTGGAAAATACATATCGTAATATAAACATAGGTCTTGTAAACGAACTTGCAATTCTTTGCAATAAAATGCATATTGATTTGTGGGAGGTTATCGAAGCTGCCAAAACAAAACCTTTCGGTTTTACGGCTTTTTATCCCGGTCCAGGCTTGGGTGGTCATTGTATTCCTCTTGATCCTTATTATTTGAGTTGGAAGGCGCGTGAATTTGGTTTCCATACTTCTATGATAGAGGCTTCGATGATGGTAAATGATAAAATGCCGGAATATACAGTGGAACGTTGTGGTAAAATTCTAAACCGTCATGGTAAATCTCTAAATGGTGCCAATGTACTTGTTGTAGGCATTGCTTACAAACAAGACATTGATGATTATCGTGAAAGTCCTGCTCTTAAGGTGATTGATGAGCTTGAGAAAACAGATGCTGTGATTTCATTTTATGATCCATATATTCCACAATACAAATATGAAGGTAAAGTGCGAACAGGTGAAAAGGAACTTTCGGAAGAGTTGCTTGACAGAACTGATCTTGTGGTAATTACTGCCGCTCATTCAAATATCGATTATGATTTCTTACAGAAACATTCCAAAGCAATTTTTGATACAAAGAATGTTATGAAATCTATCAAAAACAGAGATAATATAGAAGTATTGTAGTGTTATGGAGAAGAATATTTGTGTTATTGGTGGAGGTCGTTGGGGAAAGAACCATATAAGAACTCTTTCTGGATTAGATTCGTTAGCAGCTATTGCGGAAGTCAGTTCTACAAGATTGGATGAATTGATAAAGCAATACCCTAATGTAATAGGATATACTTCTATAGATGATGCGATAGCGGCTCGTTATGATGGCTATACGATTGCTACACCTGCTGAAACCCACTATGAAATAGCTAAAAAGATAATTGCACAGGGATTAAATCTTTTGATTGAAAAGCCAATGACTATGACTTCTGATGAATCGGTGGAGTTGGTAGCAATGGCTGAAAAAACAGGTTCTCGTCTGATGGTGGGACATGTATTGTTATTTCATCCTGCAATTATAAAAATAAAAGAGATAGTGGATAGCGGTAAACTTGGAAAGTTATTTTATTTGTACTCAACAAGATTAAACTTAGGAACGGTTCGTACAGAGGAAAGTGTATTTTCTTCATTTGCGCCTCACGATATTTCAGTTCTTGATTATATTATAGGAAAGGCGGCAACTAAGATAGAGGCTAAAGGAGCTAAATTTTTACAGGAAAATATCTTTGATAGCACTATGACGCAACTTACTTATCCTGATAATATTCATGCGCATATCCATGTATCGTGGCTGCATCCCTTCAAAGAACAACGCCTTGTCCTTGTTGGTAGTCAAGGGATGATATCATTTGATGACTCTTCAAAAGAAAAAGAAATACACTTTTACAATAAACGTGTTGATATCGAAAACGGGCAACCTGTGAAAATAGAACAACCTGACGAAATAATCCCTTATGAGAAGAAAATGCCTCTTGAAGAAGAATTAAAATATTTCATTGGGCATTTAAATACAACTATTGAAGTAGCCGACGGAAAATCAGGTTATGAAGTGGTAAAGATTTTGGAACAAGTTAAACAGATAATAGAAAGCAAATAATGGAACACAACTATTTTGTTCATGAAACCAGTTTTGTGGACGAGAATGTGGAAATTGGTGAAGGTACAAAGATATGGCATTTTAGCCATGTTCAGAGAGGCGCGACGCTAGGGAACAATTGCTCGTTAGGTCAAAATGTAAACATAGCTAATAATGTAAAGATTGGCAACGGAGTGCGTATACAAAATAATGTATCTATTTACGAAGGTGTTGAAATAGAAGACAATGTTTTCTGTGGACCGTCTTGTGTATTCACTAATGTAACAACCCCTCGTGCACATTTTCCGGTTCATGGAGTATATGCTAAAACACTTATTAAAGAGGGGGCGTCTTTGGGGGCAAACTCAACAGTAGTGTGTGGGTATACTATTGGTAAGTCTGCGCTTATTGCAGCTGGTGCGGTAGTTACTAAAAATGTGAAGGATTATGCTCTTATGGCGGGTGTGCCGGCAAGACAAATAGGATGGGTGTGTGAGTGTGGCGAAAGACTCGATGAGACCCTTGTATGTAAATGTGGTAGAAGCTATAAAGAAGAAAACGAAGTATTAATTCAAATTTAAGATTCAATTATGCAATTCAGAGATTTAAAACGCCAATATGAGGTGTTGAAAAAAGATATAGATCAGGCAATGATGGATGTTGTAAGTTCAAACGCTTATATTATGGGCAAACCTGTAAAAGAACTTGAGGCTGAGCTTGCAGAATATGTAGGTGTTAAACATTGTGTTTCGTGTGCTAATGGAACAGATGCTCTGACTCTTGCTCTAAAGGTTTGGGGCGTTACAGCCGGTGATGCCGTATTTGTTCCAGACTTTACTTTTTTTGCTTCAGCAGAAGTTGTTTCACTGGAGGGGGCAACACCCGTATTTGTCGATGTAAATAAAGATACTTATAATATTGATAGTGCGGATCTTGAAAGCAAAATCAAAGAAACTCTCGTAGAGGGGAAATTTACACCTAAAGTAATTGTTACAGTTGATCTCTTTGGACTTCCTGCTGACTATGCTTCAATTAGAAAAATTGCAGATAAGTATAATTTGCTTATCCTTGAGGATGGAGCACAAGGATTTGGCGGAATGATTGGTGATAAAAGGGCTTGTAGTTTTGGTGATATCTCTACTACCTCGTTTTTTCCGGCTAAACCGCTTGGTTGTTACGGGGATGGAGGAGCTTTGTTTACCAATAATGAAGAGTGGGCAATACTTGCAAATTCATACAAGGTTCATGGTAAGGGTACATTTAAATATGACAATGTAAGAATAGGTATAAACTCGCGTCTTGACACACTTCAGGCTGCTATTCTTAAAGTAAAGTTCAGGGCATTTAAAGACTATGAATTGACAGACATCAATATAGCAGCTGCAAAATATAGTGCAAAATTGAATGGAGTTGTGAAAGTACCTGTCATTCCTGAAGGCTATTATTCAAGTTGGGCCCAATACACTATTCAGTTGGAAGGTAGGGAACAAAGGGATACTATTCAGATGAAATTGAGAGACCAAGATATTCCATCTATGGTATATTATCCAAAACCTCTGCATTCACAAATAGCTTATCAAGAACTAGGTGAAAGTTATTGTCCTGTGACATCACAACTGTGCGAAACAGTGTTGTCTCTTCCTCTACATCCGTATATTTCAGATGAAGATATTGACAGAGTATGTAGGACCATTTTAAAATAAGAGAAACGATGTCTCTTAATACTCGTAGAGGAATAGTAATTATATTTTTTGATTTACTTATTATTCTACATGCATTTGGATTTGCTCGCTATTTTGGAGAACTCCCAAAATGGCGTTGGTTGTTATTTTCATCTGTCATTTGGGTAGTTGTGGGTGTGTTCTCTGGTAAGTTGGATTTTGGTGCATATAAACGGGTTAGGTATGCTTTATTCGGAGTGTTGACGATAAATATTATCACTGGATTATTGATTTTCATGTCTTATAGATATTTGATAGAAGGACATCAATATATCTATTCCATTTTAGTAGTTGTGGGTATGATAACGATCCTTGAATGGCTGCTATATTATGCAATAAGAAAGATTGTTTATCGTAAAATTCCCTTTTTCTATGAAACTCTGTCGTTTGAAGATCTTACAATTCGAGGTGTAAACAATGGTGCTATAGTAGAGACGGGATTAAAAAATAAAGATGCCCAATATTTATTTGAAAACATTCAGCAACAAAAAGATTTTGTTTCGTGGATAAAAGAGAATTGTAATTTATTTTCAGAAGAGACGATAATTGTTGAGACGTCAGACCCGGAAGAAATCTTTCGGCATAAGAAAAAAAATGTAAATCTTATCATAAATGCTCTGTCTCTTAATAAAATACGTCATATCAATACAGGGCTTTCTTTTGCTAACTATTGTCTGAACGATGGTGGATATATTGCTTGTCACTGTATAACAAGTGATATTCGTCGGGAAAAAATCATGAAACAATCACCTTCTGGGATCAATATCATATGTTTTTTCTTTGATTATTTGTGGCATAGGGTAATTCCTAAAATGTCGTTTACTAAGAATTTTTATTATCGAGTAACTAAAGGCGAAAGGCGATCTTTAACCCGTGTCGAGGTGCTAGGTCGATTTTATAGGGCTGGATTTGAAGTAGTTGAGGACAGTGTGATTAATGGAAAATTCCATGTTTTAGCAGTTAAAACAAAACCTCCTATCAGAGATGATAAGCCTTCCAATGGTATACTTATCCATCTTCGAAGAGTAGGCAAGGATGGGAAAATTATAGGTGTTTATAAGTTTAGAACGATGTATGCTTATTCGGAATATCTTCAACCTTATATATATAAGTGCAACAAATTATGTAAAGGAGGAAAAATAGAGAATGATTACAGAATTAGTCTGATAGGTAGATTCTTGCGTAAAACATGGCTTGATGAGCTACCTATGCTTATTAATTGGGTTAAAGGTGATTTGAAATTGGTAGGAGTCCGTCCTTTAAGTAGTCACTATTTTAGCCTATATTCACAGGAATTACAGCAATTAAGAATAAAAACAAAACCGGGTTTAATTCCACCATTTTATGCAGATATGCCGAATACATTGGCAGAGATAGAGGCGAGTGAAATACATTATCTGACATTATATTTTAAGAATCCGTTAATGACTGATTGGCGATACTTTTGGAAAGCGATGAATAATATTGTTTTAAAGGGGAAAAGAAGTAAATAAATGGTGGAATCATTAAAACATAAAACTATAAAAGGATTAAACTGGAGTATAATAGAAGGAGTCTCAAGTAAAGGAATAACATTTATTATTGGTATTTTGTTGGCAAGAGTCCTTCTTCCAAGTGAATATGGTTTAATAGCAATAGCTTTGGCTTTTCTTGCATTATTTAATTGTTTGATTGATAGTGGCTTTTCTCAGGGATTGATAAGGAAAATAGATGCTGATACAGTAGATTTTAGTACAGTATTTTTTTTGAATATAGTTGTTAGTGCTTTTTTGTATGGAATTCTTTATGCTATAGCCCCATTAATAAGTATTTTTTTTAATATTTTTGAATTAACAGACGTATTAAGATTAATGGGAAGTATATTATTGATTTATGCATTTACTGTTATACAACGAACTATATTGATAAAGATTATAAATTTCAAAAAGTTGTCAATAATTTCTATTTCAACCTCTATTTTAAGTGGTATTATCGGAATCGTATTAGCGTATAATGGATTTGGGGTATGGAGTTTAGTGTGGCAACAAATAACAAAATATCTTTTTGAGTCTATTTTATTATGGTTATTAAGTAATTGGAAACCCTCTTTTACTTTTTCAATCGCAAGGTTATCAGATCTTTTTTCTTTTGGGTGGAAGATAACAGTTGTTCAAATTATTGATTCTATTTGGCAACAAATAAATCAGTTTGTGATAGGGAAGACATTTTCTATGAATATTTTAGGGTGTTATTCGCGTGCTGAACAGTTTAGTGGGATAATCTCAAATAATACTCCTATGATAATAAATAGAGTAACCTATCCAGTACTTAGCTCTATTCAAGATAATATTGAGCAATTAAAGAAAGCATATGTATTGATTTTAAGATATTCATCTTTAGTGATATTTATATTAATGTCATTGTTATCGGCAGTATCGGAAAACCTAATATTAGTACTTATTGGAGAGCGCTGGATAGATGCTGTTGGCTTTCTACAAGTTACTTGCATTTCAGGAATCTTTTATTTTTTACATACTTGTAGTTTAAATATATTAAAGGTAAAAGGACGCTCTGATATATTTATGATATTAGATATAGTAAGAAAGATAATGCTAATTTTTCCTATAATAATTGGAATTATTTATGGAATCTATTTTTTATTATGGGGATCAGTCATTGTTGGAGTAATTACATATATAGTAGATTGTTGTTTTATTTCTAGGATCATCGACTATACATTAATTTCGCAACTAAGGGATTTAATGCCAATTCTTATTGTGTCTAGTATAATATATTTTTTAGTTTACTCAGTATCATTTTTCAATATTTCAATCTATATATTATTATTTACTCAAATGTCTGTAGGGTTAGCAAGTGCATTAATTCTTTGCAAATTATTTAGATTGGTTGATTATAGAAAAATTATGGAATTAATAAGATGCATATAAAACAATTGATGAATAAGATTTGGAATGGTAGATTATCAGGTGTGCCAGCTTTTATATGGAGTCTTTTTGTAATTGGTGGAGAAAGAATCCTACGATTTTTTTATACGTTTATATTTGTTCATAATATTAAAAAATGTGGGGAGGGTATCAGATTGTCTTCAATGGTTAAATATCGTTATCCCAATTGTATTGAGATTGGGAATAATGTGAAGTTTGGAAAAAATGTATCATTAATGGTAGAAAATAGTGATACCAAACGATTAGTTATTAAAGATGGCGTTAGCATAGTGAACAATTGTACAATAGATTTTACTGGTGGATTAGTGTTAGAAGAAGATGTTCATATAGGAAGTAATGTATATATTATTACTCATGATCATGGATATGATTATAAATCGATGCCTATTGGAAAGTCATTAACCATACAGAGGAACGCTTTCGTAGGTGCAAACTCAATCATAATGCATAATGTAAGTGTGATTGGAAAAGAATCTGTTATTGGAAGTGGATCGGTAGTGACTAAAAATGTTCCCGATTTTGCAATAGTTGCGGGTAATCCAGCAAAGATTATAAAATTTAGAAATAAATGATTAGAATAACACGTTTGTTGCTGATAAGTGTCTTTTTGATATATTTTTTTGTGACATTCTTTCTATTGGTTATATATCCTGCATCGACATTTATGGGAATATTTCCATTTTTGACTAATATTATATTTGTCGGTCTATTTCTTATAGCACTTAGTAATTCTATTACGATGGCTTCAAAAACAAAGTATAACCTGTTTCTAAAAAATATATTTTGGTATTCTCAGTTTTATTGTCTTGCGTATATATGTCTGCAATTCTTGCTGTCTTATTGTTATACTCCTGAGTTATTCCCATATGATATAGGTATAACAGATAATTATGAATATATTACTAATGGATCATTTTTTAATTTGGTATTAAAGGATGAAAGGTCAATGAAGACATTTTTGGCACTCTCCGGCATAAGTGATCAAGGCTTTCCTATTTGGTGTGGAACCATTTTTTATATTTTTGGTGATGGACAATTAGTCGTTAAATTATTGAATGCTATTGTTACAGGTATTACAGTTATTCTTGTTGTAAAAACTGTGAGAATTGTGTTGAATGAACGAATCGCAAAATTATCAGGAATATTATATGCTTTTATTCCAACGGTTGCTTATATTTCTGGATTTTTCTTAAAAGAATCATTGATGATGTTTCTAGTTAGCATCAGTATTTATAATGTAGTATTACTTTTGAAGGAACTATCGGTTTTTAGATTTTGTGTTTTATTTTTTGCAATTCTATCCATTTTCTTTTTTAGGGGACACTTGGCTGCTATAGTACTTTTTTCTTGTATGTGTTTTTTCTTAATAAATGGAAAAATGAAAATAGTTCCATTGTTATTTTGTTTCATTTCGTTAGTGTTAGTACTCAATGATACTTATATTATGGATTCGATTCAGAGTGAATTACTAGGTAGATATAACGAAATAAATGCTGATGAACAATATTTTCAAGAAAAGATGGAACAATCTTCAGCTTTGTCTAAATTGGGTTTAGTGCCACTTCTACCATTGGCTACATTATTTCCCTTACCATCATTTCTTGATTTAAGATCTTCGTTTAATATACAATCTATAGGAATATTATATAGGATACATGTTGATCTGATACGTATAATTCTTATATTTTGGGGTTTTCTTGGTACATATTATATTGTAAAGCATAGAAAAATAAAGATATTGTCCATCTTTTTGATACCTCTCATTATTCAGATTATTGTGAACGCTATGGTTGGAGTATTAACTTATTATAGATATCAATTTACAATAATTCTATTTTTAGTTCCTATAATGGCATACGGAATCAATTATTTTTGTTTGGACCTTAAAAGAAATCTTCGTTTGTATAGAATTTATGTTATAGTAGTATTCTTCATTATTTTAGTGTATAATGTAATGAGAACTAATTTTGTTGAATTATAAGGCTATGAATATATTACATATAGCATCAAGCTATTTTGACCGTGGATTGTATAAAGTCTTTTTCTCGAATCTTAGAAAAATAGGATTCGAAAATATTATATATGTTCCAAGATGGAATAATAATTATAGTATAGAACAATCAGGCATATACATGATTGACAAGAAATATAGTAAAGTATCTAAATTTCTATATTGGGGACAACAAAAGTATATTTATGATGATATTAGTAGAAGAATAGATTTATCTCAGATTGATATATTGCATATTCATCGTTTGTTTTATGGAGGTTATGCAGCACGTAAAATAAAAGAACGCTATAATATTCCTTATATTGTCACAATTCGGAATTCAGATATATATCAGTATTTGAAATATAGGATAACTATACGAAATCATGCTTGTAAAATAATGCTTGGGGCATCTAAAGTGATTTTTATATCGAAAGCTTATCAGGATTATGTGCTCGGTAATTTTGTTCCAAAGAAATATATACAATCAATAAAAGAAAAGTCTGTCGTTTTAACAAATGGAATTGATGATATCTTTTTGGAGAATAAACAGAATCCTAAAAGGAAAATAATAGATAAAAATATCAAACTTATTTGTGTGGCTGAAATATCCAACAACAAGAATCAACTTACTATTGTAAAGGCTTGTAAGGAACTCATTCAAAAGGGATATGAAGTAAAATTGACATTGATTGGCAAGGTGATAGATGAACGGTATTTTCATAAATTAGAAAATGAGAATATGGTTAAATATTATCCCTATTGTTCTAAAGAAGAGATCATTGAGCACTTGCGTAATGCGGATATCTTTGTTATGCCATCAAAACATGAGACTTTCGGATTGGTTTATGCAGAAGCTATAAGTCAAGGTTTACCTGTGATATATACTAGAAATCAAGGTTTTGACGGGCAGTATCAAGATGGGAAAGTGGGTTATTCAGTTCAATATAATAATTACTATGAAGTAGCAGATAAAATAATGAAAATATGTGATGATTATTATAATATTTCAGTTAACTGTGTGAATTATGCAGATGCGTACAGCTGGAGTCATATTTCACAAAAATATAAGAAAATATATGATCAAAGTGTGCTTGTCTCACGATATTGATAGAATAGATAAAACCTATCAATATTTAACCAAACCATTAAGAGTATTAAAAAGGGGAGATGTAGGATTGACGTTTAAATGTCTTTGGAGAATGATTTTTGATAGAAATCCTTATTGGGGGTTTAATCATATAATTGAGATTGAGAATTATTATGAAGTGAAATCAACATGCTTTTTTTTAGACGAGAGCATTAGATTTAATTTTCTAAAGCCCCAAACGTGGGTCTTGTCATTAGGAAGATATAAAATAAATAATAAAAAGATTCATCAGATTATGCGCTTTCTCGATAAGAATGGATGGGAGATAGGTGTTCATGGATCATATAATTCATATAATGATTTGGATCTATTGAAAAAAGAAAAACATAATATTGAGAGAATATTAGGGCATGAGGTTGTAGGGGTTCGACAGCACTATTTGAATTTATCTGAGAAAACAAATCAAATTCAAAAGCAGGCAGGTTTTTTATATGACTCAACTTGGGGGTATACAAAGGATATTGGTTTTAAGGATAATAGGATAACTCCATTCTTCCCCGTTACGTGTGCTCAATTTTGTGAAATTCCATTAGTAATCATGGATTATCCTTTTGTTGAAATGGTAGATAAATGGGAACGTTTTGAACAGTTGTGTAATATTTGTGAGGAAAATGAATCGTATATGGTGATAAACTTTCATAATAATAATTATTATGAACTGGATTTTCCTAATGTGAAATCAGATTATATTGAAATAATTGAGAGGCTTAAGAATAAGGGAGCTGATTTTTTGACGTTACAACAAGCCTATAATCAAATAACTAATCCGTAAAAGAATACTTTTAAGAGGAAATATATATATAATAAAAAATGAGAATACTTATAGATATTGATCACGCAGCAAACGTACATTATTTTCGAAATTTTATTAAAATAATGGAGGAGAAAGGACATAGTTTTGTGATTATGAATAGGGATGATAAGATGATTATTTATTTGTTGGAGTATTATAATATAATTCATTATACCCGAAATAAGCGTCCTAAGAAACAGACTAAATTTAAAGCTGTTTTTACGTTATTGAAAACATTTTTATTTTGCTTGAAATTATCGATTAAAGAACAACCGGATTTTTATATGGGTTTTGCATCGTCGTCGTGTGCTATTGTTTCATTTATTTTTCGAAAGCCTTGTGTATTGCTTGATGATACAGAACATAATCACCTTAATCGTTCGTTATATAAATTATTTTATCCCAATGTTTTAACTCCCTATTATTTTAATTTAAATATGGGGAAATTGCAAACTTTTTTTCATGCCTATATGGAACAATTGTATCTTCACAGTTCGACCTTTACAAACGATGAAAGTATTTATGATGACTTACATATAAAAAAGGGAACTCCTTATGTGTTATTTCGTTATATAGCTTATGATGCAGTTCATGATATGAAAGTAAAACCGATAGATTGGAGTTACAAAAGAAGATGGGTGGAAGAGCTGTCGAAAATTGTCCCAGTATTTGTTTCTTTGGAGCAAACTATATGTGATAATATTGTCGATAAATATCTAATTAAGATAGCACCTGAAAAAATACATTCTGTTATTAAAAATGCGGCATTCATAATATCGGAAGGGGCTACGATGGCATCGGAGGCAGGTGTATTAGGTACTCCTTATATCTATATCAACCCTTTGCAAGATGTGGGAAATATACAGGAGCAAGTGAAAAAATATCCGGATTATGCTTTTAGTACGATTATTCCGGACAAAGTAGATGATATCATTACTAACTTGACGAGTAATATGCAATCTCTAAAGGATAATAATGTGCGTGTGAAGATAGAGGAGGAAAATATAAATCCTACACGTTTTTTAGTTTGGTTTATTGAAAATTATCCTCAAAGTATAAAGACTATGCAAGAGAATACAGCCTATCAATACTGGTTTAAATGATAGAATTATTCTCTTTAATATATTCCTTATGAAAAACTATATAACTAATTTTTAATGCGTAGCAACCTATGGTGGATTTTGGAGATAAATTTGAAAGAAGTGAATATCATTTCTTAAAGTATAACAGTGGACAGTCTAATAATTTTGGTAATTTATTAGAATATAATGTTGAAGCTATTAGAAAAATAAAACGATGTACAAAATGTTTGTTGCCAGAGACTTTTCCGTTTATTGAATTTGATGATGAAGGGGTTTGTGATCATTGCAGAAATCACACGCCATCAGAGGTATTAAGTTCATTAGATGAGTTGAGAAGACTTATAGAACCATATAGAAGAAATGATGGAAGTCATGATTGTATAGTTCCATTTAGTGGAGGTAGGGATAGTACATATGCTTTGCATATTGTGAAAAAGGAACTGGGATTAAACCCTATTGCTTTTACATATGATTGGGGAATGGCAACAGATTTGGCTTATCGAAATGCAGAAAAGGTATGTAAAAAGTTGGGGGTTGAGAATGTAATCGTAAAGGCTGATATCGTACAAAAAAGAAAAAATATAAAGAGAAATATAGAAGCCTGGTTGAGAAATCCTCAATTAGGAATGATTCCTTTGTTTATGGCTGGTGATAAATGGTTTTTCTATTATTGCAATAAACTAAAGAAGCAAAGAGGCATAAAGCTTAATTTATGGGGAATGAATAAGTTGGAAAATACGGATTTTAAAACGGGATTTGCAGGAATTAAACCTAATTTTGCGAAGAAAACAATCTATTCATTATCTAAAATTGAGCAATTAAAATTGTTCGGGTTCGTAGGTGGTAATATTTTAAAAAGCCCTGGATACATCAATTCATCCATATTTGATAGTCTTGGCTCTTTTGCTGCACGATATATTGCTCCTAAGAAAGACTACTTTCATTTGTTTGACTATTATCAATGGAATGAAATGGAACTGGAGAATTTGTTGAATAATGAATATGACTGGGAACGAGCAACGGACATTAAATCTTCATGGAGAATTGGTGATGGCACAGCTAGTTTCTATAATTATATTTATTATACTGTTGCAGGGTTTTCAGAATTTGATACATTTCGAAGTAATCAAATTAGGGAGGGTATGATAACAAGGGATGAGGCTTTGAAAATGATTGAAGAAGAGAATATGCCTCGTTATGAGTCGTTACGTTGGTATATGGATACTGTAGGACTTGACTTTGAAAAGGTGATTCGGGTAGTAAATGCCATTCCTAAGCTATATAGACTGTAGAGCGTAATATTGGCTGATTAGAAGAAAATTACACTTTATAAAATAACTTATTTTTGATTTATGGTTATGAGAAATTTAAATAAATTGGTAGTAGGCTTATTACTTTCTTTTTTATTCGTCGCTTGCCAATCTTACAAGAAAGTTCCTTATCTGCAAGATGCTGAGGTTGTATTATATGGAGTTCAGAACGAACAACTATATGATGCAAAGATTATGCCTAAAGACTTACTAACAATTGTAGTATCATGTACAAGTCCTGAATTGGCAGTACCTTTTAACCTAACGGTTGCTACACAGAATAATGCAGCTTTGAGTTATACCACAACTCAGCCGGTCTTGCAGCAATATTTGGTAGATAATGAAGGCAAAATCAACTTCCCTGTGTTGGGTGAACTGCATGTAGGAGGATTGACCAAGAAGGCAACTGAACAAATGATTGTAGAAAAGCTAAAGCCTTATATAAAAGAAACACCTATTGTAACTGTACGTATGGTGAATTATAAGATTTCAGTGATTGGTGAAGTTACCCGGCCTGGTACTTTTACCATTACGAATGAAAAAGTGAATTTACTAGAAGCGTTGGCAATGGCAGGAGACATGACAGTATACGGATTACGTAATGACGTTAAATTAATAAGGGAAGATGCTCATGGTAAGCAAGAGATTATTCCATTGGATCTGAATAAAGCTGAGACGATTCTTTCCCCTTATTATTATTTGCAGCAAAATGACATTATTTATGTAACACCTAATAAAGCAAAAGCTCGAAATTCGGATATCGGAACCAGCACTAGCTTGTGGTTTTCTGCTACTTCAATTCTGGTTTCTATTGCCAGTTTATTATTTAATATCTTGAAATAAAAAGGCTATGAAGGAAGTAAATCAATACGAAAAAGAGTATGACATGAATGAGGAACAGATAGATTTCCGAGCATTGCTTTTCAAATATATGATTCATTGGCCTTGGTTTATAGGTGTAATATTAATATGTATGGTGGGTGCCTGGTTTTATTTGTACTGGACTACACCTATTTATAATATTTCAGCTACGATCCTTATAAAAGATGATAAAAAAGGCGGTGGAGCAGGGCTTTCTTCAGAGTTGGAAGATATAGGATTGAGCGGTTTAATGACTTCTTCTAAAAATATTGATAATGAGTTAGAGGTTTTGCGTTCCAAGACACTCGTAAAAGAGGTTGTTAATCAGTTGGGATTATATATAACTTATAGAGATGAGGATGAATTCCCTGCTAAAGATTTATATAAAACATCACCAGTACAGGTGAGTCTAACACCTCAAGAGGCTGAAAAACTGAATACTCCGATGATGGTGGAGATGATTTTACAGTCGAAGGGGGGAATGGATGTGAATGTGACTGTGGGTGAAAAGGAGTATCAAAGGCATTTTGAAAAGCTACCTGCTATTTTTCCGACCGATGAAGGCACATTGGCTTTCTTTCATAAGGTTGACTCAATTACTTTGCAAAATGAAACAAAAGAACCACAAGTGGGTGGAAATGTGAGTCATATAACTGCTACTATAAACAAACCAATGCATGTAGCAAGATCGTACTGTAAAAAAATGTCTGTTGAACCGACTTCTAAAATGACTTCTGTAGCGGTGATTTCACTAAAAAATTCCAGTTTACAACGTGGGCAGGACTTTATTGATAAGCTATTGGAGATGTATAATAGAAATACAAATAATGATAAGAACGAGATAGCTCAAAAGACTGCTGAATTTATTGATGAACGCATCGGAATTATTTCGAAAGAACTAGGAAGTACGGAAGCTGATTTGGAATCGTTTAAACGCGATGCGGGTATTACGGATTTGACAAGTGAGGCGCAAATAGCTTTGGCTGGTAACGCTGAGTATGAAAAGAAAAGTGTGGAGAACCGGACGCAGATCAGTTTGATCAATGACTTACGTAAATATCTTAAAGGTAATGAGTATGAAGTTTTACCTAGTAATATCGGTTTGCAAGATGCTGCATTGATCGGAGCGATTGAACGCTACAATGAAATGCTTGTAGAACGCAAACGTCTGTTGCGTACTTCTACAGAAAGTAATCCAGCTATCATAAACTTGGATACGAGTATCCGTGCTATGAAAGCTAATGTGCAGGTTACTCTTGAAGGCACTTTACAAGGGTTGCTCATTACTAAGTCAAATCTTGACCGTGAGGCGAGTCGCTATTCTCGTCGTATAAGTAATGCTCCGGGACAAGAACGAGCTTATGTAAGTATTGCCCGTCAGCAAGAGATTAAGGCAGGATTATATTTAATGCTATTACAGAAACGTGAAGAAAATGCAATTGCGCTTGCGGCAACTGCTAATAATGCAAAGATAATCGATGAAGCAATCGCTGACGATATTCCGGTATCTCCTAAACGAAGCGTTATTTATTTGGCTGCACTGGTCTTAGGAGTTGCGATACCTGTTGTTGTTATCTACCTGATTGATCTGACAAAGTTCAAGATCGAAGGTCGTGCTGATGTGGAAAAACTGACGAGTGTTCCAATTGTCGGCGATATCCCATTGACGGATGAAAAGAATGCTAAAGATGGTTCTATTGCCGTATTCGAGAACCAGAATAACCTGATGAGCGAAACTTTCCGTAACATTCGAACAAATATCCAGTTTATGCTTCAGAATGATAAGAAGGTAATACTTGTTACTTCAACAGTCAGTGGTGAAGGGAAATCATTTACTTCGGCTAACTTGGCTATCAGTCTTTCTTTATTGGGAAAGAAGGTGGTGATAGTAGGTCTTGATATTCGCAAACCGGGATTGAATAAGGTTTTTAATCTTTCGAGCAAGGAGAAAGGTATTACTCAATATCTTGCCAATCCGGAAATAGATTTAATGAGTTTGGTACAGTCATCTGATGTGAATAGGAATCTGTATATTCTTCCGGGTGGAACCGTTCCTCCGAATCCTACGGAGCTATTGGCACGGGATGGGCTGGACAAGGCTATTGAAATTTTGAAGAAGAATTTCGATTATGTCATCCTTGATACTGCTCCTATTGGTATGGTGACTGATACTTTATTGATTGGTCGTGTGGCGGATTTATCAGCGTACGTATGTCGCGCGGATTATACGCATAAGGCAGAATACACATTGATCAATGAACTGTATTATGAACAGAAGTTGCCTAATCTTTGTACCATTATTAATGGCGTAGACTTGAAGAAGAGAAAATACGGTTACTACTATGGCTATGGCAAGTATGGCAAGCATTATGGCTATGGTAAACGTTATGGATACGGATATGGTTATGGTCAAGAAAAGTAAGTTCGTTTTGAGTAATTAAGCATTATTTTTTGGAAATTTGGTGATAAAGGCTTTACTTTGTGATACTAACTGAAGAGAAATGAAAACATTACCGGAATATATCACATTATTACAAAGCTATATGCAACAAAATGCATCTAAGTATGGCATCTTGCGTATGGGGATATTTGGTTCTGTAGCTCGTAACGAGCATACAGATGTTAGTGATGTTGACGTTTATGTGGAAGGGCAACTTCATGGATTCTTTGCTTTGGCTGGTATAAAGCAGGATTTGGAAGAACTGTTAGGGTGCAAAGTCGATATTGTTCGCTTGCGAGACAAGATGGATTCATTTCTACGTGAAAAAATACTAAAGGAGGGCATTTTAATAAAGAATTGTTAGTACAATATCCAGAGATTCCTTGGAAACACGTGATGGGTATACGTGATATCATAGTACATCAGTATTTCGACGTAGATGCCGATGAAATTTATCGCATTTGTAATGAGGATATTTTACAGTTGCATCAAGTTATTACACGAATGTTGGATGACTTGCGTACCATAAAATACTAATCTTTGTACTGTTACCGTTTTAATGGTGTAGATCTGAAGAAGAGAAAATACGGTTACTATTATGGTTATGGTCAAGAGAAGTAATATGAGGAGTACTTGTGAATAGAAAAAAGAAATATCTCTTTGATTATTGAAGGAAAATCTCTTTCTTTGTAATAGACTAAATATATCTGTTATGTTAAGTACTGTAGAATATCTATCTCTTCTTCGTAAATACATGCGGGAGAATGCTGTTAAATATGGTATCTCTCGTATGGGAATATTTGGCTCAGTGGCTCGTGGTGAGCAACATGATGGTAGTGATGTTGATATATGTGTGGAGATAGATGGGCCTTCTATATTTACTTTAGTTCATATTAAGGAAGAATTGGAAAAACTACTTAAATGTCCTGTCGATGTAGTTCGATTACGCAATAACATGGATGAATTGTTGAGAAACTGTATAAATAAAGACGGGATCTATGTGT
>OJNQ01001285.1_pt1 | contig 18206 bp, 18 predicted proteins | sample 1597621 | NCBI WGS metagenome assembly OJNQ01 (sample SAMEA2452137, study PRJEB22498) | human gut metagenome | reverse complement strand
CAACGACTCTGGACTCACTTGGAACGCCAGGGAGGCGGTTCCGGAGCCGGTGGCGATGGAGGGGAAGAGGAAGCTCCCGATCCTACCGTTTAGTCCGGTAAGTACATCAGCATCATTAATGTGTGATACCTGTAAATGAATAACCTGTAAAAATGAAAAGTTATGATTGACAAGATTTTGGAGATTGCATTGGAGATCCTGTTTTTCTTCCGCAGGAAGAGAAAAGGAAAACGAACGAAAGGGCAGGTCGATGAGGAAGATTGACCTGATTGTGATCCACTGTTCCGCCTCTAGGGCGGACAGGGATTTCACGGAAACAGACCTTGAAGTGTGCCACCGCCGGCGGGGATTTAACGGGATCGGCTATCACTTTTATATCCGGAAAAATGGCGACATCAAGACTACCCGCCCCATTGAACGGATAGGAGCTCATGCGAAAGGCTTTAATCAGACAAGTATCGGTATTTGCTATGAGGGCGGACTCGACTGTCACGGTCGGCCTGCCGATACCCGTACCGAATGGCAGATACACTCGATGCATGTGCTTGTGCTTACGTTGTTACGTGATTATCCCGGTTGCCGGGTGTGCGGACATCGTGACCTGAGCCCTGATCTGAACGGGAACGGGGAGATCGAGCCGGAGGAATGGGTGAAGGCTTGTCCGTGCTTTGATGCGGAGGAGGAGTGGGCTTGACGAAACTTGCTAATGAATATGATTCAGGCACGGTTTTCATAGGGAAATTTTAGGCACGGATGATACGGACGCCAACACGGATTTGAGAGGCTGCGCAGCCAAATCCGTGTTAATTCGTGTCATCTGTGCCTTTTCTTTTCTTTCACGGTGAGGCTTTATTCTTCTCCGTGCTCGGTATGAATAAACTTTTTGTTCGTTCCTTTCAGTCGGAACATATTGGCTATCATTGCCAGTGCCAGTGTCGGAATCTGCAGGATTGCTTTTCCTAATTTCCGGTTTAGCAACTTTCCCGGCACAGGTATGATCATGGCGGCAACTTGAGCGGCTGACAGTATCCACCATTTGATGGCTGTATACCATTCATATCCTCCGCTTTGCAGACTCATTAGTAAGCCGATTGCGGTAAAGAGTAAAGTGAAACCGAAAACTCCCGCCAGTTGTATCAGACGGGGAGGCAGCATCCATTGAAGAATCTTGTCGCAGTAGTCGATATTTCCCTGAATCAGTGCTTTCGGGAAATCGGGCAAGGAAGCCCGCAATGCACCGTATTGTGCTGCAATCCATCGTTTACGCTGATTTTTGATACCTTCTTTTTTCTGTGTTTTTTCATCGTATACAGGCAGTTGTTCCAGATATTCGATATGAATGCGTTGTTTTAGCAACAGGGCTTCCAGCTCCTTGTCTTCGCCCGATGTTTGCAGATGTCCTACATTTCGGCGGAACCAATGAACGTCGAATGCCATTCCGGAACCGGCTAATCCGGCTGACAATCCTATCGCGTTGTGCCCGCTACGGAAGAATCCGTTGTTTATTTCTTCGCTGATCGCATCCAGAACAGCGATGTCTGTATTCATGTTTTTTCCTGTGCGGTGGGCTTGTACGGCATGCAGGCCGGACTCAAAAGCACGGTTGATTTCTGCGAGGAAATTGGGAGTCGTTACATTGTCGGCATCCATGATCACTACTACGTCATAAGATTCGTTGGCAGTGACGTTCATTGCCAGCGTAAGGGCTTTGGCTTTGGAACTATTGGTATAGTCGGCTACTTGCAAACAGATGGGGAGTGCTTGTAGGGCAGCATTCGTGTCCGGCTGCATCTGATCGGAGATGACAAGAACGTCGTACATTTCTTTGGGGTATTCCTGTTCGAGGAAATTACGGATAGTGGAGACGATCACCCTGTCTTCCTTGTATGCAGGGAAGAGTACAAGAAAACGACGCTGGATACGTGCTTCGGAAAGTTTTTGCGGACGATAGAATTTGGAAGCAATGGCGTAGAACAGCAGATAACCGACACAAAGTGCCAGAAGAATAAAGAGAATCCAGTCAATAAAGGTGTACATGGTCTTTCATTTTTAAGGGTTATCGGATAGGAGAGGTGACAGAAAAGCTTCTGACAACGCCTTTCCATACTGCGGCAAATAAATCGAAACGACCTTTCACGGCAAACTGAAGGCTATTTTTTCCGGCAGCTATGGTAGATTGATAAAGAATGGAGAGCAGCCGTTGAGCACCTTTCCGGTTGCGGCGGGTGTAGAGCAAACGGTTGCGCGTCATGTAGAAGGTACGTAGCTTGCTGAACTGTCCGGTGCTCTGGCTTTCTTTGTGGAAGACGGTGCAACGAGGCTCATACCATAGTTCGTAACCGGCATTTGTCATCTGTGTACACCAGTCCATTTCTTCATAATACAGGAAGAATATTTCCGGCATTTCTCCTACTTTCTCAATGACTTCACGTTTTACCATGAGTGCCGCCCCATGCAGGTAGGGGGTCGTGTGCGGGGTGTCGAACGTGCCGTCGTCCGGACAGCCGAAACCTGTCATTTCGTTGCGTATAGTGATTGCCGACAGGGAGGTGAATCCGGCAAACTGTATGTTTTGCGGAGGAAAGGCAAAGCGTATCTTCGGAGAGACGGCTCCGATGTTTTTCTGACTTTCCAGTCGCTCTGTCAGGTAGTGGAATCCGTCTGATTCAACATAAGTGTCATTGTTTATCAGAAAGATATAGGCTCCTTTGGCTACTCTGATCCCCAGATTATTTCCGCCAGAGAAGCCTAGGTTAGACTCGCTCCGCAGGGTGACTATATCGGAATATAGCTCCTTGATTTTAGTCGCTTCGTCTTCGCGCGAAGCATTGTCTACGACGATGATTTCATAGCTCACGGAATGTACATGTGTTTGCAGCGATTCTATTAATTCGCAAGTGTCTTTAAAGCCGTTGTAGCAAACTGTGATAAAGGAGACTTGAGGTTCGTTCATCATAATCTATTGTTCGTTTTTCAGTTCTGTTTCTTTACTTTGCTGCATCCGCTTGTCAATGTACGGTCCTGCGAAGCAGAGGGCAAAGGCTGTGTATATGGGGATGGAGTTGGGATATTGCATCACGTCGTTGGCATAGGCTGCCAGATAGAATCCGGCAGCGGTACAGAGCCAGGCAGTAAGTAAGCCTCGCAGGCGTTTGTTCATGATCTTGAACATCAGTATCCATCCGCACCATGCAAAAAGGACTCCGTGAACAGCCAGGTAGAGAACTAGACCGATGATTCCGGTTTCTACCCATACTGAGACTAACCAGGAATCCGGTGGATAGAGCATACGTTCTTTGGGATAGAAACGGTCGCCTTTGGATAACCCTATCCCATATCCAAAAGGCTTGTGAATCATCAATTCTCTCATTTTCTTTCGATTGTCTACACGTAATTGATAGGAAGCGTCTTGGCTAGGACGAAATGCAGAACGCATCTTGCGGATATATTGATTGTCATCTCCTATATTGGTACATACAAAAAACAAGAATAACAAGGCAAGAACTGAAATACCTGTAATACATGCTTTGCGATTGCGTGAAAGAATAATGAAACTCCCTAAAGCACCGATAGGCAGAGCTATCGCAGCCCGTGTTCCAGAAATTCCCATTCCGTAAATGGCGGCAATAATGACAATTATAAAATAGATTTTCAGCCATACACCTTTTATATAAAAAAGTGAAATTCCAAAAAGTGAAACACCCATAGCCATGTGTACGCCGAAGTTCGCTGCATCACTGAAGAATGAGAAATAACGAATACCGGACCAAATAATATGAGTTCTTGCTCCTCCCAAAACGTATAAAAAATACTGCTCACGTTCATTAAAACCACAGTTTTTTTGCCAATATCCTTTGGCTGCTGCCAAGAGGATGAAAAGAGACCATATAATTAGAAGCCACTGAATCCCCTTGATGTTACGGATTGCTAACGGTACGATGACAGCACATACAATAGGATATATGAGATAATGGGTGATGGAGATATTCCATGCTGCCTGAACATTGTTCGGATTAGCTATCTCTAATATGCAATAAACTCCCCATATCAGAAAAAGCATAAGCATACCATTACGACTTTCCGACCAGTCAATTTTTTCATGCATTCCGTACGCAAAGAGCAAAACAACGGCAAACAATGTACACATTAATGTTGCTACTCCCAATGGTATGTCTGTCACTGCATAAGCTGCTGCCAGCAGGAATTGGAGAATGAAAAGTGTATAGAAACTTTGCTTTGAATATTTGATAATTAATAAGAAAATAACTGTCATTAAAGGTAATGAACTAATCGTCAGAAAGAAAGGAAGGGAAGTACGAAAGAACATTTTGTATAATATATACAATCCTCCTGCCAATAGTAAATGTACCCATCCTTTATTGGCAAAATAGTTACCGGCTACTGTTAAGTATTGACTGTATTTTCCTTTATCATTCGTCATCTTCATCTCCTGATGTTGCCGGCTGCTTCTTTCTTTTTGTGAACGTAAATATACTTTCTGTCAATGCTAATTGTGACAGTCGGTATACTATTTTCCTCCAAAGTGTATATGGTGGAAGCATACCAGTGTAGTCTTCAACCACATTGCGGGATGCGTGTGTCAAGTAAACATAAAGTGGAGTTTTACCTACTTGTTGACTTAGCTTTTCTGACAAGAGCTTATCGGTCTCTTTCCAACCACGGTCAGCACGGGCTACGAGTATATTTAGATTAGCTTCTTGTAGTAATTCCAGCGATATGCTAGCTTCCCGCAGATTGGGATATTCAACGATGAGAATATCTTCTTCCTCTGATGTGTATAGATCGGTAATGCTTTTGGCCAGGTTGTATTCTCGTGAATCAATTCTGAAGTCTGACTTCCATGTTATTACTTTTGTTTTAAGTCCGATACTGTTCCAATATTTTTTTAGGGCTTCGATCACATAACTTTTGCCTTCCCCGCCTTCTGTGCTAATAAAATTGATAATGTAGGGCAATCCTTCTTTCTTTTGCTGACAGAAACGAAGGATACTATTGCTTAACTGTTTTGTAGCTATACTTTTTGATTCTTCAACATAATTGTGATACTCTAAAATAGAGTCTTTTGGAAAGGCGCCTAACATCGGAAGTCCAATCAAACGACGTGTACGAATAGAATCGCGTAGAGTACGGTCTAATAATTCAAGAATTAAGAAGAATCCCAAAATAAATAAGAAGGTACCGGCACACGCTGCCATTACCATTTTTTTCAAAGGAGTGGGCATGGCACTGATCGGATATGCCGGAGCATTTAATACTTTTAATGCAGCGGAGGTCATTTCCAAATTTTTTCTACGCATGAGGGCATCATTGTAGCTTTTCAATACAGACAAGTAATTTTGCTCTATAAAAGTTATGTTACGCTCTTGACGTTTGATAGTGGAACCTACTGGTGCAAACTGTCTGTATTTCTCGTTGAGGTCTATACGGCTTTGCTGTATAATTTGTAAGTCTGATTTGGCTTTTTCGTATTGCATGGTTACTTCAAGCCACTGTTCTATGATGTTCTCTTTAGCTATTCCTTCTTTGGTATATTTGTTCTCTACATATTTATTTGAAAGCTCGGAAAGCTCCTTGCGCGTTTGATTTAAGCGATTCTTATATTCCTGTAATGAGGCTTCTTGATTCTGATGATCACTTGAAATTGTTTCCATTTCTGAGATTTTTCCTGTAAGCGAAGCGGCTTCATTTAGTTTATCCAAGAACTGAAGATTGTTGATTACATGTTTGGCATTGCTGCCCATTTGCTTTTCCAGTTCGTTTAACATTGCTTTGGCGCTATTGTATGCAATCAGTACGTTTTGTTCACGTAACTCAAACTCTTTGTTGATGGCAGCGATTTCTTTGGTCTCATCGTAATAATTAATAACACGTTTTTCTACGTTATATTGCGTTAGTGAGTCTTCTTTAAGTCGAAGTTCCTTTCCGATGCGTTGAAGTTCGCTTTTAAAATATTCGATAACTTTATCTGTTTCACCATAACGGATTGCACTGTATTCGTTTACAAATTCTTTGGTCAGGATGTCAATGGTATTATAAGCGATACCCGGATCACTTGCCGTATAACTTATTTCAATCAGATCGCTGGCACCTTTACGCGCTACTCTGATTGCTCTGAGATCATTATAAGAGTAATAGGGCAAATTATAATAGAATACTCCATAGAGATAGTTTGCTTGGGTCGGTCTCAAGTAATTGAAAAAGTTGGCTACCGTTTTATCTTCGCTGTTTTTATCTATTAATGACAGTATTTCTTTCCCGTTCGGACTATTCTTTAGGTGTTCATATATTCTGTTGTAATTGCTGGCTTTGATGAATTCATTGTCTTCTTTTGGATTACCTTTGATCAGACTTCGGGCATATAATCGGATAGATACCCGTTTGAGTGTACTTTCAGCCTTGATAATGTTCATTAGGTTATCCATAGCGTTCTGAGTTGTCGCCCAATCCACTTTGTTATTTCCACCTTCTAGATTGTAGCCGGAAGCAGCACCAGTGTAGAGGGTTGCCTCTACGTTATATGTTTTGCCTATCATGCGTTTCCCAAAATAGTAAACAGCAAATGTTATAATGGCTGTTCCAATAAGTAACCACCAACGGATACGATATAGGAATCTGCTGATATAAAGGATGTATTCCATAAATGTATGTTTATTTGTTTCTTAAAATGGGAGTGTGGGTGACTAACTCAAGTATCATTAAACTCTTGCTTAGCTCGAATTTGCTGTTTTCGAATTTCTCTTGTGCGTCAGATTGGCGAGATTTTTCAGATGATAAAGTTCCCGAATCAATAGCTCCATTCGAGAAATCCTTTTCAGCTATACTATATTGTACATTAGCAAGCATGAGGGCTTCGGCATTAAGTTTAAGAATGTTTAATTGGGAGGTCGCAGTTGCGTATAGAAGGATAATTTCCTTTTTCATTTCCTCAAACTTAACTTCTCTTTCAAGTTGGGCGGTACGTACATTCAGTTTTTGGCGTTTTACCCGCGCTGTCAAGTCAAAGAGACCGTCCAAAGGAATGTTGACTCCTGCACCTACTGTATATCCGTTCTGTGCCTGTGTTGCATAGGTCAGGTAAGGTGCAATTGCTACATCTGTATAAGTAGACTCGTTACCGAACATACCATACTGGTAGCTGCCCCGTAAACTGAAAAAGCCTAAGAAGGCACGCTTCTCTTTTGCCAGAAGCTTCCGTTCAATTTGTTCTTTTACTGTAGCTAATTCATAGGTCGGAGCGCTTTTTGCGTTCTCGAAAAGAAGATCCAGCGGTGGAAGTGTAATGCTGGAATAATCACTTGGTTGTAGTTTTGAGTAATCGCTTACCTCTTGCGCAGTTACGCTTCCGATGGAGGCAAACAAAAATAGTAATCCTCCGAAGAGGTATCTGATTTGTTTCATAAATTAACCCTATTATCTGCTTTTGCTGTGTTATAGCAACGCAAATATAAGGATTAATTTTATTTAATGATGTTCTTATGGAAGCATTTTATCATCTTTCTTGTTAATTATGAGCAAATACTTATTTAGAATGCCTCCGTCATGTTGAAATAGAATAAATTCTGCTTGTTCACCATGTCTCTGCCGAAGTCAAGACGGACGTTCATACGGGGCTGAACTTCAATGCGTAAACCGAGTCCCAGATTAGGAAGTACACCTTCGATTTTGCCCGGAGTAGGGCCCATGAAGCCGCATCCTCCCCATGCTACGTAGCCTACATGATTCAGCATCTTCTTCACCCAATTGCTTTTGTCCGTATTTATCATCTGACGGTATTCTGCCATCATCACGTGGGATGACTTGTCGCGAAACTGTCCCATATAATAACCACGAAGGTCGAAAGGAGAACCGAAAGTCGGGAGTTCCGTAAAAGGAATGTCCCCTAAGCCGATCTGGCTTTTGGCAATCCAGGCAAGCGTACTGCGTGGACGAAATACGTTTTTAAACTGTCGGTATTCAAGCTCGATGATCTCGTAGTTATAAGCGCCTCCCCAATATTTACCGAACAATTTGAAATTAGCTCCTAACAACATACCGCGCGTAGGTGTCGCCACATCATCACGAGTGTCATATTGGATAAGTCCGCCGATACCGACGTTGAAGTATTTCCTTTTGAACTGTTGGAAATAGGGATCTTCCTCCATCACCGGATTAACATCCGAAACCTTTGTGTAGTTCAAGTCAAACAAGCCGCCTAAATAAAAATGTGGGCGGACTTCCCATACGAATCGGGGGTACAATTGAAAATAGCTTCGATGAAACCGAGTAGTGGAATCACCCCTTTCGAGATTCTCCGCCTTTTCAAATCCTTTCCCGTAATAGTGTGAAGGCTCGTTCCGATAACCATAATTCATATAGATACGGAAACGGTTTTCATTGAAGAAAAACGTTCCAGCGCCAGCTACAACAATGGTCCCATTTATAGACAGGTTCAAACCGGCAGGCAGGAAAGAACGTTGGGAAATAGTGTCTTGTTTATTCATTCGGAAGCTGGCAAGGACGGCACCACCCACACCGAACGAAGCTTCTGGTGTATATGAAGGACCGCCCAGTACAGACCACCATATGTTTTTGTGGGCCCGGATGGAATCTTTACGCAATTGACGATAGTAACGTTTCAACTGCTTTTCGTTCAATTCCACTCCGTCTACGATGACAGTCTTCTTTCGAGGCACGGTATCTGAAGGAGTCATTATTTCTTCAGAGGAGAGCGCAACGATATCGCGTTGTTCCTGAGCCTTTGCTGGCAAAGAAATCGCAAGTAAAGAGGCTCCCGCAAATACAACAATATATTTAAGCATTGACTAATCCTATTAATGAGGGCAAATGTAGGAAAAAAATCGGATTTATTTCAGAGGGGCAAACGGAACCAAAAGGTCAGCCTTTCATCTTGCTGTAGATCTACATCTATTATTCCCCCGAATTTGTCGGTAATCATGGCAATATAGCATGGGCTGTACAAAAAACGATTGTTTGTGTAAACAAACCATGTGTATTAATTGTTATTAATTTAGAGACATTGTTTAATAACAGAACCTGGCAACCTTAAGAAGTCCTGACTGGCAGGCACACGAAGATGAAAATTCAGTTTGAAATTAAGGAAAAATTGCCTGAGATTATTGCAGAAATAATGCATTCAGACAAGTGGCAAACGAAAATTCTTGAAAAAATGCATGGACTGGAGCGGATAACGATCAAGGATCCGAACTATAAGTCAGAAGCTTGTATCGAAATTTGGCAACATGAAATCCATATCCGGACAGCATGGTCCAATTATACTTATCGTATTTTTACGCGTGGAAATGCCGTCTGGTGTGAATACATCGGAGCCTATCGCGGTTTACTCGAACAGAAGCTCTTGCCGTCTCTTACCCCCAAAATGAATATTTTGGATTCGGAAGTAGTGGAAAGTTCATTAACTGGGAATAAGAGGCAGACCTTGCGTACTTATAGTTCGGAGAACTTGAAATTGAAGAACTTCCGTCGCGATAATTTCAAAGAAGAATATAATGTCACATCTCCGCAGGATCATCCGACTGTTGTATATGACGAATATATAAAGGAAGGGATGCCAATGCCTTCTCCCTATGGGGACAGTCAGCAAAGTAAATAACTACAAAAAGAAAGCACTTGGCTTCAGAACCAAATGCTTTCTTTTTGTAGTTATTTGTCACTTTCGACAATATCTGTGTCGGTCGGTATCTAAAGTTCCAGCGATGAAATTGTCCCACTGCCATAAGTTCTGGTTTATCGACAGACAGGTATATGTGAAATAAGATCAATGATGTGTTGCAAAACATATCATTTTTGATCTGTTTATGCGATAAAACATATAAAAAACCTTGCTTTTCGGCTGAAAAGTGTTATATCATTTGGCTAAATAGGGCTTTTGCCTGTATATTTGCAGCCGTTAAAAACAAGAAAGCGATCCCTTAGCGAAGGTGAAGCCCTTGTTTATTCCCTGAAAATCAGGAGTCGGAGAAAAAGGCAATTAAAGGATGCTCCGATTAAGTTTAACATAAAAATGATGATATGAAAGTAAGAGCTTATGTTCTCTTTGTTGCGGTTGCATTGCTTGCTGTGTCTGCCGGAACTAAAAACGCAAAGCCGACAGTCGGCATTAACCCTGGCGACTTTGCTCCGAGAATAGAGTCTTTAGGAACCGAGAGCAATTTCAGTTTTCAAAATCATTCAGGACGTTACACATTGCTGAATTTCTGGGCAACTTACGATGCTGAATCGCGGGCTCGTAACGTTCAATTATGGAATGAAGTCAACAAGTTGAGTTCAGACAAGATTGCAATGTATTCGATCTCTTTAGACGAGAAAGAATCCATTTTTACTGAAACGGTAAAAGCCGACAAATTGGAAGGTACAAAGCAATTTCATGAAGAACTTGGCAGAAAGTCAGAATTGTTTGGGAAGTATAACCTGCAAAAGGGATTCTGTAACTTCCTGATTGACGACAAGGGGGTTATTATTGCTGCCAATGTAGCCCCGGAAGATCTGACGAAGGTATTGAAGAAGGGTTAATCAGCAGATTATTAGCAAAAAAAGAGTTGTCCTTATCAAAAGGGGCAGCTCTTTTTAAAAATATTAGTCTATTTTGTTGATTCTTCTTAGTAAGTAGTGCGGTGCGTATGCACTGTTTAATGGTGCCTTTGTCATCATATCCTCGGCAACTGTTCACCACTGAGCATATCGACGATCCTGTAATTGCCATACAACGTTTTCATTTTAACCAGTGCATAGCCTTTTTCCTGAATACAGCCCATAACAGCTGTGTTCTTTCCTTCCGGATAATTCTGCATGACGGCAAGAGCCTGCTCCGTCTTTTCATCCGGTAAGATCACCAGCACCAGTCCTTCGTTGGCGATATAAAGCGGATCAAGTCCTAAAATCTCTGAAGCGCCGCGCACGGCATCGGGAATCGGGAGCAATGTGGACACCTTTGGGAACGACGCCGATTACGCATCCGCCATGATCTTGTTCCAACAAGGATTTGCGGAAAGCAGGATAGAAGATGCTGCTTATCAGTTGGTGCGTCATTCGTCCGCCGCCACCGTGTGCCAATAACACACAGTCGGAATCGGAGAAAGGAATGGGACAATTTGTCGTTATCATATTCTGTATCTATTTATATCTATAGTAAGCAGCACAAACCCCTTCCGAAGAAACCATCGGTGCACCGATCGGATGCTCGGGTGTGCAAATCGTTCCAAAGAAAGGGCAGTCTTTCGTTTGTTTTGTTCCTCGCATAATATCACCAGCGATGCACTGTCTCTTTTCCACGCTCGACGCAAGATCGTCAAAGCACTTTTTATACGCCTCCGTGTCTGCCGAGAGAAGAAGGTATGAGGCATCCTTGTGAAAGGGATTACATTTGTCAAAACATAAATGAAGAAGATGAAAGAGGAGGAAGTTGTCATATCAGTCCTGACCATTCAAGGTTTGGTACAAAGTGTCGGTTTCCGTCCGTTTATCTATCGGATCGCCAGTGAAATGAATATCTGTGGAGAAGTGGACAACCGGAATAATGGGGTCTGTATCCGTACGGCCCTTACTCCCGTGCAACGGGAACTCTTCATCGAACGCATACGTCGCGAACATCCGAAGGTGGCTTCCATACATAGGATAACCGTTTCGGAAAGGATAGAAGTTAGGAATCCATATATGGGTTTTCGTATTACTCCCAGTCGGTCGGAATCGGACGAGGTGACGCAGGTTGCTCCCGATATTGCCGTCTGTCCCGAATGCTTACGTGACCGGAAGACACAAGCGCAGCGCTTGCAATACCCTTTTGTCAACTGTGCGCATTGCGGACCTCGTTTTTCTATCATCCGTGATCTGCCTTATGATAGGAGCCGAACAACCATGTCAGCTTTCTCGATGTGTCCGTCCTGCCGAAAAGAATATATAACGGTCAGCGACCGGCGTTTTCATGCTGAGCCTGTTGCCTGTAACCATTGCGGTCCGTCTTATTACGCCTTATATAATAAGGTAAAGGTAACAGACTATTCGGAACTGCTCAACCTTTCATCCCGTTTGCTTCGTGAGGGTGAAGTGATTGCCGCGAAAGGGATAGGAGGCTATCACCTGATTTGTGATGCGAGGAGTGAAAAGGCAGTTTCCCGGCTACGGGATATCAAGCAGCGGGATGGCATGCCTTTTGCCGTACTGTTTCGGGATATAGAGAATATCCGCCGATACGTTTTCTCGAATGGGGTGGAAGAAAAGGCTTTGCTTTCCTGGCGTCGCCCGATCGTTCTGTTGAAGCAACTCCGGCTGTTGGCTTCGTCCGTCAATCCGGGAATGGAGACATTAGGATGTATGCTTCCTTATATGCCGCTCCATTCCGATTGGTTTGAACGGTTGGATACACCCGCATTGGTGATGACGAGTGGCAATATCAGCGAATGTCCGATAACCATTACCCCCGAAGAGGCAGAAAAGCAATTGGCCGGTAAAATACCCCTCTTGCTCCACCATAACCGGGTGGATGACTCTGTGTTACAGGTCTGTGGCGGTCAGTCCTGCTTGATACGTCGTTCGCGAGGATATGTGCCGGAACCGTTCTTTGCTGACGTTCCGGTTGAAGGAATCTTGGCTTTCAGAGCCGAAAAGGTAAATACGTTTGCTTTAGGGGAGGGAGAAACGATTCTGCAAAGCCAGTATATCGGTGACCTAAAGAATTGGGAGACCTTTCGATTCTATAAGGAATCACTTGAACGTTTTCAACATCTTTTTCGTTTCCGGCCATCCCTTTTGGTCTGCGATCTGCACCCTGACTATCTTTCCAGTGCGGGCCGGTTATTCGATGCCGTTTCATCTTTACTGGGCGTCTGCGATGTCTCCACGCATCAGGCGGAAGCACCTGTTAAGCTGGAACAACTGGCTTCCGATGAATATCAAAGTCGTTATTCTGTTTTAATAGAAAAGGAGTCTATCTCCATGCGTCCCGTATTGGAAGGAATATTGGAAGATCTGGCAGCCGGAGTTCCGGTAACCTGGTTATCCGCCCGTTTTCATAATACGTTGGCATGGCTTTTGGTAGAGATGGCGAAACAGTACAGGATGCAGACCGGAACGGACAAAGTCGTGATCTCAGGTGGCTGTTTTCAGAATAAACGTCTGACGGAACAGTTGCAGCGCATGTTTGCCGAAGCTGGTATCCCGCTGTTCGTACCGGGACATATACCCTGTAATGACGGAGGTGTGGCGGTCGGGCAACTGGCAATAGCGGCTTCCCGGAAGAGGCAGTTATAGTATGAATGCAAAACATATATGTTTTGAAAACGAATCATATATGTTTTGATTGCAAAACACCTATGTTTTAAATGAAGTAGTTATATCGTTAAAGTTATGCATGAATTGTCGATCGCTCAAAGTATCGTTCAGCTATCCGAACAGCAGGCTCGCGAACATCATTCTTCGCAGATAGAAGAAGTGGAGCTTGAGATAGGGTGTCTTGCCGGAGTATAGCTGCAAACATTGGAGTTTGCGATGGAAAGTGCAGTTAAAGGCACTTTGCTTGAAAAAGCGAAGATAATCCGCCGCTATGTAGACGGAGAAGGGCAGTGCTGCGATTGCGAAACGGTCTTTCCTATCGGGAATTTGTTTTCTCCCTGTCCTAATTGTGGTTCTTATTTGATAAATATAACAAAAGGGCGGGAACTTCGGATTAAATCAATTGTTATAAAATAAAAAGACAAACGCTTATGTGTGGAACTTGCGGATGCGGAGAGCATCATCATCACGATCACCTTCATGACCATGAATACTGGCACGGACATGAACATCACCACCGTCATCACGGTGAAGGGAAAGTAATAACGCTGGAACAGGATATTCTCCAGCGCAATAATCTGTTGGCTGAACGTAACAGAGGCTATTTTGAGGCGAAATATATTTTTTGTCTGAATCTGATGAGTTCTCCAGGTTCCGGCAAAACGACATTATTGGAAGAAACGATACGCCAGTTGAATTCTGATGCCACTCTCGTTTGTCCTGCCATGTTCGATTTGGGAGAAGCGAAGAAAGTCGTTATCGTCAGTACCACCGAAGGGGATGACAAGCCGTTGAAATATCCTCATATCTTCTTGGAGGCAGATATCTGTGTGATCAACAAAATCGATTTGGCGCCTTATCTGGATACGGATGTGGAGACGTTGCGGAATAATGCCTTGAAAGTAAACCACCACTTGCAACTATTCGAAGTGTCTGCGACAAAAGGCACAGGAATGGATGCCTGGTGTGATTGGTTGGTGAAAGAGTGTGCAAAATGTAAATAATTTACCCCAGATTTGATGGATAAACGGAGAAATAGACTATATTTGTTCCCGTTCATTGAATCAATTTAATCAAAATGTCATGATTAACCGAGAATTAATTAATCCTCAGAGCATCGTAGTGGTGGGAGGATCCAATAATGTACATAAACCGGGTGGCCGTTTGGTTCGCAATCTACTAGACGGGAAGTATAAAGGCGAACTATATGTCGTAAATGCTAAAGAAGACGATGTGCAGGGCCTGAAATCCTATCATTCAGTGCATGATATCCCAGAGACGGAACTGGCAATCATTTCTATTCCCGGTCCGGCCTGTCCGGAAGCTGTGGATGTGCTTGCCAAACAGAAAAACGTAAAGGCGTTCATTGTCATTTCGGCTGGTTTCGGAGAGGAAACGCATGAAGGGGCGATTCTGGAAGAACAGATGCTGAAAAGTATTAACGAAGCCGGTGCTTCATTGATCGGTCCGAATTGCATCGGTCTGATGAATATGCATTATCATGGTGTTTTTACTCAGCCGATTCCCGAATTTCATGCAGACGGGGTCGATTTTATTTCCAGTTCTGGCGGTACGGCACTTTTCATTATTGAATCGGCTCTGACAAAAGGACTCCGTTTTTCTTCGGTTTGGTCTGTCGGTAACTCCAAGCAGATCGGAGTGGAAGAAGTGATCGAATATATGGATCGCAACTTTGACCCGGTCCTTGACTCCAAAATAAAGATGCTCTATATCGAGCAGATCAAAAATCCGGATAAGCTCTTGTATCATGCTTCTTCCCTGATTCGCAAGGGTTGTCATATCGCAGCTATAAAAGCGGGTAGTACGGATGTCGGTAAGCGTGCCGCATCTTCCCACACAGGAGCGATTGCCAACTCGGACTCGGCGGTGGAAGCCCTGTTTCGCAAAGCGGGTATTGTGCGTTGTTTCAGCCGTGAAGAATTAACAACCGTTGCCAGTATCTTTACCTTGAAAGAAGTGAAGGGTAAAAACTGTGCGATTATCACGCATGCCGGAGGTCCGGCAGTAATGTTGGCGGATGCACTGGAAAAGGGACGGCTGAACGTTCCTAAGCTGGACGGTCCGCTTGCCGCAGAATTGAAATCCAAACTATATCCGGGAGCTGCTGTCGGCAATCCGATAGATATTATCGGTACAGGTACTCCCGAACATTTGGCCACCGCTATCGATTTCTGTGAGAACTGTTTCGAAGATATTGACCTGATGATGGTTATCTTTGGCAGTCCGGGTTTGGTAAAATTATACGATACTTATGAAGTGCTTCATAAGAAAATGGAGGAGTGCAAGAAGCCGATTTTTCCGGTATTGCCATCCATCGTAACAGCGGGTCCGGAAGTGAAAAGTTTCGTGAAGAAAGGTCATGTGAACTTTTCGGATGAAGTGACGTTGGGTACAGCCCTCTCGCGTGTGCTCAACACGCCGAAGCCCATGAGTACGGATATACAGTTGTATGGTGTTGACGTGCCCGAAGTTCGCCGTATTATCGACCGGTTGCCGGGCAGCGGTTATTTGAATCCTGAAGAAGTCCGTACTTTGCTGAAAGCGGCCCAGATACCGTTGGTAGAAGAGTTCACGTCGACTGACCGCGACGAACTGGTCGCTTTCGCCAAGAGAGTTAAGTTCCCGGTTGTAGCCAAGGTAGTCGGTCCTATACATAAGAGCGATATGGGGGGCGTTGCCTTGAATATCCGAAGTGAGGAGCATCTGATATTCGAATATGAACGGATGATGCGTCTGCCTGATGTGACGGCCGTTATGGTACAACCGATGTTGAAAGGGCAGGAGTTGTTCTTAGGAGCTAAGTATGAAGACCGGTTCGGTCATGTCGTGCTTTGCGGTCTGGGAGGCATTTTTGTCGAAGTGCTGAAAGACGTCTCTTATGGTCTATCACCTCTGTCGTATGACGAAACTTATTCCATGATCCGTTCCCTGCGCGGTTATCCTATTATAAAGGGAACACGCGGCCAGCGGGGAGTGGATGAACAGCAGTATGCGGATATCATAGTCCGCCTGTCCACATTGCTCCGTTTTGCATCCGAAATCAAGGAAATGGACATCAATCCTCTTGTTGCGACTGAGCGGGGGTTGTTTGCCGTAGATGCACGTATACGAATTGAGAAGTGATTGATCTTGGATAAATTTCTGATACTAAATGTCCTGTATTCCGAAAGTCTTATAAAAAACTTTTGGAATACAGGACATTTCTTTTAGGCTTTAAAAATTCCCGCACGCAAATGTAGTTATTTACCGAATATGGATGGTAAAAAATAGTTGTAAAACATCTAAAATTATTTAACCATACATGCGAATGCGATCTTTAAATAGCATATATTTGCAGCATTGCAATCTGGAGATAGCAAAACTAAAATCTAAAATTAAATACTGTCGAATATGGAAAGAAAAAGAGTTTACACATTCGGAAATGGAAAAGCCGAAGGTAAAGCAGATATGAGAAATCTGCTGGGTGGTAAAGGTGCTAACCTTGCCGAAATGAATCTGATTGGTGTTCCGGTTCCTCCGGGTTTTACTATTACCACAGAAGTATGTTCCGAATATTATGATTTAGGAAAAGACAAAGTGGTTGAATTGTTGAAATCAGACGTTGAAAAGGCAATCGCCAATATTGAGACGTTGATGAATTCAAAGTTTGGAGATGTTGCCAATCCGTTGTTGGTATCCGTTCGTTCCGGTGCACGTGCATCTATGCCGGGTATGATGGACACAATCCTGAATTTAGGTTTGAACGATGAAGTGGTGGAAGGACTAAGCCGTAAGACGAACAATCCTCGGTTTGCATGGGATTCATATCGCCGTTTCGTACAAATGTACGGAGACGTCGTGTTGGGTATGAAACCGACCAACAAGGAAGATATCGATCCATTTGAAGCAATTATCGAAGAAGTCAAGGAAGCGAAAGGAGTGAAGCTTGACAATGAACTGGATGTGGAGGATCTGAAAGCACTGGTCGCTAAATTCAAAATGGCTGTCAAGGCTCAGACTGGTAAGGATTTCCCGACTTCCGCCTATGAACAACTTTGGGGCGCCATTTGTGCTGTGTTTGACAGCTGGATGAACGAACGCGCTATCCTCTATCGTAAGATGGAAGGGATTCCTGCCGAATGGGGCACGGCTGTCAGCGTACAGGCTATGGTGTTCGGCAATATGGGCGATACTTCCGCTACCGGTGTATGTTTCTCTCGTGATGCCGGTAACGGAGAAGACCTCTTCAATGGTGAATACTTGATCAACGCACAAGGCGAAGACGTGGTGGCTGGTATCCGTACACCGCAACAGATCACGAAGATTGGTTCGCAGCGTTGGGCGGAACGTGCTGGTATTTCAGAAGAAGACCGCGTCGCCAAATATCCTTCAATGGAAGAAGCCATGCCGGAAATCTATAGGCAACTGGACGAACTGCAAACAAAGCTGGAAAACCATTATCATGATATGCAGGATATGGAATTCACCGTGCAGGAAGGAAAACTGTGGTTCCTGCAAACCCGTAACGGAAAACGTACCGGTGCTGCAATGGTTAAAATCGCAATCGACTTGTTGCATCAAGGTATGATTGACGAGAAGACAGCATTGAAACGTATCGAACCGAATAAACTGGATGAACTGCTTCACCCGGTATTCGACAAGGTGGCCGAGAAACAGGCGAAAGTTTGGGTGAAAGGCTTGCCGGCATCTCCGGGAGCGGCAACAGGGCAGATCGTGTTCTTCGCCGATGATGCGGCAAAATGGCATGCTGACGGAAAGAAGATCGTAATGGTCCGTATCGAAACATCCCCTGAGGACCTGGCTGGTATGGCTGTTGCTGAAGGTATTCTGACTGCTCGTGGTGGTATGACTTCGCATGCTGCCGTTGTTGCACGCGGTAT
>OJNQ01001276.1_pt1 | contig 18324 bp, 10 predicted proteins | sample 1597621 | NCBI WGS metagenome assembly OJNQ01 (sample SAMEA2452137, study PRJEB22498) | human gut metagenome | reverse complement strand
ATTGATATCCAGTACCATTACATTCATTCCCAAATTGATAGCAGCTTTCTGTGTGCTGAGGCGGGTACGTAAACTAGAGTTGAAGAAGATCATCATTAAAGTCTTGTTTCGTCCCAGTTCTACATATTTGAAGCGCTCTTTTTTGATTTCGAATGCTTCTGCAAGGGCTGATTTTAAATCGCCAATGTCCTGTACACAAGTAAATTTCTTCATCTTATCTATTATTTATTCGTTATTATCTTATTGTATTTCTCACCATCTTGTCTGTCCGTCGCCTTCGATAACCCATTTGTAAGAAGTGATTTCTTCCAGTCCCATCGGGCCGCGTGCGTGCAGCTTCTGCGTGCTGATACCTATTTCTGCTCCCAAACCGAATTGTGCGCCGTCAGTGAAGGCGGTAGATACATTGGTGTACACACAGGCTGCATCCACTATCTTGATAAACAAGGCTGCACGCTCCTTGTTCTCCGTAACGATGCATTCACTATGCTTGGAACTGTTTTCCTGGATGTGTCCCAGTGCGTCTTCAAAACTTCTGACCGTTTTGACGGCCATTTTGTAATCAAGGAACTCTGTTCCGAAACTTTCATTTGTTGCAGATTGTAAGAACTCTGCAGGGTAGTGGCCTTCCAATGCTTGGTAAGCTTGTGGGTCGACATAGATAATTACGTGGCTGTCTTTCAGCTTCTCGCAGAGTTTGGGAAGGTCGACCAGTCTTTTCTCATGCACAATGACGCAATCCAATGCGTTGCATACGCTGACTCTGCGCGTCTTGGCATTGTGGATAATATCTGCTCCTTTTTTTACCTCTCCGAACTCGTCAAAGTAAGTGTGGCAAATGCCTGCTCCTGTCTCAATGACCGGTATTTTGGCATTATTGCGTACAAAATTGATTAAATTACTGCTACCTCTGGGAATAATCAGATCAACATAACCTACAGCATTTAGCAATGCGGCTGTTGCTTCCCTGTCAGCTGGTAACAGTTCTACGATATGCGGATTTATATTAAAACTTCCCAGTACTTCGTGAATCACGCTGATGATGGCACGATTGGAACAGTCGGCATCGCTTCCTCCTTTTAATATGCAAGCATTTCCACTTTTCAGACAAAGAGAGAATACATCAAAACTGACATTGGGGCGTGCCTCATAGATTATTCCTATGACACCGAAAGGAACACTGATTTTTGTCAGCTTCATCCCGTTGGGGCGCACAGTCTCTTTCAGTATTTTGCCTAAAGGAGAGGGGAGCGTAGCTACATTGCGTGTATCTGCTGCGATACCTTTCAAACGCTCTTCCGTCAATTTCAACCGGTCGTACTTCGGATCATTTGGGCCCATCCGTGCAAGATCCTTTTCATTCTCTGCAAGAATGAACGGTGCTTTTGCAATTGCCGCATCGGCCACTGCATTTAAAATCTGATTGATGGTATCATCGTTCAGTAAAGCCAATTCTCGGCTTGCTGCCTGTACGGCAGCAAAGGTTCTGTTTAAATTTGTAGTCATTTGCTCCTTTTTTGCATTAAATAGAAAGATAAACAATGCAAATATAGTGAATGATGTGAATAAAACCTGTTGAAAACAGAAATAAATGTTGTGCCTAGGTTATAATTGTAATAACCTTTGGAGTGTATATTTTTATTGTGATGAGAAAATATCTCATCATGTTGAGTATTTAAACGCGATTATTATTCAATATATAAATAATCATAGTGTACAACAGGCTTCTTTCCATGTTTTCCGATAACCTCTTTGGCTTGCTGGGAGTCACAGTTTGCTTTTCCTACACCCACTTGGTTTCCTTGAAAGTCTATGATACGGATAATATCGTCTTTTTCAAATTCCCCTTCGATATGAGTGATACCTATCGGGAGAATACTGACTGCTTTCTCCGAACTGAGTACCTCAGTGGCACATTCGTTGATGTGAATTTCTCCTTTGGCAAAGCCTTCACTATGCGCAATCCACTTTTTCATACTCGACACTCCCTCCATGGCCGGGAGGAAACGAGTACAGACAGTCGTATCCGGATAACACAATAAATCCGGCAGGATGTTCTCTTTCTTGCCATTGGCGATAATCACGGCAATACCTTCATCGGCCACCTTACGGGCAATGGTGCTTTTAGTGAGCATCCCTCCCCGTCCGAATCCGGACTTCTCTGTCTGAATGTAATCCGACAAATCCTTTCCACGCTCCACCGTACGTATCACAGAAGTACCCGGCTGCGAAGGTGAACCGTTGTAAATGCCGTCAATGTTACTAAGGATAATCAATGCCTGCATGTCCATCATCGAAGCAATCATACCCGACAGTTCATCGTTGTCGGTAAACATCAGTTCGGTCACCGAAATCGTATCATTTTCGTTCACGATGGGAATCACTCCGTTCTCCAGCATCACCTTCATGCAATTACGCTGATTCAGGTAATGCCGGCGGGTAGAAAAACTCTCCTTAGTCGTGAGTACCTGACCTACGGTAATGCCGTGCTCACGAAACAGCTCATAATAACGGTTAATCAACTTAGCCTGTCCCACTGCCGAGAAAAGTTGACGCTGGTCCACGCTGTCCAGTTTCCGTGAGGGTTTCAACTCGCTTCTTCCTGAAGCTACCGCTCCGGAAGAAACCAGCACGATTTCCACTCCTGCTTTATGCAACTCGGCCACCTGGTCCACTAATGCCGACATACGGGTTATATCCAGTGTGCCGTCACGGCGGGTCAGCACATTACTACCTATCTTTACCGTGATTCTTTTATACTGATACGTTTTGTTTTCCATGATTCACTCTCACTTTTGCACAGGGAACGCCTGAAAAATCTTTCAAATATACATTATTTAATTATATTCAGTGGCAAATGTAATAAATACCAAACAGAAACAAAACAATTTATCACAATTATATACACATTCTTATTCAAAACAAAACTTTTTTCGCTCTTTATATCCACAAAATGAAAAACAAATAAAAGTAAAATAGCAGCACCTATTTCTTATCATCCGCATGATATAAAAAGAGAAATTCCACAGCAAATTCTCTGTTTCACACTGTGAAATACAAAAACCACAGTGTGGGATACATATTTCACACTGTGGGATACAAATCCCGCACTGTGAAACAGAGAATTGTTTGTGGAGTTCAGAAGAATATGAAAGGATGTATGGAAGAATGTGCAAAAGAATACAGAAATAGGTAAAGTGAAAAAAGAAGCTGGTCAATAAGGGCTAATACATCTACCAGGAATTAGGATAAACCCATAATGAAAGCATGCGTTTTTACTCACTTTTCAAAACATAAAACTTACTTTATGATAGTATATATAAATTGATTTTCAATAAATTAAATATTTTCCAATCTTACTTTACATCTTTACCGACAGATTCACCTTATAAATAAAGAATATATCTTTGCTATACGAAATTTTTACAACATCTGATATTAAAAACTTTTGTGTACATAAATCTAACCCAACAACATTAATTTTACATGAATATGAAAACATAACCTTATGGAATAACCAAACACACAATGTGATTGTCCTAAGCCCTGTCGGCTAAGTCTTTAATCCGATGTAATTAATAACTCCTACATATATGAAAAATATAATACAAGTATTTCTATTTTTGCTGTTAGCTGCTCCTCTATGGGCACAGCAGAAAAAGGTCTCAGTAATCAACGACCAGTCTGGGTCCAGGTTGATTGTGAATGGAAAACCTTTCATGGTAAATGGTATGAACTGGGATTATTTCCCCATCGGGACCAATTACTCCTACTCTTTATGGACACAATCAGATGACGTAATCAAGGCAGCCTTAGATCAAGATATGCCTTTACTAAAAAACATGGGAATTAACGCCATCCGATTATATGCGGATGTGCCAGCCCAATGGGTACGCTACATTTATGAGCAATATGGTATCTATACCATGGTCAATACCACGTTCGGACGTTACGGACTGACCATCAATGGAGCTTGGGTAGGTAATACAGACTATTCGGATCCGAAAGTTCAGAAAGCCCTACTTGCAGAAGCGCGTAACATGGTGAAAAAGTTCAACGGTACTCCCGGGGTACTTCTTTACCTTTTAGGAAACGAGAACAACTATGGCTTATTCTGGCAAGGAGCGGAAGCAGAAGACATCCCTATTGAAGACCGGAAATCGACCAAACAGGCTATTCATCTGTACCGGATTTTCAATGAGGCAGCAGTTGAAATGAAGCAAATGAATATTTCGTGCCCGGTAGCCATCTGCAACGGTGACTTGCTGTTTCTTGACATTATCGCCAAAGAATGTAAGGATGTGGATATATTGGGGATAAACTGCTATCGCGGTGAATCGTTCGGAGATTTATTCAGCAGAGTAAAAACGGAATACGGTAAACCTGTATTGTTCACAGAGTTCGGCTCAGACGCATTCAATGCTGTAACCCAAGGAGAAGCCCAGAAAGAACAGGCTGATATTTTACTGCATAACTGGACGGAAATCTATCTGAATGCCGCAGGACTTGGAAACAACGGAAACGCCATCGGAGGATTCACCTTCCAATGGACAGACGGATGGTGGAAAACAGGACAGAGCACAAATCTGAGCATTCATGATACACGAGCTTCATGGAGTAATGGGGGCTACAAGTTCGACTATGTGGAAGGAGCCAACAACATGAACGAAGAATGGTTCGGTATATGTGCAAAAGGTACTCCTGACGCAAGAGGGATATATGAACTTTATCCACGTGCCGCATATTATGTATTGAAAGACGTTCACAAAATCAACCCGTATGCTGCGGGCAGCACTACCTCATCCATCATAAGTCAGGTATCTGGTGTCAACGTAATGTCATCTGTTTTGTCTGCAAGAAGCGACAAAGCTGCTTTACAAGGAGAGAAAACCAAGCTAATCGGTCTGAGTCAATTGAGAGGTGATTTCACCACGTTCTATACAGGAGCAAAACATACAAGCACTCCCGAAACAAGAGCAGATGCTCCTACAAGTTTCCCGAGCTCAAAAGGATTTGACCACATGGAATCCTTCTATGTAGGTGTAGAATCCAAACCGGCAGAAAATGTACATGCGGAAGTGACAATGAACGTACTCGGAAACGTAGCAGAAAATCCGATTGATGAAATCTTCTATGAAAACAGAGGACGCACAAACTACATCAACGAGAATGGAGAATACATTGATTTAGGCCCGCTGGAACGTGTGAAAGTCTATAGTGCCAGCTTTAATTGGGACGGAAGCCTTTTCAATCTTAATGCATTTTTCCGTAAGCCCCACTACCACTGGGGGTACGAAGGAGACTTCTTTGGTTTGTACCAGGAAGCAAGCTATGGCGACAACATGGACATTTACGGAGGTGAGGCCCCGTTGGGATGCGAGATTGAAGGAAAGAAATTGTTCTCCGGACTGAAATTAGCTTTTGGACCGGAATTATGGTGGGGAGCCAATCCTGCATTACTCGTCAAATACTACCGCACATTCGGTAAATGGAATTTAGGAGGTATTTTCCATTATGACATTGACCAACGCAGAGAGACTGTCACTTCTTTCGCTATTCCATTACCAAAGAATACCCGTGCTTCTTTAATGGTAGAAAGAAAATTCGGACGTTTCGACATCACACTAGGAGGACTTTGGTCAGGAACGACCTTGGTAGGTAGAGAATTTCAGGCTACTACAGAGTATAGCCCTACAGCTACCGTCTACCAGGACAGAGTGAAGACATCAGATACCTTCGGGGGTAAATTGAAAATGATATATAGCGGAGGGAATTTCAACGCATACGCACAAGGTGCCATCATGGGACTAGTGGCAAGCGGTGGTGCAGACAACACACAAACCCTGACCGGATGGACATTAAAAGATAGCGGTAGCGGAAACCAGCAGAACGTATTAGCCGGATTCACTTATCAGATAGGCAACTTCCAGATTGCACCAAACTTCTTGTGGCAGAAACCTCTCGTAGGTCCGATGCCTAACGGTGTCGATGCTCCGGGAAGACTGAGAAACATACTGGATGATCCGTTTGCCGTAAGAAGCAACCGTGAAACAACAGCCGGTGAGCTGTTGCTGACCTATGACCCTACTCCCGGCACATGGATGTATGACTGGGACAACGATGAAACAGAAGATGCTCCGTTTGCCGCTTCACTCGGCTTTGTTTACCGTCATCTTCCTACCGCCCAAGATGCCGCCATTGGTATTCTGGCTGACGGACGTTCTACCTTTGCTTTTGCTTCATCCGCTCCTGCACATGATTTATGGGAAAGCAATTTGAAGATAACATCCAGAGTAACAAAAGACTTCGGACTGATTGCCAGTGCTTATCTTGGTACGGCACAAGCCAACGGTGACGATGAACGTCTCATCAGACGTGGAGGAGGTGACCTTCAGATGATTTATAAGAAAATCAGATTGAATGCCGCACTGAAATTTAATGACTGGGGGCCGTATGACTATCACAGAGACTTCAATCTGACATTCCCGTTCCAGTGCATGATAGACTTGTCGACTAAGCTTTTCAATCCGAAATTGCTCGGACCATTGTCAACACGTGTAGGAATAAGAGGTACATATCGTACTTTGGATAAATATTCCAATCGCTATCTTGCCGGATATGTATCCGACGGAAACGGTGGGTTCACAGAAAGCACGGATATTATCGGTGCACCCCAGGGAAATGAATGGGAAATAAGAACTTATATCAGCTTCAGTCTTTTCTAACCTACAAACTATTTAACAAGCGATTTATGAACAAACATATATTAAATACAGCAAAAGGCCTTTTTTTCTCGGCAGCCTTAGTTACTTTGGCTGGATGTGAGAGGGAAATAAGTACAGATGTATTAGCCACAAGCCCCAAAGTGGCCGAAGTCTTCCTTGATGAGTTTGCAGCAGGTGTCGATTTTCAGGCATGGGGTAAAACCACCGCTCTTAGCCAGGACAATGAAACCAAATACAGTGGCACAGCCTCCTTGAAGATAGAAGTGCCTACACCTGATGATTTTCTGGGCAACTGGACAGGTGGAGTATTCTTTACGGAAGCAGGAAGAGACCTGTCCGATTATGATGCTTTGACGTTTTACGTAAAGTCTTCCGCTTCAACAAAAATTGAGGTAGGATTAGGAAGTTATGGTGATAATCCGGAATACACTGCCACCATCGCAGGTGTAACGGCAGATGCCAACTGGAGAAAGGTCATTATCCCAATACCGAACCCCGCCAAGCTTACAGCAGAAAAAGGATTATTCAATTTCTCTGCCGGAACAGAAGACACAGACGGCAAAGCATATACGCTCTGGATTGATGAAGTAAAATATGAGAAACTAGGCACATTGGCACACACCCGTATCAAGGACATCAGCATGGCAGGATTCCCTACAGGGGATATTGAAATAAATGAACTTACGGCATACGTCAATCTGCCCAACGGTCTCAATCAGGAAATGTCGGTTTCTTCAAAATACTTCACTTTCAACTCGTCCAATCCGGAGGTGGCTACGGTAAATGGAAATATAATTACGTTTCATGGTGAAAAAGACCGTACAATACTCACTCCGAACGAAGCAGAAGGTGCCATCACCATAACAGGCGTCTATGACTTTGCTCCGGAACCGGGCCAAAATGCCTCTGAGGTTATTTCGTTGTATTGCGACAAATACGAAAACACGCTGTCCTCTCCCATGAACGGATATTGGGCACCTTATCAAACCACCACAAACAACGAGATAGACCTTGGAGATGACATTCACATCATGCACTACGGCAACTTCAACTTTGTCGGTATCGTCCTGGACGAAGATGCAGATACCGAAGGTAAGACCTATGTCCATTTAGATATCCTGTTACAAGACAAAGTAGAGAACGCACAAATAGACGTGTCAGCTGACATCAATGCAGCTGGAGAAGCCGCCGGGAAACTGACTATCCCACTAACAACTGGGAAATGGATTCCGGTAGATGTGCCACTCAACGGAGCCTCATCCATCCATCAGTTGCAAATGGCTGTCACTTCAGGAACACCAACCTATCAGGACATACTTGTTGACAATATTTATTTTTATTAAAAAACTAACTCATGAAACATTATAAAACGATATTGCTCGGCTTTCTGGCATTGTCCTTTGGAAGCTGTGGAAAAGAAGATTCACTTGAAGGCAGCGGCGATCCTGAAAACAACGGATGGGTGCTGGTCTGGTCAGATGAATTCAATACCCCTACAGAAGATAATCGCCCCGACCCTTCAAAATGGACATACGAACTGGGGGCATCGGGATTCGGTAACGGTGAATTGCAGAATTATACGAATAAAGAGAAGAATGCTTCATACACCACTTACAAAGGCGAGGGATGTCTGAAGATAACAGCTTTGAAAGATGGTGACGGAGCAACCTATTCTTCCGCACGTATCAAAACAGAAGGATTGTTCGAAATTCGCTACGGACGTATTGAAGCCCGCCTGATACTTCCCTACGGACCAGGCCTTTGGCCAGCATTCTGGATGTTAGGGAACAATTATTCAACTGAAGGATGGCCTGGATGTGGGGAAATTGATATTATGGAAAACAAAGGATATCAACCCAACATTGTGTCAAGTGCCCTTCACATGCCCGGCCGCTATAGCGGAAACCCGGTAACTCAGACTTTCGGTTTTCAAGACAAAAGGTTTGACACAGATTTCCATGTCTTTGCCATTGAATGGGATGAAACAAAGATTGACTTCTTCGTAGACGACATACTTTATAAAAGAGTCAATGCAGCTGATGTGACTGACGGGGAATGGGTATTCGACCATCCGTTCTTTATCATCCTGAATGTAGCTGTAGGAGGTACATTTGGAGGCAATCCGACAGATAACACGACATTCCCACAGACTATATACATTGATTACGTCAGAGCATATAAAAAGAATGACAAGACATTGATAATAGTTAATCCTCCTTCAGAAAATGACGGTAATACCGATGACGAAGGTGGCTCCGATGAAGGTGGAGACACTGATGAGGGAAATGAAGATGGAGACGGCGAAGACAACCCTGGTGGAGAGGATAATCCAGACGACGAAGAGGAAAAAGAGGACATATCTTCTGGTGGGTCTATAAATGACTGGAATCACAATGAAGAAGATAAAGGTCGGGTAGATACAGATATTGAATAAATTTTATAGCATCGACAAATATGAAAGTACATAAATTTTATATAGTGGGAGCAGTGCTTGTTTTAGGCATGTATGCCTGCACTGTAGACAAAGAATTAGAATACAGCCACGACGGGGATATATCCTTTTCCGCTAACGTAGGAAAAATGAGAAGTAGGGTTTTAAACAACCAATGGGAAGGAGATGAACAAATAGGCGTAAGTTTAGGCGAGAATACAGCCTCTTTCAAAGCTTATTCCATTGCAACGGATGGTACAATGAGCACTACAGAAGAGCCTTATCAATGGGAAGGTACTCCAGTAAACATTACGGCTTGGACTCCTCTGACTGACCAGGAAATCAACTTAACAGATCAGACCACAGAACAGAAACTGTACGATTGCGATTTGCTATTTTGCCAGACTCAAGCAGAAAGTAAAGAGGTACATCTTCAGTTCAATCATCAAATGACAAAAATGCTGTATATGCTCCAAGGACATGGAGCATATACGGATGAAGAGGCAAAAAATGCCCGAATTTATTTTTTAGGGTATGGAGCCGTGACCTATACTAAGGGAATAATCAATCCTATAGGAGATGTTAACACCCCCATTAATCCACATCGTATTGACGATACGAACGGTGAAGCAATCATGGTACCTTGCGAAATGTGGGACAAGCCATTGATAAAAGTCGAAATCGGAGGTGACACACATTATTATACTCCTAGAAAAAGTACAATAGTAGACGGCAAAACAGAAGAAGAAAGAAAAACAGGAGTTCTGACTCCCGGCGCACAGCAGAAATACTATATCTGGGTTGATAAAAAAGGACTGACGGTTAACATGGAAAGTTCTTCCATAGGCTGGGATAATGAAACGATTAAGGATGATGAAATTACAGATTCAAAGTTCAAAATAAATCTCGATGAGGCAGTACAAAATTTAAACCCTACTCTAACCAATATTGACAACAATTTTTTTATATCAGGTCCTACTTTTTCCCTCTCCTATACTGAGAGCAATATCGGTGGTTTGATTTGTGAAGGAATATGTGACATGGTAAGAACCACAAGTGGAACTACTCATACATATACATTTTCCAATATTGCCTCAGACATTCAAATTCGATATATTGATGAGTACGTTGCCGTGGGTGATTATTATTACTCCGATGGCACATGGGGAAGTGAAGCGACAAAACAAGATTGTACCACTTTAGGACGAGTCTTTAAAGTCGGAATGGATGAGAGCGATGACATTAAAAATTATGACGGTTTATCAAAGATTCGTGGTTACGTAGTATGTACCTCCACTTCAATACCCAACGGCTCCTATGCATGGATAAAAGCGGCAGATGGGAATTATAAATCGTACTTAAGCCAACTTAATGGTTTAACAGAAGATGACAGACAAAACACAGAAAAATACTTAGGATATCAACTGACCAAAGGCATTGAGTCCGCATTAAATACTTTTACCAGTGACAATTCTGAAGAGACGCTTGCAACTGAATTTCCACTTTATGACACATTCAAAAATCTCAATTTAGGAAGCCCTGATAATAGCTCCGGATGGTACATACCTTCCATAGCACAGTTACAAGATATCAAGTCTTCTGGTATATATAACGGCAGCGACCTATATTGGTCGTCAAATGTGTACACGGAAATTTTCGGAGAAGAAGTTGCCAGAATTTGGGCTTGGGAATATAACATGTCTGATGGCACTGAAAAAGCAGGATGGGCTTCTGATCCGCGAAAACTAATATTAATATTAACATTCTAATGATGAAGTTATGAAACTTAAATATTTATATGGATTAATTTCTCTAGCTGTATTGTTTTCTTCATGCAACCAAGAAGAATTTACAAACGATACAATAGATTATGACACCAAGAACGTCATAAAACTAGGCAGCGTACAATTGGATGATTTTGAAAACAATACATTATCACGTGCAACTTATGAAGGATATGCCACTAAATTTGAATATAATGACAAATTGGGATTAATTTTAATCGACCAAGACGGAAAACAGTTAGCCAACGCTCCTTTCACCTATTCTGCTGTAGGTTGGACAAATGACAATACCACATATTACTCTTCCAAGATTGATAAGATTATTGCCTATTTCCCATATAATGCACAATTGTCTCAAAATGTTGTGACATTAGATGCTGTAAAACAGACCATAGAAATAGCCACCGACCAAAGTAGCTTAGACAAATTTAAGCAAACAGATTTATTGGCATGCGAAATTGAAGATCCATCGCCAGAACTAAACCTACAACTAAAGCATGTATTTTCTTTAATGGAGTTCTCAGCGACTCAACAATTAGAGGTAGAAGGAGAAACCTTTAATTATAATATTGCCATGTCCAATGTCTCATTTTCCATTGGAGAAACGATGTACACTCCTTGTAACCTAAACGGAGGATATGTCTGTATGATAAAAGACAACTCTTCTTTACAGAAAGATGACTTCAGGTATTTTTATACAATTGAGGGAAAATCAAATGTAAAAACCCTAACTACAGATAAAACGATAACAAGTGGCACTAAATACACATTTCCATGCCCAGCCGCAGGAATGGGAGAACCAAATACCCTATCTGCAGGTGATTTCTATTGCACATCAACAAGTGATAAAGTTGTCATTCTTCCAAGTATAGCTGCAACTATTCCTGAAGGATTAACTTGCAAAGGAATCGTATTTCATGTGATGGATAGCAATGACAGTGGCAGTGAATGGGATACTTTTTTGACAAATAATCAATTAGCTGAAGCTAACTTACCTGGATATAACGGGAAACATGGCTTAGTAGTCTCTCTTACAACTGGTGAACCTTTGGGTATAAAAAATGAAAACAAAACAGATATAGAATCAGCATATACAACTGCTGGTGCAAATGCTGATTTATATCAAAGTAAAGATGCATTGTGTGGATACATTCTTTCTAAAGCATTACTGAACAGCAATACGTTAAGTAATATTTTTACCGCATTGGATAATCATAAATCAGAAAATATAGCAAACACTACAGGTTGGTATTGCCCTTCTTATCAAGAATTGAAGAATCTTATGAATGAATTGACCATCATAAATCAACAAATGAACATCGCACAAGGTGAACAAATAACCGCATCACCCACGCTGACTTACAGTGACGCTGGATTTTGGCTGATAAGACCTGATTTAACTGATTACAATGGCGATGTAAGTGAAAAAGTCCGCCCAATCTGCGCCTTCTAAACTTAAACTATTCACACATTAAGCATCATACAATGAAAAAAAACCTTTTATATGCTGTGGTTCTAGCTGCTTCCCTCATGGGATGCAGTCAGCCACAGGACAAAAATACAGAGATAGAAAACAAGGTGGAAACCTTGCTTCATAAAATGACCTTAGAAGAAAAATTAGGTCAGATGAACCAGCTCAGCCCATGGGATTTTGAAGACCTGGCCAAGCGTGTACGCAGAGGAGAAGTAGGTTCTATTCTGAACGTGGTAAATCCGGAAGAAGTAAACAAGATTCAGAAGATTGCTGTAGAGGAGTCACGTCTGGGAATTCCATTGATTGTTTCCCGCGACGTTATCCATGGCTACAAAACCATCTTCCCTATTCCACTGGGACAAGCAGCTACCTTCAATCCTGAAATCGTAAAGGAAGGAGCTCGTGTTGCAGCTATTGAAGCCTCAGCCGACGGAATCCGCTGGACCTTTGCCCCGATGATTGATGTGGCACGCGACCCTCGCTGGGGACGTATTGCGGAAAGTTGCGGAGAAGACCCTTATCTGAATGCGGTAATGGGTGCAGCCATGATAAAAGGCTATCAGGGAGATTCTCTGAATGACCCTACGGCCATTGCAGCCTGTGCGAAGCACTTCGTTGCATACGGAGCGGCAGAAGGCGGCAGAGATTACAACTCCACCTTCATACCTGAACGTGTGCTGAGAAACGTATATCTTCCGCCTTTCAAGGCGGCAGCAGATGCCGGATGTGCCACCTTCATGACTTCATTCAATGACAATGACGGAGTACCCTCTACAGCCAACAGCTTTGTACTGAAGGATGTGCTTCGCAAGGAATGGAAATACGACGGTATGGTTGTAACCGACTGGGCTTCCGCACTTGAGATGGTAAATCACGGTTTCTGTACCGACGGAAAGGACGCAGCCGAAAAATCTGTCAATGCGGGCGTAGATATGGAAATGGTGAGTGAAACATTTATCCAGAACCTCAAACAATCCATAGCCGAAAACAAGGTATCAATAGAGACAATTGACAATGCCGTACGCAACATTCTACGCCTGAAATTCCGTTTAGGTTTGTTCGACAATCCTTATGTAGTAACTCCACAAACTGTAAAATACGCCGAGAAGCATCTGCAAACAGCTAAAACAGCCACTGAGCAGTCAGTCATACTTTTGAAAAATGAGAACCAGACATTACCGTTTACCGATAAGATAAAAACATTGGCCGTCATCGGTCCTATGGCAGATGCGCCCTATGAGCAGATGGGTACCTGGGTATTCGACGGAGAAAAAGAACATACACAAACGCCTTTGACTGCCATCAAAAAAATGTATGGCGACAAGGTTAAGGTACTCTTTGAAAAAGGACTCGAATATAGCCGTGACAAGAACACGGCAGGTATCGCTCGCGCGGTAAATGCAGCCCGTCAGGCCGATGCTGTGGTGGTATTTGTCGGAGAAGAATCGATTCTTTCCGGTGAAGCACATTCCCTGGCCAATCTGAATCTGCAGGGAGCCCAAAGTCAGCTTATCAAAGAACTGGCTGCCACTGGGAAACCGGTTGTTACGGTAGTAATGGCCGGACGTCAGCTTGTCATTGCCGATGAAGTAAAAGTTTCGGATGCAATGCTCTACAGCTTCCATCCGGGCACAATGGGCGGACCAGCCATAGCCGATATTCTTTTCGGGGAAGTAAACCCAAGCGGAAAAACTCCGGTAACTTTCCCCCGTATGAGCGGACAAGTACCTATCTATTATGCACAGCACAAGACAGGCCGTCCTGCCAATCCGACTGAGATGCTGATTGACGAAATTCCTGTAGAAGCAGGACAGACGTCTGTAGGATGTCGCTCTTTCTATCTAGATGCAGGCAATTCACCGCTGTTCCCCTTTGGTTACGGTCTCTCCTACACAACTTTTGAATACAGTAACCTGAGTCTTGCATCAGACAAATTGACCGCACAGGATACTCTATCCATCAGTTTCACCCTAAAAAATACGGGTAAATACGATGGAACGGAAGTGGTTCAACTTTATGTACAGGATAAGGTCGGGTCAGTCACCCGTCCGGTGAAGGAACTCAAACGCTTCCAGCGTGTCACACTGAAAGCAGGAGAATCTACACAGGTATCATTGAGTCTTCCAGTCTCTGAGCTTGCTTTCTGGGGATACGATATGAATTATACTGTAGAGCCAGGGGACTTCACACTTTGGGTGGGGACCAATAGTGCAGAAGGGTTGACAAAAAACTTCTCTGTGTCTGCGTTATAATCTGCAAATGGTTTCATAGGTTTATCATAAAGCTGAATTAAAGCTCATTATCACGCTGTTTAAACTGCCTTCCAAGTATGTTTAAACAGCGTTTTTATTCTTTTTCTCGTAAAACCTCTTGCCTTACAAGAAATCTATGTAACTTTAGCCTCTGTTCAAACCTACGCTATGCCATACTATATGAAAATATACCTCATCTTGTTCACCCTACTTTGCGTAGGGACTATTCCCTGCTTTTCTGAACCTCAAATTCAAGATGAGGAGCAGCTCCTTCGTGAATTGGATGCTGCTTTATTGAAATATCCCAAGTATGTACAGCAGAAAAAGGCCCAGATTCTTGAACTTCATAAATATGAAGCATCTACCAGAGACAATGAGCAGAAATACTGGATAAACAAACTGCTTTACGAGGCCTACAACTCTTTTGAAGCAGATTCTGCCCTGATTTATGCACAAAAGAACCTGGAGCTATCTCAAAAAATGGGAAACAAAGAACGAGAAACTTTATGGAAAATCTATAAGACGTATATGGCTTCCTCCACCGGACTGGTATTAAGTGCGTCCAACGATTTGGCACAGCTACGTCCGTACGTTACCACACCTAACCTGAAAATAGAATATTATGCTCACCAGATTTTCCTGGCCGGGCACATACTGCAATATTCGGCAGCTCCCATTGACTGGAGTAAACACGTTCCTCAAAGCGTACGTGAACAAGTGGATTATTATGCCCGGCAAGAGCAATTGTATAGAGATTCTCTTGCTTTATGTTTACAAACAGAGAAAGAACAAATGTCCCTGTGGTACCAAGGTTTGGCACTGTTTAACTCGGATAACCTTTCTTGTATTAAAGATACATTGGAGACAGCAGTCCGCCAGTCACAGATGGACACACGTCACGATGCCATGAATGCCTATATGTTATCTAAAATCTATCAGAAACAGGGAGTCAAAAACAAAGCCAAATATTATCTTGTTTTATCTGCTTTGGCAGATGTAAAATCAGCTAATCAAGATATAGCCTCATTAGAAGAACTGGCACAGATAGAATTTCAGGAAGGAAATATTGAGCGTGCATACCTTTATATTTCCAAGTGTCTGGAGCTTGCCCAGTCATATTGCAACCGAGTCCGTCTGGTGAGTATTTCCAAGACACAGCATGATATATTGACCGCCTATCAAAGTCTCGACAAAGCCCAGAAATCCAAACTAAGGACCTCTGTATTACTATTGGGACTCCTCGCATTGGCACTGATTATTACTATTTTCATATTATGGAAACAGATTGGTAAAATAAACAGTTCGCGTATCCAGATAAACCAGGCGAACAAACAATTGAATGAACAAGCTGCTGAGATGGCAAAAGTACACAACGACCTGGAACATGCCCATCAAAAAGAACAGCAACTAAACACCAGCTTAAAAGAAGCCAATCTAAAATTACAGGCATCCAACCAGTTGAAGGAAGAATACATCGCTTATGTACTCTCCATTTGTTCCAACTATATCAGCCTGCTCGATGAATTCAGAGGAAAACTCAAATGTAAGCTTAAAGTACACCAGTACGAAGAAGCACTGGCTCTGACCAGCAACCAGGCTATGACGCAAAGCGAACTAAAGGAATTCTACCGTACTTTTGATACTATCTTTCTTCATGTGTATCCTTCTTTCGTGGAAGAATTCAATCAGTTACTTGTCCCGGAGGAACGGATTGTCCTGACAGAAGATGAAAAACTAAATACCACGCTACGTATTTATGCCCTTGTACGATTGGGAATTAGTGAAAGTGTAAAGATTGCGGACTTTTTGCACTGCTCAACTCAGACGGTTTACAACATACGCCTGAAAACACGAAACAAGCTGATTGTTCCTAAGGACGACTTCCTGAAGTTAGTACAGAACATCGGAAAAGAGTGTTAGTACTTCGTAATATAAATAGGAAGAGTTGTTCTTCCCCAGTCTCTTTTATTCATTATCTTTGCACGGACTTTTAATACACGAAAAATGATAAAAGCGATATTCTTTGATATTGATGGAACATTAGTTTCTTTCCAGACTCACACCGTGCCGGAGTCTACCCGTGAAGCCCTGCGACTTTTGAGAGAAAAAGGTATTAAGGTATTCATTGCCACCGGCCGTCCAAAGACGTTGATGATGGATGCCGTGGGTGACCTGGATTTCGACGGTTATGTCACACTGAACGGAGCACATTGCTTCACGGCAAATCATGAGGACATCTACAAGGGCTGCGTACCGCAGGAAGACATTGAACGACTCATTCAGTACCAGCATGACCATCCGGAAATGCCGTTTGTTTTTGTACACGACAATACCTGGTTCCTGACACATGAGGATGAGGCTGTCAGAGAGATTGCCCGTCTGATTCAAATTGACATTCCGGAAATTCGCCCTGTCGAAACAGCAAGAGAGAAGGAAATTCTGCAAATCATGGGATATTTCCCTGAAGAGAAAGACGAAGAAATATTTAGAAAGGTACTTACCCACTGTGAACCCATGCGCTGGCATCCGCTTTTTGCCGACATCATTGCACGGGGAAACAGTAAAAGTCACGGTATCGATCAGATGTTGGCTTACTACGGAATTGACCTGAAAGATACCATGGCTTTCGGCGATGGCGGTAACGACATTCCGATGTTGAAACATGTAGGTATGGGAATTGCCATGGGAAACGCGGCTCCTCACATACAAGCTGCGGCCGATTATATCACCACCTCAGTGGATGAAGAGGGTATCATGCAGGCATTGAAGCACTTCCATATCCTGTAACAGTCCAAATTCTCTAACCGTAACCCGTTACATTCCATAGGACAAACTACACAATACCTACAAATAGGTATTTATACATAGTCTAAATTACCCATATTTGGCGATTGCCTCACCCGGACAATCGCCTTAATTTTGCACCCAGAAAATTAGTCCTAAACAAAAAATACGAGTTACAGTAAATGAGAAATTTATCTTTTTCGCGGGGAAGCGAAAATTTGAAATGGGGTGTACTTTTTATGTTATTGGGTGCTTGTGTCTTATCTCTTTCTGCACAAGGCCGTTCACTACTATCTGGAAAGGTTCTTTCTTCGGACAAAAGTGTTATTGACTTCGCCACGGTGTACCTGAAAGGTACGCAATATGGCTGTACAACCAACGAAAAAGGCTTGTATCATCTGAAAGCACCTGCCGGGAAATACACACTGACCGTTTCTGCCATCGGATTTGAGACGATAGAAAAAGAAGTGGAAATTCTGGCAGACGGACGTAGCAAGCAAAATGTAATCTTGAAGCCTTCAGTCACCGAACTGGATGAAGTCGTAGTCGTTTCCAACGGAGTCGGACGCATCAAGCGCTCGGCCTTTAATGCCGTGGCTGTAGATACACGTGAACTGCAGAATTCTACCAAAAACTTGAGTGAAGCGTTACAGAAACTTCCGGGAATGAAACTGCGCGAGTCTGGAGGTGTAGGTTCGGACATGCAGCTGATGCTCGACGGCTTCAGCGGCAAGCATGTAAAAGTATTTATCGACGGGGTGCCACAGGAAGGGGCAGGAACAGCTTTCGACCTGAATAACATTCCGGTCAACTTTGCCGAGCGCATTGAGGTATATAAAGGTGTGGTACCCGTAGGATTCGGTACCGATGCCTT
>OJNQ01001263.1_pt1 | contig 18395 bp, 10 predicted proteins | sample 1597621 | NCBI WGS metagenome assembly OJNQ01 (sample SAMEA2452137, study PRJEB22498) | human gut metagenome | reverse complement strand
AGGTCTTCTGACTACTCTGCATTTACTTGCATGGATAAACAGGGAGAAGAACAAGCAGTATTCAAAGGTAGACTTTCAGTAGATAAGTATGCAAGGTTACTTGGAGATACAGGGCATTTGTTTAACTTTGCTACCATTGCTCCAGAATCCAATGATGTTGGATTAGCAGTAACTTCTGCTCTTCAAACTGAAGGTTATCCTAAACTGTATTATTATCAGAAAATGCTTAAGAAGAAAGGTAAATCTAGACCTGAGGTAGATAAATCTCCCGGATGGTTAACTACACAAAAGAACCGTTCTGTTATTGTAGAGGGACTTGAACAGGATATTCGAGAAGATAATATCACTGTTAAAGACCCTTTCTTTGTTCAAGAAGCATATACCTTCATATATGATGGTTTAGGTAGGCCAGTTGCAATGGGTAAGCATAGAGCTAATAATTCTACAGTAGATGTAGACCTAGAGGGGGATGTATATGCAGATGACTCTATATTCGGTAAAGCAATCTGTAATCACATAAGAAAAGGAAAAACTAACGTAATAGTACAACCGAAATGAAAAAGCTCAATTTTAATTGGAGTTGGGGTAGAAAGAAAGACCCACCTCCTGAATCAAACAAGGAGCCAAGCAAGCCAAAAGCTGCTGCTATATCTCCTGGTAGAGTATCAGTGGATGAAGATAACTCTTTACTCAGTACTCTGAAAGGGATGACCGTAATGGTAGACCCTTCTTTTCGTGTTGAAGTAATCCCTTTGATTCGTGATTTATATAAGGTAAATCCGGATATGGGCATTGCTTTGCAGGATATGTTTAAGTTGGCAAACACCGGTCATACGGTAACATTCCCAAACAACTCAGATGCTGAAGCAGATAAGATGAGAAAACATCTTACTGAAGCTACTAAGAAATGGTCTAGGTATACTGCTGGTATAGATGGTCTAGTTAATAAGATGATTGTACAATGCCTTGTTAGTGGAGCTATATCTGTTGAAGGAGTTCCCAATGATATGTTGGATGGTTTGGACACAGTCTTATTCCTTAGACCCGAGAACATTGTTTTCAAAAGAGAGAACAATGGAGTATATTCTCCTTACCAGAGGAATAAGAATTACTTTGTCAAGCACCAAGATTATATCAAACTAAATCCAGAAACTTATGTGTATGCTGGTATGTTTAATGATACTGATGAACCTTATGGGATTCCTCCTTTTATGGCAGCATTGGATTCATTAAAAGGCCAACATGATATGAAGGTTAACTTCAAACACATAATGGAAATGGTTGGTATGGTAGGATTCTTGGAAGCTAAGATGACTAAACCAGACCAGAATCCAAATGAAAGCTTACAAGCTTATCAATCCCGTCTTGAACGTACATTAAAAGATTTGAAAAGAAATCTTCGTAATGGTATGAAAGACGGTATAGTAACTGGTTACATTGATGACCATGAGTTTAAACTCAATTCAACTACCAAGGAACTTGGTAATATTGAGAAACCCTGGAATATGAATCAGCAATCAGTTGCAAATGGTTTGGGAGTTAATGGAAACCTTATCGGAGTTAGTTCAACAACAGGAGAAGGAGCAACGGGTATAATGCTGTCTAAGTTAATTAGCCAGTTAAAAAATATCCAAATGCTTGTAACTTATGTATTGGATTTTCTTTATTCTCTAGAACTGCGTCTGGCAGGCTTTGATAATAAGGGAATAAAGATATCATGGGGAACTTCAACTATCTCTGATGAAGTTAAGGTTCAACAAGGTCTTCAGTATAAAATCCAAAACTTGGATTTATTATATAAGGCTGGTATCATTAGCCAAGACCAATATGCTTGGGCAATGGGTTATGATTCTCCTGATGAAGACGAACCAAGAGTTTCACTTGAGGACCAATTTGCTAAGGGTAATTCAGACCCTCAAGAGGGAACCAAGAAGAAGCAAAGGCAGGATGATAAAAACCAATCTGCTCGTAGGTCAAGAGATAAAACTAATCCGGCTCCATCTCGTGGAGACCAAAATACAAAAGCAAGATGAGTAAATTTACTAAGAAAAACAAAGAGCATCTTGATTCAATGGTGATTGGCCAGGGTCATACCATTATGGCTGGGTATATCCCAGAAGCAGTTGGAGCCCAGGCTTTCTCAGAGAATTATTACAAATGGAAGACTCCGACACCGGATACCATTGCTCAATTTGGATTTTGGGGAGGAGATATAGATTATAATACCTATTATCCAAACCTTGATAAATCAGAACTTACTCCAAAGGACGAAGAGTTCATAGAACCTATGTTTAGATTACTTTCTGAAACGATTGTATCCAAGAACTGGAATCCTACTGACTTTGGTCAGAATGGAGTACTTAAGGCTTCTATGAAAATGTTACTCGGGCAAACAGTAAATTGCGACCATGAAACAAATATTGGTAATGCAATTGGAGCTGTATCTCAAGTAATGTGGCAGGAGTCTTATAAGGATGGAAGCTTTACTATACCTGCAGGTATCAACGGTATTTTGAAGATTGATGGTAAAGCTAACCCAAGAATTGCTAGAGGTATTCTTATGGAACCTCCTTCAATTCACAGTAACTCAGTAACAGTACAGTTTAAGTGGGATAAATCACATCCAGGAATGGAAGATGGTGAATTCTACCAAAAGCTTGGTACTTATGACTCTAAGGGTGAAATGATTCGTAGAGTAGTTACTGAAGTAGTTCGTTATATGGAAACATCTCTGGTATCTCATGGAGCCGATTCTTTTGCTCAAAAGATTGGTGAAGATGGTAAAATCATTAATCCCACTTTTGCAAAAAGAACCTGGTCTTCTTATGAGGAATATCGGGATGACAAGTCCAAACAGTACTTCTTTACTGACTACAAAACAGACTTCAACTCATTCCAAGAAAAGGACAATACTCCAGATTCTTTTAATGATAATGGTACCCAAGAAAATCATAATCCTAATAAAGAAAATATGAACAAAGAATGGCAAGAATTTTTAGAAAAGCTTTTCGGAGATAATATGTTATCTCTTGCAGAAGGTAAAGAAATGACTCAGGAAGAAGTTATTTCTTGTATTCAAAGCTTGGTATCATCCAAAAACAGTCTTCAGACAACGGTAGATAATCTTACTACAGAGAAATCTTCTCTTACAGAACAGATTACCAATCTGAATGCAGAAGTTGCAAACTTGAAGGAAATGGCAACTGTAGGAAAGAATCATATTGCTTCTCTCCGTGAAGATGCAGTTGCTACCTACAAGAAGTTGATGGGTGACAAAGCCGATGAAACTATTGTTACAATGTTGAATGCCGAAACTACTGGCATCATTACTCTTATCTCCTTGACTAAGGATTATCAGAGTCGTCTGGAAGAAAAATTCCCAATGGTATGTGCAAGCTGTGGTTCTCACGATGTAAGCCGTGCTTCTTCTGTTGCAGAGAATGACAATGAGGATAAAACCAAGAAACCTGCAACTACTTCAAATGCAGAAGCCAAGTCTACCTCGGAAACCCTTGAAGACTTGTACAAGAAGAAATTCAAGTAATAATCGATAAATATCACTGTTATGACTAAAATCGTAAACAAAGACCAGCCAATGACGCTGTTTGGGGAAAAGACCCCGAGAGCGGTGATTTACAAAAGTGAATCACACAAATTGCACCAAGCTTTCTGTGTAAAAGATGGTGAAACAATTTTGCAAGGTATGCCGGTAGCTCTTGGAGAAGACGGTTTAATTGAACCTTACACTGAAACTACTCAGGTATATATCGGAGTGGCAGTAACTGACAATGTAAATCCTGCTTACCAAGCACAGAACAAATTCCCCGTAGAGGTAACTGTTGCTGTAGAAGGTTACATGATTTGCAACTGGGTATCTAATGCTGCTGACTTAAAAGCAGGATATGTAGTTCCCTCTGGTGACTTGCTGAACGACAGATTTGTAAAAGCAAATCAGTCAACAGATGCTACACCTTTCATTGCCATCATACCTGCAGATGAGGCAAACGAGGTAATTCAAGTACTTATTAAATAAGAGAAGAAGAAACATGGAAAAAGTTGATATTTCAAAATTGAAGAGAGAAGACTTCGCAAAAGAACTTCCTCAAATGGTACAGCAGTTGGATGCTTACCGTCAAGGTTCACAGAACAAGAAACCTGTGGACATCACATTAGGTGAACTTACCACTGGTAAATGGGGTATTACCCAAGATGAATTGTTCGAGAAGTTGGATATCAATCCGAAAATCGACACAATGGAAAACATCTTCACAATGCCTCAGCAAGATGTTCGTTGGATTGTTCCGGAAATCATTCGTTCTGCCATCACTCTTGGTATGCGCCAGGCTCCGTTCTATCCGGAGATTATTGCTTCTGACCAGTCAATCAGTGGTCTTAGCGCAATCATGCCGATGATTAACATGTCCGATGCTGCTCCTGCAAAGGTTAATGAAGCAGAAACTATCCCCTTGGGAGATGTAAGCTTTGGACAGAAATCAGTAAGTCTCTTCAAAATTGGTAAGGGATTTAAACTTACTGATGAAGTTCGTAACTACGTATCTCTTGATGTATTGGCAATCTACCTTCGTGACTTCGGTGTTCAGCTCGGTTATGCAATGGATACTCTGGCCATGGATGTTGTTATCAATGGTAACAAACCAGATGGTTCAGAATCTGCTCCGGTTATCGGTGTATACGAAACTACGAAGGGTATCACTTACAAAGATTTGCTGCATATCTGGGTAAGAGCTGCTCGTATGGGACGTAACTTTACTACTATGATTGGTGGTGAAGACCAAGCAATTGAAATGCTGAACTTGCCGGAATTCAAAGAACGTCATTCTGGTACAACTGAAGCTACACTGAATGTGAAGTCTCCTGTACCTAAGAATGCTAACTTTTACATTCACCCGGGTACACCTGACCAAGGCTTGCTGTTGATTGATACAACTGCTGCTTTGATTAAACTGACTGCAAAACAGTTGATGCTTGAATCAGAAAGAATCGTATCAAATCAGACTCAGGCAATCTATGCTACTCTGACTACAGGCTTCTCTAAGATGTATCAGGATGCTGCATTGATTCTGTCTGCAGAGAAGAAGTTCTCAGAATTCGGATTCCCTGAATTCATGAACATTGACCCATATCTCTTGGTTAACCTTGAGTAATACTACACCTGGTTTATTTTACAAATAATTCCATTTCTCAATGGGGTAGGTTTTGCGAGGACCTACCCCTAATTTTAAACATCTAAAAACTTAGTAAAATTATGGATAAATATAAAGTAACTGTAGGTGCTAAAGCTTACAGCTTCCATGACCAATCTACAGGTATTACAATTTGTAGAGGAGAAGAAAAAGAATTGAGTGCTCGTCAGTACAGAACCAAAAAGATTCAGATGGCTTTGAATTCAGGTCACCTGCGTTTGGTTCTTGATAAGAAAGCTACCGACAAATACTCCAATGATGACATCGATAAGTTGGAAAAGAAACTGAATGCTCAGTTCGAAAAGGGTATGGAAATCAAAAAGATTGCCAAAGCCTATACTCTCGAAGAAGCAACCCTTATCGCTGCTCGTCACGAAATTGTTGCCGACAAAGGTGATACAGTTGAAACTCTGATTCAGGTTCTGTTGGAAGAGTTCGAAGAATCTAAAAAATAAGATACCATGGACAATCTAGACTTTGTAGCTATTGCGAATGGTCTGGAAGTTTCATTTAGAGTATTAACCAAAGTCCCAGCCAAGGCCATTTTTGACTGGGACTTTGGTGATGATAAGGGGTCCGTTTATGATGTTAAACAACCTACTTATACTTATGAAAAGTCCGGATTCTATACAGTAGCGTTGAACATAACGAACTCCGAAGGACTTAACTTAAATGCAACCAAAATCGTAATTGTAAATACTGAGTCCAAAACTACATTAACCGATAGTATATATAACCTAATTAATTATTACATTCCTTCAGAAATCTCAGATGGTATGTCATCAGAAGAGAAAGCAATGTACATAACTAAATGGCAGTTATATATCCAACCGCTAGTAAATCATATTATCCCACTGGATAAATATAATGATGAGTTAATGTATGAAGCTCTAGAAAACCAACTAATTATGGAATTGGCAGCATGGGATTATCTCAATGTTAAGCTTCTTAATTTATTAACAAGTACAGGAGAATACCTAAGTCAACTTACTTCAACCAAAGAACAAGTTGGTGATGGTTCTTCTAAACCGGAACAAGCTCGAGGTGATAGAATCAAACAAATCACAACTGGGCCTACTGAAGTGCAGTACTATGATACACTTGCCGATGCAACATCTTCCCTATGGAAAACATTCTCTCAAGCAATGCAACCTGGTGGTATCATAGACGAGTTAAGAAAAAACCTTTGTATGTTAGCTGGACGATTGGAAATCTACTTACCATTCTGTGACCAAGCAAGTCATGTAGTAGTTCCAAGAGTAGTAGACAGAAGAAGACCTGGATTAATAGATGGGCCAAACTCCCGCTTTCCAGTAAAACGTAATGGTAGAACCTTAATTAGAAAACGATGACCAAGACTCCTCATAGATTGGTTAAGAACCGGTCTTGGGATAGATACAAGAAGATTATAAATGATTTCTTGGATGTAGATGCTGGTAGGCAAACTATAACTTGGGCAAAGAATGTAAATCAACTCCTAAGTCATGGAGAAGATGAAATCCCTAAATATTATAATATACCAATCGAGGCATTATGTTATTACAATGCCTTCAGAAACTGGCCTATTAATAAGGCAACAGTAACTGGAGAACTCGATGATGAGAATTTATCAATACTGGTTACTAAATCATATATAGAACAACTGGGACATTTAACTCCAGAAGGCTATTGGGATTTTAACTGGTCTGAAGATAGGTTCGTAATTAATGGTATTACTTATAAACCTTCTGGAGATACACAAGTTGCTCAGGCCAAGGATGAAGCATTAGTCTTCATGGTTATCCTAAAAAGGGACCGAGATACCAAAATACAATTCGTAGAATAAAATTGAAAAGTATATGGCAAAGATGTTAATGTTACGATGGAAACCAATTAATACCGGAAACGGTATTTGGTTTGACAGTAACCTGATTGTCTTGAACGGTACATCTGGAGTACATATTGAAAGTAAGAAAAGTAATTTAGACGTTACTACATTTCAGTCTATGACTGGAGGTAAGTTCGTTACTTGCTTTCAAGATTACTTTGGAGAAGTTTGGGATAAGATAATACCTCATCCGGGTATTGGCCAGGTGATAAAATTCCGTATCAATCAACTTCCAGATTATGCAATAATCAGGGGTGATATTGAAGACGGGGGAGACCCAGACCCAGAACATCCAGATATTCCAATGAATGCCTTCTGTGGAAAAGAAGGAGAACCATTCAGAGATAAGAATTCTGACTTCTTCTGTGGTAAGCAAGTAATCAATCCTTAAAATAATAACAATATGTACGTAAGTAAGTATTACACAAATGAAGAAATTGACCAAAGACTTTTACAAGGTTATTTTGATGACTTCGTAAAGGCCGGGTTTGCTGGAACTATTAATGAGTTCTGGGCATTCGTTCTTTCTATTGCCAATAAGGTAGATAAGAGAGAAGGATACGACTTATCTAAAAATGACTTCACGGATAAACTCAAAGAGAAACTGGAAGGCATTGAAGAAAGAGCAAACTACATCACTAAGCTTTCTCAGTTGGAGAATGATACTAAGTTCCAAACTGAAGAACAGGTAAGACAAGCTATCAGTGATTTGATTGATGGTGCCGATGATGCACTTGATACATTAAAGGAATTGGCAGAAGCATTGGGAAATGACCCCAACTTTGCTACTACAATTACCAACAAATTAACGGATTTACGTAATGCACTGACAGATGAAGTTAACCGAGCTAAGGAGGAGGAAGGGAAACTGAGTACCCAAATTAGTGAGGTTAACTCTAATTTCATTAAGGCAGTGGATTTACTTAATGATAAAATCGACACTGCAGTTACTAACCTTATCAATAAGATAGATAAGATAGAAGCAAAAGTCGATAAGAATACTGCTGACATTGCAGACCTCAGAAATGAAACTACTGGTTCATTGGCAGAAGCTAAGGCTTATGCTAAAGACTTGGTAGATAAAGAAGCTGAGCTTCGTAAAACTGCTGACGATGCTTTATCAGAAAGTATTCACCAACTGAACACCTTGCATATCAATGATAAGGCAGAGCTCAAACAAGATATTGCGGCAGAAGCCCAATTGAGAGCAAATGCCGATGCAAATATTCAGTTGAAACTAACTGAAGAAATCACCAATCGTCAAACTGGTGATGCTGCCTTAGAAAGTAAACTTTCTGATGAGGTAGTAAATCGCAAAGCTGCCGAGGAAACTCTTCAGAATTCAATTACCAAAGAGGTAGCTGACCGTACTAATGCAGATAATACCCTCCAGGTAAATATCGATAAAGAGGCTCAAGCTCGGGAATCTGCAGACCAAGTTCTTCAGACTAATATTAATTCTGAAGCTGCAACTCGTACTGCTCAGGACCAAATCCTTGACCAGAAGATAACTGCCTTAAGTGAAAAGACCGATGGTGATAAGTCAGATGTACTTGCTGCTATCGAAGCTGAGAAGGAAGCTCGTATTACTGCAGATGCAGACCTTAATTCCAAGAAAGTAGATAAAAGAGAGGGTTATTCTTTAACCAAGAATGACTTTACAGATCTCTTGCTTGCCAAGTTGAATGGAATCGAGGAACATGCTAATTACATTACCTTGGTATCACAATTGGCAAACGATGCTGGTTATCAGACTGAAGCCGAAGTAGAGGCAGCAATTGAAAAGATTATTGGTTCTGCACCGGAAGTACTCGATACTCTGGAAGAGATTGCTAGGGCATTAGGAGATGACCCTAATTTTGCTTCAACTATCACCAAGAAGTTGGCAGCAATCACTGAAAAGGTAAACCAAGAGATTGAAGACCGGGAAGCTGCTGATGTAGCCCTCCAGGCAAATATAACTGATGAAGAAACCGCAAGAATTGAAGCAGATGCTGCTCTTAAGGAAGAACTTAAAGAGTATGTAGATAACTCGGCTGCTACTGGAGATACTGCTCTTCAAGTAGTTAAAGATAACTTGGCAAAAGAAATCCAAGACCGTAAAGATGCTGATGCTATCTTGCAGGCAAATATCGACAAAGAAACTGTTGATAGAAAGGAAGCAGATAAAACCCATACCGATAACATTGCTGCTCTTACTCAGAGAGTTTCGGATTTGGCTTTATCAATGCAGGATGCTATCAATACAGTTAAGAACGAATTGACTGCTCAGGTAAATGCTAATACCACGGCTATTGCTACTAACCAAGCAAATATCACAAAGAACTCTGAGGCAATCACTGCCATGAATAAAACCATTGCCGATAACTACAAAGAAGTTAAGGATATGGTTAATGAGGAAATTGTAGACCGTACTAATGGCGATAGTAATCTGAGTTCTCGTATTGATACTACCAATATTGCTTTGGGTACAGAAACGGCAGAACGTAAGGCAGCAGACCAAATCCTTCAAGTAAATTTAGATAAAGAAGTCGGAGACCGTAAGTCTGCAGATACTGCACTTGAAACTAAGATTGAAAGTCAGATATCTAACTTAAGCCAACAGACTTCATCCGAGATTACTCGAGTAGAAGGTGAGGTTACTCAAGAAGTTAAGGACCGGGAAGCAGCAGATAAAACTTTAAGTGACCGAATTGATTCTTTGGAGACTGGTTCTACTGCAGGTTTAAATGAAGTCAAAGCAAAGGTAGAAGCTAATACCGTAGCAATTAATACTGAGAAAGACCGAGCAACCGCTAGAGAGAATGCTATACAGGCAAATTTGGATACTGCAATAGCAAATCATAAAGACGAAGTAAATGGTTTAACTAAGGATATTTCCGATGAAGCCAATGCTCGTTTAGCAGGTGATACTGCTCTTCAGGTAAATATCGATAAAGAAGTTACAGACCGTACCAATGCAGATACCTTATTAGATAATAAAATTGCCCAAGAAGTATCTAATCGTACAACTGCTATCCAAGGTCTTGAATCTAAGAAGGTAGATAAAGTAGATGGCAAAGTACTTTCTTCAAACGACTTTACCGATATTCTTCTGAATAAACTTAACGGTATTGAAGAACATGCTAATTATATAACTAAAGTTTCTGAACTTCTGAATGATTCAGGATTCCAAACCGAAGCTGAAGTAGAAGCTGCAATCCAGAAAATCATTGGTTCTGCTCCGGGTGTATTGGATACACTTGAGGAAATTGCCAAGGCTCTTGGTGATGACCCCAACTTCGCAACAACTATGACTCAGAAGTTAAATGAGTTAACTACGAAGATTGAGACAGAAACTGAAAAACGAGTTGAAGGTGATGCTGCTTTAGATGCCAAGCTTACTACTTTGAGTACTACTTTAACTAAGACAGTAGAGGATTTAAGAACTTATGTTACTGAAACTCGTACTGAACTGTTGGCAAGAGCAAATAACCAAGATGCTCTTATTACTCAGAATGCTGCCAATATCCAAAGAAACTTGGAATTGATTCAAGGCATTCAGAATAATATTTCTGGTTCTTACTTGGAAGTTAAGGCTTTACTTGAAACCGAGATTGCTGCTCGTAAGGCAGAAGATATTCGGTTGGAAGGTAAAATTGACCAGAATACTGCAGACTTGGGAACAGAAAGGGAAGAAAGAAAAGCTGCTGATAAGGCTCTTCAAGATGCTTTGGATGCAGAAGAAGCTGCAAGAACTGCTGCTGATACTGCCCTGGGAGTTCGTATTGATACCGAGATTGCAGAAAGAAAAGCTGCTGATAAAACTCTGCAAGATAATATTGATGCCGAGGAGTATGCAAGAACTCAAGAAGATACTCGTCTGAATGCTCGTATCAATAAAGAAGTTACAGACCGTACCAATGCCGACAATGAATTAGGTACTCGTATCGATAACGAAGAAGATGCAAGGGAAGCTGCAGATACTACTTTGCAGGATAATATCGATGCTGAAGAGACTGCCCGTACTGAAGCCGATACTACTTTGCAGGATAATATCGATGCTACCAATGCTCATACTATCAATACTCATCGTTTGGATTCTAACCCTATACTTAATGGTACTGATATCAAACTCGATGGCTATGTAAAGGCAACTGGTACTACTACTGCAGATTTGGACGTAAAAGCAACAGATACTACTTCGGTTGCCTTTGGTAAAGTACAAAAACGTATCGAAGTAGATAAGGCAGATGCTGATTCTAAATTCAATAAGGTAAAAGCTGCAGTAGGTCTTACCAATGATTTGGGAATGCCAGCTCTTACTGATACGAATTATATGGGCGGTTCAGTGGATGTAGTAGATTCTTTGAAAAAACTAGATGCTCAGTTAGAACCAATTATTATCCCGGCGGCAGCATTCAATATATCTGCTTCGGCAACCTCAGAAGAGATTGCAGCAGTATTTACCGATGGATTGCTTAACGAGATTGCAAATAACACTACACACCGTCCTTATATATTGGTGGATACCGGCAACAATTTCTATCAACAATTCAGATTGAGTTTACAACTTAGTGGTCCTACTACTGGTGCTATTACTTTGAGATTCATGTATGAATTGGCCGGTATGGAATTCTACAGAGAGTTTAAGAGAACTGCTCAAGGGGCTTGGTCTATCTCTACTGTAAGAGCTGGTAAACTTCTTATTGAAGGAGATGTAGTAAATAATTTAACTGCCGGTGGAAATAAGGTACCGTTAAGTGCAGAACAGGGTAAAGCTTTGAAGGCTTTGATTGATGCTTTAGATTCTGATACGGGAGACCTCGAAACTGAACTCAAGGAATTAATCCAAACTACAAAGACAGCTTTAGAAACTTCTATAGCTACAGAGGTTCAGAATCGAAAAGATGCCGATACTGCCTTAGATACAAAGTTAACTACGGCTATAAATAAGGAAGTTCAAGATAGAACTACTGCTGATAATGCACTTGGTACTCGTATTGATAATGAGGCAATTGCAAGAACTAATGCCGATAATGCTCTGAAAACCGAACTATCCGAAGATATTCAGGAAGTTCAGGATGCTCTTGATGCTTTCATTGCAACTAAAGCTCAGGCTAATGGGTTAGCTTCTTTGGATGAAAACGGTAAAGTACCTGCTGAACAATTGCCTTCATACGTGGATGATGTAATTGATGTATATGCAACATATGATAAGTCTCCTACTGGAGATCTTTCTAATATCGCTCTTTTTGCGGATGCAGCACATACTATACCAGTAACTGGAGAGGCAGGAAAGATTTATCAGAATATAACTACTGGAGAACCCGGTTATCAGTTTAGATGGACTGGTACTACTTGGTCATTGATTGTTTCAGGTGGGGTAGTAATTGGTGAAATTACAGGTACTGCTTATGATGGAGGTAAAGGTAAAACTACTACAGATAATCTGAATGCTCTTAAAACTTTTAATCCCATACGATTAACCAATGTTAGTACAGATACATCTAAGGTTACAGTAAGGTATGAAAAATCAGATGGTACCGGTATTCAAGGTTTAGACATCCCTGCTGCTACTTCTGCTAAAGCAGGTGTTATGACTGCTGCAGATAAGGTTAAGTTGGATACTACCTTACCAAAACAGATATCCGATGAAACTACTGCAAGGGAAGCTGCCATCAATGCTTTGCAAGGAGAATTGGCTGATGATATTGCTCAAGAAGTAGTAGATAGGAATACTGCAATAGCTGCTGTTAAAACTGAGCTTACTACTGTTATCAATAAAGAGGTATCGGATAGAAAAGCTGCAGATACTCAAGTAAGAACTGACCTTGAAGCTGCAGTTGAATTGGTTGCTGAAGAATTAAGAGGTGCAGATACTACTCTCCAGAATAATATCACTAAAGAAGTCAATGACAGAAAAGGTGAGATTACAAGAGTAGAGAAGTTAATTTCAGATGAAGCTGCAACAAGAGCTCAAGCAGATACTACTGTGAATGCCAAAGTAGATTCCCATATTGGTAATAAATCTAATCCTCATGGAGTAACTAAAGCTCAAGTGGGATTGGGTAATGTTAACAATACATCAGATGCAGATAAACCAGTATCTACTGCTCAAGCTACGGCTATTGCAGATGCCAAGGCTGCAGGTACCAATGCTCAAACCAATCTTACTACTCACATGCAGAACATGAGTAATCCTCATGGAGTAACAAGAGACCAGTTGGGATTGGGTACTACTGCTGAGATTATCTTTAAGAAGGTATCTGCTCCTTCTGGTTTATGGAAAGAATCTGACGAAAGACTTAAGACTTTCATTAAACCATTGGAACATACTCTCGATGAAATCTGCTCTATACCTACGGATTCATTTATGATTCGTGGTAATCACGATATAGGTACAATTGCTCAGACAATCGAAAAATATTTCCCAGAATTAGTTTCTGAGAATACGGTTAAACCTGAAACAGTTCCTAATCCAGAAGCCTTCGAAAAGGTAGAAAAGGATGGAGAAACCTATATCCTGGTTAAAGAGGTAGATTATTCTAAGATGTCAGTATTGGCAATCGAAGGTATCAAACTTCTGAAAGCTGAGATTGATGAGTTAAGAGAAAAACTTTTGTTCACAAACTTAGATTAATATGGGTGAGATAGCAACATGGAGTGCTGTCAAAACTAAAGTAGGCCTTGGTAAGGATTCAAATGAATGCCCTACCAAGGCTGAATTGTTGGCACTCTCTCCTACAGGAACGGGAGAAAATTACGTTGGCTTGGAAATATCCAATGCCAGTTCCTATGGAAACAATGAAACCGTACAACTTTCTGATATTCATAAGGTAACCTATAGATATGCTTTTACTGTAGTAGACACAGTTTTAAACTTCCCAGCTTTGGGAGGGTATTCTACTCCTCGGTGGTTTGGTTTAGGTACTACTAAACAAAAACAGATAGATGGAGTAGCTATCGGAGATACTATTTCTGTGGGTTATACCCAATCTGCTTATCCGGACTGGATTGTTTATGATGAAGGTTATAAAGCTTCAGAAAATACAACTCTAAATCAACGTTCTGCAAGTTTAACCTTTACTCAGAATGAGTCAGGTAAACAGATAACAGTTCAATTTACTCAGGATGCAGGAGTTGAAACTTGGGAATATACTTTTACAAGTAAGAATAATTCATTAGTATTTAATGCTATAGGTGGTAAAGGTACACCTACGGAATTAACTATTACTTCGAATAAGCAAAAGTATATAAATGGTAAAGCTGTGGGTAGTCCAGTAAATGTTGATTATTCAAGGCCTAGTTTACCATCATGGCTTTCAGTAGAGAGTGGGTATTACGAAGCTTTAGAAAATAAGTCTGAAAGTTCTCGTTCTTATACTGATACTCTTACTCAGGCAGAATCCGGTAAGAAACTAACACCAGTTTTGTCTCAGGCAGCTGGTGTAAAAACCTATGGTACACCTACTGTATATTTAGGAAGCATCGCAGATATCCCTGCATCTGGAGGAACTGCAGCTACACCTACTTATACTTATTCTCAACTTTGGGGATGGAATGGTAAAACCGATGATGGTGGTACTATAAGTTCTGGAGCTTCAGTAGTATGGTCCGAAAACATATCGGGTTCTAATCTGGGCACGACTGCAAAGGTAAGAACTAAATTGGGAAGCCGTACATTAACCGTTACTCTTAATGGTAAATCTGGTAGTGCCTCAATCGACTTATATCAAGCAGAGAATAAAATCGAAAGTGTAACTCAGGGTGGATGGGTAGTTTCTATCTCTGCGAATCCGAGTACATTTACCGAGCAAGGTGGTACATCACAAATCTCTGCAAGTGCAAGGGCAAGCAGAACTAATCATTGGTCTTCAGGTGCAACCAATGCAGCTTCCGATGCTACCGGTACTCCTACACTTAGTATACCTACTGCAGTAACCGGATTTAGTTTATCTGGTACTACTTTGACGGTAGCAGAAAATAAAACTGCAAATCAAAGAAGTGTAGTAGTAAGGGCAACTATGGATACCGTCTATAAGGAAGTTACGGTAACTCAAAGTGCATACTTAGTAGAATGGAAATATACATTAACTACTTCTACTCCAACGTTAAACTTTGATGCCTTAGGTACAACCAAATCTGGGACAATTAGTAGTTACCGTGAAAAGTATATTAATGGTTCCTTGGTAGAAGGTTCACATGAAGGAGTTAATATCCAAGTTAAATCTACTTCTGCTGAAATACAAAGTGCTACTGCTGCTGTGGCTATTACTATGAAAGAGAATACCACAACCCAAGCAAGAACTGGTACTGTAGTATATGAGCAGGTGGGTTCAGGCAAAACCGTAACCATTACTTGTAGTCAGGCCGCAGGTACAGTGGCCATTAGAGAAGAGTTGGTTATTAAAGAGAGTTTCCCTACAGCTCCAAATATTGGAGGAACTGTTAAAGCTTTAGTAAGGTCTGGTTATTGGGACGTGGTAAATGGTAAAGATACAACTTGGCATGATGATACTCCTACTGTAAAAACTAAACCTAGTTTTGTAAGTAGTACTAGTGTAACTTATGAACTTGGTGTGGGATATCGTATAAGTGCTACTATGCCAGAGAATACTTCTGAATCTCAACTTAGTGGTAGTTTAAACTTAAAGTACGGTAGTAAAACTCTAAGTTTAGGTGTAAAACAAGCAGGTGCTAGTGTTGCTTGGTCTTATGAACTGAAGGTAAACAATGGTACTCAGGATTTAAATCAACAAGTACCGGCTAAGCCTAGTGGTACTTATTCTTTTGCTATAAGTAGTAAAAGGTATAAGATTGTTAATGGTTCTGTTACAAGTCAAAGTGAAGATACTACTTGGACTACGTCTATACTGGGCTCTCCAAGTTGGATTCATGTAGAAGAGCAATCTAATACACTCATAGTAACCGTAGATGAGAATACAACTACTAGTCAAAGAAGTGCAGATATCGTTATATTTCAAACTGGTAGTAGTGATACTTCGATAACTTTGACAGTTGAACAACAAGCTGCAAGTATTACTACTAGGGATTATATCAATTATGTAGAACCAATTCCAGATGGAATGTTTTCGGCTTTAGCTCAGAGTATAACTGTTACACTTCAATCTTATAGGGAAACCTTAATCAATGGTAAAGTAACGAGTAAAGTTGCTGTTCAACCTGATTTTGATTTGGATTCTACCGTTACCGATTGGGCTTCTGTAGATTTAATTGGTGGTAATCCTACCAATTATGAATATGATTTTGAGGTTTCTGTAAAAGAAAATACTACTAATCAAACTCGGTCTGGTAGTGTAATGTTTTATAATGGTACTGCTGAAGTAGAAAATGGTTGGGCATTTACCCAAGATGCTGCAACAATCTCTACACGGTATGAAATATCTTGGACTGCAAACTATAGTAATGGTACAGTAGAAGAAAACGTAACAGAAGTTGAATTAGAAGGTACTACGGGTATGGAAAATTCTGTAAGGATGGATTTACACATACTAGAATATACTTCTATCAATGGAGTAGAGGGTACTCCTACTTCTTGGGATTCTAGAGCCATAGCTGAAAACAACTCGGCAATAGCTTCACCCAGTGGTCAGGTATCTGCTACTCTACAATCGGATTCTGAAAATGCTTTTATAGGTATTACTAATTCTGTACAGAACTTAGCCGAATACCCTCGTACTCATACCATAACTTTATATAACCCTAAAGTTGTAATTAATGGTAAAGAGGTAGGGACAGTACCCACTATTACCCTACTAGTAAACCCAATACCATATACTAGAATTTTTGAATTTGGTTGGAAACAAGAAGGAAGTACCATTACTAATATTACTCTAGAGGGTGATATCTATGGTAGTAGTGCAGGTAGTAGGGATATTATATCTTATGCTAGTTTACGAAGGAATAACGTAGAGTTTGCTAAGAAATATATTAAGCCTACGTTCATACCACCTTCTGAAGATTGGTTGCAGGTTATTGATAATGGACAGAACTCAGATAACTCCTATAACTGGGCTTTCAGGGCACTAACCAATAACGAAGGAGATTCTGCAAGAAATCTGCAAGTTAGATTTGAACAACCCGGTAACGGTAATCAAGCTTTATATGCTTATGTTAGCCAAGACCCAATGGATGAAGGTTATTTGGGGGGAAGGGTAAATAATAATGGACCTAGAGCTATCCAAATAAACACTGTTAAGGATGAACAATTTTTAGGGAATATCAATATTCAAGCAGGTAATTTCTATGGCTTAGGTACTTTAGCTCAAGATGCCATTACTATTGAAGTTAATATATCTGTAGCAGGTACAGATAGTAGTACTTATACTCAACAAGTAGAATTAAGTAACTTAAGATTTAGTGAAAGCGGTAGACCTGTAACTATCAGTAATGACCCAAATCAAAATACTGATTATGAATATTCATGGGAATTATATCCTAATGCCAATGTTCCTGCTAGTTTTACAGTAAATATCAGTATGCTATCAAGTGATGGAGATAATGATGATGGTATTCGTTTAGATATAATAAAAAAGAATACTGCTGTTTTCCCCATTGGGACTTTAATTGGTGATTTAACTTTAACTCCTAAAGACCCGACTAAGTTACCTATATTACTTTGTGCTGTGTATCATAGATATTTCACTTAATCCTTGATAATACGATACTATAGCATTATTAATGTATATGGCCATATACGAATAACTTTAAAAATCAAATTTATGTTTAACAACTTAAAACTCAAAAATCATGGGAGTAGAAGTTAAATCTGGCGATGAGGGCGTAATCGTCGCTGACCGCGGTTGTAATGATGGTTGCTGTTGTAATGGACGCAATTCAGGCTGGGGCTCCGGTTGGGGTGCAGTCGGTGGTGCATTGGTAGGTGGTGGCTTTGGTGCTGCTGCAGTTTCTGTATGGGACAAAATCAATGACACTAAAGCTGACATTCAGAAAGTAGAGTCTACTGTTCAGGAAGCAAAGGCAGGTATCTATAAAGATATTTCTGATGCTGCTAGAGGAGTAACTCAGGAAATCAGCGGAGTTGCAAAAGATGTTGCTGGTGTTGGTAGAGAAATCCTTAACAATCGTTTCACAACGGAAAGAGGACTTTGTGATTTGGGATACAAAACCAATTCCGATATCCGGGATTCTCGTGACCAAATGGGAGCAGGCTTCAATCGTGTTATGGACCGTCTTTGCCAGATGGAACATGAACAACAGAATTGCTGCTGCGAAACTAAAGGTTTGATTAAAGAAGTGAAGTCCGAATTGGCTCTTCAACTTGAACGTTGCTGCTGTGACCTCAAGAATGGCCAACAGGA
>OJNQ01001250.1_pt1 | contig 18464 bp, 23 predicted proteins | sample 1597621 | NCBI WGS metagenome assembly OJNQ01 (sample SAMEA2452137, study PRJEB22498) | human gut metagenome | reverse complement strand
AAGTCGTTTCAGCTTTTCTTCGCTAAAACTCTGCACACCAATAGAGATGCGGTTCACACCAGCACGCTGATAATCGACAAAGCGATCGGCTTCAACCGTACCAGGGTTCGCTTCCATAGTAATTTCTGCATCCGCTGCCAGCGGCAAACGCGCACGCACGCCGTCCAGCAGCGTTTGCATCGCCGGGCCGGAAAGCAGGCTCGGCGTACCACCGCCAATAAAGATTGTCTGCACTTCACGGCCCTGAGCGTAAGCCACGTCGTTGTCCAGATCGTTAAGCAGATGCTGAACATAATCGTCGTGCGGCACTTCTCCTTTCAACGCGTGAGAGTTGAAATCGCAGTACGGGCATTTCTGCACGCACCACGGGATGTGAATGTAGAGACTCAGCGGCGGTAATTTAACCATTACGTAAAGCGTCCAGCAGCAGTTTCAACGCCTGACCACGGTGGGAAATGGCGCTTTTTTCTTCGCGGGTCAGTTCGGCAGCGGTTTTCCCTTCGGAAGGTACGAAGAAGATTGGATCATAACCAAATCCGTTCTCCCCTTTGATCTCATATCCTATAATCCCTTCCATAGTACCACGAATCACCTTAGTTTGTCCATCCGGAAATGCAGCTGCGACCACACAAACGAATCTTGCACCTCTTTTTTCTTCTGGTACATCTTTTAATCTTTCAAGGATTACACTGTTTTTCTTCACATAGGAAGTATCTTCTCCCAAGTATCTGGAAGAGTAAATTCCTGGTTCACCATTTAATGCATCAATCTCTAATCCTGAATCATCGGCAAGTGTTAAAGCTCCTGTGACTTCCATCACTGCTTTTGCCTTGATCAGTGCATTTTCCTCAAATGTCGTTCCATCTTCCACAATATCGATGTCCACTCCTGCTTCTTTCATGGAAACAATCTCGTATTTGGATTCATCGAGAATCTCCCTGATCTCTTTCATCTTATGTTCATTGCCTGTGGCAAAGATTAATCTCTGTCTCATTTATTTTCTCCTTCTTGGCGGCTTTGGTCCAAGGTACTGATAAAATTCTCCTCGGATCATTCCATTATAAACTTTACGTTTCTTTGTCGGTTTTCCAAGATATTTTTCTGTATCCTCATAAGAAGTAATGACATACTTAGACCATGTATCCAAGCGGTCAAACGCTTCTTTCATCTCTGTATACAACTGTGGTAATGTCTCCTGATCTTCCAGTCGTTCTCCATATGGCGGATTCGCAATAACAAATCCATATGGTTTTGGATGTCTTAAATCTTTAACTTCTCTCTGCTGGAAATGGATCAGATGATCGACTTCTGCATCCTGTGCATTCTGTCTTGCGATCTTTAACATCCTTCCATCCTTATCATATCCCTGAAGATCCATCTCTACATCGTAATTCACCAGATCATTTGCTTCATCGATCGCATCATACCATGCTTTCTTTGGAAGAAAATTGCTCCAGTGTTCTGATTCAAATGAACGATTCATTCCAGGTGCCATATTCATTCCCATCATAGCTGCTTCGATCAGAAATGTTCCACTTCCGCAAAATGGATCTACTAAGATTCTGTCTTTGTGCCATGGTGTTAACATAAGCAGTGCTGCTGCCAGCGTCTCACGGATCGGTGCTTCACTGACTAACTTGCGGTATCCACGCTTATGAAGTGGTGTTCCTGTTGTATCTAAACTTATGGTTACCTGATCTTTTAAGATAAATACGCGGACCGGATAATCGTCTCCATCTTCCTGAAACCATGAGACTTTGTATTTTGATTTCATACGGTCAACCATGGCTTTCTTAACGATTGACTGGATATCCGGTGCGCTGAATAATTTACTCTTCGCTGTGGATGCTTTCTTTACCCAGAAACGTCCATTCTCTGGAATGTATTCTTCCCATGGAAGTTTCTTTGTTCCTTCAAATAAATCATCAAATGTATATGCTTTAAAAGATCCTACTTTTAATAAGATTCTCTCTGCTGTTCTTAAAAATATATTGGCACGGGCGATTCCTTCTAAATCTGTACGAAAAGTCACTCTCCCGTCTTCTACTTTAACGATCTCATATCCTAAATCTAGGATTTCCCTTTTTAATACTGCTTCCAGCCCGAAATGGCATGGTGCAATCAGTTCGACTGTCTTCATTCATTCTCCTTTGTACTTTTATTCTTTCCCTATTCTACCTTTTTCCTTATTTTTCGTCAACTGTCAACTCTTGTAATATGCCTTGTTTCCAGCTTATTTTGCTCTTTTTCTTCCATATAATAATAAACTCCGCCAATAATATTGTAGACTTCAAACCCGTCTTTCCTAAGATGCCTTGCTGCCATCATGCTCTGTCCTCCAAAATCACAGTAGACGATGATCTTTTTCCCTTCCATTTGTTCATAACATTCTTTTAAGATCCCATAGGGACAGCTGACCGCGTATTCTAAATGACCTTCTTTATAACGGTCTTTTTCTCTGACATCCATCAAAATATAATTTTCTTTGTCTCTTGAAAGTCTGATTCCTTCTTTTAATGATATATTTTCAAATTCCATAAAAGTTCCCTTTTTGTTAGAATATGCATTCAAATTTTCTCTGGAACTTTTCAGTCATTTCTTTTCCGCTAAAAAAAAGGGATATCTGTGGTCACCTGCAGATATCCCTCTTTTTTAATTAGTACTCATCATTTGCATTCTGGCTGCTGTTTTTTGAGCTGTTCTGATTCTTGTTTTTGTTCTGGTTACTTGATTTGTTTGATCCTCCACTGTTGCTTGTGTTGGAAGACTGATTTTTGTTACTTGAATTTGAACAATTTTTTGCCATGTTCATTCTCCTTTCTTTGTGGTACAGCTTTATTTTGCTCAATCCCATACAAATCTATTCAGAAAAATTTATTTTTATTTTTTTGAAAAAACACTTGATTTTTTTCAACCATTCATATATGATAAAGACATCGAGGATATGTTTATTTTCGATTATAACCCCTTATTAATTTATTTATACTCCCCTCAAAAAGAGCAGATTTCCCTATCTGCTCTTTTTACTTTGCTTTTTTATGTTTTTGAAAATGTACAAATGAATTTATTGACAATTTTCCTCTGGTGTGTATAATTAAAGTTGTTCAAGAACAAAGGCGTTCCGATCATAGGATTGGAATGCCTTTTTTTATTATATCAGGCCACCTGATATAATAATCATACTGTAAATCCATGGTAATTCCCTGGGTCTTCTCCATAGATTTGCAGAATTCTTTCTTAAGACTTTATACAACACCGTATACTAATCTTTGACAAGTTTTTGGCATCTTGCGGACACAGTAGTGACGGACTAATCATTGACTTGAACACAGACTTGCTATGTTGACTAGAACGAGACTAGAATTAGACGAATGAACGACTAAAATGAGACTGACAATGACGACTAGAATGAAACTAGAATACGACTCACAATGATGACTAGTTTTGAAGCTTAAAAGTAAGACCCAACACAATACCCAAACTACATATGACATTAGAGAAGCCTCGGACAAATGTCCGAGGCCTTTCTCTTTGTATTATTAATATATATAATTCTACATCATCTCATCTGGTTTCTTCTGATCTTCCGGACGCATAAATCCTGCAAGCAAAAGCTCATAGCTTCCAAAATATGAGATAAACATCCAAAGCATTCCTGAGAAGAATGAGACTCCTGCTGTCACTCCGATCGTCTCTATCAGCTCAAAGATCACTCTGGCATAAATAGAAAGTTTGAAGATCTTTCCAAAGGATACATCTTCTTTATCTTTGCGGTCGAGTCTTGTCTTCTGATTAAAGTACACAAGCATTGTGATAAACACGGCAACCGTCAGATAAGAAATAATGTTCACGATCCACTGTGAGAAAAACATGATCACAATAAAAATATGGATCATTGGTATCATTGCTGTCATTGCCTTGTTATTAAATACTACATCCTTGAAATCTTTAAATGAAATCTTATTCATCATATTGCCGACTGCTGTATTCTTCACAACCATCTCATCTTTTGCAAATGCCATCTCCATAGAATATTCATTACTTAAATCATTGATATCCACTTTATTCTTTGATGTATCTGCAATAAAATGTACTCCTGCAATATCAAAATCCATCTCACGGTCAACCTTCAGCGTCCCGTCTCTTAATTCAAACGCAGGCATTCTTTCCATAATAAAATTCTTCCACCCGCCGACACTGATACTGAATCCGGCAACATCCATTCCATAACCAAGAATTGTTGTGATCAATGTGATCGCCGCAAGAAATAAGACCACCTTTCCTTTCGTAAGATCTAAAAGTCTTTTGTACTGGCTTGGTTTTAAGCATGCTATCTTAAACTGCTCAAACCAGCTGATTTTCTCTGATTTGTCCATAAGTTTCTATTCCCCATATACGATACTTTCCAGTAATTCGTCCTTTTCTTTTGTTCCCTTTAACACTTCTACAAGTTTTGCTGCAAATTCAATCGCTGTTCCCATTCCACGGCTTGTGATAATGTTTCCGTCCACAACAACTGCATCCTCACTCGTGATCGCACCGGTCAGTTTTTCCTCAAATCCCGGATGGCAGGTAGCATGTCTTCCTTCCAACAATCCTGCTGCCCCTAAAACACTCGGTGCTGCACAGATTGCTGCAAGCAATTTTCCTTCCTTGTCTGCTTTTCGGATCAGATCTGCCAGACCTTCATGCGCCTTTAAGTGCAGGGTTCCCGGCATACCGCCCGGAAGCACGATCACATCCGGATCGTCCTGCTCTTCAAAGAGCTTATCTGCCAGCACGGGAATCTTCCGTGCACCGGTAATTTCTTTCCGTCCCATAATGGATACCATATCTGTCTCGATGCCTGCGCGCCGCAGCAGATCTACGACGGTCAGCCCTTCGACCTCTTCAAAACCATCTGCAAGATATACATTTACTTTACTCATATGCATCCTCCTTGCCCTGCGCATCATGAAACCGGTTGATTTCCGACCCGCAAACATGTATATTCATATTCTAAAATTCCACTTTCCTTCTATTATAAAATACATTATAATTTACAAGGAATTATTGATTGGTTATGGTTTTACGAATTTGTATCTAACAAATGTTACAATTCCATCCCATAATTACATGTAGTATATAATAGTTTGTGGAAATCTTCAAGATATTCCAGACACGGAGGAACAAAATATGGAAATCGAACGCAAATTTTTATTTCATAAACTGCCAGATCAGCTAGACACATATCCACATTACGGCATCGAGCAGGCATATGTGACGACCAATCCGGTGATACGGGTACGCAAGAAAACCTTATACGACGCAGCATCTGCAGTCTCTGATTACCAATATGTCCTGACTGTCAAAAGCAGTGGTATGTTAGCCCGACAGGAATTTGAGCTTCCGATTGACGAAGCTGCTTACCGGACACTCTGCGCCAAGGCAGACGGCAATGTGATTGCGAAAACGCGCTATAAGATTCCGCTTAATCAGGGGCTTACCTTAGAGCTTGATATCTTCGAAGGATTGTTTGATGGGCTTGTTATGGGCGAAGTGGAATTCCCGGATGAAGAAACAGCCAAGAGCTACACCTTACCGGATTCTTTCGCAGTAAAAAAAGAAGTGACGTATGATACGCATTTCCACAACAGTACGATGAGCGCCATGAGCAAAGAAGAAATCGCACAGTTTATACAGTCACTTTCTGCATAATTAACGTTATTTTCAAACGAAACATCCCCGGAGATTTTGGGTGGTTAACCATGTCTCCGGGGATATTATTTGTTCTGTAAAAAGTTCAATTATTGCACATTCGCATTATACAATTCCTTAAAATAAGAATCCGTATGTAATAGTTCTTCAAAAGTCCCTTGTCCAACAATCTTCCCTTCTCTAAAGAGAATAATTCTGTCAAAACCGGCAATGGAATTCAATCTATGCGCAATCGCAATGACCGTTTTATCTTTCATTTTTAGCATAACCGATTTCATTACATTTTCTTCAGTTAAATTATCCATTGCAGATGTTGCTTCATCCAAAACGACAAGTTCAGGGTTTTCAAACCACAAGCGTGCGAATGCAAGTCTTTGTTTTTCTCCTCCTGATAAGCAAGTACCTTTCTCTCCAATTTCAGTATCTAAACCTTCCGCAAGATTCTCAACCAAATGAGATAATTGCACTTCCTTCAATGCGTCCAGCATTTGTTCTTCTGACACATTCTTCTCAAATACCAGATTTTCCTTTATTGTTCCATCAAAAACAGGAACATCCTGCGATATGTAGCTGACTCTGTCATACAAATTATTAAGGCAAATTCCACTTAACTCCATATCACCTAAGTAGATTTCTCCCTGATTGTATTTTAGTAATCCCAGTAATATCTTAATCACCGTGGATTTCCCAGAGCCACTTTCACCTACAAAAGCTATTTTTTGTCCCCGTTTTATGAACAGGCTCAAATCATCAATAATTTTCCGTTCTTCAAATTGAAACGATAAGTTTTTTATCGATATTTCACCAATGTCCGTATGAATTGCGTTACCATTTCTTAATTGATTATCCTCTTTTAAATCTAAAAATTCTTCAAATCTCTTATAGGACGCCTTATCCAATTTATATTGAACATAAAGTACATTAAAAATAGCTATCGGCGTGTAAGCATTTTCAATCAGCGCAATGAGTGCAACTATAGATCCCACTGTAAGATTTTTTGTTTTCCATGCGTAAATTAAAATACCAATATCTAACATTGCCACAAGTAGCGCAAATATTGTAAAAAAAGCTTCATGAATCATATTCATTTTTACTTTTGATGATACAATATCCTCTTTTGCACTATGGGTTTTCTTTATTTCACTCGGAAACTGTTTGCTCATACGGAACAACAGCATTTCCATAAAGCCCCTGACCAGAAAATGATTGAATAGCTCCTCACTGTTCAAAATCTTTTCTTTTATTTTGTATAGAAACTTTAGCAGAATATTGGTTATTATAAAAATAAGTATATAGCCTACAAACAATATGTAAGTAATTTTTTTATCAATCTTCCAAATAAAATATACACTAAAAACAATAGTAGGAAGTAAATCACGAATCAAACGCAACCAGAAATTGAATACTACATTTCTGCCTGCGGATGAACCATTCTCAATCCTTTGAACAAGTTTTCCAGTACCTATTTTCTGATATTCCGTATAATCGATTGTACTTATTTTTCTAAGCGATAAAAGCTTAAAATCCAGATAAATACCATACTCCAATTTCTTTTCCGGATAATTATCCAGATAATTCATACAATAATTTACCAGCAAAATAAGACCGTAGGTTATAACTCCTGCAAATGTAAGTGTTCCGGCCGCCAATCCGTCAATAACCTTCTGAAAATAGTCCGTTTTGTAATTAGCCATAAATGCATTAAATATACCTAGTCCAATGTAAGCCAATACCCATAATTTGTTATTTTTTAGAATTTCTTTTATATAGCGCATAACTGTACTCCTTTAATATTATATTTCAATCATTTGGACAGTACAGTTAACGACTGCTAGCAAGTTTATTTTCACCTCAGCACAATCTGCCAACAGTTTACATCAACTGTACTGAGTAGATACCTCGAATAAATTTCATATCCGCTTCACCTCTTTTTAAAGTTTTATTCTTTTTTATTTTCCCGTGTTTCCAGTACTTCTGTGGTAATTACATCCACATCATATTCTGGAGCATGTTTCTTCACGATATCGTAAATTGGCCGGATATCTTTGACAGATTCTTCGAGTTCATCCGCAATCTGTTCAAGTGTTTTATTCTTCTGCAATACAGCGGTTCACCGCATCTCTGATTGCAACCTCATAATCCTTCTCGCCCTTTTTTGCCTTTGCGAGATTCTCATTTACATATCCAACAAATATCATATACTCCCGCAATGTCTGGCTCCGCTTCTTCAAATCCTCATTATTCCCCGGATTGATATTATACACGGTTCACATCACTTTTGTACTCTCTGTTTGCCATATTTCGTCCTCCTTTGGCTTTCGCAGGAGAAATCCATCTGCAAACATAGACTTAAACTATGCCGTCAAGGACTTTTTCAAAAACGCTTGACAGATATTCCAGACACGGAGGAACAAAATATGGAAATCGAACGTAAATTTTTATTTCATAAACTGCCAGATCAGCTAGACACATACCCACATTACGGCATTGAGCAGGCATATGTGACGACCAATCCGGTGATCCGGGTACGCAAGAAAACCTTATACGACGCAGCATCTGCAGTCTCCGATTGCCAATATGTCCTGACTGTCAAAAGCAGTGGTATGTTAGCCCGACAGGAATTTGAGCTTCCGATTGACGAAGCTGCTTACCGGACACTCTGCGCCAAGGCAGACGGCAATGTGATTGCGAAAACGCGCTATAAGATTCCGCTTAATCAGGGGCTTACCTTAGAGCTTGATCTCTTTGAAGGATTGTTTGATGGGCTTGTTATGGGTGAAGTGGTAATCCGGAATTCATTTTAATATCCATGGTCAACATGTTGCCATTGTCCGCCATTTGTTCTAACTAAAATCCACTTCCAATCATTGTATGTACTATTTGGATTCAGAGAACCATCTCCTCCAGATGAATCAACATCGAACGAAGATAGCAAAACAATGACTTCATCTGCATTGTTCCTATCTGCCCAATCTTGATGGTCTTTAGAACTGTCATCCCCTGCATAATAAATTTCTGTAAGAGTACATCCATTCCAGTTGCTCTTAAACTCTTTTTTTATGGTGTCAATAGCAGTTGCAATGTCCTCTTCAGAATATATTTCAGATTCTACATTATGCGTATTTACTTCATTAACATTTCCGCCACAAGCACTCAAACTAAATACAAGCAGAATACATAGCATTGCACATACAATCTTTTTCATAATTCACACTACCTCCATCAATTGCGATTTATCACTTATCAATTTCTATTCTCTCAATCTTAAAAATAACAGGTCTTGTACCGTCATTACAGCAAGTAATCATAGCCCTACTTTTATTATATACAAATACCATCTTAACGTTTTAATTTTCGAATATTCGGATTGACATTTCTTCTACTATATTGTATCATCTATTCATAAAAAGGAATGGGTTTTTTGTCGTGTACAGCCTTACGGCTCAATCGGGTTGCTCGTTTCTTTTTTTTATGTCTATTACGTCATACAAATACAGTTTCCCATCCTCTGAATATCTTACAATCAGCGAAGCATGAAAAATGTTATACCTCTCCACCTCTTCATCATCTCTATATACCGGAATTGCAAATCTTGAATCATAACGATACCAGCCATACATTGCATTTCTCCAATGCTTGCTCTCCTTATTTTCCCGAAAATGTTTTCCTACTGCTATTTCTATCATTTCAGGAATTCCTTGTACAGCATTTGCTTTCGCTTTCGCATTTGTTCCTTTGATACTATGTGTATATTTTGATCCGCTATACTCACTTGGCAGATCATCCCCAATATTGTTCCCATCAATATCCTGAATAACAGAAACATTCCGCTGCTGTTTCTTCGACCGGGCACTATCGTTGATTTGCTTGCAGACATCAAGAAGTGCAAGGTAACTGATCATTCTTCGTCACAAAGTAATTCCACAAGCGTCATATCTAGCGCCTTACATATAGACACCAGTTTATCCGCCTGTGGATTAATCTGTTTCTTTCGCCAGTCACTGATCGTACTGGTCGCAATACCGGTTCTTCTGGACAGTTCCGTCTGGCTCATATGTAATTCTTCAAGTCTTGCAAATATTTTCTCATATATCTTCATGGTGCAATACCCTTTCCTCTGCTTTTCTATTTCCGATTTTTCGGATATTGTATCATGAATAATCTCTTTTATCAATACTCTAACAGACCTATAACCCGGAATTCATCTATCTGCATCGCAGCCATCTGCAAATATCGACCACCTGCACACCCTGATAATCATAAGTTTCATGATGTGTCCTTGCAATTACCATCTTAGGATATGCATCTCGTATTGCAAGCAATGGCGAATATTCCCTCTCAAATGTTGTTTCATCTGAAATATTGTCACTTACCTGAATGTATATCAGTGTGTCTCGTTTCTTTGCTACAAAGTCCACTTCTTTTTTATAAAGTTTACCAACATATACCTCATAACCTCTCCTTCGTAACTCCAGATAAACAATATTCTCATAAACCCTTCCAAAGTCCATATTTCGTGTACCATTGACTGCATATCGAAATGCTGGATCGCAAAGATAAAACTTACTATTGTTTTCGAGATATTTTTTTCCCTTTAGGTCATACCGTTTTGCCTCATAAAATAGAAATGCGTTCTCTAAATAACCAATGTATTTTGATACTGTCTTTCTGGTAATCTCTCTTTGGTCATTATTTAATGTCTTGCAGATATTATTGGGAGAAAGCAGGTTGCCAATATTATCCATCATAAATTCAGATATACTGGCAAACTCTGATGTATTTCTTATTCTATATTTCTCAACCAAATCTCTTATAAGAATAGTCCCATACACATCTCTGATATAATCATACTGTCTATCCTCTGTCTTATATACATAAGCTCCCGGCATACCACCGGTTCGGACATACTGATCAAATGCATCATCATACCCATCCGTAATTCCATAATAAGTCAGATATTCCACAAAAGAAAAAGGATATACCTTTATTTCCATCGTTCTTCCAGTAAAAAGTGTTGCCAAATCTGAACTTAACAAAAATGCATTTGAACCGGTAACATAAATATCATAGATTCCTTTTGTATAAATACTATTGATTGCAAGTTCGAACTGAGGGCACATCTGAACCTCATCAATCAATAATACGTTATTCATTCCCTCTTTATATTGTCCCAAGATATACTTATGCAATGCATGATATTCCAGCAAATGATCAAACTCTAATTCCTGAAGGTTTATCATTACAATATTGCTCTTTTCCTCTAACGACTGCAGATAAGTGATAAATTCCTGCAGCAAAACAGACTTGCCGCTTCGTCTGATGCCCGTGATTACTTTTATATCTGGCGTCCCATATAATTCAATCAATTCATCTAGATACTTTTGCCTTACAATAAACTGCATATCACTATCTCCCATTCCCATTTTTTGAAATTTCTTTATATTTTGGTAATACATTTCATGCATATTTTAGCACAGTCAGCTGCTTCTGTCCTTATTCTATTCCCATTTTTTTTAAATAATTTATTTTCTGGTAATGGCATTTTCTTATAGAGCAAAAAAGCAGCAGACATTTCGTAAGCGCATGGTTTGACGTTTACATTCCATCTGACTATATTTTCATTGTATCACAATTCAAAATAATTATGGCATATTCTTCCGCACCACAAAACCGGATATATGTTTGACCAAAAGACCGCCAAAGTTTACCAAACATGGCGGTCTTTTGGTGTTTATTTTTGCTCTTAGAACCAACGGTATAACCAAGAGCAAAGCTCATACTGGATATAACCCCTTATAGTTCAGTTTATCAATGCACTTTTTATCAAAAATGCAGTTTGTGCATTGATATTAGTGCTGAAATTAACTCAGTTTTCTTTCATTTTTTTCCACTCTTCTCTTGTAATAGCATAGACATAAGAAATCGTATTTTTAGGATCTTGATATTCCTTTACTTTTTTCATTCCATTTGCTAAAGCAGTAGAATAAGAGCCTACGTTAGTGTATTTCATGTACGAATAAATTATATCGTATTGCGTATTAAGAAATACCCAATCTCGTACTGCTCTAGCAGCTTCTTTAGCAAAGCCTTTTCTCCAATATTTTTTATGAATATGATAGCCTATTTCCGGAAGCATTTCTCCGTCAATATCCTGTATAGTAATACCACAATCTCCAATAAATTCTCCCGTTTCTTTCAACACAACTGCCCAGAGTCCAAAACCACACTTTTTATAATTATCCAAATTCCACTGGATCCAACTCCTTGTTTTATCTTCATCAAAAGGTTCCGGATAATGTTGCATAGTTTCTATATCAGAGACTATCTCAAAAAGTGCGTCAAAATCCTCTGTAACATATTCTCTTAAAGTGAGCCTATCTGTTTCAAGTACCATCTTATTCCTTTCCTAACAAATACCGATTTCTTAGTTTTCAAAACTGGAATTTGTCTCTTTCTTACCCATTAGCAATCTGAACCAATTTATCAATTATAACTTGTGGTATCTCGCTATTTTCATAACCTTGTTTAATAGATTCGATTGCATTATCTATATCGTTATTCTTTGCATATAAAAACGCTCTGATATGACACATATACGGAACATATATATGGGGTAAAGTTACTATCCTCTGATTAAGAACAGTAATGGCATCATCAACTGTTTGTACATTATTTATCCACTCTCTTATCAGTGGGATATTTTTATCTATCACATTTTTTATATATTCCAATGCAAATTCTATATCGGACGTGTAGGTAGGTATTTGATATTGAAAACTTGTGCATTTCCTTGGATTATAAAATTCTTCCTTTGTATATCCACAGTCTTGTTCTCTTTCATCCTCTATGTGATTATACCAAGCATCAGCAATGTGTATTTTTACAGAACTTTCTGTCCGATGCCATGTCAACTTATTTTTACTATTGATATCAGGGATAAAATCATAATTATATCCCCAGCGCAAGTATATGTGATTTCCTCTTGGATAACATAATTCGACCACAAAACGCCGATTAGCACTCCATTCAGAGTGCCATTTTTTTATCTTTTCATTATATTTCAACCCGAATTCTTCTGACAACCTTCGAGATATGTATTCGTCATAAAGTTCTCTTTTAATATATTCATCACCATGTAAAAACTTATCTTTATACTCTTCTTGTGATAATATTTCATTTGATTCCCTTTTTTTTGAACAAAAACCCTTACTCAATACATCAAATAGACTCATAAGTAACCTCCATTATTGCAAATCATCTCTTGCTTAAATCCCGATTTAGTAAATCGTGATTTGGTATCGTTACATCCTATACTACCGAACACCAAAAGAATCCGTCCACAACAGCATATATCCACTACTAAAGGCAACCGCCTGAGAAGCTAAATCCGTGACAGAGGCACTGTAAAACGGAATCTGATCGCTTTTAAGAATTTCGATTTTTATCTCCTTCTTGCAGTATTTCGTACCAACACCTCATACACTCCAAGCAATATACACCCGGCGACATAGCACAGGATATCTTTCCAATCAAATACAGAACCGACCAAAACACTTAAGAATCGGTTATCCTGCCAGCCTAATACTTCCACAATATGGAACATCTGTGAAAATTCTACCAGTGCTGCAAAAATAAATACATACAGCGGCAACAATTTGCATCGCTCCGGTACAAATATTCTTATAAACGTATATATCACAATCACAACCAGCACATCACCAATATATGGTCTTACAAATGCATCATGCACATATATCGCAATCAACACTTCAATCAATAGCAAAATCACAGTTGCTATTGCATATCCGATTCGCTTCATGTTCTTCTCCATTCAACAAATTATTTGAAGAGATTGTCATTTTTGCAGCTCTGGCACTACTTTACTTTTTTCAGATTCAACATATACTCTTCAATCAAACAATCAACCGTTTCTTTTTCCTTTACAAGATTCGGGAATAAACCGGTAGCTCCGTACCCTACCAAATTCATCAATCCAATCAGTCTCCATTCATTCGCAGATGTCACCGAATCTTCTCCTTCAATATTTTCCTTATAAGAACAAAACTCTACTGTGAATCGATTTCTTCGCTCCGCTTCCAATTCAGAATCTGCCGGCGGTAAAGTCGGAGGAAATCGCCACAGATTATCCATCTGCCTGATGAGTTCGTCTGCCTTCTCTGTCATATTTCTATTCTTGTAAATTTGAACTTCCAGTCCCCACATGAGTAGTATTCTATCCCAGACATTCCATACTCCCTTCCCCGGGAACTCCACTTCATGAGTAATTTCACATAACTTAAGAGCCTCGTCCTCACACCCATAAACATATAACCAATAGGCTAAGTGGCAAAGATTTTCAACATCCGATCCTCTATTAAACGAACATTTTTTTACCAGTTTCTTTGATAAGGACAAAACCTTCTTTTCTTTATGTCCCATCTGAATACTCTCAAACAATTCCTGATTCGTCATCTTTCCTTCTCCTCTCTCATAAAGTCGTGGTTTCAGTACCTTTTTGCCTCATTTTCCTCAAGCAATATTTCCGCATTTTCTGTTGAAAGTATTTGCTTTTTTACTATCTCAGTTTCAGGTGTCATAATAAAGCCCCTTTTCATGCTAATATAATAATGCATATCAGCACCATAAATGACGTCAATAAAATAAGTTACATTCCATGCATGATATCCGGTAATATATTCATGATCCGAATATTCTTCTATCTCATATAATTTCATACCGCTATCAGATGTGCATACCATAAACTTCCGCTTTATCCGTGTATACAATTAATCCGGATTATTTTCGACTTCATCCCAAAGTTCTTTGTTAAACCTTATTACCCGGGCTAACGATTTCATATCCAATTGCTCTGTCTTGAGTCCATAACCACTGACTTCATACTCATATGTCATTTCAACCTTGGCACCATTTTTTATTAAGTTTTGGATAAAATTATAAATCTTTTTGCTCGTATACCTTATTCCAAGAACCAATCTCAATCAAATTACCTTCTGGATCGGCGATATAACAAGTTCTTTGTCCCCACGGTTCAAGCTCTGGTTCTAATACAGACGTTGCACCATTTTTTATAGCATTGTTGTATGCCATATCAACTTCCTCAAAAGTATCAACATAGAGTGCAATTTCGCTATGACCATTTAGACCTTTTATATACTCATACCTTCTGTGTGTCATGTTTTCAAAATCTTTTCTTCCATATAGCAAAAACAATGTTCCATCCTTAACAAGATAAACATTTGATGTGTCTTCGCTTTCTTTAATCTCAAAGCCAAGAACATCTCTATAAAAGCGAATCATTTTCGCCATATCTTCAACAAATAATCCAAATCCATCTAATCTCATAGTCCACCTCCGTATATTCCAATTTTTCTTTCTAATCAACTATCCAGCAAACTCGGAAATTATCAGTTAGATAAATGATAAAATTGTTCTTAACTTAAATCAAGAGTTGTATAGCCAAACTCGTTGATATGTCTTTGCAAATTATGAAAATCTATCATGTTTTTATTTTTCCGAAATAGTCCTTTTTTATTAAACAATATTTTAGTATGTGCGTATGTGCTATACAATTCGATATATGGCGGTTCGGCAGTGATATTTCTTTCTCCGATACAGTTTCCTCTACTGTTGGGATATTTCCGATTGAAATTTATAGTACATTCTTTGTATGTCAACCAATGCAAATCACTAAATTTTATTCCATGCTCATCAATAGAAACAATATTCTCGTAGGAGACTTCTTTAACCTCAAGATGGAAATAATGATGTTTTGATTTAAAATACTCGACAGCTGCATTGATATGTTCCAGAAAAAATGCGATTTGTTCCTCCGTCAAACTACATTCCCATGGATAGTTGTTAGCCATTCCTGTTTTCCCGTATTGATATGCTGCCATACTATATTTTATTTCCGGTTTTATCCATTTTACAATCAGAAAATCGTTTTCCTCAAGCAATATTTCAGCGTTTCCTGTTGAAAGAATTTGTGCTTTTATTGCCTCTGTTTCAGCTGTCATAAATAAAGTTCCTTTCCTAACAAATACCAATTTCTTAGTTTTAAAAACGCTTGATATCATTTTATATTCATTGTGAATCTTCTAAATACACTATACATCTGTTAACATCTTTTGGAGAATAAAAAACCGGAACTTTCTTCTTCATAAACAACTTTTTGTCACTTTGAAGCATATTCTCTAACTCTGGTTCTATTCCTTCTTCGTAATCTCCATAATGCCCGATCGTGAAGCGGCACTCATGTTCCATATTATCTTTTGTCTTAAATATAATATGAGCTTCGGTATAGGGCTGGTTAAAATCATTAACTAACGTTACATCTTCGATGATCCCCTCGACCAGATTCCATTTTATAATCACGGAAAATCGATTGACCAAATAGATGATAGGAATAATTGCAAAGAGAGCAGCTAAAAAAAGCCATCTGTTAAAAAGTCCGGCAATGATTCCGGGGATAGCCGTTATAAGCACCGCAATCATACACCTTTTACATGTTCTCTTTAATACTTTACTTTTGTATTTCCCCATTATCTTTCAGCTTTCCTTACAATTTCACCATCATGTCGGATTCATATTTTATAATCGTTGAAAATCAAAGTATTACAAACACTACTACCAAACATCCAACGAATCCCACGAACCACGGTATTATAAAAGATAGAAAATTTGCTTTATTTTTTCGAAGCAGAATCATTGCGGTTATCATTATGGCTAACCATGCGAACATAATAAAATATCCAAACAAAAGATAAACTACAGGACCGGTCAAAATTTAAAGAACCAGAAAAGCTTCCCGCCATATGGATTTTTCTTACTGAGCAACCGTGCCGAAACTGTATGGAATAATAAAAATGCACCGCTTATGATCGTCATCACCAGTTCAAACTGTGATACGACCGACATGGAATTATCATTATAGCCTATATAAACATTCTTACTGCCCAGAATGCTGCAATTTCCCTCATACCAGAACACATCGGCACCATTGACCGGTGAATCCGCCTTAATCTGCAGCACCGTATAAGTTGGCCGAATGCCTTTCCCATAACGTGATTTGTAATTTCTGACAGCATTTCCGCTATGTACCTTAACATGATTGGAGCTCTGCCGGGAGCTTTGATATGTTACAGTTCTCATCGAGTTTTATAGCTGATAAAGAAAGACTGAACGCCTCTTGTAATTGCCCATTATAAAAGGAAGTTTCCGCATTTGAAATTAATTCTGCAAGTTGATCTTTTTTGTCCATTGGCATCCAAATCATCCCCTTACGTAACATCGGTTTTTTTCAGTTCGTTTATTATCTCTATATCATAATCATTTGGAGCATCACTGAATGCTTTTTCTGCTAAAGTGACAGCTTCTTTTGAAATCGTAACCTCATTAGCTAAAACGTTCTCCAAAAAATTTTCAAGAGCCACCCGTTTTTCTCCATATTTCGCCAGTTCTTCAGCATCTTCCACAAGAGCATTCACAAGAGAGTCGTCATGAAATTGCATAGAGATATTTTTGAAGAACATATCATATGCGTCTTTTACCATTTTAATCTCCTCTCATAATTAGCGATTAATAGGAAAGCCAGTTACTATCCCTTCACCGCCTGGTTCAACAATCACTCTAATATCTAAACTATGGTTTTGTCCTTCAACAGTAAATCTAACTGGTCTACCATTTCTTGTGGTAAGAGGAGCGTTTGGATCTGGACCACCAATAGTTTTCGGTGCATTTCGACCACTTCCTGGACCTGTAGCTTGTTGCCAAATTGATTTTGGACTATTCGCAACATCTCCGACAGCCTTAATAGCATTATCATCGGACCAAGTATCTGGAAAAGCACTATTGCCAAATCCGCGATTTGGACCGTGCCCAGGATCATCTGGACCTTCGCCTTCACCAGGATTTATCTTTTCAATAGCGAGCAGACCAGCAGTTGTAAGTACCAATGTACCAGCAACAAAGCACGCCATATTCTGAGAAGCAGCACCTGAGAACGAAGATACCAAGCTTACCCCCATCTGGAACTTGTTGTATACATCGCTCTGATGCATTTTGTTGTTAAGTTCCGTGATTGGGTTATTAGGATCAATCATCCCCAATCCTAATGATACCATGTCAAAACCATCCATACTATTAGAAATGGCCCCGCTGATTTTAGAGGTTGTCTGGATTGCGTTTCCTAATTTAGAACCGCAGGTTATGAATTTGCCGGCGATTCCGCCTACGCCGCCCAAGGCACCACCCATTATGGCACCATCTAATGCACCTTGGGCAAATCCTTCTAGGAATGAGCCTCCTGTTAGCATACTGGTAATTCCGCCAATCAAGCCACCGGTCAAAGCACCTTTTAAAGCTCCGATAAGAATGCCAGTGCCTATACCCTGTAAGCCAGGAACACAAATGCAGACAACAGCCACTACGATTTCAATTACCAGAACGATCTCTTTCCAGTGATCTTTACACCACTGACCGACCTTTTTCAAACCTTCGCAAAATTTTTCCCAGTCGGTCTTTTCGCAGTCAGGCTTAAGATAAGAGTATTGTTTGTAAAAGTCCTTCTTAGCACGTGAGATTTCGGATGATGCCGAATTATCACGATCTACCGTCAAGTTAATAAACTCATCGACTTCTCTTTGGGTTGCTTCGAGACCCGCAATCTGCTGTTCTTGTGTCTGAGAAGAGGTTCAAAAACAGTTAACTTCTAAATCAACTGTTTTTTGAAAGGTCGTTTCATCAGA
>OJNQ01001249.1_pt1 | contig 18464 bp, 16 predicted proteins | sample 1597621 | NCBI WGS metagenome assembly OJNQ01 (sample SAMEA2452137, study PRJEB22498) | human gut metagenome | reverse complement strand
GATTGCCCGATGACACCGAAAGTTATACCCACCGCAGCGGCCGTACGGGACGTGCTGGAAAAACCGGGACTTCCATCGCCATTATCAACCTGCGCGAGAAAGGCAAGATGCGCGAGATTGAGCGCATCATCGGCAAGAAATTCATTGCAGGCGAAATGCCTACCGGCAAACAGATATGCGAAAAACAACTGCTCAAAGTGATAGACGACCTTGAAAAAGTGAAAGTAAACGAGGAGGAAATCGCTGACTTTATGACTGATATCTACCGCAAGCTGGACTGGCTAAGTAAGGAAGATTTGATTAAGCGGATGGTTTCGCATGAATTCAACCGTTTTCTAGACTACTACCGCGACCGTGAAGAGATAGAGACAGCAACCGGCAGTGAACGCGGAACAAGAAACGGTGAGCGGAGTGAACACCGAAGCAGTGGCAATCATCAAGCCGAACCGGGCTACAAACGCCTATTCATAAATCTGGGCAAAATGGACAACTTTTTTCCCAGTGAGCTTATCAGCCTGCTGAACAAAAACACCCGTGGACGCATTGAGCTAGGACGCATCGACTTGATGCAGAAATTCTCTTTCTTCGAAGTAGAGGAAAAAGAAGCCAACAATGTAATGAAAGCCTTGAACCGTACCAACTGGAACGGTCGCAAAGTATCTGTAGAGATTGCCGGAGACGAAGGTAAGAATGTCCCGAAAGGCAGACGCACGGGTACAGCCGGAAGCTATGGAAAAAAAGATTCCGACGGCAAGAAGCGCAGCAACAAGGAAGACGGCAAACGGAACGATGCTGCCAGCAGACGTAGAGACAGAGCCGAAAACCCTGCAAACGACAAGAAGAAAGGCAAGCCCAGCCGCGAGGAACGCGGTTATACCAAAGCCCGTGGCAAAAAAGACGATTGGAAACAGTTCTTTCAAGGCAGCAATGACTTCAAGAACCCAGAACCTGACTTCAGTGAAGAAGGCTGGGCAAAACGGACACCGAAAAAGACAATGAGATAGAGGTTGTTATACTTAATTTGCATAAAAGATGAGGAGCGCAGTACATAGCCAATAAAAATTTCATCAATGATAGTATTGCGCGTGTTGTATAAACATTAGGCTGGAACTGCGGAGTAATACGTTACGTGTAGATGGTGGCCGTTACTCCCGGTTACCGTTTACTCAATATGAACCTTATCAATGTAGTTGTCAATGCGAACAAAAAACTCTTTAACAAACTTGATCAAACCCGTGGCGAATGTGTAAGAATCGAAAATCTGGACGTTGAAGAAGATACCCTTCAACCAACAGCAACGAGGTACACACAAAGGAATCATTCTTCTTTGAATAATTAGCTACCGTCTGTTCCAATTCTGATAAACGGTGATTGATAGAATATCCATTCTTTTCAAGCATGAATATCTTATTTCCCATATATCCTACACAAAAAGATAGGGAAATAGAGTGCAAGTCTCCTTATCTTCCAAAATACCTTTCTCTTTTAAAATTTTATACAACTGTCCTACGGATTTGGTTCCCATACCAGGAAGTCTGCACAGCGCATCAAACCCATTATATTTTATAAACCGTAAAAGATCCTCAAGTTGGCAGATATTGTATTTTCTAAGTGCACGTAAAGTCCTGAAATTTATATCCAGATTTCCTAAAGGTGTAGCCAGCAGGTGCACATATTCCGATGGAACATCCTGTTCCCTTACAACTATCACTACATTCTTTAAATTCTGTCCAGCATCCTCTTGGGAATGTGCCAGCAAAGCCTCATAATTCCGGCATCTGATATATAAACGGTCCAATTCCTTTTTCCATTCAGAATAGGGCTTCCATTCCAAGCGAACCTGCCTACCCGCTTTCTTATACATATATGCCAGATTTCTGGGAGAAATATTTGTTCTCCTGGAGACAGCCGATACGTCTCCCCCGATAGAAAGGGAGTAAAAAATATCTCGAATCCGAGCATCCTTTATCACTTCTGCCATTTCCTTAACAATCTCCTTGTAGACAGATATACAGATCTTCGGTAATTCCACATAAGAAAGATCTGTTTGCCCAACGGACAGATCTGCATTCGAATATTCCATAATTCCTCCGTTATAATGCAATTATAAAAATCTGTTTATTCTTTATTTTTTTCTCTCAACTTGGAAGGGGATATCCCGTATATTCTCCGGCAGTATGCCGTAAACTGGGAGGGCGAGCTAAAACCTAACTTATCGGATATTTCCTGAAAGGAAAGTTCCGGATCACTAATCATGTCCAACATCTGTTCTGCCTTTTTCCTCTGCATCCATTTATAGGGACTTTCCCCGAAGCTGGAGTGAAATTTTCTGCTGAAGGAACGCTCGGAAACATAATATAAATCAGCGAATTCCTTGACAGAGTTCACCCTCTTATAGTTCTCCATAACAAATTTCTCAAAATGCCGCCGAATACCAGTCGATGCGGAAAAAAACGCCGATAGTTCTTTCTTTGTATAGAAGCCCTTCAGCACCAAGAGCAGCTCCTGCTGTTTCAGCAAATGCATATGTTTGCAAAGCAGCCTTGCCTCCAGATACGTTCCAACAGAATTCAGTACTTTAACAAGAGGTTTCCTGATGGGAAGAATAAAATTATCAGCCGTTTGCTCCTTACCTCTGACAGACAACGAGCCCAAAAACAATTTGTCGCACACACTCACATTCTTGTCCCAAAATAAAAGCATGCATCTCGAACCGATTATAGACTTCATCCGGGTTCCTATGCTTTGCGGAATAAACACCATCTGGTTTTGTAAAATCCGCAAACCTTTATATTTACCCAAATCAAAAATCACCTCCCCTTCAATCATAAAAAGAGTACATGATGACCTGCTGTTATCAATCCGATATACCTCATTCTCCTCCAGCTGCTGACAAGAAAATCCCACGTCCGAATTCATCTGGTAATTCAGGCAAGATAAATGTTCATTCAGATATAGCAATTTCATGTTTTTTGTTTTTTATTACAACAAAAATTAAAGCACGTCTGTTTTTAACAAAATGGACAATTTATTAATTGAAACAGACAAATTTAACATACAAGATGTATGCTGATTAATCAATCAACCTCTGATTTTGACAATCCCTTAGATATAAAGGTTTACATACAGGTCACTAAAATAGGATTCATCATGATATATATTTGAGTCCCTCCCAATACTATATAAAAGTAATACGAAACAAGACTCTCGCAACTTCCACATCATGAATATGTGGCTTATACAAAAAACACCGGAATGTCTCAAAACAAAAGTATATGAGAAACTTTCTTGTCATTTTTTATGTCCCGTGCAAGTTTTCGTCTGCACGGGATATAACTTATTGGGGTAAATATTTCTCATAATCATCCTTTACATCTGGATCGACGACTGGACGTACGGAATAAGTCATGCAACGCCTGTAAACAGCGCTTGTATTAGAAGTAGGCGCCCAACCGGCAGGACCTCCAGTGGAATTAAGCAGATAACGCCCTGCATGAGTATCGCTTCTGGCTTGTGCCACGGCGAAAATGACTTCATTACCCCCAGACTTGCCATCTGTAAAACTGCCGTCATAAATACTTCCAGGCAGCGGTGTGTTAAGGCCGGAACGACTTGCATAATAATATGCAAACCTCAAAGTTACAGCCTCTTTCTGCGACATAATCCGGAATCCGTAAGGAGAAGGGTCAAATACGGTTTTCCCGCCTACATCCTCCGGATTCCCTGTCTGGGAAGGCTGGTTCCATGGATACAGGAATACCCAGCGGTCTTTGAAATAACTAACAAACCTATGCGGGAAACATTCATACAGCCAGAAACTTTGATGAGAGACGATAGCGTTTGGATGTTCGATGCTCTGTTTCATCGTAAGAGCAGCCCCTCTCGCTTGCTGAGCATCTGTTTTTCCATAATCCACATCATTTCCTCTCTGTTCCCAAAGGAAATCAAATAGCTTGCCACTGCCGTCATAAAAGTTTTTATTGACACGAACATCATGTGCCGGGAACGGGTCTTTCCTGCCCCATTGATATTGCATACCAAATTCCCTATATGCATCTGCACTATACTGTGATTGGACCCTTTCGTATGCTCCCAACAGATGCGACATCAATTGAACCGTTTTCGGACCATCACCTCCCTGACTCGCAACATCCAAGACTGTCGGATACTTGTCAACAATCCAGATATGCCAGGACCAGAGTGTCGGATTCCCCTTGATCTTTCCAGATTTAATTTCTATCAACACATTTCCCGGAGTCTGCCCTGGCTTGACATAAATATATGATCCCGGACCGGAACCTCCCTGTTCGGACAATTCACTGAGTCCCGCTTTTTCTATATCATTATGTCCGCCAGCCTCTTTAATGTCCGTCCACACGATATTGACTCTCCAATCATCATCTGCATCCAACTTATTCAACATGAAATCCTCTTTGCTACCGGGAAGTCCCTGCTTATCACTTAAAACAGCGTCATGATCCAGAAGCTTTTTGTAATACTCATAGGCAGTATTTACCCGGGAAACAGGAATAAAGATCCCTTGCTTTGCTCCCGCTTTAAGCATATATGTATTCGCTTCAGGCTGCACAATTCCGGAAACCAGCTCCAACTCAAATTCTCTTTCCGGAAAAAGACCATCAGGGGAATAAATCTTGAATTTCGCCTTACCGGAGTAAAGACGCGGAGACGCCATATCGTCAACAGCTATGAAAGGCACAGGTTTTCCCGAAAGGGAAGGATCCTTCTCATAGAAAAGCATAAAGTCTTCTATCACATTACCAGCATTGTTGTCAGACAAAGCCGAAACCAACTCAATTTTGTATTCGCTGTTGGCTTTGACATAATATTGTTTCTGTTTGCCATCCATCAGATAGATACTGCTACTAGATACCAGCAATGACTGATGCAGGAATTTGTCAAAGAAGGGGATGGCATTATATTCCTTCTGCAGGAGGCTGAGTTTCCCCGACGCACTTTTGCCGGTTCCCACATGTGTGACGGTCAAAGTATAAGTGGTATTGAAATTATCGAAATACTCCGTATTTCCTGTAATGTCGGGAGCCGTCACCGTGTACTTCCATATTCCCCCGGCAAGTTGACCCGCTTTCTCTATCTTGAACGGATTGGCAGCTTCAGCATGGAAAACGGGTTCCAAATCATGCGGTTCTGTCTTTACATAGAAAGTAACCCTGGCACCTGCCTCTTCTGCCGTAAGCGTCTGCCCGTCTTTCGTTATCACCTTATCTGCCTGCCCATAGCTCTCGCCATACTGATTGACCTCAATAAACTCCAGCGGCCGGCTGCAGGCCTCGTCCGCAAAAATCTGTAAGGTGACATTGATATCCTTAGACTGTTCAAAGCCAAGAAACCATTTCATACGCCCCGCCTTCACATAAGCGGCTTTCAGCGCATCCTGGGCATCTTCCGGCTTTTCCGGCCACATTCGGGATGCATCCACATGTTCTGTGACCGTAAAGGTCACGGTTTTCTCATCGGTCGGTGCGGTCTTATCTGGATCCGAAGGTTTTATAGAATAACCGATCCATGCAGGCAGTCCCTCTATCGTGAACCCCTCCGGCCAAGAAGTCTGCACTTTTGCCGTTAGGCTGCCTCCCTCCCTATAAAAAGTGAAATGGTCAGCGCTGACTCCCAGCATATATTGCCCGTCATACAATACATCAGACATCATGGACTCATTCCATACCACAACATTATACATGATGTTGGCGGCCGGTCCTTTCCTAGCATCCTCTTCCGTATCGAATCCCGGACCACCTACAGCCTTGATATTCACCAGATAACGGTGATTACGCAACAAGGGAAGGTACTCGTATGTCGCATCAGCCTCGGCTCCAGTACGTTTCAGGTAGTCTATCCGGAAGAAAGTTTCCTTGTCAGGACGGCTCTTATCTGCACCGGTCAGTCCGACAACGATATAAGGACGTTTCAAGTAATTTTCCGTATTATTCTCAGGAAGAGTTTCTCCGTTGGCTCCTTGCGTGGCAGCCGTCGGCGCATTGACCGCCTCCGGAACATATACCTCACGTAACAAGATTTTCTCATCCACTATGGAAGATGTTCTATCAATCTTTCCTGTCACAGCCGGAGCCGGATCAGGAATAGAAGGCTGTTTCGCCTTTCTATTGGCCTCATCCCAGTAAATCCCGTTCTCGAACGGGGAGACCCGTCCCGTCGTATTGGTATTATAAAAAAACACTTTAGTCAGCGTTATCCCTTCAATCCCCCCGGCTTTCTCGTCGAATGTAGAGGCCCCTTCCGACATGTTGCTCAAGTTAAGCCCCACGTCCACACGTGCTACGGCACGGACCAGATAGACAGTTCCAAGTTTGGGAACAGCACCGGCACTGTGATCCACCCTGACCGGGTCCGAGACACCCCACATCGGCAACTCCCCGTCTTTCCATACCCCCTTGTCCGGCATGGAGAAAGTGAAAAGTTGCATGACTTCCTCCCGTGTCTTTCCAGCCAGTCCGTCTGCGTCTGTATCAGCTGACCGGGTGACATTGGCCAGCATCACGAATGTACTGGTATCGCCTGAAGGAGTATTTTTCGCCAACAAGGTCATGGTACCCTTGCCTTTCTTGTCAGCCGGATTACCGGAAGGAATATAGGAGGTCACTTTGGCCTCATATGAAAACTTGTTGTCCTTGTCAAACACAAGTACCCTAATCCTCTCCGCTGCCGTGGAATTCTCCCCCTCCGGTGTAAGGGACCGTGTCAGGGGATTTCGAAGACCAAGTCCTTCGACAGACATGCTGACAGACGTCCAGCCGTCCCTGACAGGCATTTCTGTCCCGCCGTTTCCATACTCATCGAAGGGATCACTGCACCCTTGCACGAGAGGGATTCCCATAGATATCGCCAGAAAAGCGACTATCAAAGTGTAATGTTTGATTCTCATATGTATCTATTCTTTAAACTGTTTTTCTTCGTGATGGCATGACTGGTCATACCTCGTTACCAAGGAATAGCCACCTCCGTATCCTTCCATTCGTCCACAACTATGTCATATTCCATGTTTCCGGATCCTTTCAGTGTGGCGAAGACACGGTAAATCGTATTACGCCGGATATTGTAATAACCCTTGTCATTCTCGGAAAGGTCCGGATTATAGAGCTCGATCCTATACTGCTTATCGAGGTTTTCCATCAGATAATCGATAGATAAGACCAAGGCCAGCGCCCCCTCTTTTCCTTTACCATAGACCCCCGGAGCCACATAAATATAATTAGGTGCCTCTCCCGTATATGGAAGCAGTCTCTCTTTACATTTGGCCACAAAAGCGGATTCTCCGGGGCCCTCGTTGGCGCCTTCATGGAAACTGGGCCTTTCCGGTAGCAATAGGGGATCTTCCATATAGTTGACTCCTCTGATATCTGGGTCACCATTCCCAGTGGCGGTGTATTCCCCGACGGAAGGAAGGACGGAATAACCGCTGGTCTCATTGTTCAGAGAGAGTTTCGTCACTCTGGAAAACGGCAATAAAGGAGACAAGTAGTTTCCCCCGTTATCAACCGTAGTAAGAATAAACTCGACACGGGCATGCATACGTTCCAGAAGTATGCAGGGTGAAAGGGTTACTCTATTATTACCGCTCGTATTGTACGGAACGCGGAAGTTGCATTGGCCTACCATGGGAAGGTACTTCCGGTTTTCTCCTTTTAGATCGTCAGATGTGAAAATTTCGGTTTTCTCTGTCAGCCGTTTAGGATCAGGAATTGTATGTTCCTCCCGGATCTTTTTCAATCCAGACTCGCAATTGACCAGTAAAACAAAAGTATAATTACCACCAGTCAGCTCCAGATCCAGGACAATATCGAAATCCCCTGCATTCACCCCACCCATCTCTCTCATCTCAAAACGGTCAATTCCAGTTACATCTGCCAGCGGATTGGCCGTTCCTTGGGGATAATAGAAAAGGACTTTTTCCAAGGAGTTCCCGATGTTCTTGTAAGCAAAAAGGAGGATATGCTTGACAGTTTTCTCGTATTCTTCTGCACCGATATAGTCCTCCTTCCATTCTCCAAATAAATGTGCAGAAGCTTCTGCCTCCCGGGAAGTAACGGCCCCCCTATTCATTTCCGCTACAATCCGGATGGGAACATCTGGAATGGCTTTTTCCATCTCTTCCGCATCAGACGAACATCCGGTCAATTGTACAATCGCTACGCAGACCACCGTCAACAGCCTCATCACAATTCCGTATTTCATTATCTATCGTTTTTTGTTAATAATCTCAAATCCTTTCTGATATCACACGGAGCATTTGTCTTAAACCTATCCTGACATGATATCAGTTTTCCAATTCTATAGGACGGGAAATGACATTCCAATCCAGAACAGTAGCTTGTACCAGCATCCATGTATCCTTCTCATATTTGAGTTTCAGGGTTATGGGAAAATCATGGTCACATTCTAGACTATACGGCGGCTCACCCGCATCTCCCTGGAACATAATGATGTCATCCACCAGATTTGCTGTATAAAGAATCTCCCCGGTTGTCTTATCAATCAGGGATACGAGTGCGTTCCTGCCCTCTTCCAGTTTCATCAGCGTGAAATCCGCTTTCAATGCCCCTCCAGTGTCACGTACGGCTTGGGTTACATACTCAAAGCGTTCGCAAAGAGCGATCTGACCGTTGAAATCATACACACCGTTGTCATCTTCTATCCTGATAACAAATTCCTCGTCCATGAGGAAAGAAGAACCTATAAAGCTGATTGTGAAGTGTATCCGGTATGTCAATTCCCGCATATTGAAAGTCACCCGCTCGTACACACTCCCCATATCCTCTCGGTTCTCCAGCGATACAGAGGCGAGACCGACATACAGCGATCCGGGGACTGAAGTAGTCCGTCTGTCTTTCAGCCGCAGTGCGACCCGCATTTCCCCCTTGGTAGTAACGCCTTCTTGAAAATCTGAAAAATCATAAGACTCTAGGTCACTGCCACCCCATGCGACAAATGTAAGTTTTCCAGTATGCTGTAATGTGGCAGACAAGGAATAATCCGCTGAAAGGAGTACTTTCTTGTCGGAAAATTCGCCTACCAGCACGCCATTGGCATCAAAGGCAAATACCCGGACCTGCCTGATATCTGACGGATAATTGGGAAATTGTTCGCAAGGGGTTTGCCTATAAAAATGAAAACTGACACCTTGCGGACAACTGACCAAGTCATCAAATACGGCAAAATCACATCCTATAAGACAGTAAGCCGATAACAAGATAAATGCGACAGCATGTACGCTTCTAAATCTCATTTGATATAGTTTATGTTGGGATTATTTAATAGTTTGAAGTCAAACTTTTAGGTTATTGGAGAGGGAAGGGAAAAAATCCACATCCCTCTCTAAAATTGTGTAAGAAATTGTTTGCTGAATTTATCAACTGTTTAATAGTAATATTACTCAAGAATAACATCACGTGAGACAAGGTTCCACTGGAGCACTTTAGCCTCGACATGCATGTAGGTCTCTTCTTTCTCTATATCCGGATTTTCCGGATTTGTCGGTTCATCCTTATCATCAGGTTTTGGCAAATACGGATCTTTAGGATCAGAAGGATCCCATGGCATACCCAATCCCTGGAAAGACTTGATTGTCAACAGATAGGTATTATTACGGCGTGTGTCAGCGTTCACAATCGACTTTCCATCAGCGGTAATAGTCTGACGGTTCCACAACGCACGATATGCACATTTTCCATTTGTATAGGTATAAGCTTTTTGATCCGGGCTCCACTTGCTTTTCTTTGCGGCTTCTTTGCTGGCATAGATAAGACCGTCATCTTCTCCCCGATAGAACGTTGTTCCTTTTGCATAATTATCCATTTTAACCAATGTTTTTCCATCATCATCAAGCTTCCATACTTCATTAGGGATATAAGTTACATAAACCTTGGCATAAGGTAGACGATAGTAACCGTAATTTTTATTTTCAGCTGTAAGCGCTTCCTTTTTTACAGAATTTTCCAAAAAATAAATACCTGCTACATTTTTAGCAGTATTAACATTTTCTGCAACGCCTTTAGCTGCATACATACCAAGATCATTCCGCTGTGGATTGTCCTTCGACAGAAGATTCCCCAAACGGATCAAATTTTCTTTAGCTGAACCTTCCGGTTCTTTGGCCGCCTTAAAATCGGTATATCCATCAATGGCTGATGCAAAGCCATCGTAAAGGCCATCGGCATCTCCAATTGTACGCTTTCCCGCATGGTTACGGAAAAGGTATGTCTTTGCGGCACCGTTGATGGCAGTATACTTGATGTCGGCAAGATCAACCGTTCCTTTTTTATCTGCGGTTGCTTCTTCCAAAGCAGCATCCTTCGCGACCAATCCTTGTGCCACGATACGCTCCACATCAAAGGAGAATACATTTTGAGCCTCACTTGTACCCGTTTTGGCAGCATCCTCGGTAATGCCGGGAACAATAGTTTTCTGCTCAGCTCTCGAAGTCATGACAAACTTGTTGTCTGTGGCGAGAGCGGCAATATTGTCTACTGCGGCAGCTGTACTACCATATGTCTGATCCGCGGCTGTTGCAATATCAGCGGAAAGGGCACCCTTGTTAAACAACAACGCCATGGCTTGAGGGCCGGAATTCGTTTTCCATGGAGCGACCTTAAATGTACCGGCTGTTTGCGTTTCCCAAAACTTGCCAGTCTCATCAGCTGTCTCTCCTAACGTCCATGCTTGTGGGCGGACATTTGAGAGAAGCTGTAAATCTATAAGCTTACTCTCTTCCGTTCTTCCTCCGTAATCTTCCTGATTGTCATTCACTGCTCTGGTTGAGACATCCTTCATGGTGGAAATGTACATTCCCACAAATGTTGTTCCCTCACCCAGATTGTTTACCGGAGGGACATCCTCATTATTACAAGCTGTCATGCCCAGACTTAGGGCTACAACCCCTGCTAAAAATAAATTGTTTACTTTCATAACTTAAACTGTTTAGTAAATAAATAATTTAATTATTAATATATTAAATGCTTTTTCATTCGTTAGCCCCATCATAAAAGTAAGGAATTTTCATTACAAAGGTTCCATATCTTTTTTCAGCAATTCCTCCGCCTTCCGCCAGTCACCTTTCATATTGTGGGCAATTGCCATAGGATAAACAGAACGGCTGTCACTCTTTATTGTGTCCAATATCATCAGAGCCTTGTCCGCATCCTTTTCATACTTTAAAAGCGCATTGGCATAGTTAAGTGTCGCCAACGGATCAGGTGCAAACTGCTCATAAGCCTTCCTATATATATTTACCGGATTTTTTCCTTGTTCAGTATACAGTTGTGCCAGTCTACACATCTCGTACAAGCTCAGGCACCCGGGAACGGTAATAAACATTTCCTCCAGTTCGTCATCCATATAGGGACGTACATCGAAGCTCATGCGGAAGACAGTGCGGCGCAGGACAGGATAAACCGTGGATAGCAAATCAGTATAGACTTTTCCCCCATTCAGAGAACGGATAGCCGTTTCACGGGCCACATCCGTATCATGTTTCCCGATGGCAGACAAAACCTCATTCTTATAGTCCAAAGTAGATGCTTTTATGATATTTCTCAAACCTTCCCAGTCTTCGCCAGCTCCTTCTATTCTATATACGGAAACACTCTTGAGCTGCGGATACTTGCTCAACACATGAGAGGAAAGCGCATGAGTACGGCATTCCGACAAATGTCTATTATAGCTGGATTCGCCTTCGGGAGAGGCGTACCCGGTGATGTGCACCTCACGGAGGCGAGCCCCTTTTATCCGGAGTTCCCTGGACACAAAGCTGTCCAGACGGGCCAGTTCTTCCCGGTTTTTACCGAAGCCTAGAAGAAGTTCGTGCCGTGCAGATTTAAAAGTGACCTTACAGTCAAACTCTTCCTCGTAACATTTTGTCTCCACCTTTTCAGGAATATAAAAATTATATTCGTAGTCTTCCGGTTCGAAAAGATCTATCCCGGTCACCGACATGTTCGTTTGACTCACGCCTCTGCCGCACTCAGCGCATCCGTACATCTCCTCACGGAGAGAGAGATATCCGGATGCCATCCAGCGCTCAAAAGGCAATGCTTCCCGAACAGAAATTCCAGTCCCCTTCAAATCTCCGGCCTTGCGGATATCCTTCACTGGAACTGATGTATCCGGATTACCGCCCAGAGTCTCTCTACGGATAACGGCCTTATATCTTTTCCTTCCAGATATACACAAGGGAAGGAAATCAGTCTTGATTTTGCCGTCAGAGGAGACCAAGGAAGGATAGATATAGACAATCTCCTGGGCACCCAACCGCTTGACAGATCCTGCTATATTGAAAGAGGCAGTAAACACTTTCCCGTCCGTACTACGTCCGACTTTCAGATCTGTATATTCCAGACGGGAATTCCCTCCCCTGACAACTTTATTCCCTGCTTGTCCTGCCAGTGGCAAGCAGTATACATATCCCATAACAGAGAGTATTCCTATATAATAATCTATTGGTCTCATTAATTATGTTTTTTATGTTTATATACGCGACTCGTCATTCATTTGATCATATAGACTATCGAAACTGCAAGCTTTGTAGGTCCCAGATAATCGGCTTTCCCCTTGCCTATCTTTTTCCCGCAAGAAGTACATCTGAATTTGTCATATTTAACACGTGCATAGCCCACTCCCAAAGATGCCTCCACACTGAATCTGCTGGACAGTATCCAATGATAGCCTGCACTGACACCACCACCGTAAAAATATCCCTCGTAACGGTGCCCTTTCATTTCTCTGGAATGGTTCTGAATGATAAAAGGAATATTTATACCCGCCACATTCATTTGGCCTCCGTGGGTATGAATGCCCCAAAATAAGCCGTTGAATGTTTCACAAGTCCAATATCTTACCTCCGGTTGTACAAGCCAATGACTCCATTTCCTTGTCTTATAACGATTTGCCGTGGCATCATTCTCATAAAAGAAAAAATTCATACCCACCTGAGCGTCCAGAGTCCATTTCTTTCCTAGGGAGAACTCTACTGAAAGATTGGGTGTTAGCAAGGCGTCATAGGCAAGGTTGTTTTTCAACGCAACCTTTTGTGAGAAGGTCTGCAGGCTGGACAGCAGGAAGAAAAAAAAACAGACTTGTTTCATATTGTCACTGATAGTTTTACTAGGAAAAACATACTTGTTTTATGATGTTAACTTTGATAATGCAAAATTATGAATATACAACCATGTTTTTGTTATGAATATTAGACATAGAATTACGCAAAACAGTCTTTTAATCCATACAATGTATGCCATTAAGACAATAATAAGGTATATACTCTTTTGCAAAATATTACCAGAAATATGGCGGGACAGTTAGCACCCACCTTACGAAGAAAAAGGATTGAAAGTCATCCATTCCAGCGTAATGTTCATCGGTTGTATTTCTCCTTGTCCGGAATCCAGCTGTCTATCAAATCCCTATGCTTATCCATCCACTGGCGTACAGCTCTTGTCTCGGTCTCACGGGTTTCCTCTATGGTCCGCATCAAGGAGCTGATCTCGGTATCGGACAGATGGATGTTTCCCAAAAGGGCGGCAACGAACGGATGCTCCTTACTGAATCCTTCCCTAGCAATGGAATGGATTTGCTCGGCCTCCCCATAAACGTTTTTCGAATCTTCCAGCACTCTCAGACAGAAGCGATCAAACATCCAGTGCGGGGTCCATCCGGTCACAACGATCCATTCCTTCTTGTCGATAGCCTTCTTCAGCAAGGCCGTCATGGCGGGACCGCTGGAGATCATGAGCTTGTAGTCCAGACCGTATTCAGAGATGGCTTTCTCCGTGCATTTCATGATACCGGTACCCGCATCAATTCCTACGATCTCTCCGGAAAACCGTCCGGTATGACCGCCCAGCTCCTCTATCATATGGACTGGGACATATTCGGGTACCACAAGACCGATACGGGCACTGTCGTATATCTGCCCGAGGATTTCCAGTTTACCATTGTATTTCCGGAAATAATCGGCATGGGTTACCGGCAGCCAGCTATCCATGAACACGTCTGTCTTGCCTCTTGCCAACGAAGTGAATATGGGAGCTATGTCCGCATTCAAAAGTTCTATTCTGTATCCTTGCTCCGAGAGAATCTCCTTGGCCAGATAGGTGACCGCTATCCCTTCGGCCCAGTTCGCATAGGCTATACGGATTTTCTTGTCAGAAATGTTACCGCATGAGAAGAATATCGTGACAGCCAACGAGACTGTGAAAAATTTCGTTTTGTTTCTCATAATCATTCTGTCTTTCATTATATGTTCTACTCCTTCTATTTTTTTCGTGCTATTCCCTGTGTGATCCGATCAAGCACGATAGCCAGTATTACAACGGCAATCCCTCCTTCGAATCCCATGCCAATCTTCATCTGCGTGATACCTTTCAATACTATTTCCCCCAAACCTCCAGCTGATATCATAGCAGCTACCACTACCATAGAGAGAGACATCATGATGGTCTGGTTGACACCGGCAAGAATAGTCGGCAACGCCAGCGGTAATTGTACCTTGTAGAGCAGCTGCCAAGAAGTGGCTCCAAAAGACCGGGCGGCCTCCACCACATTTTTCGGCACCTGACAGATACCCAGTGCGGTGAGCCTTGCTACCGGAGGCATGGCGAAAATAATCGTGGCAAAGGCTCCCGGCACCGTTCCCAGCCCGAAAAAGAGCACTGCCGGTATCAGATAGACAAAGGCCGGCATAGTCTGCATACAATCAAGTACCGGCTGCAGGACTTTGTTGCAGCGTCCGCTGCTCGCCATCCAGATTCCCAGAGGGATTCCCAGCAGCAATGCCATACCGGTAGAGGAAAGTACCAGAGCCAGGGTCTGCATGGTCTCCTCCCAGAGTCCCATCCCGTAGACGAGCGACAGCCCTAGGAGGGTGAATCCCCCCGTCTCCCTGCCACTCTTGTATAACGCCAAGAAAGTGAGTGTTACGATGGTTATGTAAAAAGGTATCTCGAGCAGGATACACAGTATCCCGTCAATAACGCCTTCCACTCCCAGACTCAGCAGGTCAAAAAATGATGCGCCGTGCTCGGTCAACCATTCCACGGCCATTTCTATATATTCTCCTATCTTTATCATAATTTTATTGCGTTTTGAATGATTTCATTGATTTCTTTCTTGTCTTTTCCCGTCACCTCAATAATGAGTGACGAGAGCGGTACCATCCCTTCAAACTCACGTCGCTCATTAACTACCCAGATGGGCGAGTTGGTCTTCGTCATCAAGGGAAGTATATCCTCCACCACAGTGTCACTTAATACGGAATGTACCTCTTTCTTTATCACAGAGTCTATATTCAGGATATGCTCCTTACGCAACCAGAGAAGATCTTCCAGGCGAACCTCACCTACCAGTATACCATCCGGGTCCACTACAGGCAACACGGTTGTCTTCCGTTCTCTCATCTTTCGAGTCAGAACCTCCGGCCCTTCTTTTCCCAACCTTGCCACCATAGGCTTGTCCACCATAATGGAGGCGGCAGTGACAATCCTACTGCGGTCCACATTCTCTACAAAACACCTCACATACTCATTGGCGGGGGTAGTCAGAATCTCCTCGGAAGTGCCGGTTTGCTGTATCTCCCCATCACGCATGATGGCGATACGGTCACCCAACTTGACAGCCTCCTCTAAGTCGTGTGTGATAAATACGATGGTCTTTTTCATCTTTGACTGCAAGGCCAGCAGCTCGTACCCGTATCAGCGGGTCCAGCGCTGAGAAGGCCTCGTCCATCAGCAGGACTTCCGGATCGTTGGCCAGAGCACGTGCCAGTCCCACTCGTTGCTGCATGCCTCCAGACAGCTCACTGACCATCAGGTCGGCATATCCGTCTAGCCCGACCAAACGCATGCTTTCTGCTGCCTTTAATTCACGTTCCCTCTTCTCCACCCCTTGCAACTCAAGTCCGAAAGCGATATTTTGCAATACAGTATAATGGGGCAGCAGTCCGAAATGCTGGAATACCATCGCCAATTCCTTCCGGCGCAGGGAACGCAACCGCTCCATCGGTATTCCAGCGATGTCCTCACCGTTGATCAGAATCTCGCCGGAGGTAGGCCTATTCAACCGGTTGATACATCTGAGCAGACTTGACTTTCCGCTTCCCGAAAGTCCCATGATCACAAATATCTCACCCTCCCGGACAGAGAGGCTGGCATTGTTCACGGCAATCGTACATCCAGTCTCCTTCAATATCTCATTTTTACTCTTTCCTTTTTTCAGCATTCTGAAAGCCTTGTTTTTTTCAGAACCGAAAATCAAATACAAATTCCTAATCTCAACTTTGTTCTTATCCATAATTCTTTAAAAATAATATCCTATATTTATATTGAATTTGACACTCCAATTGTCTTCCGTCCCCCCGGACAAAAGCTTCATCCTATACATCCCCCAGCCATGCGTGATTCCTTCCCACAGCATAGTCAATGTAGGAGAACACCTTTCCCATCGTCAGCGAACATCCCGTCACGTTCTCCAAGCTGTCATTGAACCCAGCAATGCGTTTGTTCAGCAAGCTAAAATCATTGTACAAGCAGATACTGTCCAAAAACAACTTGTGTATTTTAAGGTTCCACCATTGATAGTCGACGACGTAGTGTAGGGCGAAATCGGAACGGAACCCCGTCTTCCGTGTGTCCATATTATATAGCCCACCCACCAGTACCGAACCTCCGAGTCGCTGTCTTCACAAGTTTCCGAAATGATATACCACCCGGACATTGCCCTGATGCGCCTCCTTATCACGTCCAGCGATGTCATAGGCATAACGGCTAGCGGGCAGTTCTGTGTCTCCACCAGTTCCGGAAAGGTCAGCATTCTGGAAATAGGCGAGAGACAACTCCCACCGGTTCTTGCGAAAAAAGTATTTTATCCCCATGTCCGCATCGTCCTCGAGACCGGCATAATAGTTCAGATTGAAAAAATAATTGTTGCCTGTATAAGGCAGGATGCCGAAAGGTACTGTTGTCAACCCCATCTGTAGCTAGTGTGATTTGTTGAAGCTATAACCTATCCAGCCCTCCCTGAGCATCCCGTCTCCCAAAGAGGCGGGATAGAAGCGGTAATCTGCGGCTAAATCGAATTTCTTGTAAGAAGCGTTCACATTCAAGCGGAACACGTCGAAATCGAACTCTTCACCATGTTTCCGGTTTTCGGATTTCCAATCCGAGTAATTGCAGTTGAAACGGAGTGTGCCTCCTATCTTTAATATCGTTTTTTCCTGTGCCGCCAAAGGTGAAACGGCTATTATTGCCCCAAAGAATGGCAATAGCAAACTTTCTTTATATCACATAAAGTCACGTTTTAACAGGGATATTTGTCCGATACCCCACAATGGTTTATAAAATGATTTCTATAAGCAGGACCTGTGTGATTTTTAAGAAGGGATGAAATTTATCCGATGCGCAAAAAAGAATTTATGTGCTAAAAAACAGTAGATTGGAGCCTGCTATTTTTGCAAATATACGAAAAACAAACGGATATACCAAATTTCATTCAAATTACTGTAAGTTCTCGAACTTAGGGCAAAACGGTCTATCCTGACAAGGTTTACACCATACCACTTGCATCTATATTCAAGCATCACGAGGAACATCCCGAAAGATGTCCCCCCCGACCGCTTGTGCAAGGCCATGGCTACGTTGCTTTCACATTCACGTCCTCCATGCAGACAGTGCGCACTTGGCTATCGTACGTGAGTGCATGGATGATCTTGCGAAGGTTATCTTTGCGGCAGTTGACGACATGCTCCTGCAAACGTGCCACTCTGATAAGGGTCTTATTATGGTTCGCAGAATCTTTGAATCTAAGGTACAGAACGATAGAAATTAATTATACTCTACAAATAAAACCGGCAGCATCCACTACCGGTTTTATCACTCTATTATCTTTTTACGACTTTTTATTTCGTGCTACTTTTCGTGCTGAATGCAACAAGCATCCAGACCATCTTCTCCTGCTCTTTCAAGTAGCTAGTCATCAAATCTGCTGTCACGTCATCGCCAGCTTCATTTGCCAATTCAATCACTTTTCTTTCTTCGCCAATCAGGTAGCCATATGTCCCGAGGATATGATCTACAGCTTCACTGCCACAAGAGATGTCTGACACTTCCTTCACGTTGGCAACCTTCAGGTATTCACTGAACTTATTTTCGGGCACGCCACCCAGCATCAGGATGCGCTCTGCAATTTCGTCAATCTTCTCGGCGGTATCGTCATACATACTCTCGAACTTCTCGTGCAGCACAAAGAAACTGTGTCCCTTGATGTTCCAGTGCATACCGCGCAGATTGGTGTAATGTACCTGGAAATCGGCCAACAATTGGTGCAATGCCGATGCCACACCAGCCACTTTCTTTTCATTCAAATACAAGTAATCTAAAGTTTTCATAATTCTATTGTTTTAAATATTTATACTATTTTTC
>OJNQ01001240.1_pt1 | contig 18530 bp, 19 predicted proteins | sample 1597621 | NCBI WGS metagenome assembly OJNQ01 (sample SAMEA2452137, study PRJEB22498) | human gut metagenome | reverse complement strand
TCAGGATCTCTTTAGTGAAGCAAAATCAAGGGAAAGAAGAGGGAGTATTATGCGTAGAGAAGATATGATAAGGATATTTGAAGATACAATGTTACTGTGTGATACAAATGAAATTCTAATGAATAAGATTAATTATTCTATGAATCACAACCGGGTGATATCGGACGAAAATGAATACGATATTTTCAAGAATCTTATACACGGACATGAAACAGGAAAAGAAGCAAAGATTATCGTTTCAAAGAAAAGAAGCTTTGAGGCAGCTTCAGTGTATAAAGGAAAACATATCAGTGTGCTAAACTTTGCTTCAGCAACCAATCCAGGTGGCGGAGTGACAAAAGGAGCCAGTGCCCAGGAAGAATGCTTGTGCAGAGTCAGTACGTTGTATAAATGTATATCAGCAAGTGAGATTACAGAAGCATTTCATAAAAAACACAGGTATGCATTGAAAACAGGAAAGATGAATTCTCTTTATAATGATGATTGCATACAAACATGCGATGTGACGGTATTTAAGAGCGATACTGCCAAACCGGCTCTTTTATCGGAGAAAGACTGGTTTGATGTGGATGTAATTAGCTGTGTAGCACCAAATCTGAGATATATGTCACAGCATGATAAAAACTGGAAAAAGAATGTTACGGATAAAAGGTTGTTTGATATATATAAGAAGAGAATAAATCGTGTCTTAGACATAGCAAGTTGTGCGAAATCGGACGTTATTATTTTGGGAGCTTTTGGATGTGGAGCTTTTGCAAATCCACCGGAGCTGGTTGCGAAAGCAATGCATGCAGCAATTGACGAACATAAATATGAATTTGAAACTATTGAATTAGCTATTTACTGTTCGCCGAGAGATACATTGAATTATGAGGTGTTTGCAAAAGAATTTTCTGCTTGACAGAGAGAATGGCAAGCATGAGATAATCTTCAAATGGTTTTACGGAGGAAAAAGAGTATGAGATATTATGGTTTTAAGTTGGGTACAAATGTAGAGGAGATTAAGGAGAATGCAAAAATCGAACTCAGACACTATGGATACGACAATGTACTCGAATCTATCAACTCGTATATGTATCAGAATATGAAGAATGACAGGACATTTTTAGTGTATCGGGAAGAAGATAATCTGATTTGCGCAATCTTTTCTTACAATGAACAGAAGTTGAGTTTCCGAAATGCATATGAAGGTATTCTTGAAATGTTGCAAGATATTTTTGGAATAAAGCAGGTAAAAGTAGAGCCATTTGAGATAACGATGCATCAGTTCATGGAATGTTTTCTTGAATGTAAAAGAAGAAGATGTTTTGATTATTCTAATCGGATCATAGAATCGTCGAATCTATGGATCTATTATTATTCTTGTATGAATGATACAAGACCATTTCCTTATGATTTTAAAGAGCGTATTATTTCTGAACAGGAGTGTGAGATCTGCAGTATCTACCATCGGGATTTTGTGGAGGAACTGAGAAATATAAAGGTGCATGCAAATCTATCTGAATACAGTGGAAATATGGTTCATTATGTGATATCCAGCCGTAGTGTTGAAGCAGCAGGTGAAATGACAGAAATACTTGTGCAGAATTTGCGAAAAGCGAATCGCATCAGTAGCAGAAGAATGGCAATCATCAGTGAAATAGAACCTAATATATTTAAGAAAAATAATCATCTTGAAGAAATTATTGAAAACAGCTATGGCGGTGTGATTGTTTTAGATTTATCTGAAAAGTTTGGGTGTGATCCGGTCGATTATGTAATGGCAAGTCAATATCTGGAGAAACTTATAAAGAAGTATCGGAATCAGTGTCTGTTTGTTTTTACATATGATATGGATCATCCGGGATTTGCCTATTATCTCTTGCCACAGTTAAAAAGATATATGATGACGATTATGTTAAGAGAAGGGACAGGTGACAGAAAAGCAGCGGTCGATTATATGCAGCGATTGATTGAAAAATCTGATTATTCAAAATATGCAGGACAGGCACAGGAGTTCATGGCATTATTTCCCGGAAATGAATTTTCACAGACAGATGTACTGCGAGCTTATGAGCAGTTTGAAGCATGGTGTCTGAATAAAAATATATTGAAAGCATATGACTACAATTTTTCGGAAGATTTCTTGTTGGACAGAGATGAAAATGAAGTATCCGCTTATGAAAAGTTAAATAACATGATTGGCCTGAAAATTGTAAAAGAGCAGATTGATAAGATTATTACGGCAGATATTGTTGAAAAAGAACGAAAAAAACGAAAAGGAAATGATTATCATACCAGTTCGATGCATATGATTTTTGGCGGGAACCCGGGAAGTGCCAAAACTACAGTTGCGAAATTATTTGCAGGAATTACAAAAGAAAAAGGCATTTTAAAAAGTGGTGCATTTGTTGAACGTGGAGGAATGGATTTAGATGGCATGGGATGCGTAAGTGCCATACGAGAAGCTTTTATAGCAGCTAAAGGCGGTGTTTTATTCATAGATGAAGCATACGCTATGAAGAGTGACACAGCTATTACAGTGCTGCTTCAGGAAATGGAAAATCAAAGGGAAGATGTAATTGTTATTCTTGCAGGATACAATGAAAGAATGAAAACATTCATGAAGAGAAATGAAGGATTGAAAAGCAGAATCCCATATTGGATTGATTTTCCAGATTACACAACAGAGGAACTTACAGATATTTTTAAGCTGATGATCCGTGAGAAGGATTTCTGTGTAACAGATGACGCTATAAAAGAGGCACATTACATCTTTGAAAAAGTAAGAAATATCGATGATTTTGGGAATGGAAGATATGTCCGTAATCTGATGGAACGTGCGGTTAGACAACAGTCGGTAAGGCTGCTTTCAACAAGCGAAAGCGCGAGTGACATTCAAAAGGAAGAGCTTTTTCAGATTACGAAGTCGGATATACAGATGTTGGGAGAAGGAGAAAAGAAGGAAAGAGAATCAGGAACAGCCAGAAAAGAATTAGACGAAATGGTGGGATTAGCTTCTGTTAAAACAGTAATCCATAAAGCGATTGCCAAACATAAGATAAACAAGCTTTGTATGGAGAAAGGTCTTCAAAGGGATAAAGCTTCTTTACACATGGTCTTTACAGGAAATCCGGGAACAGCAAAGACTACGGTAGCCAGATTGTTTGCAGAGATTATGAAAGATGAGAAAATATTATCAACAGGTGTGTTTGTAGAGGTAGGGCGTGCAGATCTCATTGGTGAGCATGTAGGCGCTACAGCACCATTGGTTAAGAAAAAGTTTAAAGAAGCACAAGGCGGAGTCCTTTTTATTGATGAGGCTTATTCACTGTGTGACGGTTATGACAATGGATTTGGCGATGAGGCAATCAATACGATCGTTCAGGAGATGGAAAATCACAGGGATGATGTGATTGTAATCTTTGCCGGTTATCCGGAACCAATGCAACAGTTTCTTGACAGAAATCCGGGTATGCGTTCCAGAATTGCATTTAGCGTAGAATTTGATGATTATACTGTTGAGGAACTTTGTGAGATTACAAAATTGATGCTTTCAAGAAAACAAATGACAATCACAGAGGCAGGAATGAAAAAGTTAAAAAAGAATTTCGAGAGCATAAAAGATAGCAGAGACTATGGAAATGGAAGGTTTGCAAGAAAAATGTTGGAGGAAGCAGAGATGAATCTGGCAGAAAGAATATGTCAGATGGACGAAACAAAAATCACAACAGAAGTGCTGACTACCATTGAAGAAAGCGATATTCCAGATGTTTCATTGGAAGAAAGAAGAAAGATAAGGAAGATTGGATTTGCATGTTAAAGGACGCCGGGAACAGGAAAAATGCAAGTGTTAGAAATGATTTTTAGAAACGAAGGGGGATGACCGACATAGCTACTTATGTTGTTTCAGATATTCACGGAGAATATGAACTGTTTATCAGATTGTTAGAAGAAATCCACTTGAAAGAGACGGATACGTTGTATGTTCTCGGAGATATTCTGGACAGAGGTCCGCATCCGATTCAGATTATTCTGAAGCTTATGGAAATGCCAAATGTGGTATGTCTGACAGGAAATCATGAGCTTATGGCGTTAGAGTGTCTGGAATTCTTAATGCAGGAAATTACAGAGATTTCTATCGAAAAAGTTGATGAAAAAATGTTAGAGAATCTTGTGACCTGGCAATACAACGGAAGCAAGTCAACGATCGATGAGTTTCGGACATTGAGCCGGGAAATGCAATATGAAGTAATTGATTTTATAAAAGACTTTATGATTTATGAAGAACTGACAGTCTGCGGAAAAAATTATTTATTAGTTCACGGAGGACTGGGAAATTATTATCCGGGAAAAGATATGGAAGAATATTCCATAAAAGAGTTAATATGGGACAGGGCTGAGTATGATATCCAATATTTTGAAGATACCTATGTGGTGACAGGACATACACCGACACAGGGAATTCTGGGAAATCCTAAACCAGGTTATATATATAAAGAAAATCACCATATTGCAATTGATTGTGGCTGTAATCGAAAAAATGGACGGTTGGCTGCAGTTTGCCTGGAGACAGGGCAGGAATATTATGTTGAGAAATCTTGAAAATAAGGCGGAAAAACGAAATGAATCTATATATTCAAAACGCTATAAATGAGAATGGAAATTACAGATTAATAAATTGAGATTTTGAAGGCGGTTTACAATTTTCAGCATAGCGAACAGAAGATGAATAATATATGTAAGGTGGTAGGAAATGGCTTATTACATAACAGGAGATTGTCATGCACATTTTGAAAAGTTAATCTGGTTGGCAAGATTCAATAAAGAACTTGGAAAAGAGGATGTGATCATTTTATTGGGGGATGTCGGATTGAACTATTTTGGAGCTGACAAAGATCGGGAGAACAAAAAAATACTTGCGGATTTTCCAAATTATTTCCTGTGTATTCATGGAAATCATGAGGAAAGACCTTATCATATACAAACTTATAGAACACAAATCTGGCGTGGTGGAGAGGTATATTATGAACCGGAATTTCCGAATATAGTATTTGCAAAAGATGGAGAAATTTATGATTTTGATGGAAAAAAGGCGATTGTAATCGGTGGCGCATACAGTCGCGATAAAGAATATCGAATTTTAACAGGTCTTCCGTGGTTCCCGGACGAACAACCAGACGACAAAGTAAAAAGTCAAGTAGAAAATAAATTGAATGAAGTAGATTGGAAAATAGATTATGTGTTTTCTCATACTTGCCCGTTAGTATATAGACCGAGTCAGGAGAGCGTAATAAATTTCGAGAAGATAGATCTGTCAACGGAGGAATGGATGGATGAAATTGCAAAGAAATTAGATTATTCGCAATGGTATTTCGGACATTATCATGACAATATTCAATATACAGACGCTCAACTACTGTATGAAGAAATCAAAGAGTTAGGGAAACCAGATACTATCCAGAAAGTAGGAAGACCAAGGTACAGAGTAGGAGAAACGGTGTATTTTACATTTGGAAAAGAGGACGCAAGGGAAGGCTACGGAACTGTTGAATGGGTTGATGATTATGGAACATTGGGACAAGAGAAAGAAGTTTCTTATGATATTGTGGGAATTCCATGTGATTTACCGGGAGAGAAAACGTTGTTTAAGCATATAAGAGAATCGAAAATACAGAGTATTGATGAGATGGAAATTGTGAAAATTGAGAGGGAGGAAGGATAAGTGCATTTTTATATTACAGGTGATACACATCGTAGCTTTGATCGTATTGAAGATTTTTGCTATGGATATGAAACCACAACAGAGGATGTGATGATTATCTTAGGGGATGCAGGGATTAATTATTGGCTGGATCTGTCTGACAAAGAATTAAAGGGACGGTTATCAGGAATGGATATTACATTTTTCTGTGTTCATGGGAACCACGAAGCACGACCATGGGAGGCGGCAGATTATGAAGAAAAAATATGGAATGAAGGAATTGTGTATGTGGAAGAACAGTATCCGAATATTTTGTTCGCAAAAGATGGAGAAATATATAATTTTCACGGAAAGAAAGTGATGCCAATCGGCGGTGCATACAGCGTTGACAAATATTATAGGATACGAAATGGATTACCATGGTTTGAATCAGAACAGCCGGATGAAATGATAAAAGAATATGTGGAACAGCAGTTAGATAAAGCTAAGTGGAATGTGGATATCGTGCTCTCACATACAGTACCGATTGAAGCGGAGCCTGTGTGGGCGTTTATTCCGGGGCTTGATCAATCAGCAGTGGACAAGTCAACGGAAAAATGGCTACAGAAGATTTATGACAGGTTAGATTTCACTGAGTGGTATGCGGGACATTACCATGTAGAAAGTGAGGAGAGTGGAATACGAATTATGTATGAAGATTATGATAAGATTTGTGCTGAAGAGTAAAAGGAGACTGTTTTACTGATTTGAAAAATATAAGTTTATAAGTGAAGGTTTTTTTAATGATATATCTCAGTAGTTTTAAATTAAGTGACAGGAATGTTAAAAATCCAAATATATATCCATATAATATATTTTGTGGAAAAGATATGAATCCGTTCGTATTTGCACCAATTACTGTGTTAGATGGAAATAATGGTTTTGGAAAATCTACTGAAATAGGATTGCAGCGATAAATTTTCTTAGAGAGGACAAAATGAATTTAAAGGTTGTTAATAAAAAGGTATATGTTGTTTCTGATATACATAATGATGCTGATAGATTTAAATTGTTATTAAAAAAAACTGATTTTGCGAAAGATGATATATTGATTCTGGCTGGAGATATTTTTGATCGTGGGAATCAGCCGATGGAATTGTATTTTGAAATCTTAAAACATCCTAATATTCAAGTGATTCAAGGAAATCACGATGTCTGGTTGGCAAGAGAAATTATGGAAAAGTATGCTGGTGAAAAAGTAGGAGAATACATTTCATACAATACATTATCGATCATGGAACAACGGATGACAGTTGCCGATTTGCTTAATCTAGCAAGATGGATAAAAGAAAAGCCTTATTATATCAATCTTGATCTTGAGGGGAGAAAATACCAGATAGCACATGCACAGACATATTTGACACCGGAGCGAATATGGAATAAAAGCAGGTTCTATATGGGGGATGGACATTATGAGTGTTTTATCAGAGGAATGGAAGAACATAATGAGTTTATCTCTGTTGTAGGACATACTGCAACAGAGGATAGAAAGATATGGGTATCGCCATCGGGAAGGACGATTAGAATAGATTGCGGGGCAGGATATCAGAAAGATGGAAATTTGGGGGTAATTCGGTTGAATGATATGGAAGAGTTTTATATAAGTTGGTAGAATTAATGAGAAAAGCAGTTTAGTGCGATAGGCTATAAAATAAAAAGAATACATGTTTATAGTAAAATATTTTAGATAAATGAAATTAAGTTGTTAAAAAGTAAAGAAAAATAATTAGCAAATTGCTAGAATTAGTCATAATGGAAGCGTATAATAAATGTAATGAAGCCGAAAGGATAAACAGTAACTAGTGATGAATAAAATATTAATAATTAGTGAATGTTATATGCGTTTAGTGAACATAGGAAAGTTAATTACATGGAGGTAGGAAAAGAATATGAAAGAAAAAGAGGCCTTGGAATACGAACCATTCCTAAATGTCAAAGAAGGTGAAAATTTAAAATTAGAAGTTGCGGAATATGATAAAAATAATAACGGTGTATATAATTGCTATAGAGATGAAAACCATACGGCAAAATTTTTTGATAAAAGTAGTGGAAACTTTCATTTGATGCCAAAAGATAACGTAAAGACTTATTCGAAGAAAATAACAGATAAAAGAAATGAGGTTTACAAATTATTGGATGCGTTAAAGTTAAATGAAAAACAAGGATGGGATTTAAAAGGTTCAGGAAAGGGAAAAGGAAGGAATCCGCAGTATTATTCCTTGTTTGATTATTTGAGGGTAAAGGTGGACAATCGAAATTATGATTTGATGTTTTTTAGAATGGCTATAGATAAAAATGTTAAACAAGTAGAATGTGCTTTGAAATCTATTCAGTTTGCAGTTATAGTTAATGATAATGAACATTCATGTGATATATATCCAATGTCATTGCAGGATAATGATAAAACGAAGATGGATGGAGAAGACTATTTTCAGTATTATTATAATCCAGAGGTTAGTTTTGAAGAAGATGATAAGATAGTAGATGCATTTATAAAGTTTATTGAAAGAAACGAAGAAAATATTTATAAAAGTATAGAAAAATAAAAGAGGATAAGACATGCAAACATACTGGCAAAACACAACCGCCCCAGGCAATATAGACCGCGGTCTATACATAATCCTCCCATTACGTTACCAAGGATCTTTTCAATCCATTCTTGTTGATAAAGAAGACCCTGAACTTCCAGAATTAACATTTGACTCCAGTGATTTCACTGAATTATTATCGGTGAAGTGCCGGAATGGAAATTTCGTTAAAAGGTTCAGTGTTAATAGCAAATTACAGGAAATAGTAGAAGCATGGAACGGGAAAGCGGAGACAAGCAAAAAATATCAGATTGACGATTTACAATTTTTCATTTTTAATAACGGAATTGCTTTCATAACGGTATACTTATCATATAAAAACAAAGATGTTAATCAAATATATAAATTTATAGATCCAGGCTATGTGCAAGAGAGCAATGACAAAGAGAAATCAGTTCAGGATGTTTTATTGGAAGCGTTAGAAGAGAAGGTATTTGGACTAGTTCAAAAGAAAATGAAAATTACCCTTTCATGGTTTATACAGGATAAGGGCTCGAGAAAATATATCATCAAGGAAGCTTATCGACTGAATATAGCATCTCTTCCAAAACGTTTTGAAGATAATGAAATTCCAAAGAGAATTGCTTACAATGGACATCGTTTAGTTGATGTGACAAGAGATTTTGAAGATGTATCAGAGATGGATGTGGAATATGCAACTGGGGCAAAAGATGTAGAGGATGAACATTATGGTTGGGCATGTGCTATCACCTCCCAGGAAATTTCCTATGCTTATGGACCCAAATTGGGGAAAATGGAACCCAGAGATAAGAACGATTTGTGGGAACGGTCTGAAGATGATTTGTTATTAACAATGATCGTCATGTACCAAAAATATACATGCATGATCTTTAATGAAAGAATTCATCAAAGATTTATCGGTGAATCAAGTCGACTAAAAAGAGAAGAAAGTCTTAGAAATTTAAAAAGAGAAGCATTGGAATTCATATCTTATGGAACGCTGGCGCCATCACAGATTTCGCGTTGGAATAATGTATGTGAAACTTATCGATCTTTACAAAACCAAAACGGTGTGAATGAGTTGTTGGAGGAAATTAGTCAGAAGATTACGTTACTGAATGAGGAACAGGATCGAATTGATGGAGAGCGTGAATCACGAGTCAGTATGATTATAACAGTATTTGGACTTGTATCGATTATTTCAGCTACATTACAGATGTTGGATTATATTTCAACAGGAAGACCATTGATGATTATTGGCTTTCTTGTAACAAGTGTGGTAATGATACTTTTTTTCCTGACAATGATATATAAGGAATGTAGGAAAAAAAAGAAGCGAAAAGACAGGTAGATTATGTATATTGTAAAAAGAGAATTTGAAAATCAAGAGACGAATTATCTTTTGAAACTAAATCGAACAGATCATAGGTTAGAAGTATATCAAAAAGCAGACAACTCAGTTCTGAATGAACATTATTCGATTCGTTCGGATTTTGATGCATCTGGTTATACTATGTATGAAAAACTGAAATCTATAGATTGTATTTTTGGGGGAGAAAAATCACCAACTCCAATGGGAATATTCAAAGTAGAGAGTAAATCTGCAGAAGAGTATCTGAGTGGATATTATCCAAAGCGTGGTCAGGTAAAGTTTTTTGGTTATCTTGTGATATTCGAAGATTATTTTATCCACAGTGATTTATATGATACAGAGGTAGCCAGAGAATCCATGCAAGATTATGAGCCAATCAGTGGTAATGATACATTTACATCGGGATGTATTAGAATTGCACAGCTAGAACTTGAATGGTTGCTTGAGAATATAGAACCTGGGACTACGGTAATTATGTAGAAGCTACCGGAAGAATAAAAGTTGAAATAGCTCTAAAAAAGGCAAAGGGAAGCCCTTCTTTAGAGCTATTATCATAATGAAGAAAAATAATAGTAAGTGCCTGATTTTTGGGGAAATAAGGAGTGTGAATAGATGCAGGAAAATAGAGCATGGAATAGACTCAAAGATGAAGAGCTTATCGAAACATTAAAATTAATGGAGGCGTCTGAGATATATCCGGCGAAGGCACAGAAAGTATATGAAGCGTTAAAAGATAAATATGATGCCAAAGATTTAGCATCTGTCCGTACCGTGGGTCGGAGCCTCAGAAACTTGCTGGGAAAATCAGATGAAGAGTTAGATGAAATAACAGATGAGAACGGAATTGGAATAATAGACAAAGGAAAATATAATTTAGGATTCAAGAAAGCGAAAAAAGAAGGTACCTATATAATAGGATATTGGTATGATGAAAAAGATGGAGAGGAAGGGGGATCATCAAAATATCTCGCGAGATTTTTGTCTGATGCCGTCATTTATTCCAAAGTGTTAAATCCTGAATACAAACCAGACTACTATTCAAGTCTTCAAAGATTGTTCGGTACTGGACAGGTGAAAGAACTGGATGAATTTTCTCGAAAGATCGTTGATTTAAAACCATATTCTGCAGAAGGTGGAATTGATGTGATGGAAAATATATTAATCATTCAAGAAGCGATTGATACCCAAAAAAAGATAGAGTTTAAACTTGGCGTTTATAGATATACAAGTGATGGAACAATTGAATTAGATATTGAAAATAGCAAGGTCCGTTGTGTGTCACCGCTGCAGATTATGATGAGTAATGGGCGATATTATGTAATCACAAAAAATGAGAGAAAGTCTACGACACAAGATTTTTTGTTTTATAGAATTGATTTGATGAATGAAATAGAAATAATAAAAACGAAAAGAAGAGATGTGCAGGGACAAGTTGAGTGGAAAGATCCACAGAGATTTCTGATATCAAATCCTTTTTTCTATTCTGGTGAAAAAGAAGACATTCTAATTGGATTTGAGGAACAACAGATCACACAAGTAGTAGATTGGTTTGGAACAGAAGAAAATGGTTTATTTGAATGCTTAGGGACGTATTGTATGGAAAAACCAGAAAAGGGAAAGATATCTACGGTCGAAGTAGAAATGGTAAAATTAAAATTTCCGAAAGTTAATGTTATGGCTTTTTCCTTTTGGGTAATGCAATATATGGATTGCGTGGAGGTTTTAGAAGGCAAGTTATTGAAAAAAATATTGAAAGAGCGGATGAAATGGGCTATAGAAAATCGAATAAAGTAGAAAAAAGACCATTTAAATAAAAATTGGACTTTTAGCAGAGAAAATCGGACAAAATTTGTCTGATTTTTTTTATAATCCGAATTAGTTTATCGGATCACACCATTGACAAAGAGCGTAAAAGGGGTCAGGGCGTAAAAGAGTATTGATTACCAATGGCATTGAGAAAGCTGAATTTGTATCCAGAACACCTGCGGTTGAAGCGATACTTTTCAGGGATTACATTAAATCTTATTAAATTGGACATTGCACTGTCCAGCTATATGGAAAAAGAGTAGTAATATGTTTATTTAGGGAGGAAATCAAATGAAAAAATCAAGAATTATTAGGATGCTGTCAGAAGTGATTGAAGATAAGCAAACGGGAAAACAATTCTGGTTTGATCTTGATTTATATAAACATGAGCGAGACTGGCCAAAACCATTAAGTACGAAAGATATTTGTACAAAAATGGAATTAAATACAACGTATGAATTTAGAAGTGAAGAGGCTTTGATGAAAAGAATTAAACGATTCAATAATTATGTTGATGATTGTAAAAGTGGAGTCATGGGAGACATTAGTTTCATAAAAAGTCTGGGATTAGCATTAGCTGGTGACGAGATGAAATTTTTAATACCGATTTCAATAGAATCATTTGAGCAAATTGTGAATTCTCTAAAAATTCAAACCAATATTGAAGGTACGAATGAAATTTATAATCAATTAAACAAGGTACTCTATTTATTGGAAATTAGTTGCTACTTTAATTACATTCCTAGTACAAAAGAGGACGGAGAAGGGTATTTTAATAAGTTGATGATGGAAATTAGACAGGATGTAGATAAAACATTTGTCAATAAACCAATTATAAGAAAAAGACTTTATGAACTTGTTGATGAAGTGGATTTTATTATTAATAGCTGTGAGGTTCCGGGAGTACCAGACAATTGGCTAAAGCTGAATCCTAATATAAAGTATTTTGACAGTGTTTTTGATATCATTGAAGAAAATCCAGAATTATATAAGTCCATCAAAAATGAACATCTTAGAGGAAACCCAATTCAGTTCAACTTTTTCCCTTCAAAACAAGAAATTGCAGAAAGACAGAAGTACTTTAAAGAGAAAAGACAAAAGTATCCTACAAGAACAATTGACAGATTTTATCAGGATGAATTAGTCGAAACGCTTAATAAGCGTTTTAATCAATGCCTGGAAAAGATAGCAAATATATAGAGTTTACGAAATGGAGAAATAGAGGGAGGGGTACAATGGGAGAGTTCAAATTTAAAGATACGGTAGAAAATTTGAAAACAAATTTGTTGGATAATCTTGGACGTTGGGTGCCGACTGCGATAGCAGCAAATGGCATTATTAATGGGATTATTGCATATATTTTGTTTATTACCAGAGGCGGTTATACAAAACAGATTCAATTAGTAAAGGAATATGGTCTTTTTGGAGCATATGATGAAAAGTTCACAACAGGAACGTCGCAAATGATTTTTAAAGGCGTTGCGGGAAAAATTCTTTTGATATTATTAGTGATAGATTTAATCATTTTGTTGATTCAGTATTTTGAGGAAACAGGCATAGTACGGAAAGTATTAATGATAATTGATCTTGTTGTGACAGGTGCAGTGAGTCTTTTTTTTAACAGAACAGTGGCGGAATATGTAACATTTCAATTAATAAAAAATACAGGAATAGACATTAGTGATGTAGGAATGGTTGTTGTAGGCATTTGGATGGGAGGTGTTGCATTATTTATCATTCTAATGGTTATTACAGAAGAATGTAGAGGAATATTTGGATATACGGCAACTGCATTACTGGTAGCATTGATAGTAATGCCATTATTAATTTTATTCTTGGAAAATGTAATTCCGATTGCGACTGGGATTATTGCTATCGCGATTATAGCAATTATAGCAATTATAGCAATAGCAACGCTTGGAGAGTCGGTAGGAGGAGATACACAAAGCACATCAAGTGGAAGTGCAGGAAGTAACACTGGTACATATTCACAAAAAAAATACGATCATGTGAAGGGGAATACTATGAGTACAATGAATAATCAGAAAGATAACAGACCAGCCTATGAAACAGACACGAATCCAAATCATCACTATATTGCAGATTATAGAAGTTTTGGAGGAATTAAGTTATTTAAGGTGCATGATTCTATGGGCGATTATATTATGTTGGATAATTCTATAACAAGTAGAAAAATTTGTAACTTGAAAGAGGCAGAAAGTGGGAAACATAAGTTTTACAGGAGAGAAAATGGAAAGGAAATAAATATAGCAGAAATTCCGTGGAAATAAAGTGTCAGGATGAAGAGAGTAGGAGAATGTAATTGGGAGGATAAGTTGTGAAGAAACGGAACAAGAGAATATTTTGGGTTGTTGTATTACTGGTTTTAGTTTCGGTTTCGACATTGTCAGTGCTGGGGTATAAGAAATCACATAATAATAAAGACAAAGATGAAAATAATGTTGTAAAGGACAATGTAAAAATTATTACAGAAGAAAGTGATAAGCAACCGATATTAGTAGAAGATGATAAAATAACTTTTAACTCGAATCCAAGATACAAAAAAGGAGATGTCATTGTTTCAGGAATTACAAGTTCAGCACCAAATGGTTTTATACGAAATGTTACTGGAGTACAGAAAACAAAAGGAAAATACATTATACAAATAGAACCTGCTGTATTGACGGATGTATTTGAAAAAGCTCATATTTATAAACGAATAGAATTAGCAGAATCTCAAAATGAATCTGAGAGCTATCATATTAAAAATATGAATGCTGTTACAAATGAATTGCAGTCATCGAATATTTTGTGCAAAACAGAAGATGAGGATAATGGCACGGATTATATGTTCGGAAAAAGTTTTGAGGAAAAGGAAGATCCAGTCAGTCTGTCTGGAGAAGCCGGAACAAGTGCATGGGTTGAAGTGAGTATAGATATAGTTCACGGGGATATAAAATGTGGAATTGCAATTCGAACAAAAGAAGGGGCTAAAGCCTCTTTAGAGTGTAGTGCCAGCTATTCAAAAGAATTAGAAAAGCAATTATTAACAAAAAAATTGCCTGATTATCAATTTATAGTTGCAGGAATACCGATTGTTGTAACGAATGAACTTGAGATTTATACAGAAGCGGAAATAAATTTGGAAGGAAATATAGGCGTTTCATATGAGTTAACAGCAGAAACAACGCAAGGATTTAATTATAATAGTAAGACAGGAAAAGTGGAAGAGATAAATCAAGTAACTTGTGAATCGGATGGATTACAGTGGAATACAATTTCTATTTCAGGAGATACATCAATGGGTTCATCGGTTCATTTGATTACAAAATTATATGATGCTTCAGGAATGGATATGTCTTTAAAAATTGCAGGAAAAGCAGAAGGTGAAGCAAAAGTTACCACTAATAAAGAATTAGATGGATATGCCGGTAGCCTGGATTTATCGATTGTTCCGGAAATAAAAGGAGAAATAGTAGTTGATACACCTGTGTTTGATAAAAATCTTCTAAAACAGCCATTATTTGAAGCAGCATTAAAACCGTTGTGGGAAAAGCACTGGGAATCAAGTGTAAATTGGCAGGATGATTTACAATGGAAAAAAAATGATAAAAATGAAGAATCACAAGAAACGACAAAAGTATCGTATTCCAATGAATACTTTGAAGTGATAGTTCCAGAAAGCTGGGAAGGTGAGTGGACGGTAACAGAGGAAGACAATACAATGAACGGAATCAAGAGTACACTTTATCGCTTTTCTCATGATCCGGCAGATGGGGAAGAGGGTGGTGCAGCGGATGTGTATGTGCTTGATATGAGTGATACAAGTATACCTTTAAGCCATTACAGCAGAATGCTTCCATCAGCCGGTTGCGAAGAGGTTGGTCTTACATCGTTTGGCTATAATGATGTATTTAAAATGGAAGTTGCAAATGGATTTTTCTATGAAAATGGAGCAACAATTACTTTAAAGTAAGTTTATTCATACGGATCGTTAGTCCTTATCATTATGAGTTAGAAAACAGTAAATATCTAGTTCCCCAAAAACTAAGCGCTTACGTAGAAAAAAGATAATTTAAATAAAAATTAAACTTTTAGTAGAAAAAAATCGGACAAAGTTTGTCTGATTTTTTTTATAATCCGAATTAGTTAATAGTAGTGAAGCTTTTATAAAGGTAAAACAAGAAAGACACCTTAAATCGTTCGTGTTGTATAATAAAAGAAGAAAAGAGGGCTGAATTAGATGAATTATTATATCAGTGATTTACATTTGTTTCATGAAAACTCGATTAAGTTTGATGAAAGACCATTTGAAAGTCTGGATGAAATGCACGAGACGATCAAGAAACGATGGAATAGTAAAATAACAAATGGAGACAGGGTATTTATTCTTGGAGACATAAGTTATAGAGGTAAAAATGAAGATTTGATTGATTATATTTCTACATTGAAGGGACAAAAAATACTTGTGAAAGGAAATCATGATGATGTGTCGGATTATAGATATCATCAGCTTTTTGCAGAAGTTTGTGATTATAAAGAAGTTCATGATTCAGCTAATGGAAAGAATTATAATCTCGTTTTAAGCCATTATCCAATTTTTAGTTGGAAAAGGATGGGAAAAGGATTCATTTTATTATATGGTCATACGCATGACAGTAATGAGGATACTTATTATCAAAGCTGTTTGATGAAAATGGTGGAAAGCGATTGTCAGCATGTGTATAAAACAGAAGTTAAAGCAATAAATGTAGGATGCATGAAACCCTGGATGAATTATGAACCGCGAACATTGACAGAATTATTGTCCTATCCACAATGAATTAGATGCTAGAAGGGAGACAGTTTTATGGCTACATATGTTATTTCGGATATTCATGGACAGTACAACATGTTTATAGAATTACTCGATAAGATTGATCTAAAAGATACGGATACTTTATACATTTTGGGAGATGTACTTGATAGGGGTCCTCATCCTATTAAGACAATAAGAAAGCTTATGGAAATGCCAAATGCAATATGTCTGGTCGGTAACCATGAATTTATGGCGATGAAATGTCTGGAATTTTTGATGAAAGAAATTACAGATAAGTCCATAGAAGAGTTAGACGATGAAATGGTGGATAATCTGGAGACATGGCAATATAACGGAAGTAGATCAACGGTTGATGAGTTCACTCAGATGGATTCCGAGTCTAAAAAGGATGTGATCGATTTTATAAAGGAATTCCTGATATATGAAGAGGTGTCAGTCAATGACAAAAACTATCTTCTAGTTCATGGAGGTTTGGGGAATTATTCTCCAGAAAAGGATATAGACGATTATTTACTTCATGAATTGATATGGTCGAGAGCAGATTATGATATACAGTATTTTTCAGACAAGTATGTTATAACAGGACATACGCCGACACAAGCAATTAGAAATAATCCAAATCCAGGATATATTTATCGGCGAAACAATCATATAGCAATTGATTGTGGTGCTACCTATCCGGGTGGAAGACTTGCTGCTATATGTCTGGACACAGACGAAGAATATTATTCTGAACCTAATAAAATGGGAAGTGATGCTATTGGCTTATGATGAAAAAGATGTGGCTGCTAAAACGCATTATGAAAATAAGTATTTTTCTATTGATGTTCCAGAAGACTGGATTGGGTACTGGGACGTAATCGAGGAAGAGAATTCATTATATGTTGACCAGATATTGTATAGGCTAAGTTATAAACCACCAGTAGAAAATTATGGAGGCGGTGCTGAGATATACATATTGGATATGAGTGATACAAGCGTTCCACTGTCTGTTTATAGAGCAAGTATTCCTGATTATGCAGAAGAAGTAGGGGTTGTATCATTTGCTGATTATGATGTTTTTGTAATGGAAGTAGGTGGCGGATTATGAAAATTACAGACTCAAAATCATTAGGTCAAGCAATCCGTGAAAGAAGAAAAGAATTAAATTATACACAATCAAATAGAGCAAACAGGTGCTCAAATTATGGAAAAAGGTGGGATAAAGAACTACATATAGTGAAGAACCCAGTAATTATATTTTAGTTCAAGGAAATGTTGAACAGAAAACATATTTGCACACTATTCAAGAGTTGCAGAATAATGATGTAGATCTGGGGTTATGAGGACATTATTTGGATTATAAATTAATTAGTTCGTGAAAGGTTGCTTATGCTGTTATTGATACGGCACCATTAATATGGAAAATATCATAAAGCGAAGAGGGATTTGTTAAAAAGTCTGTCTACCTAGCAGAAAGAATAAATTTTTGAAAAAAGATTGATTTTTCAAAGGAATTTGCGATAATAAAAATGTGAGGTCGACAGATTTTTTTATGAGATTTAAGGGAAAAAAGAAGATAGTGCTAGAAAAACACTGTGTAATATTGGTTCTATAAGGACTGACAACAGAAAGAATTGAAAGAAGAGATAGAAATAATATTGAATATTAATATCTGATAGTGATATATATCATTTAAATATTAAAAATAGAAAGGTGGTCTATTTATGTTTTTATTAGTATTATTGTTAATATTAGCTGCTGATATTTTATTCTTAAAAATGTTAACATATAAGAAAAAAGATGAAAAACAATACTTTTATAAAGTAAATGAAGAATTAGAAAAAAATTTTGTAGAAAATTCTACCTATGAAGGAACAGTATATTTTAATAGTGAATTTATACCAAATATTTTAATAAAAGAATGTGGTGAAATAATAAGTTGTCCAACTGGTCCAAATATAGATAATTATCAAAAAGTAGATTTTAGTAAAGGAAATATTATTAGAAGAAATAACTGCAAAATTAGTTTAAATGATGGACCTCATTTCAAAAAGTATAAATATAAAATAGAATTTTATTTTGTTTTAAAGAAATCTGAATGTATATATGAAATTAATGCATTAGTTAAAAGTGAAAATATTGAAAATTTAGATGCTTTTATTGTATGTTATCATTGATGAAAGAGGTTAAAATTAAATTGAATAAAAAATATAAAGAACAATATTGAGACTATGAAGAAAAGTCTGTAAATAAAAATCTTCTATGATAATGATTGAGCTG
>OJNQ01001236.1_pt1 | contig 18566 bp, 18 predicted proteins | sample 1597621 | NCBI WGS metagenome assembly OJNQ01 (sample SAMEA2452137, study PRJEB22498) | human gut metagenome | reverse complement strand
CTTTTACTGTCTTCAGCAAATCGGAAGCATCTTTCTTTCGACTATGTTGAAATGAATTTTATGAACTCCGGTTCGGAACTTATTTCCTATTCCTTTATGCCCTCTCTTTTGTTCTAGCTGTAATATAACACCTATTATTAGCCACGTCAAGTATTGAGTGCTAATTTTTTGTGAACATTCTGTGAACTCTTTTCCAATCTCAAATTAATAATTTAAAACTGCCCTTACAGTCTGCTAAAAGTCAAATTCTACTTTATTTTTACTCAATAACAAGGATTTTCTTCTTTAATTTCTTATAAAACCATCATTTTCACATATTATATTAATATTAATTGATTAATATTAATACTTGTGCTATAATTTTGTTAGTAGTTTTAGAATCAGATTATTGTAGTAAAGGAGGATATTATATATTATGGCAAATTTTGCAGTTGCAGCTTCCCCAGAAACAATCGAAAAAGCGAATAAAATCATGGAAATCTATGCCCAAAATGGAGATAAAAAAGAAGATACTCTCCTACGTATCCTTGATTTAGCAGAAGCAGAATCCGTAAAAGGGACTCACCCGGCACTAGAACCAAACCTTAAAGCCATAGAAAAGACACTTGGCTCTCTTCTTAAACAGATCAATGGCATTGTGGCTGGACAAGATATTCAACTAGCTGAAGCAAAAGAAAAATTAGATTCAGCCATTGAAGAGAAAAAAGCCGCACTAGAGCAGGCAAAAAAGGAAACAGAAGAAGCACAACTAAAAGCTCAGACAGCCGAAGAAACTATAAAACAGGCTAAAACAGACATTGCAACAGTAACTTCAACAGCTCAGGCAGAGATTTCAACTATAAAACAGCAAACTCAAACAGAAATTGAATCTACAAATCGTGAACGTGAGCAAGCAATACGAGAAAGAAACGATGCCAGGGCAATCGCTAATGAAAAAACTGCCAGTAATGACTTACTATTAAAGCAACTGTCTGATATGAAAGAAAGCCTATCCGCTTATAAATCCCTGCAGGAACAATATAAATCCTTACAAGATAATTTTGCTTCTCTCCAGGCAGATTTAAAGGCAAAAGATACGGAATTATCTAATCAGAAAAAGGAATTTGAAACCTCTCTTAATGCTGCACAGGCTGACTTTGAACGTCAGAAGGAAACATTGCAGATACAGGCTGCATTAGCGACAGAACAGGCTGTTATCGCAAAAGAACGAGAATTACATAAAGAATATCAAGAACAGCTTCGGCAGGCAGATAAAGAAAATGCTAAATTATCTATTCAGATAGAACAACTTCAGAAGCACATTGAGGAATTATCAAACGTAATCAATAATTCTAAAAAAGAATGAATCAAAATCTCTTATAAAATTATGCAGAAAAAAGCCCCCAGAGAATCCGCAATTCTGGGGGCTTTTTGTGATTGCCAATATGCGGCTTAATCACATCGTTTGCCTAAAGGCATTATATCATATGCAATTTTCATTTTCAATATGTCTACCATCAAAAAAAGAATTCGATTCCTTTTAATTTTTAAATGAAAAAATTATTAACTTCTTCTGCAGATAAATCTTCTCCTCTGGTTCTATAATTTTAATAATACAAAAGATTCCGGAGCTTCCCTGAGAAAAAGCTCCGAAGCCAAAACCATTGAGGCTATTTTCACCTGCCGCCTTAATACTAATAATAGCATGGAATCGACTTCTTTTCTACTATCGCCTGCGATAGTACCTATATAGCATTCTGCATTTCCGTAAGTTTATCAAGCAGATAAGAGTCTGGCAGCATATTAACCTGCCGTTCCGGTCGTCTAGAATTCTTCCAGTCTGATTGCTTAAATTGCTTCTTGCTGGTGTTGTGCTTGTTGATCCACTCACACTTCTCTACGACAGTAAGCCCATTAAGAGCAGGAATATCCCATTTTCCCGCACGATACCCCATGATAACGCTCATAAGGATAGACCAGTCCAAATCCTTTACATTCATACCGCAAGCGTTTGTATCAATTTTTAAGAAAAATACATCCCATTCATCCTGGGTACGCAGACAATCACAGAGCTTCTTTTTCTTTCGATGTAATCGAAACTCTGCAACCGTATCATATGGTAGCATGTCAAAATGTGCTATCTCGTATGTAATGCCATCCACAATAGGATAATCTGTGTGAAATGTGCTTCTATCTGGTTTACGCTTAAGATCAAAGTCCATGTGTAAATGGCGTATTGTAGGTGTTACCTTGAAATCTGTTTTACCCTGTACAATGTCCTTAAATGAAGCCCATTGACTATCTACACAATCCACTGTGCCAGTTCGGGATAACACCTGTGTCATAAGCCATAGCCTATCTTCGTAACTATCACTCTCAAAGCCAGATTTGGCTGAGTTATGGGCGCACACACCATGCGGATGCAGAGATACATTACCTCGTGTCGTAAAATTAATTAAATCATCTTGATGATGTTTAATTTCCCACAGCTCTTTGTCAGTACCACCAGTAAGGAAAAGTCTGGACTGCTCCAATAATGGTCTAAATCCATATAAATCAAGTGATTTTAACACATCCTCTGGACAGTCAGAAATAAATCCATCAGTAGTTACCGAACAAGAAACATAACCAAGCTCATGCATTTGGTTTTGTGCTGCTATTAACTCACACTGTACAATTGATGTTATCATCATAGCACTGACAGGATTCGTGATAGCACTACACCCCAAATCTTCCATTAAATCTTTATATGCTACCCAAGATTGTTTTTGCACCACATTTTGAGCATTCTTCCCATAGCCACTGTTTACCATTGTTTTCAATATAAGCTCTTCTAAAGACTTCTTTCCGTAGTCGGCTTTCGCCTTGTTTCTGTCCTGGACAAGCTGGATAACAGCATACGACAGACTTCTACTTTCTTTTAAATCATCAGTGAGAAGTGTATTCAAAAAATAACCATTCTCACAGAATACTTCAGCACCAAGTCGCAAAGCGAGATAGATATAAGAGCCTGCCACATACACACCATTCAAACCATCCGATGTCCTAGGATAAACAGGTACACCGTCTACATTAACTGGAATACAAGGGTATTTCACTGTATCCGGAAATTTAAAACGACAATATCCAATAAAAGGTATGAGGGGATTAAATACCCCACCAAACACCATAAAGTCCCTAATATCCATGTTTCGATTCTGTACTTGGACCCTAACAGGATTCTGCCAATCGATGTCTGGAACAAGACACATTGCAGTCGGATAAGCATTTTGCAGGTCATAGTCATAAGTTTCTTGTGGAAAGTAACCCACCTCACTACAGGAGTTATACCCTCCATGATAAGCCTGTGATGCATAATATTGTACGCTGTTAGCCTTATCACTTATAGGTTCAAAGCTGGTCGCTTCAATATAACCAGGTATATTATCAGGTTTATAGTTACCATGAGATACTTTTACAAGTCCTCTGTATTTAAGATTAAATTCTTCAGTATTTTCAACGTTCATGTATCTCATCATTGTCCTTTTCATTGTTGTGGCTGTAGCACTTGTTATAGTAATAGGCGGCGTATTATTATACCCATACAGCGCAGATGCATATAATAGAGTAACTACACTATCCGTTGATGCATACTCAAAAAATGATATAGGATCATTCTCCAACAGTTGAAGCATATGATCTTTTTGACTGTCGGGAATATCAACCTTCTCGATACCAACAGATTCCCCTAAATTTTTCAGCTTCTTATGTCCTGCAGGAGCATGACACATAGTATCAGCCACAGTTAAAGATACAGGATACACAGAAGTATTATTTACATTTTTCAAACTTCGCGGAGCAGTTCTGATAGGCTGCATCGTAACTAATCCACCTTGTACATCACTTAGATGTTTTAATAAATATTCCGTACTAGCAAGACCAGAAATGTCAACAAGTCCTGTATGACATAAAAGAGTAACTTTTACACTATCAACAGCTTTATAATCAAGAAATGTATGAAAAAAAGCCCAATCACGATTGGCACGTTTGACAAATCTATCAGGCATATCATTTACTAACTCGTGTGTCCAACCATCTACTTCTCCTTTATCACGACCACGATATACATATTTGTAATTGCTTCGAGCTTCATTGAGATTAGCTGTCGTAGTAATAATAGGTTTATTTTCATCATTATTCCATGCAGAACAATACTGATATCGACGTATCTTCCTTACATCCACGGATTTAATCTCCAAACAATCTAAAATACAACCAAGCGCAAGGTCAAAGGTTAAATTTTTATTACCAGTTCTTATAAAACAAAATTCAATAAGATTTAAGTTATGAATGACGGCAAACTGCCATGATAACATATCACGACTGCCATCGGATAAATTTTCCCACTCTGAATCATAACCAATCAAAATACAAGGCTTATTAGGTCTGGCAGACATTAAAGACGGATAATTTTCAAAATCAGCCAGTGCAGGAAGGGCTTTCGTTTGACCAGGGGTCAAACTCGGCTTTGGGTTTCCCATAGGCGGACTTGACCCCTCTTTAAAAACCTCCATTTTATGCGGTTCTCCTGAATGAGCCAATGACGACTTTTTGAAAAAGTCGTCAAAATTGCGATTTCTAACGAACACTTCAAAATTTGGAATCTGTTTTATCTGACTGCCACTTTTATAGTATCCCACTGCTTTATTTGTCCATCCTGTTTTATGTAATTTATCTGTCATCTGTTGTACTTTTATACTATCCATGATATACTTACCCCATAAATTATAGATTTGGGATGCAGTAACTTGTCTAAGGATTGCATCCCATTTTTTTTTTGCTATAAGTAATATGACAGATTGCTCGAAAAAACCTTTTTTGTAACAAACTTGATAAATAAATAACAAAAAAGACTTGGCACTACTGCAGTTACCAAGTCTTTTTGTTACTGGTGGTACATATATAAATAAATATTTTAATTTATTTTATTTATTTAGAGATGTAAAGACTCCCTGTATTTATGCCAATTTTACGTTTTTAAGGTGTACAGCTGGTACGGGTTAAGGTGTACACTTGGTACGGGTTAAGGTGTACACTTGGTACGGTGGATAACTTTTAGGGTGTACACTTAGTACGGGTTAAAGTGTACAGTTTACAAAGTGCTTTCCACCTGTTATACTATCATTACGAATAAAATAGATTGGAGAATATAAATGGGGGAAGATGAAAAATTTGGGATACAAGTAGCTCGTAATTATAAGGTTGTAAAGGATAATAAATTGATTCAAGATGTCACTCGAAAAAAATATGAGTTATCAATCTTGGAACAAAAAATTTTAGGATTTATTATATCCATGATAAAACCACCAACACCGAATAGCCCTTTTCCATGCTATCAGTTAGAATTTGATATTCGGCTATTCTGCAAGGTTTGTGGTATTGATTTTGAAAATGGTAAAAATTATCAAAATATAAAGGTGGCTTTAAAGCGTCTGGCAGATAATTCTTTTTGGATTGAAGAAGATGATGACGAATTACTTTTTCAATGGATCAATACTCCTCGAATTAAGAAGAAATCAGGTAAAGTCATCATAAAAATATCGGATGATGTTATGCCATACCTTTATAATCTGCAGGAGAAATTTACAAGTTATGAACTCTATCAGATCCTTGCGTTGAAAGGTAGTCATTCTATTGCACTATATGAGTTGTTTAAATCTTATTTATTTCGAAAGAGTGTCAAATTTTCCATAGATGATATAAAAAAATATCTGTCTTTAGAAGATAAGTACAAAGAATATAAGGAATTTCGCCGTAGAGTAATTGAACCTGCTGTAAAAGAAATTAATGAGTATACAGATTTGCAGGTGGAATGGGAACCTATTAAGAAAGGTCGCACTTATGTTGGAATCCATTTTAAAATAAAAAATAAAGAAAGATGGGAAGGTTTGGCTGCTTATCAGAAAACTATAAGCGAACTGGACGGTGGTGTGTTTGATATTATCAGTGATGAGTTATAATTCGTAAATAATGTAAAAAGGAGACAAACAAAAAAGTCTCCTTTTTAATATACTATCTATTATATTATATCATACAATGTATAATAGCTTTTATCACATATTATATATGATATTATAGCACATTATTTAAAATCTCATTTAGTACCTTAGACACTGACATTTTTTGCGATTTTGCCAGCTTTTCTAATTTTTCCATGTTTGTTGCATTCATATAAAAAGTTTTTGCAACTGATTTCTTTTTCTTTGGTGTGTTAGAAAAGATTTTTGAAATGTCGATTTTTGTTTCTGTTTGTTCTTCAGGAAGTTCTTCTATTTTTGTTTGATCTACTTCCTGTTCTTGTTTTTTCTTATTTGCTTCAAGTTCTGCTGTACGTTCTTTGGCTGCTTTAACTCCTTTAGAAAATCTATTTTCTGCCATTTACTATAGCACCCCTTTCTCTTTTAATTCTAATATTACAGAATCATATATCTTTTTGATATTCTCTTTGGGATAAAGAATATTTATCGGTTTGTGTTCTATTTCGGTATCTTTTAGCTTAACGGTCATAGGAATAACAGTATTTACGATAGCCTCATTTGGTATAGAATAATTTTCGGAGAGGAGATGTCCCTTTATTTCATTGATGAGATTTGAACGTCTATCCACATTGCAAAGAATCAATGCTCTTACATTATTTTCTTTCTTGGCCATCTCTTCCCTTGTATCCTCCCACAAAGCGCAAAATAATTCTGCCCCAGAAATGCTATTGGAGGAAATATCACTTGATAATATGATGCTGTCTGCCACATAAAAACCATTGATGTTGATTGCACTAATGGAAGGGTTTGTATCAATCATAATGTAATCATATTGGTTTAAATACGACTCATTGTTTTGCAAAAAATAATCAAGTATATGTTCCTTGTTGCTCCGAGTGGACAGCATTTTTTCTGTCTTAAATAACAAGATACTTGAAGGAATTAAATCCAGATTTGGGAGTTCTGGTATTGGACCTTTCATAATGACCTCTTCTGCTGTTGGCTGATTCTTTGGGAGATTTTCAAAAATATCTCTTATTGTCTTTACCTCAGTGTTAGAAGAATCAATACCACAGTTACTTGTTAAGTCACACTGGGGATCAATGTCTATTAAGAGGACTCTTGAATTTTCTGCCAGTATACCTGCTATATTAAAAGTGTTTAAGGTTTTTCCTGTACCGCCTTTTAACGTTGCCATCGTTATAATTTTCATAGCTATTTACCACCTTTCTGCCATGTTATATGTGTAGGGGTATATTAGTTGCTCGTATATGAATTATTATATGATATCATATATGATAAGTCAACAAAACTACCAAATATAATATATGATAAAATATGTGATATAATGCATGATAAAGTATCGCATATCATATATTTTATACAATTAAATATGAGAATTTTTGTCTAATCTTACGAATATTTTTATTCTCGCTTTTGATGTAAAATAGATGTAGATAAAGTAGCAAATAAAGGAAGTGAGAGAATGAATCCCTATTAATAAATTTTTGATGGAGCGATTTAATATAGAACTAAAGAAAAGGGATTGCTCTGGTATCTATGCTGTAACACAAAGATTAATGACATATAATTCTAACAAAATTGCAGGCAGCACGTTAACTGAGGAACGGATAGCCTTTTTGTTTGATACTGGGAGTCTACCTCCATCGGACCATGATTATAGAGCAAAAGATATAAAACGAATGGAAGAGACTTTAGATAATGGATTATATCCTGTGACGGTCATGCTGCAGATATTGGGTTATCCAGATTATGATCTGGAAGAGTATAGGCTGCATGTCGCTGCTATTGATAGTTTGGTTGATAAATTATAGAGGTGATTATCATGGATGCAATGGAATATAAAGGGTATACAGGCAGCATTGAATTTTCTGCAGAAGATGGTATATATTTTGGAAAAATAATAGGTATTCGCTCCTTGATTTCTTATGAGGGTGAAACCACAAAAGAATTATTAGAGGATTTTCACGGAGTTGTAGACGATTACCTTACTTTGTGCGAAGAAAATGGAATTGTGCCAGAAACAACATATAACGGAGATTAAATAATGGCTGCTTAAAAGAAAGGAGGCAGAGGATCTTGAAATAATAAAACAGACTACAAAATATAAGAAATGGTTTTTTGGACATTATCACACGGATATGGCATTGAATGAAAAAGATTTTTGTGTTTTTGAAAAGATAATGCAGGTAGCTTAAAAAGGAGAAATTAAACAGTGGCTTATTTGATTGCTAGAAAAAGAGAATCGCATGGTTGCCTTGCTCTAAAAATTAAGCATGGGGGAAATTTGGTAGAATTGAAGAGAAGATTAAATCAGGCTGTAGGATATAAAGGGATAGAGCTTATTACGATCAGTAGTCCGACAGCCTATGGAGAGTATGCTCCATATCAATTTATCGACACGGAGCAGGAATTTGTTAAGGGAAAGGGGTAGTTTTTTATGCGGAAATATTTAAGAAAAAGAGAAAATGGTGTTTATTATATTGCCGAAGGGTATAATGAACAGCAAATGGTTGCAGATGGCTTTAGCAATGTAACAGCCGGTATATCTGCTGGAAGAAAAATGATCCGTGCGATGGGTGATAATTTTTCTGAGCCTGTATATGGCGTAAAATGGGTAGATGCCTATGCTATTTATGCTGCCTGTGAAAAACAGGATGAGAAGAAACTGGAAGGCTATAATATAGTCGGTACGCCTGGTGAACTAATTGGTAAGGGTGGTGGGCTTTGGTCCAGACATACACCTGCTTGCATTGCGGAAATGGTTGGATAGCTACATAATATTAAGAAAAGACCTCAAATGAAAAATCACTTGAGGCCTTTTTTTATTACAATAGCTTTAAAACTAGGCTGTTAAGAGTTTTGTCTCTCATAATTGCAGGCAGTTTATCTGCAGTCTGAAGGACTTTAATCTGTCCATCTTTAGATACAGTTAACAAGCCCCATGAATCTAGCTTGGTTGATAGTGCAGCGTTAACTATATCTTTCTCGTCCGATATGGCCAAATAAAACTGGTCCACAAAATTGGTATATTCTTGCATTTACAATCATTTTTTAAGTCATTAATATCAACTTTAATTTCAACTCCGATTAGATTTACTGGATTATCAGCATGAAGTGGCACGCTGATGTTTTCGGCAATCAAGGCATCCAGACGGCGAGAATGGCGGGATGTTCCAGAATTAACAGGAAACTCTTCAAAAATTCGATATTTTTCTTTGATATAAGTCTTTTTAACTGACTCTCTTGGGTCTGTTATCACTTTTTCCCATATAGGATTATCTGTTGATTGACTAAACAGCCAGCTAGAAGATTGTAAAGCCAATATAATATCTGCAGCAGTTATTTTTTCTTCCATCTCCGTCCGATCAGATGGCTGTACGCAGTCAAAACGACTTTTTGCTACAAATTCACCTGCAGCCTTTCTTGCTTTGGCAGCCTGCCGCAAATTTTCTCGTGTCAAATCACCGGCTACCACCTGATCCACCAGTTTATCCATCTCAGCAGCATTTTTACCAGCAACTTTGGCGCAGAGATTGAGACTATCAGGCGATACGTCTATTTCTTCTATTTGGGGTACAATGCGCCCCTGTTCCCTGGCTCTGGAGGCATACTCGGCATAGTTTTTTCCAGCTTTCAGCCGGGACCATAAAGTAGATACATGGATTGATAAACTGTCAGCCAAGTGGTTAACCCATTTAGTGTAGGAGCGATAATTAACTATATATAGCTCCTTATCTTGTACTTCAGACATTAACAGATAGGTCTGTATCCAGTTCTTTTTGTCTGCCGCCAGATACTGGCCGAGTTGTCCTTCTATGTCATTTAATGCCTTTAATCTTTCTTCGCGATTCATTGTAATTACTCCTTTCTATATTTGTAAACGTATCATAACAGATAATTTTCTCTTCAAAATTTTATAACCGAAGCAGTTCAGTTGCTATTTGTTATCAATACTTGTAAGTTTTGATAATGGCTATTAAAGCACGTTTTTAAGCCGTTGTCAGCTTATCAAAACCTATTATCATAAGTGAGTATCTTTTTGGTGGATTTTCTTACAGAATTAATATGATATTTTTGATAACAGTAATATCATTATATCTTTACTGTAAAATTTATGCAATTTACAAAACAGGCAGTTCGACCTCTGAAAGTTTCTAAAATATGTATAGTTTTGTCAAAATATGAAATAAAATATTAAAATTAGTTTATAAGTTAATATTAATAATATAAGTCGTATTTTAACATGGATAATATTTCTATATTTAGAAATTGTAAATTACCAGTATAAAATATAATTATTTTACAAATACATATAATTTTAAAATTCGTTATTCCAATACCAATTTTTCTTTTTTACAGCAAATAGATATGATTAATTAATTTTTATCCATTAATGGAAATATATTACTGCTATTTTCTGATTTTTATATCTATAAATTAACATAATAATTAATTATTGTCAATTATAAAAATAATTAATTATTTAAAATATTATAGTATATTTTTTATTTTAATTAATTTCAATAAATAAATAGAGTTAAAATATAGAATAATTGCAAATAGGTAATTTACAGTAAAATAATCTATTTTAATACTTATTTAGAATAAAAATATATTTATTATTTATATTAGAAATAAATAATTATTTTAAATTAAAAGTATAAAAATAGAATTAAATTAATATTTTTACTTATCAGGCAAAAATAAAGAGCAGGAAAATTTTTCTCCTGCTCTTAAAAAAATTATTTGCTATTTTTCTCATTTTCCGAAATTTTCAAGTCTTTTAGTGCCTTTTCATACTCTGGCTGCAACGCATCATATTCTTTTTTGACTTCTGGATTGCGTAATGCTTTGTCTTTGTAAACTTGATAACTACTCATAAGTACACCTCCTAGCATATATTATAGACCATTACAGATATAAAGGAATCCGATTCCATGTTGAAAAAAATAGATTTTGTTATGATTTTCAGTATTTTTTGTTATGATTTAATTAGAACAAACTACCATATCATAGCAACATACGACTCTCGCATTGTTCGCTGACGGTTAGGACCATGATTAAGCCACAGACTAACTTTGGACAACGCATCCATTCGGGTCATCCCTGACCCACGATAAGCATCATATTTATCTTGCGCAATGCGCCGGCGGACGCTATGCCAGCTATGATGTTCTAAGTCCAATTTGTCTTCAGTCCTACGCAACCACTTGTTTAAGGAGTTATCCTTCGGAGCAATTAGCTTTCCTTGTGTGCTTACCATCTTCTGCAGTGCATCTGTCTGCCAGAGTCTCCGCAACTCCGGAGTCCACGGACGTAAACAAATCTTTCCATTTTTACAACGGATAGATAATCCTTCATCCGTCTCTCTAACCCCATATGCCATATCGCTTACTCGTACTCCAACCTGCATTTCCAACAGATAACAGGCTGCGGATTTTGATGGATTTTCCATCGCATATGACGCTATCTTATAATAATCCTCTCGTGGCATAACATCCTTTGCACCACGATTTTCTGCTGGATCAGACCATGAAAATACCTGTGGACAGCTTAAATCCAGACCCATACATTTTCCAATTTTTTTCATCTCATGGCGATAATCATCCAGAGTTTTTTGAGTACAATTTCCAATTACTGCCTTAATGTCAAGATACCTTTTTACGGCTTCTGGCGTTAACTCTAACACACTTTTTACATCAGGGCAAGTTTTGCAAAAATCATTAATTCTGTCTAAATATTGATTACGGGATGTGATGCTATATATTTTTTCGGTTGTATCTAAGCTAGCCTTATGCTGCCGTTTATCAATACCAAATCTAAAGGCATTAAAGACCGCAGACCGCATTTTATGACGTAACGTTTCGGACATTTTTATTTCCCCCTTTCAAGCTTTATGGAATCTCCATAACCCACGGTTTCTAGCTCTTTCGTGTGCCCCATAGATTTGCCGTGCCAAAGCGTTGTCACGACAAATCTATGAGGACACTGTGACAGTGATTTGTCGAAAAAATTTAAGGGTTCCGGGACAACCGGTAGACCCTTAATAACCTAAATAATTGATAGTTACAAATACATTTGACAGTTAAATGATTCAGTTCCTCCGCCCATTCAGTGGGCTATATATGGTACCAGTCCTGCCTGTCATAACAGGGCTGTCGTGCCTTTCTCCGCTTTTTGGAGCAGATACGATTACCTACTCCAAATCGCTATATCTCCGTTTTTTACTCCCATATTTTACTATAATTTTACAGTTAAATTATGTAATTATCTGTAAATTATAATTTAGGAAATCCGAAAAAAAACTAAAAACTCTGTTGCTATAAAATTTACAAGTTGTATGCTGCATATCTATTTTTAAAGACATCGGTGCAGCAATCCCATGTCTACCTTGTTTTTGATAGTAATACTTAATAATACTTAGTAATTATCTACCGGACACAACAAGGAGGTCACCAGCTAGATTGACAAGCTACTTGCTCAGGCGTTGCCCTATCCTTGTAGGACAATCATATACTCTATCGTATTGTACCTGAGACTTAGTGCCATTGGCGCCTCCTTATCTGAATATTTACACAGATAATGTGCAGGATTTGAAAAAATTTCTTTTTCTACTTAATCTACTCAATCCACTATCTACATCTGCCTACAGACAACTAAGGAGCCAAGCCACATATATAGCCTCCCGACATCTTTAACTGATCTACAACTATATAGTGATAGATTGGAGCAACAAATAGAAGAACTAGATTAAATAAAACGAATAAATAAAAGAATCTGATTCCATCTTACTATGGCGAGCAATACTAGAAAAGAATCCACTTCCATTAAACTATTGCCTGCCAGAGTAAACAACAGCATATTAACGTCTAACGTCATATCTAAAAATATTTAATTACACGCATATATCAGTGAAAAAACTACACAGCTATATGTGTGCCTTTTAATACATAGATATAGCTGTGCTATTTATACACACAACTTATTCCTCTCATGACCTTTTATACTTTACTTCAACAACAACTAATGATAAAATATTTTATATTATAAATTATAACAATATTTATTAAAATAAAAAATAAGTAAGGGGAACAAATGAATAACCTAGATAATATAAAAGAAACAAAAGAAATAGGTACATTAACTAAAAAAGAATTGGAAATGATGACTGTACTGTGGGGGAGTGATACTGCCTTAACAGCTTCAGAAATTTTAAAAGCATCTACAGATAAAACCTGGAAAGACAAGTCACTTCATATACTGATTAATTCACTATTGAAAAAAAATTTAATAGTAGTTGATGGATTCAAAAAAATGGAGAAAGTATACGCCCGATCGTTTAAACCGGCTATATCTCAGACTGACTATATTTGGACCCATCTGACTTCAGGATTGGACAAGAAAAAAAGAAGAAATCTTATTGAAGAAATAATAAAAAATTTCGATCAGGAAGAACTCTTAATAGCGAAACAAATTATAGAGTGCATAATCCAATAAAAAAAGAAAAAAGGTCTAGCTGCTGCCAGACCTTCTTTTAATACTATATCATCCGATTCAATCAACAATAAAAAGAATCGAATTCCATTTATTATTTTTTCTTAGACTTTTTATCAGATTTCTTCATTTTCTCTTCCAGTATCATTTTTTGATACAATTTCATAAGTTCCTCCACACAATCTTCTTCACTCATTTTAAGACTAAAACCATATGCAGCCATTACAGCTTTGTCATTCGCTATATGAGCTTTTCTGAGTTCTATAGGCATCAAAAGAGGATCATATAAATCTGCAAGACTGCTATTTGGATAAAAGGCTCTGGCATCCAAAATAGATTTTGCAGTTTCTGATATATTCTTTTTATGTTCCACTGTAAGTTCTGGTATTGGAAAAGTATTATATACAAGGTCCTTTGAATAAGAATAATCATTTTTTAACCGTACCGCAACTTTTCGCATCCAGGCATTATGTACATTGGAATTCAGTATTCCAAACATGAACAAATCAGCATTAGGAATTAAAAATACACGATTATTAACAATGGTATCTCCATCTACATATCCCATAGGAATGTACCTTCGACGTGAAGATGAAACAATAGGAACAATTACAAAAGGCTCTCCAACTGGTTGGGTTTGCTGTGCAAATAGAGTTGGAGTTTCAGCAAATTTACGAATTTCTTTTGCTTTACTCGATAATCTAAAATCTTTTACAGCTTGTATGCGTTCCATTACTTTAGGTAAAGTTCTCAATTCTTTTGGTTCTGCATCTTTAAGAAATAAAATCCACCTTTGAGTATTATTGATGTATTCTTTAGAACCGAGAAAACGATACATAAATTTAGCTGCATTAGGCTCCTCTCGTAGAAATTCTTCTTTTTCATCTTCAGTAAATGTATAAAATCCACCATCTCTTGGGATATTACCATATACCATAGGTTGACGATCTGAAATAGGTTTATTTCGACTTCTTATTACAACCGTGTATTTATCATCCAGATATGGACTAATATAATCTACAATTCTTCCGTTAGCTGCATTTTGATCGAATGAATCAAATAATAGTTTTTCTTTTTTATCTACAAGTGAAAATCCGATTATTACACAAAAGACTGCAGCTTTTTGAGATGCTTCGCTTTCCCACTTAAAGGTGTTGTATGCAAAATTTATCTTTAAATGATAATTATTTAATAATGTATACCACAAACTCTCTAAATGGGTTCCTTGCACTACAGTATTAGTAGAAACAAAACCACACTCTATCTTAGAATTTTGAATATACCTACTTGCAAGCAGATACCAAGCAGATACATAATCTAAACGACCCTGTTTATTATTAAATATGCGCTTCATATCCTCTTTTTGTTCAATGGATACATTTTTATGACCAACAAAAGGAGGATTCCCCATTATATAAGATAATTCATTAGCCGAAACAACACTATTCCAATCAATTTTTAAAGCATTACCTTCCGTGATATTAACATATGTTTTTAAAGGTAAAAAATCCCCATCAAGACCATATATAATATTTTTTGTTTCATCCAGCATCTGAGACTCAGCTATCCATAAAGCTGTTTTAGCAACTGTAACAGCAAAGTCATTTATTTCAATACCATAAAACTGTTGGATAGACACTTTAATAATATCCGATGCAGCAACACCTAAAACTCCTTGTCCTTCACCATACAATACCCGTAATACTTTGTTTTCCAGTCTTCGTAAAGATAAATAAGTTTCTGTAAGAAAATTACCTGAACCACAGGCTGGATCTAAAAATTTTAAATGAGCTAATTTTTCCTGAAAATCCATAAGTTTTTTTCTTTTAACATTCAAAGTTTTATAGGCTTGTATAGTCTCAAATTCTTCTTGTAATTCATCCAGAAATAACGGATCAATCACCTTATGTATATTTTCAATAGAAGTGTAATGCATACCTCCAGAACGTCTTGTCTCAGGATTTAATGTACTTTCAAATACTGCACCAAAAATAGTCGGAGAAATATCCCTCCAGTTAAACTCCTCAGAAGCCTTTGTTAATAATAATTCTCGAATTTCTTCTGTAAACTGAGGTATTTCTACACTTTCATCAGCAAATAATCCACCATTTACATACGGGAAATCAACCAATTCTTCTTCTAAATAATCCTCACGGTCTTCTTCTTCTGTATCCAACACTTTAAACAATTCGATCAATGCTCTCCGGCAATCTCGCGCTTCATAACGTGCCAGATAGTCATGGAACATATTATGTTTTTCTCCAAAAATACCAGCATCTTCGGCATATAAACAAAATACCAACCGAACACATAACGCATTCAAACTCTTTAACTTATGCTCTCTTTTTTCTTTTTCCACTTCCGTCTCATTCTTTTTTTCCTCCGGAATCTTATATTGTTCTAAAAAAGCATTGTAAAGCAGACCAACAATATCTCCTGCCTTAATAGACACTTCCATCTCATGAGAAATTTTCTGAACTTCTTTTTTTATTAAAAAATCTAAAAGAGAATACTTTGTCTGAAGTTCTTCTAACATTATTTTGCTTGGCTTAGGCTGCCTTTCATTCATATCATAAATCCATATTTCTGCAAAATTACAGGTAACAATCCATCTCGCTCTCTCATCAAAAATAAGTTTGCTATTATACCGATCGGCCTGTTCAAACGCAGTGAGATCCACTTCCCCAGAATTACGAACCTTTTTATCCAAAGGAACATTTAAACTTTTCTGTTCAATGATAACCTTTGTCTCTGGAATATAAACATCTATACGTTTTGTATGACCATCCACAACCACTTTTTTCTCAAAATCAATACGCTCAGTTACATTTTCTACACCAAATATATTGGATAACAGCTCTATCCAATAAGAGCGTCCATCTTCATCTTCTTTCCCTTTTCCACGCCATCTATTAATAAATTGCCTGGCAGCCTCTCTCCGCTCTGTATCTATCATTAATTTTCCTCCGATAACTTCAATTATTAAAATAATTTATATCCTAAAAAATTTTAACATAAAATATACGGAAATGAAACGAAAAAGCCCCAAAACTATTATTCTCACCGCCAAAAGATTTTAATATTTTGAATTCATTCTCAAAGAAAAATTGTTTCTTTCTCCTATGAATGCTATACTTTACCCATATATATCTATTATTAATATGAGGGTTATCTACATGAGTGAAAAAAGAATTCTTCCCGATACACTGATTCATAAAATCTTAAGTAAATATGGAGATTATAATTACCTCCCCATATTTGATACTTCAACAGAAGTCCCTATCAATACAAATACATATGACAAAAAGGATAAATCTGGAAGTATTCATATTGAACCAATCGAAGATAATAAAAACATTCCTTTATCTATTCTGAATCCAGATAAAACTACCTATCGTTTAGATTATTGGAGCTTCACGCCTGATGGAACAGATGTTTATTTTAGTCACACTCTTAATGCAGACGGTTCTAAAGAGACTAATTTTAAATGTCTGCCAGAAAATAAGAAAGCTTATAAACATCCAAGTAAAACACAGCTTCTTGAAAGGAAAATAAATCAATTAAATACAGAAAATCACGAAAAAGATATTAAAATCCAGCAATTAGAGGCTCGCCTTGCCTTTTATGAACAACAGAAGCCTAATATAATCCCTGCAGAAACTATAAAATCTACACTTAATGAATCGCAAAAACAATCGGTAGAAATCTTTACAAAAAATATTGAACAAGATAGGCAGGATAAAATTTCCAAAAGAAAGCCTGCCGGCCGACCTAATAAGCTTACAGAATCAGAGATTCAAATTATCTATGAATTGAATCAAAAAGGATATTCTCTACGTGAGATTGCCTCACAAATGAATTGTAGCAAATCTACTGTTGATAATTATCTTAAAAAAGCAAAAAGAAGGGGCATCCCTAAATAAAGGAGATGCCCCTTCTTTTTATTTTATGACTATGTGATGATTTTTATTTAATCTGTTACTCAATCGTAATATACTTTTTCTCTTCTTCTGCTGGCTTTTCAGCTTCTTTTGGAACTGCTACAGTAAGAATTCCGTTGTTAAATGCAGCTTTCAAATCTTCCTGTTTTACGCCTTCGCCAACATAGAAACTTCTCTGGCAACTTCCACTGTATCTTTCTTTACGGATATAGTTGCCTTCTTTATCTTTCTCATCTTTATTCGTATTCTGCTGTGCGGTAACTGTCAGATAACCATCTTTCAGTTCTGCTTTAATGTTCTCTTTTTCAACTCCTGGCATTTCCATTTCTAATTCATAATGGTCGCCAGCATCTTTTACATCTGTCTTCATCAGATCATAATTAGCAGTAGTATAACCTCCTGCGAATGGGAACATGTCATCAAATACATCATCTACAAAATTATTTCCAAAAATACTAGGCATCATCATAGGTCATTTCTCCCTTCAAATTTAATATCAATCTATCTATTGGGTGTTTTAAACGCTTTCACCCTTGTTATAATCCTTTTTTATTTATATCATATCAAATACCTTTCTGGGTATCTGTTAAATCTCAATATATTCAAACTTACTTTCTGGCAAAATCATCTAAAAGATTATTCACCAATCGTAATATAGTTCTTTTCTTCTTTTGCTTTCTTTTCTTCTTTTGGAACAGTGATTCTTAAAATACCATTCTTAAAAGAAGCTTTAAAATCTTCCTGTTTTACGTTCTCTCCAACGTAAAAGCTTCTTGATAAGTTACCGGCATAACGCTCACGACGGATATATTTTCCAGTCTTTTTATCTGTTTCATCTTTATCTAAACCTTTTGCGGCAGAAATCGTAAGGTATCCATTTTCAAGCTCCAGTTTGATTTCATCTTTCTTAAATCCTGGAAGGTCTACATCTACTTCATAATGGTCTTTCTTTTCCTTCACATCCGTCTTCATAAGGTTCTTTGCATGCTTTCCATATAACGGATTCTTCTTACCGAAAAATCTCTTTTCAACCGGTGCATCAAACCAGCTATCAAAATCATCAAATAAATTTTCTCCAAAAATACTAGGCATCATCATAAGTCATTTCTCC
>OJNQ01001229.1_pt1 | contig 18611 bp, 18 predicted proteins | sample 1597621 | NCBI WGS metagenome assembly OJNQ01 (sample SAMEA2452137, study PRJEB22498) | human gut metagenome | reverse complement strand
TTATGAAGACCTTGGAGAGGGTCTCTAAAAACTACTACTATATAATACGAGGAGATACAGCTGCCGAAGCATCGAGTGATATTGATGCAGGAAATTTTGCAAACGATAGCGGTGGAAGAAAAGAATCCAATTGGTTTTGAAGCGGCTCTCAGGCAGGCAAAAGTTTCGTATCGGCCGTGGATGTTGCATTACTCCAAATATGATGTTTCTTATCTGTACGAGCTATTTAAGAGTATGTATATAAAATACGACGGGCGGACGAGGGATGATTTATGTGCAGTGAATCCGATTACCCGAAAAATACATCAGAGTGATTGCCGGTATGCAGCAGGAAAAAATGCAGTTGAAATGCAGGGAGCAAAAAAGTTTGTCTTTTCTGGGTATAAACCCTGCCGGTGTTGTTTTTCAAAAGACCAATGGCAGCGTTTTTATTGGAAAAAGCCAAGTAAGGAAGATAGAAAGCAGCAAAAAGTGAAAAGATTAAGGCTTCTTCCGCTTACTGATAATAACATTGAGAAAATCTGTGAGGCGTTTGGCTTTTCCTGTAATTTCATTGCGGATATGGTTTCCATCACCACGGCAGCCGGTTATTGGCGGATTTATCTGGATGATGATAATGTGCGGTATGTCATGCATGCAAACTTTCGCGTCAATCGTTCGACCGCTTCCAAGCGTGGTCGTATAAAATGCAACCAAGGCTTTCACAATCAGAATTTGAAGACCCATAATTTTTATGATGTCGTGCAATATATTTATCATCATGACAAGAAGATGATGCGTGCAAAGAAGAAAAAAATTGATGTGCTTTTTGAGAAAATAGAAAAGGAGTTGGCGGAATAATAAATAAAAAATAAAATACATAGTAGCAGTGGATATAAAAATATTACAAATAGTTACAGATTTTTTGACATCATCTTTGAAGTGTGATAATATTGGCGTATAAAGCGCTGATGGGGATAGATAAATAGGAATGGATGAATCCCCAAAACGCAGGAATGTGAGTTGGGGATTTTTTTGTCAAAAGAGATGTTGCTAATATAAAGGGGGAGCAATGGTAAATAAGTTATTAGTTGGTAAGGTGGATGATAATTTTAATTGGCTGCCGTTATGGGTACATTTACAGGATACGGCTGGTGTTATGAAATTATTATTGGAAAACTGGATAGCAGACGCAACGGTTGAAAGTTGTGGTATGCAGTTCGAGAATTTTTACGCAATTGCAGAATTTGTTGCAGCTACTCATGATATTGGAAAAGCCACATCATATTTTCAAGCAATTATATGTAAAAAAGTACCGATTCTATATGATAATATTGTTAGTTCGGGTTTAATTGTTTGTGAAAATATGCTTCATCGAGGGAAAACACCACATTCATATGCAGGACAATGGATATTACAAAGTGATACAGTTAGTATAAATCTTCCGGAAAGTGTTGCAAATGTAATAGGAGCACATCATGGTGCACCATGTCCTAGAAAAACATTAAATGGTGTGGATGATTTACTTGTTGTATATCCTAGCAATTTTTATGGGGAAGAAGATGATTCCTCTATTCAGAGTATGCAGTGGCAGTCGATATGGAATGAAATTGTCAATGAAGCTCTTATGCTGAGCGGTTTTGATTCGATTTCCGAGGTGCCGGATTTGACAGTAGATGCGCAGGTGTTGTTGTCAGGGCTGCTTATTGTGGCAGATTGGATTGCGAGTAATACAAGGTTATTTCCATTAATAGGTTTGGATGATGATTTTGAAAAAATAGACTGTGACACTCGAGTTGCAGAAGGATGGAATCGATTGCAGTTTCCTGAAGAATGGCACTCAGAAGTATGTAATATGAGTAAACAGATTTTTCAGGAAAGATTCGGGTTTGAACCAAATGCAGTTCAGGAAGCAGTTATAAAAGCGATTAATGAAACCAATACACCAGGTATATTTATACTTGAAGCACAGATGGGAATTGGTAAGACGGAAGCAGCATTAGGGGCAGCAGAAGTCATAGCATCAAAGTGTAATAGTAAAGGTATATTTTTTGGCTTGCCAACACAGGCAACTTGCAATGGATTGTATGATAGATTATACGAATGGGCATCATCTGTTTCGGATGAAACAGTAAATGCTATTCGGTTAGCACATGGGGGTGCAAACTATAATAAGAATTATCAGCAACAGGTGATACAAGGAAAAACATATGTATACGAAGAGGAGATAGATTCTAGTGTATATGTACATCCGTGGTTTCAGGGAAATAAAAAAGCTTTGCTGGCGGATTTTGTTATAGGTACTGTGGACCAGTTTTTAATGGCATCATTAAGACGTAAACATTTTATGCTGCGGCATTTGGGGCTGTCAGGGAAGGTTGTGATTATTGATGAATGTCATGCATATGACGCTTATATGAATCAATATTTGGAACAATCCATAGAATGGATGGCAGGTTATGGTGTTCCAGTGATTTTGTTATCTGCGACATTACCATTGAGTCGTAGAAAAGAATTGGTAAATCGATATATTAAGGGAATAAGGAGAAATAGCCCCAAAACAGAAAATCAGAAAAATCCAGTTTCCGGCGATTGGATGGACAATATTTCATATCCTCTGCTTACATGGACTGATGGTTTAGAAGTTCATCAGTGCAATATCTTACAGCAGACACAGAACCGTAATGTAAAAATGAACTATTTGCATGGAGTGGAGCAAACAGTTGGTTTGTTGAAAGAAAAGTTGTGTGATGGAGGATGTGCTTGTGTAATATTAAATACAATACGTCATGCGCAGGAGTACTATAGGGTGATAAAAGATTTAATAAAAGATGCAGAGGTGCTTTTGTATCACGCTCAATTTACTATGGAACATCGTCTTGAAAAAGAAGAAATATTATTAGAAAGGATGGGAAAGAAATCAAGTGACCAAAAACGCAATCGATTCATTCTGATTGGAACGCAAGTATTAGAGCAGTCATTAGATTATGATGCGGATATTTTGATTACCGAACTTTGTCCGATGGATTTATTATTACAAAGGATAGGGCGATTGCATCGTCATAATAGATGTGATGCCACTCATCATTATTCTCGTCCCAAAAGATTACAGCAAGCAGAATGTTATGTGCTGCTAGAGGCAATAAGTGATGGGGAGTCTGGTTTGTATGATAAAGGAAGTCAGATGATATATGGGGATTACCTGCTAATTAGGACGCTTAATATATTACCATCAGAAATAGTTATTCCAAAAGATATACCGACATTGGTCCAGCGGGTATATGATGAGAAAGATGATTGTGATTTAGATATTACGGATGTGAGGTACCTACAGGCCAAAGAGGACTTTATAGTAAAAAAAGGTAAGAAAAGGAATAATGCAAAAGCATTTTTGCTGAAATATCCACGAAAAACTATTCAGGGGATGTTGACAAATGAATATCTTGATAAAACTCAAAAAGGAAACATGAGTGTAAGAGATATTGAATCGTCAATAGAAGTTATTATCATGAAACGATATGAACAAAATAAAATAGGTTTTGTTTGCTCGGATACTGGAAATTCTATTAGAATGTTTGATTGTAATTTCTTGTCAGAAGAGGATGGTGTAGAGATTGCCAGACAAAGACTGTATTTACCGAGATTATTTGCAAATCCAGGACTATTATATCGTGCTATTGATGAACTTGAAAAAATGCAATATGAAATGAGTGTCTGGCAACGGAATCCTTGGTTGCAGGGAGAATTAATATTGTTGCTTGATGCGGATAATACAGCACAGCTTTGTGGCTATGATTTGCATTATGATTTTGAACTTGGTTTAGTAGTAGAAAAGGAGGATAAGAATGGATAAGGAATTTTGTTTATTAGATGAACCATGGATAAAAGTTTTAGATGAACAGAATGTAACGCGAGAAGTTTCGTTAATAGACATTTTCACTAATGCTCATAGATATAAGCGATTAGCTGGAGAAACAGTTACGCAGGATGCGGCAATTTTGCGGTTATTGTTAGCAGTTGCGATAACAGTATTTTATCGTTACCGAGCAGACGGATGTGAAGATTGTGTATTGGAGTATGATGACCCGGAAGAAGAAATTTTGAATCGTTGGTCGGAATATTGGGATAGTGGTGCATTTAACGCAAACGTATTTCAAGAGTATTTGGAAACCTATAGAGAAAGATTTTATTTGTTTCATCCAGAAACGCCATTTTGGCAGGTGGCGGATTTGGAAGATGGAACCAATTATAGTGTTATTAATTTGTTTGGAAATATAAAAGAAAGTAATAATGCTGCATCTAGACATCATTTCCATACGATAGATGGCAGTTATATAGATAATATATCTTATGCAGAAGCAGCAAGATGGATTGTTTATAATAACGCATACTCTGTTAATGTAAAAACAAAAGTTGATGGAGAAAACAAGCCGACGGGTGTGGGAAGGCTTGGGCAGTTGGGACTCATTATAGTTGAGGAAAATACCCTGTATAAGATTATGATGATGAATTTATGCGCATTAAACATCAATGGAGAAGTTTGGAGTAACCCAAAACCAATATGGGAGAAAGAACCAAGAACTAGGCCTGGAGTAGAGATTGTAGCACCAGATAATTTGCCACAGTTATATACAATTCAGTCACGAAGATTATTATTGTATAGGGATAATGAAAAAATACTTGGATATCGGTCGATTGGTGGAGATTATTATAGTACAGTTGATGATTTAACCGAACCGATGACACTATTAAGAAGAGATGGTAAAAAGAAAATCAGTTTTAAGCCTAAAAAACATGCTAAAGAAATAGTTGCTTGGCGTGAGTTCCCGAGTCTTTTAGTGGAAAATGAATTAAAGCCGGGTATAATTTGCTGGTTGGAAAATCTGATGCATAATTCGGTAATTGATAATAAGCAGATTGTCACGTTTCGTATGATTGGCTTGGAGTATGGCGATGGAATGAGTTATACAAATGGAGAATTAATCGATGAATCACTATCTATGTCTAATGAATTTCTTAATCAAGTAGGCAGGGTATGGATAACTTATATAACAGATCAAGTTAATAAATGCGAAGATGTTGTTCAAAAAGCCTTATATAAATTTGCAAAGAATTTATCTTTGTATTTATATAAGGGAGATACGTCTGGAACAAAAAGGATTAAGGAGCTATTAGCAGTAGAGTATTATTTTAAAATAGATAAGGCTTTTCGAGAATGGTTGATTAGCATTGAACCAAGTAGCAGTAAGCGAGATATAAAAGAAAGAGAATGGCAGCTAACATCATCTCAAACTGCTGAAGCGATTGTAAGAAATTATATAGCGAACTTAAGTCCGCAGCTTACAATGGCTGGTGCAAAGGCATTTGGGGTGTTTAAAAAGGAATTATATAAAATATATCCTAAAAATTCAGAGGAGGGAGGTGAATAAAATATGAGTATAAAGCAGGAAATTGGTCAATATATACGAAAGAAAATAACCTATTTGAAGGAGACTGGCGAATATGCATCAACAAAGGCTGAATTAGCTCAATTGCGTAGAGGCGTTGGCCATAAGCCAGGAGAGTTACCAGGATTATATGGAAGTCTTTTAAAGGATATGCCTGAGGTCTTTTGGAATTCCGAAGGGTATGCAACAAAGCAAGAGTGGAGTTGTTATATTGCACTTACTTTGTATGCATGGCATCAACAGGGTAATGATATTAAAACACAATGTGTGCATACATCTTCCCAAAGGAGTCTAGGCAGTGCACTGCGTTTGCTAATGTATAAAAGTAATGATTCGAATGCAGAAGAGAGAGTATTGAAAAAAATTCAGATACTGATTACATCTAACGACATGGATGAATTTGCATACCATCTAAAGAGTATTATTACTTTATTGCGTAGCGAGGCAATTTCGCTAAATTATGCTGAATTAGCAGAAGATGTATATGATTTTCAGTTTGAAGAGTCAAAAAAACGAGTAAGTTTAAAATGGGGACAAGATTTTTATCGAGATAATAAGGAGGATAACAAAGATGAGTAAAAATTTATATTTTGATGTACATGTATTACAGACTGTGCCACCTAGCTGTGTGAATAGGGATGATACAGGAAGTCCAAAGACGGCAGTGTATGGTGGTGTAAACCGTGCAAGGGTTTCTTCACAGGCGTGGAAGAGAGCAATGCGATTAGAGTTTAAAAACTTATTTGAACCGAGCCAGATTGGATATCGTACCAAGAATATTAAGAGTTTATTGGTAGAAGAAATGAAAGGATTGGATCCGGAAAAAGAAATAAGCGACTTAGAGAAGATTGCTGAAACTGCGTTGGAGGAAGCAAAAATCAAGAGCGGTGGTGATAAAAAGGCGGTATTGTTTTTCATTAGTTCAAAGCAAGTTAAGGCTTTAGCTGAAATTGCTTTGGAATACGCAGCCGATGCAACTGGTAAGAGTGAGAAGAAAAAAATATACAAAGATAGATGGCAGGATGCATTAAAGAAAAATCCAAGTATTGATATTTTGTTATTTGGAAGAATGGCTGCCAGTGATCCAGAGCTGAATTGTGATGCGGCAGCACAAGTGGCACATTGTATATCAACACATGCAGTTAGTAATGAATATGATTATTTCACTGCGGTAGATGATTGTAGTGCTGATGATAATGCTGGTGCAGGTCATTTGGGTACAGTAGAATTTAATTCTTCTACCCTTTATCGATATTCTACGGTTAATATTGCGGAATTGATGGAAAATGGACTGAGTATTGATGAAGTGTGTGATGTACTGAGCGGTTATTTGGAAGCATTTATAAAGGCAATGCCAACAGGAAAACAAAATACATTTGCAAATAGAACTTTACCATGTTTTACATATGTAACGATTCGAGAGGATCAACCGATTAATATGGCAGGAGCGTTTGAAAAAGCTGTAACTGGAAATGGTAAGGGGTATGAGAAGGATTCAATTGATGCCTTCTTAGAGTATACGAAGAAAGTATATGAAAATTATGCAGAGTATCCGAAAAAAAGCTTTGTGGTGTGTTTAGATGATGTAAATACGGAAGCAGAGCGTGTAAAAATGAAGGATTTGGCACGATTGGTTGAAAAAGAGATAAGGAACTATAACTAGAATAAGGAGTGTGATTGTTTGTATACGCTATTATTACGTTTAAGTGGTCCGTTACAATCATGGGGTTCTGATTCGCTATATGATAATAGAGGTACAGATTATTTCCCTGCTAAGAGCGGTGTAATAGGCTTGATTGCTGCCGCATTGGGCTTGAAAAGGGGAGCATCACTAGAGGAATTGAATTCTTTACAGTTTGGTGTTAGGATTGACTGCCAAGGAGAATATATAAAAGATTTTCAAATTACTGATATGGGAGAAAAATTAAATAGTAATCTTTCTTCTAGAAACTATTTAAGTGATGCAACTTTTTTGGTAGGATTAGCCTCTGAAAAATATGATTTATTGGGAAAAATAAAGGAAGCGATTCATAATCCTAAATATGCCATTTTTTTGGGACGCAAGGCTTGTCCTCCTACATTACCTATGGACATGGGAATTATTGAATCTGAACTTTATGACGCGTTATGTTCCTATTCTTGGCTGATTCCTAAATGGCGTCAAAATAAACTTTTTGGCTGGAAAGATAAATTGGAATTGCGGATTGTGATGGAATCTGATAATGGTGCATTAAAAAAAGATGCTCCCATTTCATTTGAGTCTAATTACCGGCAATATGGGTATCGTTCTATTAAAGATATGCCATGCAAAGTTATATATAAGGCTGTTTCACAAAATGAAACATTGCATGATCCAATGAAGGAATTGGGGTGAAAAATATGTACTTATCAAGAGTTGAATTAGATATTAGTAAAAAACAGACACAAGTTGCTTTATCCGCACGTAATAAGTTTCATGGTGCGATTGAAAATACATTTTTTGGTGAAGATGACGAACGGTTAAGAAATCTTTGGCGTATTGATAAAGTGAACGGAAAGATGTATCTGTTATTATTGAGCAGATTAAAGCCGGATTTATCGAATTTAGTAAAACAGTTTGGTGTTGCTTCGTCGACATTTGAAACCAAGGAATATGATGTTTTATTGAATCGGATTACAGAACAGTCAGTTTGGCAGTTTAGATTAGTTGCCAATCCAACCAAATGTTTAAAAAAAGCAAATGGAAGAGGCAAGAGAGTGGCACATGTTACTCCGGAACATCAGAAAGAGTGGCTTGTAAGACAAGCAGAAAAACATGGTTTTCAAATTTCAGGGGAAAGTCTGCAAATTATGGATTCTACGTGGATGATGTTCAATAAACGCGGAGAAAGGATGGTGCGAGCGTTAGCGGTTACTTATGAAGGACTATTAAAAGTTACCGATGTGGAAAGATTCAGGACAGCATTAATTGATGGAATTGGACGTGAGAAAGCCTATGGCATGGGGTTACTTACGATTATGAGGACAAATTCATGGATGGACTAAAAAAGCCAGAATTGCAGGCTTTAACAACTGTAAAAGATCGTATTACATTTCTTTATGTAGAGAGATGTAAAATCAGTCGGGATAGTGGTGCAATTACGATTCATGATGAACAGGGAACCAAATCAATTCCGGCGGCAATGGTTAGTGCATTGTTGTTGGGACCAGGAACGGATATATCTCATAGAGCAGTAGAATTGATAGGTGATGCGGGTGCTTCTATTGTATGGGTGGGGGAGCACGGCGTCAGATACTATGCAAGTGGACGAGCACTCACAAATCATGCAACGTTATTGTTAAAGCAAGCAAAGTATGTAAGCAATGAAAAATTACATATACAGGTTGCAAGAAAGATGTATCAGTTAAGATTTCCGAATGAAGATGTATCCAAATTGACAATGCAACAACTTCGGGGACGAGAAGGAAGCAGAGTAAGAAATATTTACAGGCAGCAGTCCAAGAAATGGAATGTTGAGTGGAAAGGGCGCAATTATAATCCAGAAGCTTATGAAAATGGTGACGTAGTTAATAAATCATTATCCGCAGGAAATGCTTGTTTATATGGAATTGCTCATTCGGTTATTTGTGCATTGGGATGCAGTCCGGGATTGGGATTTGTTCATGTAGGACATGAGTTATCATTTGCATATGATATAGCAGATTTATATAAGGCTGAAGTTACGATTCCGATTGCATTTGAAATAGCGGCTAGTAATGTAGAAGATGTAGGCAGTGAAACAAGAAGAAGAGTGCGAGATGTATTGAAAAGCGGGCAAATATTAGACCGAATGGTACATGACATCAAATGGTTGTTACTGGATGATTTTAGTGAGGAAGACTATAAAAGTACTTTATATTTATGGGATAATATTGACGGCAATAAGGAACATGGCGTATCTTATTAGAGGAAGTAGAGATGGTGGTGTTATCAGTAACAAATTGTCCGCAGCAATTGCGCGGTGATTTAACAAAATGGTTTATTGAAATTGATATTGGTGTATATGTTGGAAAGATTACAGCAAGAGTTCGTGAGAAAATATGGAGTCGTGTATGTGATAATATTAAGACTGGAAAAGCAATTATGGTATATTCGACTAATTCGGAGCAAGGTTTCGCCATATTAACACATAATACTGCGTGGACTCCTATAGACTGTGAGGGAATATGGCTTATGCAAAAGAGCAATTATGCTACAGACTCATTGCCACAAAGTCAGTTGGTGAAAGGTTTTAGTAAAGCTGCTCAATATGCAAAGCGGAAAACATATAGAAATGCTTCTATAAAGCAATATGTCATTCTTGATTTGGAGACGACGGGATTAAATTTTGATTCTGATCGAATTATAGAAATTGGGATGCTTAGAGTAGAGGAGGGGCATATAGTAGACCAATATCAGAATTTTATTAACTCTGATAAGGCTATTCCACCAGATATTATTTCTTTGACGGGCATAACATCTGAGATGGTAACTGAAAATGGGATTTCTGAGATGGTTGCATTGCAGGAGGTCAAAGAATTTATTGCAAATGATACCGTTGTAGGCTATAATGTGGATTTTGACATTAACTTTATTAATAAAATGTGTGAACGGCATTCTCAAAATACATTTATCTTTAAATGTAAAGATATGCTTAGATTAGTTAGAAGGAAATTGCACCTTGACAATTACAGATTAGAAACAGTTGCGAGAGCATGTCATGTCGAAATTGAAATTATGCATAGGGCACTTGAGGATTGTAAGTTAATTAATAGGATCAATAATGAACTAAATATTTTTTGATTTGCTGCATTTATTTACATGCGGTAATTCGTGTTTTTTTTAGTGTTATCCCCGCGAATGCGGGGGTGATCCTGCAAGAGATTATCGTATTTGTAACGTCGACAAGTTATCCCCGCGAATGCGGGGGTGATCCTATCGACTATTTTCCGTCTAAGTTTCATTACATGTTATCCCCGCGAATGCGGGGGTGATCCTACCGCTATAGCCGCCAACCATGTAACAGTTATGTTATCCCCGCGAATGCGGGGGTGATCCTGATGTGGCTTCGCAGTCTCTACTTGGACAAACGTTATCCCCGCGAATGCGGGGGTGATCCTATTTGGAAAACAATGGCTTGCAAATGGGAGAAGTTATCCCCGCGAATGCGGGGGTGATCCTGGTTCAAACTGGAAAGATGAATATGATAAATAGTTATCCCCGCGAATGCGGGGGTGATCCTGTACGATACCTGATATCCAAAGATGTGTTTCAGTTATCCCCGCGAATGCGGGGGTGATCCTAGAAGATGGTCTAATATATTTCCCCGGTAAATGTTATCCCCGCGAATGCGGGGGTGATCCTATGGTTCTCGCAGCGCATCCTAGCCACCTCCAGTTATCCCCGCGAATGCGGGGATGATCCTGAAATTGGGTAAAAAGGCATACAAGGTATTTCGTTATCCCCACAGGAGCGGGGGGATCCTTGCTCGACAAAACCATAGTCGCCTCCACGCCAGTTATCCCTGCGGATGCAGGCCGATTCGATTGATATGATAACATTATAAATTGAAATGGAGAATGCATTACTATAACTGTTTCTTTTCTTGTCATGGAGTTTGTATTCAACAGAATAAAACTGTTTTTATTGTAATTATGTTATTTTGAAATGATTTGCGTCTCCACTACTCCCCTTGCCACTCTCCCCCAACCCATGTTACACTAAGACCAAACATTCTAACTGAAAGAAGGTGGCTGCTATGGGATTTTTCAAGAAAAGAGAAAAGGCTGCGCCAAGTGGAGATTTTGACAGAGAAAATGAAAAGCCCATTATTAAAGCGAGCATTTGCAATGGGGAGCAGATTGCTGGATTTAAAGACATTCATACAGGCAAAATGAGAGAAATTATGCTGATAAAAACGTCGGCTGATTTGGAATATTTCAAGACTATGTATGGAATTGAAACGGAAATCGAAAAAGAGTATTAATCGAGGTGTTGTTTTTATGCAAAAGAACAAAAAGCGGGCATATCCGGCATTTATCAGGGAAGATGAAGGAATGCAGTTAGTGTATGTGCTGGATTTTGCGATTTTTACGGAAGGTCATGATTTGGTAGATGCAATTGAAATGGCACGAGATGCTATTGGCATGACAGGAAAAACATACGAGGAAGATGGGAAGGAATTGCCGGAACCGTCAGATTATGAAGAAGCAATAAAGAGGGCAGAATTGATAAAAAGTGATTTCGATTATACGAAGGGCTATCTTACCTTGGTTGATGTGGATTTTCAACTATTTGACAGAGCTTAATTGGTCCACCTAAAATTAGTCTTATACTGCTTAAAATACTGCGATGTTTCATCATTCATTGCACCAAGAATATTGTGATAAATAGGGGCAATTACGAGAATCAAATTTTTGCCTGCCATCTGTCAAAATTGTGCAACATAAAAGGGAGCCACAGAGTGACTCCCCCGGTGTAGTCCGAAAACATACACCTTTCTCAACACATGTACTATACTATATACTTAGAAAAAATGTAAGCAAAAATTCTAATCTGATAACATCTGATAACATACCTAAACGGTTATTTGATTTTGTATCTATGATAGTATCCATAACTTATATTCAATTATACGCCTTCCTTCATTTGGAATATGTATCTGATATAACAGTATAGGAATAATAGTGCAGTAAAAAAGCTGGCAGAGGTATTCTACTTGGGGTAAGGCCCTGTTAGAAAGCTTAGTCAGCACTTTTAGCTCATTTGTTTCGAGGTAACAAAGTAAAAAATTTAAAAATAAAGGATTTTAGGCTTGGCAAAATATGAGAAGATTTCATCAATGAAAGTGAGTAATATGTTATAAATATGCCTGGTGGGATGTTTATTGGACAACAAAGTGTGGTAGGATAAAGGCATCGAAAGGGAAGGAAGGGGTGACAAACTATAACAGCAGTAACTATATTTTGAAAAAATATTCAATTAAGGAGGAATTTATTATGGCAGAATTAATTAGTGGAATATTAACAATAATCGTATGTTATCTCTTAGGTCACTGGGATGAAATTAAATTTAATAATAGAACTTCACCAGACGGTTATCACACAGATAGATCATGAGGCACTCAACAGAGATCTTGTTCTTAAAGGGAAAAATGAAACCATGAGGCGTTTTAATTGTGGTGAATATGATGTGAAAGATTGATGATGTCAAAAAGTGGACTTGAGGATATCTAACAGAAATTGTTAGGTGCTATTTTTACAATCAAAAATAAAAAGAAGATAATTGCCCCATCCCCCAAAACATGCTACACTAAAACTAAATATTTCAACCCCAAAAGCACTAAGAAAGGAGCGCCTATGCCTACTTACCAAACCCTAACCGAAGGACTATACAACACAGCCGTTGGCAAATCATTTCTCGTGAAAGGAATTGAATACATAAAAATGAACGAAGCACTTCTTATGAGAAAAGACACGGGAACGTATTACACATATGGCATTGATTTTGGGAAAATGCCGGGTTTCTAAAGAAGTCTCCAAAATCTGTTCCGGTCGTTACGTCTGGAAAGTAGCAATATGCAGGTGAGCAATAGTGTATTGAAATTGGAGGAATTTCATGGATATAAGAAAAAGTGACGCAATTTACGAAATACTATTACAAAAAGGCTTCGCCGAAAGTCTGTGCCGGGAGATTGCATACAAATATATGAATACCGATTATACAGCGACACGAATGCTCGGCTATTTGTACCGCATGACCGAGCTAAAAGAAGAACAGCTTGTCGACGAAATGATAGCAATCTTAGAAGACAGAGACCGAATCATAAAAAAACATGAGATGGAACAGGCACAGGCAGCCATCAATCGGATTTACAATGAAGGGTTGGAATAAATTAGTTTCACTGTATGCTTAGCCAGAAAATGAGAATGTTGTTTCACATTCGGAACCGCTCCCGCTTAGAGAACACACGTAGCGGTTCCTGAGGGCAAAATACACCCTCTAGGCACCGACGGTGTTCAATGTTCCTCATAGTGAAAGCAACATTCTCATTTTTTGCTAAGCATACAGCGAAATGTTAAAAAAAGAAGATATGTTATATATTTTGCTCCAGATGCAACGCAAATCTTCACAAAATATTAAAAGCGTTGTCATACAGGGCTTCAGGTGGATGTCAGAAAAAGTATGCCCTGCCCCCCCAAATGCATTACAAGAACTAGTTTATATACGGTGTTAGATATCAATTTTTCAGGATTCCAGTAAATCATCAAGAAAACGGTTGCGATAAGTGGGTACAAACACGTGGGTATCGAGCATGTGTATTTAACATGCCGATACCCTTACGCGTTTGTTTAACGGGAGTGCCCACTTAACGTACCCGTTTTCTTGATAATTTACGGAACATGAAAAAATGCCATCTTGTAAAATTTATATAAATCCCATATAATATAAATACAAAATTATAAAGGAGGTCAATTATGGGTTGCGCAAAAATGAAGAAGTTACTTTGCCACGGACTGGCTGTGGCGATGGTTGTGTCATTAACGGCCACGGCATCGGACAGCAGTGCGGCAGCAAAGAAAGCAAAACCTGCGAAGAAAACAATTACGATTGAGCAGGGAAAATCAAAAAAGATTGTGGTAAAGAATAAGAAGAAAAAAGCAAAATACAAATTTACCGCATCAAACAAAAGAATTAAAGTTTCGGCTTCCGGCAAGGTCAAAGCAGTAAAAGTCGGAACTGCCAAAGTTACGGTGAAGGAAAAGTATAAGAAAAAGACAAAGAAAATTGGAACCGTAAAGATTATTGTAACAAAGAAAAAGACAGTTAAGGGAACGAAGGCACCGGTGCAGACGAGTAAACCAACAAATCAGCTGACAAGCACACCATCGGAGAAACCACAGGTGACCAAAGTGCCGATTAAGACGCCGGAACCGGTTGCGTCGGAAGTATACAGTAACTATTTTGAAGACGGAGACCTCAAAGGATTTGCGCCGATTGGTGGCAAACTGGAAGTTTCCAATTCACAGAACTACACAGAAGGCGGTATGAACAGTCTTCTTGTGAAAGACAGAACGAGTGAAACAGATGGTGCAAAACTTCCAATTCCCGAGTATGTGATTGCGGGTGAACATTATCAGTTCAGCGTTGTTGTAAAGCAGGATACCGGAAAAAGCCAGAAGATTGCACTTCGTATGACTTATACTGACCAGAATGGAATGCCAAGAGACGTTACGCTGATTACAAATGCAGATGCAGGAAAAGCATGCGCAAGCGGTAAATGGACTACGCTCAAAGGCGAGATTACGATTCCGAAAAATCAGGGTGATGCAGCGATGACACTCACCATGACTACCGCGACAGATTCATTCCTTGTGGATGATGTTATCATTAGCGGAAAAGCACAGAATAATGTCTATAAAGTCAGTGACGAAGAGTATGAGAAAATGCTTGAAGACAGTGTGTACTCAACCGGAAACAATGCAAGAATCAAGCAGGTAATCCAAAATGCGAGAGACGGAAAAGATGTCACACTTGCTTACATTGGTGGTTCCATTACAGAGGGCGCATTGGCAAAACCAAACAGCATGTGTTATGCGGAAGTTTCGGCAAAAACATTTGGTGTGAAATATGGAAAGAACAATGGAGAAAATGTTCACTTTATTAATGCCGGAATGAGCGGAACGCCATCCGATATTGGTGTGGTCCGTTACAATCGTGATGTGATTGACCGTTTACCGGAAGGAAGCGATCATCCGGATGTGCTGTTCATTGAATTTGCCGTAAATGATTATGGTACGGCAACTGCAGGAAAAGGTTATGAAGGACTGATTCGTCAGGCGTTGAAATCCGGATCTGCTGTTGTGCTTGTATTCTCAGTATTTCAGAAGGCGAGTGGCGGTGTTGTCTGTGAAAACGATTATCGCCCATTTGGTACGCATTATGATTTACCGATGATTAGTATGGGAAATGCGATTTCGTCTTATTTTGATGGAAATGACCAGAAAGCGTTTTATAAATGGTACTTTGGTGATTCCCTGCATCCAAACAACACCGGTTATCAGTTGATGGCAGACTGCATTACACGCATGTTTGATAAGATGGACAAAGAAACGGCAGAAGAAGATAATATCACCGATATGGATGCGATGGCACCGGTTAAGTCATCTGCTTACCAGGGAATGAAGATGTTGGATTCTAAGACCGATGTTACAAAGGACAATGCAATTACATCATTTACTTCCGGCGGATTTAATCAGAATGATAATGCAACGGGCTCTTTCCAGTACGAGTATAAGGGACAAAAAGGTGCGGCATGGTTCCCGGATAACTGGATGCATACGTCAACAAGCGGCACGGACGCTTTGAAATTAAAAGTAAAATGTAAAGCACTTACGTTAATTTACAAATTGAGCAATTCAGTGGAATATGGTTCTGCCGATTTGTATGTAGATGGCAAACTTCAGGCAACTCTGAGTGGTTATGATACCAGCGGATGGAACAACGGTAAAGTATATGTAGCCATCGAAGAGGATGCCGAGGCAGAGCATACAATTGAACTTCGTATGAATGATGAAAGTGAATCAAAGAAGTTCACCCTGATGGCAATCGGTTATAACTAGGTAGTTGAAAGGAAGAAAAACCTGTGGTACACTATGGTTGAAAATGAAGCAAGGATATGAGAATTATGATGTACACAGGAAAACAGCTAAGGGCACTTGTGATGCCTCTTATGTTTGAGCAGTTTTTAAATGTAATGGTCGGCATGGTGGATACGCTGATGGTTTCCAAGGCGGGAGAAGCAGCGGTATCCGGCGTGGCACTTACGACTAATATTAATCTATTGATTATTCAGGTAATGGCGGCACTTGCGACAGGAGGTGCCGTCGTTTGCAGTCAGTACAACGGACGGCGTGATACAAAAGATGCTGCTTATGCGGCAGGACAGTTGGAAACGGTGTTGTTTATTTTCTCCATGGCAGCAGCGTTTATTTGTGCTGTTTTTGGAAAACAGATGTTACCGGCAATCTTTGGAAGTGTAGAAGATTCGGTTATGCACAGTGCATGGATTTATATGTTTGTAACGGCACTTTCCTATCCATTTCTTGGAATTTATAATGCGGGAGCCGCCATTTTCAGAAGTGTGGGAAACAGCAAGGTCAGTATGGGACTCAGTGTGTTAATGAATGCGATTAATATTGCGCTGAATGCGGTTTTGGTGGCACTCGGCTATGGGGTGCTTGGTGTGGCTCTTGCAACGCTTGTGAGCCGCGTTGTCTGTGGAATCTGTATGACCGTTTTGGTTGCCCACCCGTATAATCCTTTGCAGATAAAGAAATTTTCTTCACTGCTTCCGAATAAAAAAATGATTCTTCGGATTCTCCGTATCGGAATTCCAAGCGGTATTGAAAATAGCATGTTTCAGGTCGGAAAATTAATGGTAGTAAGTATGATTACATCATTTGGAACGGCGGCAATCGCGGCCAATTCAGTCAGTTATTCCATTATTGAATTTCCCAATATTCCGGGAATGTCGATGGGGCTTGCCCTGATTACCGTGGTGGAAACCTGCCTTGGAGCCGGTGAGGTGGCACAGGCAAAAAAATACACGAAAAAACTGATGTTGTTTGCTTATCTGGGAGATTGGATCATGAATCTAGTTTTGTTTGTATTTGCCGTTCCGATTGTATCGGTATTTTCTCTTTCGCCGGAAGCAACCCGGATGGCGGCGGAGGTGCTTCGCTGGTTTAGTACAATTGCTGTTTTTATCTGGCCACTCAGTTTTACCCTGCCAAATGCATTGCGGGCAGCAGGCGATGTGAAATTTACGATGCTGACAGGAATTATTTCCATGTGGCTGTTCCGCGTGCTTTGCAGTTATTTACTTGCGGTGGTATGTAACATGGGTATTTTAGGTGTGTGGTTTGGTATGTTTATTGACTGGGCGGTCCGCTCGCTGTTATTTGCTGTGAGATATTTGTCCGGGCGCTGGCAGATGAAAAAAGTGATTTAAGATATTTACTGATTTTAAGGAGAACTGGTTATGATACAAGAAATTGCACCAAAAAAGTTTGATAATGCTTATCATGCAAAAAGTCCAAAACCGGATGATTTTGTGCTTGTTTTTCGTGGACATGGAAAACCGGATGACAAAGTTTTGTGCCGTATTGAAGATGGAAAAATTGTGCTTCCCACCTGCAGTGAATTGGGGTGTGAAAAGCATTTATTACAATATTTATTTTCGATTGATGAAACCTGTTATTTTCTTTATATGCCGGGGGATTTATCAGCGGGTTTGTTTATATCAGACATTTTTTCTTTTTCCTATGAACCAATTCGGAGCCTTCGCAGAAATGACCCGGTATACACTTGCTTTGCCGGTATGACAGGATATCATTTGTATGTCTGGTACCGCGATAATGTTTTCTGTGGTCGCTGCGGGGCAAAAACCGTGCATGATAAAAAGGAGCGGATGAAGAGGTGCCCGCATTGTGGAAATTTGATTTTTCCAAAGATTGCCCCGGCGGTGATTATCGGGTTAATTTATGAGGATTCTATTTTGATTTCCACGTATGCAGACCGTCCCTACAAAGGGCGTGCGCTGCTTGCCGGTTTCTGCGAAATTGGTGAGACACCAGAGCAGACGGTCGTTCGTGAGGTGCAGGAAGAAGTGGGGCTTCGTGTGAAAAATATTCGTTATTTTGACAGCCAGCCGTGGGGATTTGACTCGAATCTTTTACTTGGCTATTACTGTGAAGTAGATGGCGGTACTTCGATTACAATGGACGAAACGGAACTTGCAACGGCACGCTTTGTTAAGCGGGATAAAATTGAAGAAGATAAAAATCTTTTAAGCCTTACGGCAACGATGATTGACCGGTTTCGCAAAGGCCTGGAATAGCTTTTTTATGGCGGCTCATTGACCCGGTGGCTGCGTTGCGTCAGGTTTCCTATCTTTTGTGGGTGATTTTTGCAGCGGTCTTAAATGCGTCGGTGTGGTGGATGAAAAAACAGAAACGAACAAATGTTCATTTTCTCGTTGCAATACAATTTTCAATGTGCTATACTTGTATCACGAGTAGTGAACGACCTATCGATAGGGAATGAATCATATGATTTGTTCCCTATGTTGTTGTATTGGCAATAAAAATAAACCACCTGCTATGCAGGTGTGTTCCCAAACAGCT
>OJNQ01001225.1_pt1 | contig 18644 bp, 19 predicted proteins | sample 1597621 | NCBI WGS metagenome assembly OJNQ01 (sample SAMEA2452137, study PRJEB22498) | human gut metagenome | reverse complement strand
CATCGGGATGCTTTGCCTTCAACTCAAAAAACTGCTTCATCATCGGGGTTAAAACCACATCGTTTGCCACTGTTGTATCCTTTCTTTTTAAAGTTCTTAAATGTCGGACAAAGATAGCAAATCGACCTCTGATTTTAAAACAGTGAAAGGAAAAGTTTTACACTATTTATCCTTTCCGCAGCTACACAATATCTACAATAATCTTTGCTTCTTTCAATTTTCGGAGCATCTTTGCTTCTTTCATTGAGCGTGCCGGCATCTTGCCATGAGCCAACCGCCATACTTTCCACGGAGTAACCTGATACTTGAATGCCAGACTACAATAAACAATATATACCCAATAAATACCAAAATATTAACCGCATAGTCATTTTATTGTTTATATCTTTGTGCACATAAACAAATAAAGACAATGAAAAAGATAGAAGTAAAAGAGCTGAAAGACAACATGTTTGAGACAATCAGCAAAGAATGGATGCTGGTAACCGCCGGTACAAAAGATAAATTCAATACAATGACTGCCAACTGGGGCGGCATCGGATTCTTATGGAACAAGCCGGTAGCCTTCATCTTTATCCGCCCCGAACGCTACACGTTCGATTTCATAGAGCAGAATGATTATCTCACTCTCTCTTTCTTGGGCGAAGAGTATAAGGATGTTCATAAAATTTGCGGTTCTAAGTCAGGGCGAGACATAGATAAAGTGAAAGCAACAGGACTTCAACCCTTATTCACCGAAAATGGAAGTATTACTTTTGAACAGGCCCGGCTGACCTTTGAGTGCAAGAAACTGTATGCCGATATGATTAAGCCGGAAGACTTTATCGACCAAAGCATTATCGACCGATGGTATGGAGAAGCACACGGAGGCTTTCACAAAATGTATGTGGTAGAGATTGTCAATGTATTGGAGGCAATCTCATAAAACGCGCGGCTGAGTTCCTAAAATGGAAAGCATATATCCTGTTCTTGGCACAGTTTCCAAGGACAGGCTCTCGTCTTCCGACAGATATTTCCGCAGTCTCGCCACATAGTTATTCAAACTCTGCTCGCTGCCGGAAGTACCCTCCCACAGTTCCTGCACTATTTGTTCGCGACTTACAGTTTGATTCATGTTCTGTGCCAACAATTTCAGCAGTTTATATTCAAAATCAGTCAGCCTTCTCACAGGTTCCTCGCCTTTGAACAACATACTGTCTCCGGCTCTCAGATTGAACATTCCGATGGATAGTCCTTTCGGATGAAAAATGGCGTGTGCCTGCGTATGTAAGCCACCAACTCCTCCATTTCGAAAGGCTTTCGCAGATAAGCGATGCCACCTGCATCCAGCGCCCTTGCCACTTCCGAACCGGCTATGTGTGAAGAGACAAATAAAACCGGTGTATCGGGAGCCGTCAGCTTGAGTTCCGCAACGGCATCTATTCCATTCTTCTCTCCTATCTCTACATCCAGCACCATTATGTCCGGCTGCATTTCCTGAACCACACCCTGAATCCCTACCAGCGTAGTGCAATACTCCGCAGCATAGCCCAAAGCCCTTAATGCCAAAATCACCACTTGACCCAATGCGATGTCATCGTCTACAAACAAAACTTTTGTCTTCTCCATCCGTCTTTTCTCCTTTCAATCAACGACATGGAATAATGAATGTAAAAGTGCTTCCTTCACCTTCGGCACTCTTCACCATTATCTCCCCTCCATGTTCATTTATAATATATTTGGATTGTGCCAATCCTATGCCGTAACCCTTCTGCTGCTGCTCTTCGCTTCGGGGGACCCGATAGAACTGGGTGAACAATTTCTTCTGATGGCATGGGGCGATACCCCAACCATTGTCTTTGACAGATACACGCAACCGCTCATTCACAATGGAGAGCGAGACCTCTATCCTCACTCCTGCATCCGAATATTTCAAGGCATTCTCCATCAGGTTACGAATCACGTTCTCTATATACATACCGTCGGCCATTACCTGCAAACCCGCAGGAAGCTCATTGATGATGCAGATGGTATGGGGCTTGACCGGATAGAGGCAGGACAACTCCTTCTTCACTCCCTCTGCCATTTCCGGAACATCGATCAGGCTTTTATTCAATACCACCTGATGACGGTCCATGCGTGCGGTCATTAATAAGGCTTCTATATTGGAAATCAAACGCCTAACACCCGCTTTACTCGTTTCAAGCATCTCCTTGGTCTCTTTGTCGGGTGCTGTCTGTTTCAACCACCCCATCATCGTAATAACACTGTTCAATGGAGACTTCAAATCATGAATAGTGCCATTGATGGTCATCTCCCTCTTGCGAAGCAATGCTTCCTTCCGGCGAATGGCTGTCAGCTGGAAAAACAGACAAAGCAACACCAGCAGCATCATGCAGGCAGAAAGAGCCAGTGTCCAAAGCTGATGTCTTAGAAAATGAGACATAGGAATATCTGCCTTTATCTGAAGATATTGCAAGCCTTTTGTGCCAATAGGATGAAGCTGAGATACATAATCAGGCGTATGGCTTTCCAAGTCTCCAACAGAAGAAATCATTACGGTGTCTTTATCATAAAGAAGGAATTGATGAGGATGACGGACAATGCTGTCTGACGCACGCCAAAGACTGTCCAAAGTGTTTAAATTTAAGGGAAAACCAGCTGCTAATAAATAATCTTGCGCCAATTGAGATACAATCTCTCCGGTTGTAGTACCTATCCCCATCTTTCTAGCTGCCGGCAAATTAAATGTATCTTTATTAGTCGGTAATTTACGAATACTGTCTAACTCTTGCGGAGTCATGTCCGACAATAATTTCACTTTAAACACAGGTTTCGTTTGTATCGACCGCCCCGATCGTAAGTCGCTCCGAATCCATTTTTCATCCTCTATTATTTTTTTTGTAACCTCACCTATATTAATTATATCTTCACTCACATCTTGATTATATAAACTAAACATATAACTAATTTGCAGACAGACTGTTGCAACCATAGCAATAAGTGTGATATAATAATATTTCTTCATCTTATAATCAGTTTTAAGTTGTAAAGATAATCGTTTCTGGTCAAAAAGATTATAAAATGATTATGTTTTTATTATAAACGCTCCAATTAAAACGACTTACCTTTGCAAAGTACAAAAAAAACACTAATGGAAACAATAAACTTAGAAAAACTTACGACAGAAGCGATAGAGTCAATAAGGGGGGGGTGGGTGGATCTTTCAAGAAAACCAATGGATATGGATTGAAGATGATCCCCCTACGGATGACAATGATTGGAGTTACAATATCCAATCTAAAATAAAATGACTATTTTATTACCGGTAAATTAAATAAGTACAGAACCTAATCTGTATAATCAGCAGGAACGGATACCGAAAAGTTTATAGAGTAGGTTTATACCCAAAACGTATAAGATGAAATCTATTACGACATTGGAAAACATCCCCGATTCATTGGATATACAAGAAATGATGGATGTAAAAGGAGGAGCAGAAGCAAGAGCTATTTGTTTCTTTGCTGCAGCAGTTAAATGTAATGTAGCAGGTTCTGGTACGGTTGTTGCACCGAAGCCAAATCCAAATCCAACTGCACCTGCAGAGCCCAGACGTTAAAGCTCTAACAATGTAAAAGAAAGATGTCACAATATAAAGGAAAGCCCAACGACCAATGCTTTAAAGGAGGGTCATGCGGAATTCTAGAAAATCGATTATTCGTATTGCCCGACGGAAAAGTTACACTTTGCGAACAACTATATTGGCATCCTCAATTCATTTTAGGAGACTTAAAAGAACAGACATTAGCAGAAATTTGGCAATCGCCGAGAGCTAAAGCCTTATTTGAAATGGGACAAACTCAGTTTCGGGAAAATAGTGCCTGCACGAAATGTCACATTTTTGAGTTTTGTAGAAAGAACCACAGACGATGCCTAGTAAAAGTTATAAAAGCGTATGGAGAAAAGAATTGGGATTATCCTGACCCTCGCTGCCAATATGCCCCGAGTATTCAAACAAATCTAATTTATAAATAAACAATGAGGTACCTATACATTTTACTGGCACTGGTGTATATCACACAAAGCCACGCACAAACAAGTAATATTGTCGGACAGGTAATAAACAAAGACAGTGTTGCCATAGAAGGTGTTGCCATCATTCTGCAAAAGCAGGACTCAACCTTTATAGCCGGAACCATAACGGACAAGGAAGGGCGGTTCACTCTTCCGATGACGGAAAAGCCCTATCGGTTGATGTTCCAACATCTGGCATACGAAGCTATGTGCTTGAACTCATCTAAAGAACAAATAGGAAATATAATTTTAAAGGAATCAGACTGTAAACTGGACGAAGTAATCGTAAAGGCATAACGGCCGGTTATTCGAATGATTAACAATAGATTAACCTACGATTTGCAGTCAGTAAAACAAAATAAAATAATCGCTAATGCTCACGAACTACTGAAAGAACTGCCCAGTATCAGCAGCACAGATGGAAACAGCCTCAACTTAGCAGGAGCGAACGGCACTACCATATTAATATCCGGCAAAGTCTCCAGCCTGAGTACCGAACAACTCATTGAATATTTAAAAACATTGCCGGCCGAAAAAGTGGAGAAAGTGGAAGTTATCTACAATGCTCCTCCACAACTACACATTAAAGGTGCCGTTATCAATGTGGTACTGAAAAAAGAAAACAGATACACCATGAATGGACAGGTACAGGCTACATGGATCAACCAGCATGAAAATTCTTTCAGCGGTGTGGGAAGTTTGTTTCTGACTAGCCCCAAATGGTCGTTAGACCTAATGTATTCAATTGCTGACAACAAACAAATAAGTAAAAGCACAACTACAGCAAAACATACATTGGGAAACGACATCTATGACATCGACTCGGAAAATCACACCAAATCAACTAGCAACAAACATAACGTATACACAAACATAGCATATAACTTAGATGATACCCAATCACTGGAACTGTCATACAACGGACTATATGCCCCCCGGAACAAATCAGATGCATATAGCGTGAACAACCTGTTTTCAGATGCAAACTCCCTAAACAAAGGAAAAGACTACTTGCACAATGCCAGCCTGTACTACAAACACAAATGGGGGAACATTTCTGTAGAATACACTAACTATACAGACGACAACACGCAAAACATGAAGTATATAAAAGACCACCACTCCATAGATGCATTCACCTATCAGCGAAAACAGAATATAGACCGCGTGAAAGCGTATGCCGACATGAGCCATAACTTGAAAAACAATTGGATTTTAAACTATGGAGCCAGCTATAACTATGTAAAGAACAACAACAAACAAAGTAATGTAGATAAACAGCACGACAATGAAGGCAGCTATACAAGCGCCTTCGCTACAGAAGAACATACAGGAAATATTTATGCCGGTACCCAAAAATCTTTCTATGAAGGAAAACTGTCGATAGATTGTTCACTCATCGGTGAATTATACAAAATAAACAGTTACAGAAAAAATGCCTTGTTGCCTAATATAACAGTTACTTTTATCCCGGCAAACGATCACATCTTCCAGTTGGCATACAATTCCATCAGGAGCTATCCCAGTTACTGGCAAAGGCAGAATTACACTTCCTATAATGATGAATATAGCGTCTCTATGGGCAACCCTCTGCTAAAACCGGCACGAACCGGCAATACCAATTTGACCTATGTATTGAAGAATAAATACACTTTTCAAGTCTCCTACTATAAGGTGGAAGATTTTTTCATAGATCAAAGCTATCAATCGCCGGAAAAACTGCAATTACTGCATAAAACTTTCAATATAGACTATACGTCGTTGCTGAACTTTACAGCAGTCATACCTATCAGTTTCGGGAATATTGTCAGCTCAAACCTGATTGCAAACGTATACAATGAACGTTATAAAAGCAACGAATGGTTTGAACTTGCATACAACAGAAACAAATGGACCGGATCATTAATGGCTTACAACACTATCTTCATATCAAAAAAACCCAATATAACCATGAATCTTATGGCTTTCTACAGAACTCCCAGCATACAGGGAATCTGGGATTTGGAAGATAACTGGTGCATCAACACCGGTTTGAGATATACTTTTGCAAAAGATAAAGCAATAGTCGGCCTACAATGCAATGACATTTTTGAATCCTTATATCCCAAAGTAAAGGTAAGATTTGACAAACAGTATCAAAACCTCAACCAGAATTTCTATCAACGCAATATCACATTGAGTTTTACCTACAAATTCAACGGATTTAAAGATAGAACTCCCAAAGAAGTGGATACTTCAAGATATGGAGTAAATTAACGTACCATTATGAGCAAATTCCACGTTTACCACCAACACGATTCCATGCAGTGTGGCATTGCCTGCCTGCAAATGATATGCAAATACCATGGGAAAGAGTATTCACAAGATACTCTTTCCCGCTACTGCTTTGCTACCAACGAAGGCGTGTCACTGCTGGGCATCAGCGAAGCGGCAACCCGACTGGGACTGCACACCACGTGCGGACGGGTAACAACAGAACAATTACACAAAGCCCCCCTGCCCTGTATCCTGCATTGGAACCAAAATCATTTTGTAGTACTCTACCGGATAAAGAAAGGTAAAATATGCTACATTGCAGATCCCGGCAAAGGACTTGTAACCTATGACGACAGGGAATTTAAAGAACATTGGCTCAGTACCCGGTCTAATGGAGAGGAAAAAGGAATAGCCATGTTTTTACAGCCTACACCTGCCTTTTATAAGCAGCAGGAAGAAACAACAAAAGACAAACGCTCTTTTCGTTTCCTGCTGGGTTACCTCAGACAATACCGACGCTACTTCGGACAAATCATACTGGGGGCATTAGTGGGCTGTCTGCTGCAACTTATCTTTCCATTCCTCACGCAAGCGATTGTAGATGTGGGCATCGTCCATCAAAATCTGAACTTTATCTACCTCATCCTGTTGGGGCAACTGGTGCTGACCATCAGTCGCGCTTCGGTCGACTTTATCCGCCGATGGATTTTGCTGCATATCAGTATGCGAATCAATATTTCGTTGGTTTCCGACTTTTTCATCAAATTGCTTAAACTCCCTATGTCGTTCTTCGACACCAAACTGATGGGTGACCTGATGCAACGCATGAACGACCATAACAGGATAGAGAAGTTCCTCACCACCCAAATGCTGAACGTCACGTTCTCACTGCTCAGTTTCGTGGTGTTCGGCTGTGTATTATTCAGTTATAATCTGACCATTTTCTGCATCTTTCTGCTGGCAAGCGTTCTTTATGCTTTATGGATTGCCTTGTTTCTGGGAAAAAGAAAAATTCTGGATTATGAATTATTCGAAAAACAGGCAGAAAACAGCAACAAGACCTACCAATTCATCACTGCCATGCAGGAGATTAAGCTGCAAGACTGCGAGCAACGCCGGCGATGGGAATGGGAAGATGTACAGGCGGATCTGTTCGGCGTGCAAATGAAAAGTTTGAAGCTGCAACAAACACAGGAGGCCGGAAGCATATTCATCAACGAAGTGAAAAATATAGTGATAACCGTGGTTGCCGCCACCGCCGTCATCCACGGACAAATGACACTGGGTATGATGCTGGCAGTGCAATACATCATCGGACAACTGAACAGTCCGGTGGAACAATTGATGAGCTTCCTTTATTCATTGCAAGATGTGAAAATCAGTCTGGAACGCATCAATGAAATTCATAAAATGAAGAATGAAGAGAATGAGCACAGGCTATTGAACGAAATACCCGGTATCTCCAATGACCTTTCTTTTGAGCATGTCGGCTTCAAATATGACCCCCACAGCCCGAAAATGACCATAGAAGATGTAAGCCTCACCATCCCCGAAACGAAAGTGACTGCCATAGTGGGTGCTTCGGGCAGTGGAAAAACCACCTTGCTGAAACTGTTGCTGGGGTATTATCCTGTAATGAACGGAGAAATAAAAATAGGAGAAGCCAACCTGAACAGCTTCAACCTGAAATGGTGGCGCAGACAGTGCGGGGTAGTAATGCAAGACGGAGTGATATTCTCCGAATCCATTGCCCGAAACATCGCCGTAGACGACGGAGACATAGATGGAGAAAGACTGCTGCGCGCCGTAGAGATAGCCAATATAAAAGAATTCATCATGAGTCTGCCCATGCGGTTCAGCACCATGATAGGCAGAGACGGAATCGGATTGAGCCAGGGACAGAAACAACGTATACTGATAGCCCGTGCGGTCTATAAAGATCCGTTATATATCTTTCTGGACGAAGCCACCAATGCCTTGGATGCCAAGAACGAACGCACCATAGTCGAGAATCTGGATCAGTTCTATAAGGGAAGAACAGTCGTGGTGGTAGCCCACCGGCTCAGCACCGTAAAAAATGCCCACCAAATTATCGTGTTGGATAAAGGACGTATAGTGGAGACCGGTAATCATGCTTCACTGATAGAGAAAAAGGGGGCCTATTACAATCTTGTAAAAAACCAATTAGAACTGGGTAATTAGAAAAAGGAGAAAATTATGGCAGATTTCAATAATATAGAACTAAGAAGTGAAAAGGTAAGGAACATCATCGGCAAAGTACCACCCGAAATCATACGCACCGGAATAGGCGATATCACCGTCATTCTACTGATATTAATATTGGCGGCATTCTTTATTCCTTATCCTGAAAATATCAAGGCCACAGCCACCGTAACAGGAACTGATGTAACCGGCTGCATTCATGCCGAAGTGCTTATTCCCTACCGATACATTACAAAAGTGAAGAAAGAAATGCCTGTAGAGATGGAATTCGAAGGATATGAAGCAGGCCTGTATGGTTATCCACATGGGAAAATAGTGAACTGCGCGAATACAATAACCGTAATGGAAGGAAATAATTTCTTCAAAGCCGAAATAATAATAAACAATAAGCATGCTTCTTATCCCATCCTTAAAGATATGAAATGTAGTGCCTCTATCTTGCTTTCAGACGAAAGTATAGCTTACCATATCTTTCCGGCGCTAGGGCATTAAACTTTCAGAAAGATCTCAGCCTCTTCAAAAAAGTTCTTGAAACACATAATGGCGAAAATCCGTTTCTTCCTACCTCCTTTCATCTACCGCTGAAACGCCCTGCTGATGGGGGTTCCGGTTGTGAAGGAATATCGTGTCATCCCCCTTTCAGCCTCCTTTCATTCATAAAACTTCTTCCGGCTTTTGAACTTTTTCGATAACGCTTTCATTTACGGTAGTCTAAAAAGAGGTGTAGAAAGTACACAAGGGAATTACTGAAGGCAGCTTGTGAAAGGACTCGGAAGCACGGCTGAAAGGAGGATGAGGGGATGTCCTGTCAGTCTTAACCGACTGATTTTCCGCATGTTTTGGCTAAAATGTAAGGATGAACGGAAAAGGAGAAATGACCGACTTGGTGAGGGTGGTTCCATCTTCCCTTACATAAAAAACATACCGAGCTTTTTAAAAAAGATGGTGATGTTTTTAAGAAACATCACCATCTTTTTGGAAAACATCAAGGTCTTTTTTGCAGCATGGGAGTGTGTAAAAACTAAACCTCGCCCCTACGAACCAAAAGACAGCATTGTCCACGTTTTGACACATCCCCCTGTTTGTAAAGTGTGTACGTACGCATCGGGCTACACATACGGTGGCATCAGGCCACACGTATATACGTATCGAACTACACGTACGTACGCATGAACCTGCACGTATATATGTCATTGTGTCAGGCTCCGTCATATCGGACTCGCTAAGTATGGGTGATAAGGGCCGGAATAACAAAAGCCCGTCAAACATGCAATTTGATGGGCTTTTATCTTTAATAAGTAGTTTGTTGGACTACCAGGATTCGAACCTGGACAAACAGAACCAAAACCTGTTGTGCTACCATTACACCATAGTCCAATCATTATGTGCTTTCCTTGGAAAGCGGTGCAAAGATACGTTTTTCTATCTATATAGTCCAAATATTTTCGCACTTTTTTTTGCTACAATATGCAAATGCTTATCTTTGTAAACCTAATTAAAAGATTTCGATACGATGAAAAAACTTCTAGCTTGCATTGCGCTGGGCTGCATAGCAACAGCGAACAGTTACGCAGGAACTCTACTCTGGATGCGTGACGTGCAGATTTCCCCGGATGGGAAGGAAATCGTTTTTTGTTATAAAGGGGATATTTATAAGGTGCCCGCCAAAGGAGGCACTGCCACCCAACTCACCACACAGAGTTCTTACGAATGTACACCTATATGGTCGCCCGATGGAAAAGAGATAGCTTTCGCCAGTGACCGGAACGGAAATTTCGATGTATTTGTAATGCCTGCCGACGGCGGACCGGCAAAACGGCTCACCACTCATTCGGCAACGGAATTGCCTTCCGCTTTTACCCCGGACGGGAAATACATACTTTTCTCCGCTGCTATTCAAGACCCTGCCAACAGTGCCTTGTTTCCCACATCGGCCATGACCGAGCTATATAAAGTGTCGACCAAGGGAGGACGAACCGAACAGGTGTTGGGAACTCCTGCCGAGGCTGTATGTTTTGATAAAACCGGAAAAACCTTGCTTTATCAAGACAGAAAAGGTTTTGAAGATGAATGGCGCAAACATCATACCTCTTCCATCACCAGAGATGTGTGGATGTATGACACGCAAAGCAAGAAACATACCAACCTTACCCGGCATGCAGGTGAAGACCGGAATCCGGTTCTCTCACCGGACAATCAGACTGTCTATTTCCTGAGCGAACGTGACGGGGGAAGTTTCAATGTATATTCGTTCCCGCTCAATGCCCCACAATCCGTCAATCCCGTGACAAGTTTCAAGACCCATCCGGTTCGTTTCCTTTCTATGGGCAGCAACGGAACTTTGTGCTATACTTATGATGGCGAAATCTATACCCAACAAGGAAATGCCGCCCCGCAAAAAGTAAAAATAAACCTGATACGTGACGATCAGGACAAAGTAGCCGACTTAAGTTTTACCAAGGGCGCTACTTCGGCCACGGTGTCACCCGATGGAAAACAGGTTGCATTCATCGTACGCGGAGAAGTCTTTGTCACTTCGGCTGATTACACTACTACCAAACAGATTACCCACACCCCGGCACGCGAAGCAGGGGTAACCTTTGCACCCGATAACCGCACACTGGCATACGCCAGCGAGAGAAACGGTAATTGGGAATTGTATCTGGCTAAAATAGCACGCAAGGAAGAAGCCAACTTCCCGAATGCCACTCTTATCGAAGAGGAAGTATTGCTGCCGTCCGCCAAGGTGGAGCGCGCCTATCCCCGGTTTTCACCGGACGGCAAGGAACTTGCCTTTATCGAAGACCGTAACCGCTTGATGGTGATGAATCTCGATACAAAAAAAGTACGCCAGGTGACAGACGGTTCCACATGGTATAGCACCGGAGGAGGCTTTGATTATGCCTGGTCGCCCGATGGCAAATGGTTTACATTGGAGTTTATCGGAAACAAGCATGACCCATATTCGGATATCGGCTTAGTCAATGCACAGGGAGGAGATATCATTAATATCACTAACAGCGGTTACACCAGCGGTTCGCCCCGTTGGGTGCTCGACGGCAATGCGATCCTGTTCATCACCGAACGCTATGGCATGCGCAATCACGCTTCATGGGGGTCATTGAACGATGTCATGCTGGTATTCCTCAATCAGGATGCATACGACAAGTTCCGCTTGAGCAAAGAAGACTACGAGTTGCAGAAAGAACTGGAAAAGGAACAGGATAAGACCAAAGAAGACGAATCGAAGAAAGATAAGCAAAAAGATAAGGATAAAAAGGAAGATACCAAAGAAGAGAAAGTAAAGGATATTGTGGTCGAACTGAAGAATATGGAAGACCGCATTGTGCGCCTCACTCCCAACTCCTCGAACTTAAGCAGCGCCATCATCTCCAAAGACGGTGAGAAGCTTTATTATCTTTCTGCTTTTGAAGGCGGATTCGACCTTTGGAAACTGGACCTCAGAAAAAAGGATACCAAGTTGCTCCACAAGATGAATACCGGCTGGACAAACATGGAAATGGATAAGGAAGGAAAAGAAATCTTTGTTTTGGGCGGAAGCACCATGCAGAAGATGAATGCCGCTTCCGAAACATTAAAGCCCATAAGCTATAAGGCAGATATGACGATGGACTTGGCAGCCGAACGCGAATATATGTTCAATCATGTCTATAAACAGCATCAGAAGCGTTTCTACAATCTCAATATGCATGGAATAGACTGGGATGCCATGAGTGCCGCTTATCGCAAATTCCTGCCGCATATCAGCAATAACTATGATTTTGCCGAGATGCTGAGCGAATGGTTGGGCGAACTCAATGTGTCACACACCGGAGGACGTTATTATTCCAATCTAAAGGGAGATGCCACAGCCAACCTGGGACTGCTGTACGACTGGAGCTATGACGGCAAGGGGTTGCTCATTTCCGAAGTGGTGGAAAAAGGACCGTTCGACCATGCCCGCTCCAAAGTAAAAGCCGGAGATATTGTAGAGAAAATAAACGGAAAAGAAATTACTGCCGAAGCAGACTATGCGGCACTCTTCAATAATTTAAGCCGGAAGAAGACGCTGGTATCTCTCTATAATCCTCAGACCAAAGAACGCTGGGAAGAAGTAGTGATGCCTATCAGCAACGGTGCATTCAACGAACTGCTCTACACACGCTGGGTGAAACAGCGTGCCGCCGATGTGGATAAATGGTCCGGCGGACGTTTAGGTTATGTACATATCCAGTCGATGGGTGATGACAGTTTCCGTTCTGTTTACTCGGACATCTTGGGTAAATACAATGATCGCGAAGGAATTGTCATCGACACTCGCTTCAATGGCGGAGGCCGCTTGCACGAGGATATAGAGATACTATTCAGCGGTAAGAAGTATTTCACTCAGGTGGTACGTGGACGTGAAGCATGTGATATGCCGAGTCGTCGTTGGAACAAACCGTCCATCATGCTGCAATGCGAAGCCAATTATAGTAATGCACACGGTACTCCGTGGGTTTACAGTCATCAAAAACTGGGCAAACTGGTGGGTATGCCTGTACCGGGCACCATGACGAGTGTATCGTGGGAAACGCTTCAAGACCCTTCACTGGTATTCGGTATCCCTATCATCGGTTATCAATTGCCGGACGGAAGTTATCTGGAGAATACACAGTTGGAACCGGATATCAAGGTAGCCAATGCACCGGAGACAGTTGTTCAGGGCGAAGATACCCAGTTGAAAGTGGCTGTGGATGAACTGCTGAAGGAGATAGACGGGAAATAAAGTGCGAATATGAAGTTATAAAAAAGTGGAAGGAGAGAATGTGTATGTTCTCTCCTTCCGTTCTTATATCTATCACAAAGAATCTCTCTTTCCTTATTTGGCAATCACCAGATAATAATTCTTCTTTCCGCGTTGAACCAACAGGTATTTTTCATCCAGCAGGTCGGCAGTAGTGATTACCTGGTCAAAGGCATTTAATTTCTCTTTATTCAGCGAAACGCCTCCACCTTGAACCAGCTTACGCATCTCACCTTTTGAAGCGAAGACAGCAGCGTTATCGACGAATAAATCTACCGCTTTCACACCTTCTGCCAATGCATCACGTGATACCTCAAACTGGGGAACACCTTCGAATACGGCCAGCAACGTGTCTTCATCCAGTTTCTTCAATGCCTCCGAAGTAGCATTACCAAACAGAATGCCTGATGCCTCGACAGCCGCATTGTAGTCTTCTTCCGAGTGAACCATAACAGTCACTTCCTTGGCCAGACGCTTCTGCAATACACGCAAATGTGGAGCTTCGGCATGTTCTGCCGTCAATGCTTCCACTTCTTCCTGACTCAGTGAAGTAAAGATTTTGATGTAGCGGGCAGCGTCCTCATCACTTACATTCAACCAGAACTGGTAGAATTTGTAAGGAGAAGTATAACGGGGATCCAACCAGATGTTACCTGATTCAGTCTTACCGAACTTGCCACCATCGGCCTTTGTAATCAACGGACAAGTCAAAGCAAATACTTCGCCACCGTTGGTACGGCGGATCAACTCGGCACCGGTAGTAATGTTACCCCACTGGTCTGAGCCACCCATCTGAAGTTTACAGCCTTTTGTTTCGTATAAGTGCAGGAAGTCATAACCCTGCAACAGCTGGTAAGTAAATTCTGTAAATGACAAACCGTCACGGGCTTCACCGTTCAAACGTTTCTGTACAGAATCCTTAGCCATCATATAGTTCACTGTGATATGCTTACCTACCTCACGGGCAAAATCAAGGAAAGTAAAATCCTTCATCCAATCATAGTTATTCACCAATTCGGCTTTGTTGGGAGCATCGCTCTCAAAGTCCAAGAACTTGGCCAGCTGCTTCTTGATGCAAGCTACGTTGTGACGCAAAGTCTCTTCTGTCAGCAGATTACGTTCCTGCGATTTACCGGAAGGGTCGCCGATCATACCGGTTGCACCACCTACAAGAGCCAACGGCTTATGGCCGCAACGCTGGAAATGACGCAGCATCATCACACCACACAAGTGGCCGATATGCAAAGAGTCAGCAGTAGGGTCGATGCCCAGATATGCTGTAACTTGTTCTTTAGCCAATAACTCCTCGGTGCCCGGCATCATTGTGTGCACCATTCCACGCCATGTTAATTCTTCTACAAAATTCATCGAATGATTATCTATTTAAATGTTTGATTTATACTTTAATGCCACAAAAGTACGACTCTTTATCTGAAGAAACAACTCTTATCGCTGAAAAAAGATTTTTCCCGCATTTTCGGCTATCTGCATGGAAAGCTCTTCTGCGGTCACCCGCCGCACTTCGGCAATACTCTTTATGATGTCACGGACGGGCATCCGGCTTTCATCCGTCTCGGTCAGCAAGCACTCCAAAGGAATCTCCTGCAACACAGGTAGTTGATACTTCTCTCCTATCGAAAGACGAATATCCTCACGCAGCAACATCCGGGCTATATTCACATTATTACGGAAGCCGTGTACCACCCACGGCACGTTCGGACGGAATTTCCTTTTCAGTTCCACCAACTCGTTAAAGGCTTTCACACAATGAATAATCAAGGGTTTTCCCATCGCTTCCGCCAACAAAATCTGCTTCTCGAAAACTGCCATTTGAAGTGCCGGTTTTATCGGCATCAGTTTATCAAGACCTGCCTCACCGATAGCCAGCACAGCCGGATGCTCCGCCGCTTCACGCAATAGCCTCCACTCTTCTTCGCGCACCGCTCCTGCCTTCCACGGATGAATGCCCACAGAATAATAATTCCCCTCAATAGGAGAGAAAACGGCAGGTTCTACATTCCAAATGCTCTCGCCCGCTATCGGAGCTGCATAATGACTGTGAATATCAAGTAGCATAAATGATATAATTTAAGGAACAGGGTCGTATCCCGAACCACCCCACGGATGGCAACGCAACAAACGACGAACAGCCAGATACAATCCTTTAAAAGGACCGTGTTTCTTAATCGCCTCGATAGCATATTCGGAACAAGTAGGAACAAAACGACAGGAAGGCGGAGTCATGGGAGAAATATACCCTCTGTAGAAATAAATAGGGAGTAACAGAAGACGTGAAAGCAGCTTTTTCATTCTATTTTTTCCATTATATGAAACAGCAATCTCTTCACTTTCCCTTCTATCTCGGCCGAAGGATGAATCTCATTGTCCAACCATATAAAGGCTAAAACCAGTCTTTTATTCTTGGCAACCAGTGCATCCGTCAATAGCTGTTTGTTCTTGCGGTACGCTTCCCGTACCCGGCGCTTTACCAAATTGCGTTTCACTGCCCGTTTAAAGCGTTTCTTGGGAACACTTATCAAAATAGAAACAGGCACCTCCCCTTCCGAAGCATCCAGCCACATATACACCACACGCAGGGGGAAAGCCGGAAAAGACTTGTTTCCACCGGCAAAAAGACGTTCTATCATCGCCTTGCTATTCAATCGTTCTGCTTTGCTAAGTGTATATTCTGCCATAGTTTTACTTTTCCATATAAAAAGAAATCGGGGGTTTCGAATCACAAAGTTATAACTTTTTGATACAAAACCCCCGATTTCGGGCTATAAACTAAAAAATTTAATCTTTGTTACGTTCACGGATAAACATATCCAATGCAGCCGTCATTGAAGGAGCTTCTACAGTGGGAGCTTCCAGGTCAAGGCGCAAACCGGCATCTTTTACCGCTTTAGCTGTTGCAGGACCAAAACATCCGATGGCAATCTCTTGTTGATCGAATTCAGGGAAATTTTTCATCAACGAGTTGATTCCGGCAGGACTGAAGAACAGCAACATGTCATAATCAAAACTTTCTTCGGGAGTGAAATCGTTGCTTACTGTGCGATACATCACTACCTCGGTATGTTGAATCTTCTTAGCATCCAATGCGTTTCTAATTTCGTCATTGTGCACATCCGACATCGGAACAAGATACTTCTCTGTGTTATGCTTGATAATAGACGGAAGCAAATCTGCAAATTTACCGGTTGCCCCAAAGAATACTTTGCGTTTACGATATTGCACATATTTCTGTATATACAAAGCAATTGTTTCAGAAGTACAGAAATACTTCATTGTCTCGGGTATGGTAACACGCAACTCGGTACACAGACCGAAAAAATGATCAATAGCGTGTCTTGAAGTAAATATCACTGCTGTATGATCAAGAATAGAGACTTTTTGTTGTCTGAACTCTTTGGCCGACAAGCTCTCAACTTTGATGAACGGGCGGAAATCAATTTTCACACCGTACTTCTCAGCAATATCATAATATGGCGACTTTTCAGAAGTCGGCTTCGGCTGAGATACGAGGACTTTTTTTATTTTCAATGTACTAAAAATTTAAAACCAAAATGTTGTTCGCTATAACTATTCCCCTCCACAGTATCAAGTCAGGGAGAATTTCTAGCGCACAAAAGTACAGAATTAAATGGAGAACGCCATAAATTCTGTTGAAAAAGTTATGAATGCACTTATAAAACAGCAATATTTTAGCAATTATTATAACAAAACCGATAAAATAAGGTGCAAGTTGCGGCGATAAATCAAAATAAACAATCAAAAGGACAATGGGAAAAAGCAAAAAACCGGCTCCGATTATCACATTGAAATATGACTCTATCCAAATCATATTCTTGGTTTTGTTAAAGAATATCCAATTTACAAAGTTATACGCCAACCACTTAAACAACAAGAAAATGACCACACATCCGATGAAAGTGCTCAATAGCAGATAGTGGGGTACAACGCGGAATAAAAGCAAATCGTGGTCCGAAAAATAATCATATACACAGAAACCGGCAAGGATACAGGTTTGGAATATCAAAACCAATGTATAACGGACATCCGAGGCAGTGGTATCATCAAATAAACTGGCACGCTCTTTCGACAAGGAAAAATTCTTAAACTGTTGCTCCAGATGTTTCTTTCCATGGGCAAGAACATAGGATACCAAAATGAAACACAGAAACAAAACACTGGTCACCATCCAATCCGACCGCAGTTGATAGGGTATTGGTTCTCCTTTCATCCCTTCCTGAACGGTGACATGATGCACCTTTTGTGTCAAAGCCGTATCTACACGGCTCTGTTCTTCGGCATACAGCTGAAGCAGATATTCTATTCCGGGATGACAATTTTCGCTCATATCGCTGCAAATTTACGGATTTCTTTGTTCCAGACAGGTGTTGTATAGAGTAAATTTACAGCCTCTTCGGGTTCAGAAGCTACTTTCCAAATGGCACTATGCTCTTTTCGCATAAAGTTTTCGTCCACTGCTCTTTGCAACATATCCAACAGGGAGTCATAGAAGCCGTTGATATTCAAGATGACAATGGGATTGAGATAGAGCCCTAATTGCTTCCAAGTAATGATTTCAAGTAATTCCTCCAAGGTGCCGCAACCACCCGGCAAAGCAATCACTCCATCCGACAGGTCGGCCATCATTCGTTTGCGCTCGTGCATGGTTTCGGTTTCAATCAGCTTGGTGAGTCCGGTGTGATGCCATCCCTGTTCTACCATAAAATGCGGGATAACACCGGTCACAGTGCCGCCGGCAGCCAATGCCGCATCGGAGGTTGCAGCCATCAAGCCGATACAGCCTGCACCATTAATCAGATTGATTCGCTTTTCCGCCAAAAGACGCCCCAATTTCTCGGCAGCATCAAAATATTCTTTTGCTATCTTTGTGCTGGACGCACTATATACACATACGTTTTTTATATCATTCATTCTTGTAAACTCTTATATTTTCGGGCGGATTCATTCCGCCCGAAAACACACAATATCCGAATCCGGCTTTTATAAACCGAATGCTTCCTTTATCTTATCCACATAATCCAACTTTTCCCAAGTAAACAATTCCACTTCCAATGTCTTTGCTTCATGATACATAGATTCATATGTCTTGGTCACTACTTTGGGTTCACGTCCCATGTGTCCGTAAGAAGCTGTTTCTTCATAAATCGGATTGCGCAGTTTTAAACGTTCTTCGATAGCCTTCGGACGAAGATCGAACAGTTCGTCTATTTTTTGGGCTATTTCACCATCGGTCATTTTCACATTGCTACGGCCGTAAGTGTTTACATAGATATTGATGGGACGAGCCACA
>OJNQ01001150.1_pt1 | contig 19506 bp, 18 predicted proteins | sample 1597621 | NCBI WGS metagenome assembly OJNQ01 (sample SAMEA2452137, study PRJEB22498) | human gut metagenome | reverse complement strand
AATATTTTCATGATTCTATTGGTGACTTTCGCGAAGCAGAAAGGCGGATTATAACTATGATACGAAGAATTATTCAGATTGATGAAGATAAATGTAACGGATGCGGTGCCTGTGCCAATGCCTGCCACGAAGGTGCCATCGGTATGGTAAACGGAAAAGCAAAATTGCTGCGCGACGACTACTGCGACGGACTTGGCGACTGTCTGCCAACCTGCCCGACCGGTGCCATTACTTTTGTGGAACGGGAAGCTGCTGCTTACGACGAAGAAGCTGTGAAAGAAAACATGAAAAAGAAAGCAAAAGAGAAAAAATCTCCAGCATTCAGTGGATGTCCCGGACAGAGAATGCGCCAGTTTGACCGCCGCAATTCAGCACCTGCTGTATCCGCAGACAATTCTCTTACGTCCGAATTAAGACAATGGCCGGTTCAGATCAAACTCGTACCGACAAAGGCTCCTTACTTTGACGGTGCCAAACTTTTGATTGCTGCAGACTGCACCGCCTATGCGTATGCTAATTTCCATCATGATTTTATCAAAGGAAAAATCACCGTTGTGGGCTGTCCAAAACTGGATGACATCGATTACTCAGAAAAACTAACCGAAATCATCCGGAACAATGACATCCAGAGTGTAACCGTTGTCCGCATGGAAGTACCGTGCTGTGGCGGACTTGAGCATGCGGCAAAGACAGCACTGCAAAACAGTGGAAAATTTATTCCATGGCAGGTTGTCACAATTTCTACGGATGGACAGATTTTAGATTAATTACAACACACAATACATGATGTGTATGTCTTCATAATCCCCGCTGCGGTTTTCAAAGCCACCGGGGATTATTTCTCCATTTTCTTCTGATATTCTTCGCCCCACGTCCACATAGCGTCTAAAATCGGTTTCAAACTGTATCCCACGTCCGTCAGTGAATATTCAACCTTTGGCGGCACCTCGGCATATACTTTTCGATTCACAAGTCCGCTCTGCTCCATCTGTCGAAGCTGCGCTGTCAACACTTTCTGTGAGACATGTCCGATTGATTTCTTTAACTCCCCAAACCGTTTTGTCCCAGGAAGTAAGTCTCTTAAAATCAAGACTTTCCATTTATCACTAATTAAAGTAAGTGTCGTTTCCACCGGACAGGCAGGAAGTTTTTCTGCTGTTGATATATTTTCCATAGCAAAACCCTCCTTTTTTCGCAATTGTTTCCTTTTGGTAACTACAGCACAAAATAGTGCTTACTTTACGAAAAGTCCCTATGGCGATATTATAATAGCATCAACAGGAAAACACAATATTTTTCCAAAAAAATTTTTAGGAGGTTTTATTATGAACAAAGTAATTGAATTTTTAAAAGAAAACCCGGTACAGTATCTCGCTACCGTAGGACGCGATGGGAAAGCAAAGTGCCGCCCGTTTATGTTTGCCGGAGAAATGGACGGAAAACTGTGGTTCTGCACAAATAACACAAAAGATGTCTATCTCGATATGCAGAGCAATCCGATTGTCAAAGGACAGTATGAGACTGCGGACAATCCAATTTTTGAGGTATTTTACCTGGATGAGCCGCATGGTGTAATTGCTGATTTCTCCGGAAATCCACCGTATACATTTTAAAAAGTAATCCATTTTGCCGCCAGAAAGGAGAACATATATGACAATGACAAAAAAGAACGGCTTATTTTTCTCATCCAGACATTACTAAAAGAAAGTCCGGAATACCAAAATACCCCCATTCCAAAAAATCTAGCGGAACAGCGTATGCTTTTGCGCGCTCTGATGAATGTCCGGGCACCAAAGCCAATCGATGAGAATTTTATACAGGTGCAAAATGAATATCTACAGGAAGTAATTGAGGAAAAGGGAGTAACTGACCTTCACGATTTAACACCAGTCAAAGACAATTTGTATGTGTGGCGGGGAGATATTACAACACTTCGTTGTGATGCGATTGTAAATGCTGCCAACTCCCAGATGACCGGATGCTATATTCCGGGGCACGCCTGCATCGATAACTGTATTCACACTTACGCCGGTGTGCAGCTGCGCTATGACTGCTTTCAAAAAATGCAAAAACAAGGTTTTGAAGAACCAACCGGCCAAGCAAAGATAACACCTGCTTATAATCTGCCCTGCCGCTATGTTCTCCACACTGTCGGGCCGATTATAAATGGACATCTGACTAAAAAGGACCGCGACCTATTAGCAGGCTGTTACACGTCGTGCTTACAGCTCGCCACAGATTACCATTTAGAAAGTGTTGCTTTCTGCTGCATTTCCACGGGCGTTTTTCATTTTCCAAATGAAAAGGCTGCCGAAATTGCAATCGCATCTACAACAGACTTTTTAAAGCAAAATGACACAACAGTAAAGAAGGTGGTATTTAATGTTTTCAAAGAAAATGACAAAGAAATCTACGAACGCCTGCTCGGCTCAAATTAACCGGTTAAAAGAAAAAATGGAAAAGGCAGATGCCGTTATCATCGGGGCTGGTGCAGGTCTATCGACCTCTGCCGGATTCACCTATTCCGGAGAACGGTTTAACAGGTATTTTTCAGACTTTACTGCTAAATATGGCTTTTCCGATATGTACTCCGGCGGCTTTTATCCGTTTGAAACCTTGAATGAACACTGGGCATATTGGAGCCGCTATATTTATATCAACCGCTATCAAGATGCACCCAGACCGGTTTATGAAAATCTGCTGAAACTGGTAAAAGATAAGGATTATTTTGTTCTTACTACTAATGTAGACCACTGTTTTCAAAAGGCTGGATTTGATAAAAAACGCCTTTTTTACACTCAAGGTGATTATGGACTCTTTCAGTGTTCCAAACCATGCTGCAGCGAAACTTTTGATAATGAAGTTCAAATCCATCAAATGATGAAAGAACAGGAAAGCATGCGGATTCCTGACTATCTAATCCCCCGCTGTCCACACTGCGGTGCTCCTCTGTCAATGAATCTAAGAGCTGATTCTACTTTCGTAGAAGACAAGGGATGGCACGCAGCCGCCAGCCGCTACGATGACTTTTTACGCCGGCACAAAAACCTAAACGTCCTATTTCTGGAACTTGGTACCGGATATAACACACCCGGCATCATTAAATATCCATTCTGGCAGATGACTGCTGCCTGGTCGGATGCTTTTTATGCCTGTATCAATCTTGGACAGACAGAAGTTCCATTGGAAATCCAGAACAAGTCCATAGGCATTTCAAAGGATGCCGGAGAAGTGATAAAAAATTTGCTTACGGGTGTCTGATACAATCTAAAAAACACCCGAAACAAAAATTTCAATACCGATTGCAATCAGAATCGCACCACCAAGAATCGTTGCTTTATTGGAAAATTTCGTTCCAAATTTTTTACCGAGAATTAAACCGGCAAAGCTGATTACAAAGGTCACAACCGCAATAATCAGAGAGCACGCCAGTGCCATAATAAAATCGTACTCCGCAATCGTAAACCCAACAGACAATGCATCAATTGAGGTTGCAATTCCCTGTACCAAGAGAGCGAGTGCACCAACTTTCGCTTTTTCCGCTTCTTCGGCTCCATCCTGAATGCCTTCCTTCACCATTTTCCCTCCGATAAAAAGAAGCAGTATCAGTGCAATCCATGGAATGAATTTCTCAAACATTTTAAAATATTCAATAATGGTATGAACACATACCCAGCCGGTCATTGGCATTAATGCCTGAAAAAAACCAAAAGTTCCTGCAATGGCACACATTTTTTTCTTGTGCATCCCTGGCTCATTCAATCCATTTGCCAAAGAAACCGAAAACGCATCCATCGCCAGTCCTACACCAAGCAATATACTGTTGAATACAAAAAATAAACTCCATTCCATTTCACAATCCTCCATCTGTTTTCCATTCCGTAATTCCCCATCTTTTGCATAAAAAAACGGGTACAGCAGACATCACTATACCCGGTTGAATTTCTAAAATAGATAGACTTCACGTATAGGAATCCGCTATACATGAGTCTCGCAATTTAAAACAAGCCAGACCATTCGGTCAGTATGTTGACTTGATACGTGTCGTACACGCTCGCTACTCCGTCATATTCCGGTTGATTCGAATATCTTTCTTCTTAAGAATAAACGGAAGTTTCTTTTCCTTATCAGCATATAGGAAAGAATTACGCTGACTACCTGTGCGGCAACCGTCCTTTGTAAAAATTTGCAACATTCTATCCTTTTCACTCGTTATATATATGAAAACATGATAAAATGATATTATTGATTGGAGGAATGTATCATGAAAAAAACAATTTGTTAGAGACTATAACCAGATATGTTATTTAGTCTCTAACAATTTTTTTATTTTATCACGGGAAAATCCCCTTAATTTCTTCCGCATAAATTAATTTTTTCAGAGCTACCACATAAGCCGCCATTCGATAGGTGCAGCCATACTTCTCTTTTGCTTCCGTAATCTCTGCAAACGATTTAGACATCAGATTTTCCAACATTTCATTGACGCGGTCACGCTCCCAGGTAAGTTCCTGAATATTCTGTACCCACTCAAAATAGGAAACAATAACACCGCCGCCATTTGCAAAAATATCAGGAATTACCGGTATGCCGCGCTTTTCCAAAATTGCATCTGCCTCTTTGGACGTTGGACCATTGGCTGCCTCCACAATATAAGAGCACTGCAATTTATCCGCATTTTCTTCGGTAATCTGATTTTCCAAAGCTGCCGGAACTAACACATCACACGGTGTTGTTAATACTTCCGAATTGGAAATATGAGTAATTCCTTCTGCGTCGTAATCTTTCAAAAGAGCCCCAGACGTTTCCAGATACTCAGCAATCGTATCAACATCCAAACCATCCTCTTTGTATAAACCGCCGGACACATCACTGATTGCCACAACTTTGCTTCCCCTGTGCCGGAAAATTTTTGCGGCATTGCTTCCTACATTTCCCATACCCTGAATCACTACTTTTATGTCATCCAATTTCTTTCCCTCTTTGGCAAGAAGCAATTTGGTACTTATCACAACACCACGTCCGGTTGCCGAATTTCTTCCACGTGAACCGCCAAGTTCAATTGGCTTTCCGGTGACAACGCCCGGACACGGCTTTCCCTGCAGCTGACTGTAAGTATCCAAAACCCAAGCCATCGTCTGAGCATTGGTATTTACATCCGGTGCCGGAATATCCGAATCCGCACCGATAATTGGTGCAATCGCAAAAGTGTAACGTCTTGTAAGTGCCCGCAGTTCCCGCTTGGATAATTTATGCGGGTCAACTTTAATACCGCCCTTTGCGCCACCGTATGGAATATTCGCAATTGCACATTTTAATGACATCCACGTAGCCAGTGCGCGAACTTCATTTAATGTAATATCCTGATGATATCGAATACCACCTTTGAATGGTCCGCGGATATTCGAGTGCTGAACACGATATCCTTCAAACACATGAACCGAACCATCATCCATTTCAACCGGCAGATAAACTTTTGTCTCACGCTGAGGACATTTGATAATTTCCATATAAGGACTATCAATCCCTGCCATTTTTGCTGCATCACTCATCACATTTCTTACATTTTCATATGGGTCATAACTATGTGCCATAATAGCCTCTCTTTCTGCTTTCGCAACTTCCCATTTCCTGCTCCCTGCCGGATGCGCATCGGCTTTACGTCTAATACCTTATTCCTCATTTTTTCGAAAGTCAAGGCTTTCTGTTTTTTAAAATTCATTTAACAAAATTAACTATTCGTACTTAATCAAACAAACTATTTTGTATTTTCACAAAATAAAATTAAGTGTGTTCTTGACTCGCTCTTGTAAAAGGAGTATGCTGAGTTCATAACAATTCAGATTGGAGTAGCACAATGAAAAAGAACAAACTTGACCATGTGGACTGTGAAATTTTGAATTTACTCAGTAAAAACGGGCGAATGAGTGTAAAGGATTTGGCAAATGAAGTTTTCCTCTCTTCTCCTGCTGCCTCGGCAAGAGTGGAGCGGCTTGAAAAAGAAGGTTATATTACCGGTTATCACGCCACATTAAATTCCGAACTTCTCGGCTTTCACATCCGGGCTTTTATAAACCTTGAGGTTGAGCCAAATCAGAAAGCAGAATTTTATCCTTATATCCGTTCCTGTCTTAATGTGATCGAGTGCAATTGCGTGACCGGCGATTATTCGATGCTTTTAGAAGTTCTTTTTCACAGCACAACCGATTTGGATACTTTTATTGGTGAATTGCAAAAATATGGACGCACCAAAACATTGATTGTATTTTCAACTTCCGTAGACCACAGAGAAGTAACGATTCCGAATATACCAAAGGAGAAGTCAGATGAGTAATTTTATGAAGAAAAATTTTTATAAACAGCGGGAATACTTTGAAAAATCGGCAGCTGTTCGCGACAAAAAATTTTCTTTCCCGGATGGCGTAGTCGAGAGCCGTGATATTCCCTATATCGCTGACGGTCAGAAAGAACATCTCATGGATGTGTACCGCCCACAGGGAAAAGAAAATGAAACACTTCCTGTCATCATCAACATCCACGGCGGCGGTCTGTTAATCGGCAATAAAGAATTCAACCGCTATTTTTGTGCCAGATTATGTCTTTTAGGCTATGTTGTATTCAGCGTTGAATATCGTCTTGTCCCGGACTGCAGCGTTTACGACCAGTTTTCAGATGTCTCAACCGCCATGACATTTATCCGTGACAATTTATCCTCCTATGGGGGAAATCCGGATAAAATCTATGGGGTTGCCGACAGCGGCGGTGCTTATCTTTTAACAAATGTAGCTGCAATGACAAAGAACAAGAAATTTGCCAAAGCTGCCCACACAAAGGCACCTGATTTTTCCCCGAATGCCCTTGGACTTATCAGTGGTATGTTTTACACAACCCGCTTTGACAAAATCGGTCTTTTCCTTCCTTCTTATTTGTATGGAAAGGGCTACAAAAAGAAAGCAATTGCACCGTATGTAAACATTGAAAATCCGGAAATTGTTTCGGCACTTCCACCATGCTTTTTAGTTACCAGCCACAGCGATAACTTAGAGCATTATACCGTAAAATTTGAAAAGGCATTGAAAGCAAACCGGGTATCACACAAGCTGCTCCGGTTTGGGAAAAATAAAAAACTCACGCACGCCTTTAGTGTATTCGAGCCATTCTATAAAGAAAGCACAAAAACACTAAAATCCATGCATGAGTATTTCCAGTCTTTTTAGAAGGTCCGGACTTTTATAATCCTAAATCCTCATAATCCTCCGGTAAAAACCGATGGTAAATAATATGACAGCCTTCGTCTTTGAAACAATAGAGATATTTATCTTTAGAATTCACAAAATGAATCATGTAGTCAAATTCTCCATGATTCATTTTTTCTATTTCATAAGCATCTTTCTGTTTCGCAAACAATGCCTCTACTTCTTCCATGACCGTGCCATGCTTTGCCAAAAGCGCTACCAGGTCAAATATAAATTGGTTCTGTCCACCGTTTTGATGAACATACTCGGTTGCACGCTCAGATAAAAAGAAACAAAAGCGCTCTCCTTTGTGTGTTATTTCTACTTCACCGAATTTATCATAAGCAAAGGATTTAAACTTTGAAAGTTTTTCCTGCATCTCATCAGCGGAAACGTCTCCTCCAAAAAAATGATTTAACGAACTCAAAGGATAATACAAACGGATTGGCTCTTTCATGTAACCAAGTTTCGCCTGCTCCTCTGCCACAATGTCACATAAATTATCCATTAATTTCTGATATGCCTCATTCTGCATGCTAATAATCTCCTTTGATGTACTATTTTTACTCTACATCGGGCATTATATAACGAGGGGAAATAAAAAGCAAGTAGAGGGTTGCCAGTTAGGGTTTTATTCTTTATGATTATAAGTATCAATATAAATGGAGGGATTAGATGAATTACTATAAACGTGCGTTGGAATTAAAAGAGGAAACGATTGCGAACCGCCGCTATCTGCATGAACATGCAGAGACAGGGCTGCATCTTGAAAATACGGTGGAGTTTGTGATGAAGCGGCTTACGGAATATGGTCTTAACCCGGAAAGATGCGGGGAAGGCGTGACGGCTTTGCTTGGACAAGGTGAGCCGGTTCTTCTGCTTCGTGCAGATATGGATGCGCTTCCTCTGACAGAAGAAAGCGGAGAAAGTTTTTCATGTAAAACGGGAAAAATGCACGCCTGCGGACATGATTTTCACGCTGCCATGCTCCTTAGTGCGGCTAAGATGCTAAAGGAAAATGAATCTCATTTATGCGGACGCGTGAAGTTTATGTTCCAGCCGGCAGAGGAAACTTTTGAGGGGGCTGACAACATGATCGAACACGGCATTTTAGAAAATCCAAAGCCGGATGCCGCGCTTGCTTTCCATGTAACGACCGGCAGAAGTCCGGTTGGCACTTTTATGTACAATAGCAAAAATACCATGATGAACTCGGTGGATGGCTTTCAAATTACCATCCACGGAAAAGGTTCCCACGGTGCCTGCCCGCATCAGGGCATTGACCCGATTAACATTGGTGTCCACATTTATCTTGCCCTGCAGGAACTAATTGCCAGAGAAAGTAATCCTGCCGATTCCTGTGTTCTCACAATCGGCCGGTTTTGTGCCGGTGAAGTTGCCAATATTATTCCGGAAACAGCCATTTTACAAGGAACACTGCGCACCAATAACGAAGCCGCAAGGGAAATCCTTGTAAAACGAATCCGCGAAGTCAGTGAACGAACCGCTGCGGTATATAACGGAAGTATTGAATATACTGTGCTTTCCGCCGTCCCACCGCTTATATGCAATCCGGATTTGACAGAAGAATTTGTTTCTGCCATGAAAACACTTGCCAATCCAACACTAAATGGTTATCCGGATATTAACGCACCCGCTTCGGAAGATTTTGCCTCGATTGCAAACAAAATACCAAGTACGTATATGTATTTGTCTGCCGGCTTTGAGGATGAGCGCGGCGATTACCCGGTGCACCATCCAAAGGCTCTGTTTAATGAGGACGTGTGCCCGATTGGGGCTGCCTGCTACGCACAGTGTGCGGAAACATTTCTAAAAAACCGAGGGAAGATTTAATCCCTCGGTTTTCTTATCAGAACGGAAATTCAAAACAATGCCAGAAGCGAAGAACTAATTTTTTAATGCAGGAAGATTCCTGCCACATCGTATTCTGAATTTCATTTCCATATTCTCTTAATTGTGATAACTCTTTCTCCGTTATTTCACCGTTCTCATCAAACCAAAAACGTTCCATGCCCTCTCGTATCTCCCGTGGCAAATCTTCTTCGGAAAGTTTTAAATAGGCAAATAACGTGGTCAAATATGAAATTATAAATCGGTAATTCGCTGCCGTATCTGCCTGCATAAGTGTTTTTCTACGCTTGTAGACTATAGCCTTTCTGCGAATTGCAAGCACTCCTGCGAAAAGAAAACTTACAGCAAAAATGCAAATTACGATCCATAAAATGATTTGCTGCCACGATAAGTATTTGTTCGGTGCCTCATTTTGTTTTGGTTTTTCTTTCTTTTTCGTAACCTTCTGCGAAATTGAGGTCTGCTGTTTTTCTATTTTCTTCTGCTGTTTTGCTTTCACCGTAATCTTATCATAATGTCCCGGTGTCACATCCACAGGAAGCCACCCCACACCATCACAGTAAATTTCCACCCATGCATGCGCATTTTGCCCGGTCACGTCCGCACGGTAATTTCCATTAGCATCTTTTTCATCGGAAGTAACTGCCTCATATCCCTCCACATATCTCGCCGGGATATTCGCCGCACGAAATGCAAGCGTACCAAGAGATGCATACTGCAGGGCATCCCAGTCACCTTTCTCTTTTCCCGCATTTTTTAAAGAGCTTCTAATTTTTTCAATAAACGAAACCAAATTATCTTTCTTTTGAGGAACATACGGTGCAACCTCTTCTTTAGCCTTTTTTGAAAGGGCAAGATAACGTTTTTTTACAAACTTTCGATAATCCATTTCCATATCCGCATAGGCGCGCACCTTTTCGTCTGTAATCGTCTGTTTCTGCCAGTCAACTCCCGCCGTTTTCAAAAGAGAATCTTCATCTATCATGCAAATTTTGTATGTATTTTTTTCATCTTCACGATTGCTCCAGAATTTTTTTTGCAAATTCAAATCCCGGCAAAGGGTATCCAAGCACTGAATACTCGAAAAATCCACACCGTAAGGCAAATACTGATACCTCTCATAAGCCCCTGTATTTTCAACTACAATCGTTCCTTCTTTCTCCTCTTTTTCCAATCCGTTTTGCTGGCGTCCTGCCGCCTCACAGTAACTGTACAACTGAGCAAGTGGATGAAATCCATCCGCCCGGTACCGATTAAATATTCCCTCGTATTTTTCCCCGTATTCTTTTCCTTCTAATGGTTCCCACCGGTTTTCATGATATTCACTTCCTACATATCCCTTCAAATAATACTTGCCCTTTTCGCTTACAAAGACAGTCAGGCGTTTTTCCTCGCTCGAGGCAATTCCCTCTTTAATTTTTCCCTCCGGCAAATCTTTTTCCCCATATCGTATCGCATTCGCTTCCTCTGTTATATTTTCCTTCAAATCTGCTATGATTTCATTTTTGTGATAAAGCTGCCGGTTCCATGTAAAACAAATAAAAACAGCCACTATAACAGCCATTTTGCAAAATGCTGCCAAATAATTTTTTTCTTCATCTACTTTCGTATGCGAGTGGGCATATATCCCCGCTAATGACAAAAAAGCCATTGCACCAACACACCATGCAGACGGCATTTCAAAAAATACAGCCAAAGATACAAGCACTGCCCAGAAAACAAGGACAGGAACCCAGTGTTTTCCTTTGATTGCAATTGTCAAATATCCGGATAAAAACCATCCCGTAAGACAAAAGAATATCACCATCGCAAGTTCTCTGTTCGCATGATTCGGTACAACAAAGTAAGAAGCCGATTCCCCTGTCACAGCATTAAATCCGGCAATCACCTGATTTACAAAATCCAGTGCGCCGGAAATCCATATCGTGCGAAATGCAAAAAGCAAAAGAATTCCCAACACAAAATAAACCAACACAATTTTTATACTTTTTGTGGAAAATATAAAGGCACTACAAATAATGGACACAAACATCGAAACAAACCACCATTTTGTATCCACAAACATTTGCTGCACACAAAAAAGAATGCCCGCCACGGTAAATATCGATAAAATCAGGGCAAAAAAACTTTTTTTCTGTTTTTTCTCTTCTACCAGTCGAAATCCTTGATTCTCCACTTTCTTTCCTCTTCCCAATTAAGATGCCGAAACCATAATCTGTCTGACATTGGCATTTTCCATGCACCAGTCCGTTATTTCGTCATCCGTAATCAAAATTATATGTGAATATTTATGCAATACATTGTGATGCATCAGATAATCATCCACAAACGACTGCATAAAACTTATATTTCCATCTAAAATTGTTCTCTCATATCGTTCTCTTGTGCAGCCCTCTTCTACACTAAATGTCATATGAGACAACCCTTTTTTTTCAAAAACTACACTATCAAAAAATTGATCATTTTCCAATAAATTCTTTGACACCTGACTAATCATTTTCACTAACGAATCCCGATACCAAGGCTTATCTATATTTCTATCCGATAGTGCAAACAAAACAATTGTTTCCTGATTTGCCGGCGTATCCAATTCGCGGACAATCTTATGCCCCATTTTTTTCGATAATTTCCAATGAATCGTCTTAATGCTGTCACCCTTTTGATAGTCTCTTAAATCGAGTATTTCTGTGATATCATTACCTTTCCTGCGCAGATAACGATTTTCCATATTCTGCGCTGCCGGTGTCATTTCTTCGAAATGATATTCACCTTCATCCGCCCCATCCGGATACACATAATAAACCAACACTTCGTGATTTTTTACGAGGCACCCAAAGATACCAAAAAAATCTCGAACAATAAATTCCTCTGTTTCCACTTCAATTCTTCCACAATAGAAGCTTTCAACAGCAAATTCCACCTTTTTTTCCTGCTTCGGTGCTACTGATAACTCCTGATTAAAACAAAAGGAAGAATCTGTCAGGCAGTTTGCAATCGTTCCTTTCATTGACACCCGGAAGCAGGGAATAATTCCTGTATTTTTTACACAAATCAATATCGTGCTTACCTGATTCAAATCTTGCTTCACCTGCAAATGCATTGTCAAATGTCTCGCTGCATACCAATTAAGCAAAAAAGACAAAACGGCAAACAACAAAAGTCCAAAGAACAGATAAAATGTCACGGCCACATTAGTCCATAAATAGAGAAAACCCATTAAGACAAGAATTGCCATGTACCCGATTTTTGCTCTCATAATCTCTTCCTTTCCTTGTTGTCTACCATTTATGTTTTTTGCTATTTTCTCAGCAGTTTCGGCTTTTCAGTCTGCTGTGCAATTTCTTCCAAAATCTCATATGCTGTTACATTTTCCCTGCGTGCCTTTGTATTTAAAATTAAACGGTGTGCACATACATCCGGAAAAATCGCAAGGACATCATCCGGTACAACATACGTTCTTCCCTCACACAATGCAAATGATTTTGCCATCTCTGCAAGTGCCCCAACGCCACGCGGGCTAATGCCAAGTTCCACATGTTCATGTTCTCTCGTTTTCTCACATAAGCAGATGATATACCGAAGGATTTCATCCTTTACCTGCATATTTTTTACATAAGATTTAGCCTGTTTTACATCTTCAATCGTCATAACCGGCTGCACCTTTTCTATTAAATCTCTGTCAGACACATTTTTTAAAATAGCTAACTGACTCTCAGCATCCGGATATCCCATAGACAAACAAATCATAAATCGGTCTAACTGCGAATCAGGCAGTGCCTGTGTTCCGCCGCTGGTAACCGGATTCTGCGTTGCCATAACAACAAATGGCTCAAGGAGCTGGTGTGTCACACCATCCACTGTGACACACCCCTCTGCCATTGCCTCTAACAATGCAGACTGTGTTTTTGACGAAGTACGGTTAATCTCATCTCCCAATAGAAGATTGCAATTCACCGCTGCTCCCTCAACATATTCAAAGGCATTTGTCTGCTCATTATAAATTGACATTCCTACAATATCACTCGGCATCGTATCCGGTGTAAACTGAATTCGTTTGTTTGCAAATCCAAGTGCTTTGGAAAATGCTTTCGCAAGCGTTGTTTTTCCAAGCCCCGGAACATCTTCCAACAACACATGACCGGAAGCTAAAATCGCCATTATCACCTTTCGAATGACCTCATCTTTTCCCTTGATAACAGTCGAAACTTCCTTTTGAAGAATATCAATTTTTTCTTGAATTTCCTTTGCGTCCATATTTACCCCTTATTCTAATTCAACGTCTCCATCTTCATTGCCATCTTCTCCATCGTCTCCATCTTCATTGCCGTCTTCGCCATCGTCGGAATCATCGGGAACAATATAAATTATACTCTCATCCACTCCGGTAATTCCGGTCTTCTGGCTCTCTGTACAACTAACCTGTTTCAAGTTTGTATTCGCTGATAAATCCAACGCAGAAATTCCTGTGCCGGCAATATTTAATGTTTCCAGCCCTAACTGTTTCTCAAGATTCACAATCTGCGTAACCGCACTGTTTGAAGCGGAAAGATTTGCAACGATGTCATTTTCCGGCAAAGTAAGTACATTTACATTAACCATTGACATATCAATGTCTTTCAATTTAGCATTTGACTTCAAATCAATATCAATATTTGGTAAATCTTCATTATCTGTTGTAGCATCAGGATTACCAAAACCTGTATTCATTGCATTTAACACCTGCAAATCCGGACAGATTGAAAAATCAAGCTCCGGCACATAAGAATCCGATACATCCAATGACTCTAACTTTGTTAATACTGCAAAATTAATTGTTTCAATTCCTAAACTTTCACTGCAATCAAGTGTTTTGATTTCATTTGTCTCAGGAATATGCAAATCCGTAATTTCGTTGCAGTTAATATTCAATGATGAAAGTTTTACCGCTCCATCCAATGTGATTTCGGATAAATTACATCCGGAAGCATCAATTGTCTCGAGGTTTGACAAATTTGAAACATCCAATGTTTCAATCGGACAATATGAGCAATTCAAGGTCTTCAGACCGGTACATGCCGAGATGTCAAATTCCATCGTATCATCTGCCGAAGTACCACCATCTTCCGGCTGCTCAGAACAGTTCAGGGATTCCAGTTTTGTAAAACCTGCTAAGTTCAAATTAATACAATCATAATTTGTACCGTTTAATGAGCAATCCAAATTAATAAGTCCGATACTTCCTGTCATAATTAAGTTGTCATCTTTTAACATATTGCGGCTGCAATTCAAACTCTTTAATGAAGGCAAATCAGAAACATTCAAGCTGCTCATAAGATTGTTACTGCAGTCCACATCCTGCAGTTTATCACAACCGGACACATCAAGTTCTGTTATTTTGTTATTCGAACAATAAAGGCGTTCCAGATTCTTGCTGTCGTTTAAGCGTATCGTATTCGAAATCTGATTATTATGGCAGTCAAGCTCCTGCAAATTTTTATTTGTGTCCAAAACCAACTTATCAATCTTATTTCCGTAACATTTTAATTCCTTCAAATTTGCCAGATCTCCGACATAAAAGGTCCCGGAAATATTATTGTTATTGATATCCAGAATTTCGAGTGCTGTAAACTCATTAAAGTCCGCCATTTCCGCACCGATAATTTCCTTTTCGCCCCAGTAGATTTCCGTCAGACGTCCTTCTTTATTCCAATGATAAACGGATTCATCATCTAAATTAGCCGAAATATCAGCGCCCTTTTGATTCAAAGTCTGAATCAATGCCTGTAATTTTTTCACATCCTGTTCATTTTTCTTTGGCGCATCCGGATCAGCCGCCGGTGTAGCTGTCGGATTCGCAGGATTATCCTTTGATGGGTTGTCTTTCGAAGGATTGTTTGTTGGCTGTGTAGCTGCATTATTTTGTCCGTTCGAAGGATTTTTCGTGGCATTTTTTGTATCTGCCGGCTTATTTGTTGTTTTAGTGCCTGCTGATGTACCATTTTTAACTGTTTTTGCTTTTACAACAACCTTGCATACATACTTCTTTTTACCAACCTTTGCCTGTACTTTTGCTGATCCTGCTTTTTTTGCGGCGACAACAACACTTGCTTTCTTTTTCTTTTGCAATTTAATTTTATCCTTGCCCGATTTAATCGACCATTTCGCTTTTTTCTTTGCATTTTTAATCTTTAGTGTCTTCTTTTTTCCTACGGTAAGTGACAATTTTTTTACATTAAACTTCACTTTTTTTGCTGCTGCAGCCGGCTCCGCCGGTGAAAGCAGACTAACCGCCATTGCTGCCGTCAATGCAGTAACAAATAACTGATTTCTTTTTCTCTTCATTTTTACAAATCCATCCTCTCTTTCTTTCTATCAAAAATACGTGTGCTAATTAGACAACACATATATTTTGGTCATTCGAATTCCATAAAAGAATCGCTCTTTTACAAGATACGGTGTGGCTTTTTTGGCATAAACACCGCTTGCATCTGCCTCTTCCATCTCCACTGATTTGAGAACATATTTTTTACTATTATACATCGTATCTTTATCCTGCAAATCATCTTTACGAAAAGCATTTAAACTTACTCTCTCATCTGAGTAATAATCATAATTTCCCGCATACGAATAACTTCCTGCCAAATCGGTAAGCGACTCATCACGATAATAATAGCAGCGAATCCTCATACTTCTCATATGAAATGTACAAGTTCCGGTAGCAGTAAATGTTTTGTCAATTACTTTATCTTTATATGTAATTGTGAAAGTCTGCTGCTTGTCAAATAATTTTTCATTATATCCGGTAATTTCATATTTGGTAATTTCCTGTTTGGTTCCATCTGCCATCAAAACCTGAACGGTAAGTGCTCCATCCGAAAAATCTTCTTCTGTATAACACTCATCTTTTGTCGGCCATGAATAGGTCAGAGATTTCGTATAATTGTTAATTGTATAAGAAATCCGGCACTCTGCTCCACCGCTTGAAATTGTCATGTTATGCTTTCCAACAGAGTTATTGTTCAACCCGCGAACCACATAAGCTCCTTTAGCCAGCCGGCTCGTTTTCCCGGACTCATATTTAGCAGTCACCTTCATACCATCCATGGAAATATCCTTACCATAAAGAAGATTATCCTTTTCACTCCACTCGCAGGAAAGGGAAATAATGCGGTCTGTCTCCTCAGGCTTGTCCGTATTTTTCGGATTATCATCCGGCTCTGCGGAAGGTTTCGGCGTTTGTGTCGCCTTGGCATCATCTACCGTTTCTTCCGGCTGCTGTCCTCCATCACCTTCTGTCACCTGTTGATCCGGCAAATCCGGTACACCACTTCCGCCGTCTTTTCCCCCGGGAACAGACTCATCCCCCGTTCCATCCGTTTGCTTTTTATCTGCCTTTGATGTATTTTGTTTTTTTATGGAATTATCTTTTTTCTCCTGACGCTTCCACTGCTTTTTCGGCTCTTTTCTTGTCTTGGATTCTGCATCCTCTTCCTTTGACGCCTGACGATTCGCATCTGCTGCTTTTATTTCTTTCGCCAGACTTTTTTTGTCATACTCATACAGATGAGGTGTCCGCTCCCAATTTGCCAAGCCGACATAAATAAGAATCCCGGTAATAAAGAGCGCTGCAAACAGTAAAACCGACTCTTTTTTTCTTCTTTTCAATCGATACCCTCTTCTCATACAGTCTAATACAATTATATTACAGTATTTATATAGAAAATTATAGGCAAATATGTGGCAGATTTTCTTTTACTAATCTCTTTTGAATAATTTCCTCCTTTGCAGCAAACACTAACGAAAAGCAACCGCAAAGGAGGTATTTTTATGGAAGATGATTCGGTTAAATTATTACGGGAATGCAATGCCGGCATCAAAATGGGCATTTCCTCAATTGATGATGTTATGGACCATGTACAAAACGATGGCCTGCGCGGTGTCCTCAAAGACAGCCATGACATTCACTGCCGTCTCGGCGACGACACCCACAAAATGCTAATCAATTACCATGACGAGGGCAAAGAACCTGCCCCCATGGCAAAAGCAATGGCAAAAATGAAAAGCAATTTCAAAACCATGGGCGAAAACCCGGACTGCGGCATCGCCAGTCTGATTACCGATGGCTGCAACATGGGAATCAAATCCCTGTACCGCTACTTAAACCAGTATCCGGCAGCGGATGATAAAGTAAAACATCTTACACAAGAAATTATCGACACCGAAGAAAAATTGCAGCAATCCATGCGGCCGTATTTGTAAAAAATGAGACTGTATTGATATTTAACCTGTCTGCTTGGCAGATGGGATATCAATACGGTCTCAGTTTTTCGTTATTTTCCCTTTTGTCATCTAAGCACAAATATATAAATACCAGGAATAATTCCACCCAAAAGCATTGATACTAAAAAACTATATAAATAGTGTTTTCGTTTATATAAGAAAAATAATATGGGTACAAAAACCATGGTATATAAAATGCAGCCTAGTAATCCAAATATGCGCATCGACTCCCCTTCAGCGACATAGTCTAATGAACCTGGTTCTTCCATAAAGTTTCCTAGTGTTAATATACTATACCCCAGCCAAAAGAAACTAACTACTCCCCAGGCTAAGCCTAGTATTATAATTATAATTTGTTTCATAATTTCTTCTCGCAATCGTCTTTCAATATCATTATTTATTTACATTTACTACAACAAGATTTTCCATGAGCCACCATTATCCGGTCCTATACGGTCTATAATATTATGTTCCTTTAGCTCGGATATATATCTGGCAATTGTTCTATCTGTCACATCCAACTCGATTCTCATTTCACCAATGGATACTTTGGGATTATCTGAAATCATTTTTACAATTTCAAATGCTCTAGCAGCTTTTTTCTTTGAGTAGCTTGGTATACACTCTCGAATTCGTTTTTCTGAAATGTCTATGACATTTTCTATGACATTTTCTATGACATTTTCTATGACATTTTTGTCTTCTTCCAAAAACGCCGGATGAATCGGAATCCTAATCCTCATAGCTCGTCTATCTTCATCCGTAAAGAATTCTGCCCGTGGAGAACCGTTCTTTTCCAGTTCTTCTTGTATTGTCGGAATACCAGAGGAATGACCTTCTGACAAGTCCAATTCTTTCAAAAATTCTCCCAGTCTTCTATTACGATAGTATCTCGAAACAAATCGCTTGCCCTCCACTATAGTCTTTTCGGATATAGACCGATCAATTCCCGGGAAATTCATAATGTTAATGCAATCCGGCTCTATCTCAATTGTCACCGGCTCACAAGACATATAATCTCTATGGTAAAAAGCATTAACAACAGCCTCCTCAATTGCCTGATATGGATAATTCTTAATCCTCAAAGCCTCCATCTGATTTGGAACCTTGATTACTTTTTCTCGTATAAAAAGATTTCGAAATCGTTCCATTGTTGCCTGAATCATCTGTGGTACGGAACCTGTAATATTAGGAAAATCCTCGCTGACACTTGGATTTTCTATACTCCCCTGCGGAAATGATGTCATCTGAACATAGGTGTATGGAAAAAACCGGTCCGGATGCTCACAGAACATCATGATTGCCACATTTTGAATATAACGGAGTTCCGGCGGTCCTACCAGTAACTGCATATCTTCTAATATCTCCTCTACTCCTCGTTCCTTAACCTGTTTTGCTAATCTACTACCTGTTTTTCTCAAATGATCTTCCAAAAGAACAGGTGAAATGTCATCAAAAGCAGCCTTATGATTCGCTCTGCAATCATAAGGAGTCTGATCTGACATATTAATCAATTCCCTTTCCTGCTCAGCATTTGCCTTAACAGAACTAGTCAAATACCGAATATAATAATTGTACTTCTTGTCCTTTTTACCGGTTTTCCTATAAAATCTCTACAATTTCAATCCGGAAATTTAACTCTTTGCCAGCCATCTCATGGTTCGCATCAAATGTTATCGTGCTTTCATCTTTGGCTGTAACTTTTACCGGGAACGGCTGTCCGTACATATTTTGAAGATATACCTGCTGTCCAGCCTCCAACGTCTCCGCTCCCGGCATTTTATCAATTTCCACTGTAAATATCGCATCGGGGTCCGCTTCGCCATACGCTTCCGATGGTTCCAAATGAACATCCGCAATCTGTCCAACGAGATTACCGCCGCATCCGCTGTCAATGAAGATCTGCTTGAAAACCACCGTCTGCTGAACGAGCTGGCCCACAAGCTGGACCCCACCCGGAAGACCACCATGGCAAATGTGTTCATGTTGGGCATCGACAGCCCCATTCTGGAGATCCCGGACGTGAACAGCTACAACCTCTATTTTGGCTGGTATCTGGGCGAACTGGAGCAGAACGACGAGTTCTTTGACAAGCCCTCTGAGGAAAACATCTTTCTCACCGTGTTCCGTCCCCAGCTGG
>OJNQ01001146.1_pt1 | contig 19531 bp, 15 predicted proteins | sample 1597621 | NCBI WGS metagenome assembly OJNQ01 (sample SAMEA2452137, study PRJEB22498) | human gut metagenome | reverse complement strand
TATGTGCTGATATGGGTGGTGACGTGATGTATAAAATGAACCTTACCGGCCCTATTGGACTTGTGATCGGAAATGAAGGGGAAGGCGTCAGCAAACTTGTAAAAGAACACTGCGATATGGTAGCATCCATTCCTATGAAGGGTGATATCGACTCACTTAACGCATCTGTAGCCGCCGGCGTTCTTGCTTACGAAATTGTACGTCAGCGTATGAACCACTAATTGAGGAGGATTTTATGTTTGATTATCACGCAGCAAACGATGAAACAATCATCGCCCGCTCCCACGACGGCGATGATGCTGCCACAGATTTTTTACTGGAAAAGTACAAGCCCCTTGTCAAGAAGAAGGCTCGTACTCTTTTTCTGATTGGCGGCGACAATGATGACTTAATTCAGGAGGGAATGATTGCCCTCTATAAAGCCATCCGTGCTTTTAAGGCAGACCGCGAAAGTTCCTTCGTACACTACGCTTCTCTTTGCATTGATAATCAATTATACAACGTAATCAAGGGTGCAAACCGACTCAAGAATTCGCCGCTCAACACCTACGTTTCCCTTTACTCGCCGCTCAACTCCGACATAGAAAACAATTCCCGCGAGACACTTGCCGATACACTCCAGCCTTCCGAACTTATAAATCCGGAAGACATCGTAATCGACAAGGAAAATGTAACGGACATCGAGAGCCACATCGAAAAGCACCTGAGCAAGTTCGAAAAAGAAGTGGTAACTCTCTACCTTGATGGCAACGATTACCAGCAGATTGCCGTAGTCCTTGGGAAATCTCCAAAATCCATCGATAACGCTTTGCAAAGGATCCGAGGGAAGCTGTCGAAGATTCGATAAGAAGATGAGAAGCTGGCTCGTTGGTTTTTGGCAGTTGCTTTTACTGGTTGTTTGCTTCGGTTGTTTGCGCCGGTTGCTTTTAGGGGCTATTTTTAGATAACAGGGGTGGGGCAACATGCAAGCAACTCTTTTACTCATAATTTGTCAATATGGTTGCATTTTCCGGTCGATTTATCACATTCTTACGATAAAACGCAGCGAAAAAGCAACTCTTTTTCTTATTTTCATGCATTTTAGTTGTTTTCATGTCAAAAATTTTTTTCATCATGCAACGCTTTTATGATATAAAACCCATTTAGGTTGCTTTTGATACGCCAAAAGCTTTATGGCAAAAAAATAAGACCTAACGGTCTTACACAAAACTTTTAAATCCTATAAAAGCTGTTAACGGGACTCGAACCCGTGACCTCCGCCTTACCAAGGCGACGCTCTACCACCTGAGCTATAACAGCACCGTGGTCATAAAAGACCTTACGAATTGATATTCTACCAAAAGAATTGATTTGTGTCAACTATTTTTTACTTGAACATATGTTCCTTTTATGTTATGCTATTCATGTGTAATCAAAAAGAAAGCAGGATGTGACTTTCCGATTGTTTGATGCCCTCTAGTTTACAAAGGAGGGTGATGCCCTATGAACACGCTTGAAGTTTTAACTCTTGTGCTAGTAATTTTCGCGGCTCTATCATACATAGATAATCACAACAACAAAAAGAAATAGCATCCCAACCTCCTAAAGTCTGGATGCTATCCTTTTAGTTTCCACTGAGGGCAAATCGGAGTCATATCCGATTCACTTTCTAAGTAGATTATACACTAGGGTACTTGAAAAAACAAGTACCCTTTTTTAATCAATTCATATTATATCTCCAAAATCATTAGGATCCAAGCAAAGGAGAAGAGCCCTCAATGACTCTTCTCCTTTAGGTTTTCTTTCGGAACACACCTTAGCTAAGTCATGGTAAACCTAAAACCTTTGTAGACCTCCACACAAACTGCTTCTTAGCACAGCTTGCGCTTCATCAGTCAAAACGTGCTCTCTTGCACAAGAAACACCATACACCTCGACGATTCCCTTATAGTAGGAGTTCTACCGCATAGGGTATATTAATCCTGTAACATATGCTACTGTCTTATAATATACCCTATCAACCCAAAAGTCAACCAAAAACCAACACATGTTATTTTCAACATCTTCTTTTTCCTCAAAGAACTTTACCCTAGTAATAAATAAACTATCGATTCTATATTGCTATTTCAATTCCGCCTCCTTAAATTTTTCCAATCTGTAATGACGTTCATCATCCAATTCCTTAACACCATCCTTATAATCATATCCAAATTTCCTATAAAATTCTGTTGCTGTAATGGATGCCGGTATCTCAATTCGATTTGCTCTTACATAAAACTCATCCTGTTCCAATGTACTTATAATTTTACTTCCAATACCTTTTCCATGAAATTCCGGAAGAACAAAAATACACAGAAGTATGCTCTCTGTTTCACTACCCCAAAAACTTGAGATAGAACCTGTTCCAACAATTTTTTCTTCAAATTCAAAAACGTACATATGCGCATAACTTGCCACATTTAGGACCTTTTCTTCATCATAAACCTTTGCAAGCGTCTCCATCGCCGATAACCCATAATCTCTACTGTTAATCTCTAAGAAATTCCTGACAATAAGATTTCTGACTTCTTTCACGTCCTCTTTTTTAAATCTTCTAGTCTTAACACAGTTCTTAACATAATCAACCGATTTCGAATTTTTGATTAAATCATTCATTCTCTGCACCTCTTCCTTGTAAATACAAAAATCGCACCAACCAATACAATGTCTAGTGCGATATCACCAATCGAATAAGATGCAATATATAAAATCTTCTCTTATATTCTGGTTTTATGCACTAGACTAAAAGACCTACACGTTATAACCTAATGCATTTACCCTGCATGTTTATAACTGTGTATGTCCGCAATACATGTACATATAACATCTTGAATATAAGTTCTGATTCATGTGTATCCTCTCCTCGTTTTTTTGTTAATATAACACCGTTGATAGCTCATGTCAACCAAATTCTAGCACCGGTTATTGATACACCATTTGCAATTTTCGTGCCAAGTGTTCGTTGGCACTTTCTTTGAATTCCAGTAATTCCGTAGAAAAACTTTGCGATGAGTGGGTTTTGAGTACGTCGGTATGTAGCACTGGTAGTTTCAGTGCCCATACCGCTACGCACTCAACGAGCGGGAGCACCCGCGAGACGCAAAGCTTTTCTACTTAAATTACGGAAACTAAAAAATATCTTGCATGTTACCCATTTTTTGTCTATAATTAGTTCTATTACAAAAAAGATAGAAAGAAGGAAATATAACAATATGAAACAGGACAAAACTTTTCTTGGAACGGAGCCGGTGGGAAAACTGCTTTTTAAACTGGCAGTGCCAACGGTTATTGCACAGCTTGTGAATATGCTCTATAACATTGTTGACCGCATTTATATTGGACATATGCCGGGAGACGGAAGCCTTGCACTGACCGGGGTTGGTGTGTGCATGCCATTGATTATGATTGTGTCAGCGTTTGCAGCGTTAATCAGTTCCGGTGGTGCACCGCGTGCTTCGATTGCGATGGGAAAGGGAGAGCATGAGTCGGCAGAGAAGATTCTTGGCGGCTGCGTTACGGTGCAGGTAGTGATTTCTCTTATTTTGACGGTAGTTATTCTGGTTTGGAATAAAGATTTGCTTCTTGCTTTTGGAGCAAGTGAAAATACAATTTCGTATGCAAATTCATATATGAGTTTGTATGCATTTGGCACACTTTTTGTACAGCTGACCTTGGGAATGAATGCATTTATTACGGCACAGGGATTTGCAAAGACCGGTATGTTTACGGTAATGATAGGTGCAGTGGCTAATATTATATTGGATCCTGTTTTTATTTATGGGTTTCATATGGGAGTAAGAGGAGCTGCACTTGCTACTATTTTATCGCAGGGAATTTCTTGTGTGTGGGTAATTCATTTTCTATGTGGTGAGAAAACGATTCTCCGCCTTAAAAGAAAAAATCTTCGAGTGGATTTTGGTTTGGTGCTTCCGTGTCTTGCATTGGGACTTTCTGCGTTTATCATGCAGGCAAGTGAGAGTGTCATTTCGGTCTGTTTTAATTCGTCGTTACTTGCTTACGGAGGGGATTTGGCGGTCGGTGCGATGACAATTTTAACAAGTGTGATGCAGTTTGCGATGCTTCCGCTGCAAGGGCTTGGCCAAGGGGCACAGCCGATTACCAGTTATAATTACGGAGCGAAAAATCGTGAGCGTGTGAAAAAAAGTTTTCGTTTGCTGCTAACAATTAGTTTGGTATACTCTGTTGTTTTGTGGGCATTTATTTTAATCATCCCGCGTCTTTTTGTGGGCATGTTTACAAGCGATGCCACTTTGCTTGATTTTACTTCCCAGGCATTACGTGTATATTGTGGGGCACTGTTTATTTTCGGTATCCAGATTGCCTGCCAGATGACGTTTGTCTCAATTGGAAGTGCTGTTTGTTCAATTATTGTAGCGGTGTTGAGAAAATTTGTTTTGTTAATTCCGCTCATTTATATTCTGCCGCAGCTTTTTGTGGATCAGACCTTTGCGGTGTATCTGGCAGAACCGGTTGCGGACGTGTTTGCCGTTACCTTTACTGCTATTTTGTTTACGATTCAATTTAAGAAAATACTTGCAAAGTTAAATTAAAGGATTTTACAAAAGGAAAGCCTCGGATTGCCTTAAAAACGATTTTTTAGGCAGTTTAGGGGCTTTTTTTAATGCCTGGTTTTTTGAAAAAATTTTTCAAATTTTTTACTTTTGTTAGGTAGTGGATTTTACAATGAAATTTTAAGATGGGATTGTAACGAAGGAAATGCAGAATAAGAAAGTGCCACATCCGTGGCAGGAAAAATGGAGGTAAAAATGAAAAGAATGAACAGAGTAATTGCTTTTTCTGCGTTGGCAGCATTGAGTCTGACCTTAAATCCCATTCAGGCAGGAGCCTATGGAGAGACAACAGAAAAAAGCACGTTGACAGCAGACACAAAAGCAGTCAGTGAGTACCAGACATGGAAAGACAGCACCTGGACAGGGAAAGAGTCCATTGATTCCGGCAAGATTGTATTGACACCGGGTGCAACAGAGAAAGATTTGAATTTTTGCTGGTATTCCAAAACAAAAGGATTAGCAAAAGTAAAATTAGGAAAGAAAGAAGATTTATCCGACGCCAAAGTATATGACGGCACAGTTACCGATATTAACCGTTCCAACAGTGTGGAGACTTACAAAGCTTCCAACAAAGTATCCATAAAAGGCGCATTGGAGAAAAACACTACTTATTACTACAGCTATTCCAACGACGGAACGACATGGAGTAAGGCAGAAAAGTATCAGACAAAAGATTTTTCTTCTTACAAAATCTGGCTGGTAGGTGACCCGCAGGTTGGTGCATCCGGTTCCGAAGGACAGGGAACAATTGATGATGTAAATATCGCGGTTGATACTTACAACTGGAACAAAACATTGGAGATGGCAAAGAAAAAAGATGGAGATGCTAGTTTTGTACTGTTAGTAGGTGACCAGATTGATTATGCTGCAGCAGATGAAGCAGATACAAAGAATGTAAGAGAGAGCGAGTATGCCGGTTTCTTATATCCGTCGGTACTTCGTAATCTACCGCTTGCTTCTTCCATCGGTAACCATGAGAGCAAAGGAACCGATTACAAGTATCATTATAACAACCCAAATACAGAGGATAATTTGGGAGCAACGAACTCCGGAAGTGATTACTACTTCAGCTATGGCGATGTACTATACATTGTTTTGAATAGTAATAACCGTAATGCGGCAGAGCACAGCAAACTGATGGAAAAGGCAATTAAAAGCGCACCAAATGCGAAATGGAAAGTAGTAGCCTTCCACCATGATATTTATGGTTCCGGACAGCCACACTCCGATTTTGATGGAGCAAATCTTCGTACAATTTTTGCGCCACTTATGGATAAGTATGACATTGATGTCTGCTTAACCGGTCATGACCACAGTTATGCAAGAACTTATCAGATTATTGACGGTACTGCAATTGAATACGGACAGGATTCGGCAACAAATCCGGAAGGAACATTGTATATTGCGGCAGGTTCTGCCAGTGGTTCTAAGTTCTATAACTTAGCTACGCAGAAACAGTATTACATCGCAGAGCGTTCCAACAATCAGCTTCCGACCTATTCGACCATTGATTTTTCGGATCAGGCATTTACAATCAAGACTTTTGATTATACAGGTGCTGAATATGCAAAACCATTTACCATTAAAAAGGAAAGCCAAAAAGATTCAGCACAGCAGTTGATTAAAAAAGCAGAAGGATTAAGCAGTTCCGTATACAGTGAAGAGTCTTTGAAAAAAGTAGATGATGCGGTGAAAGTGTTGAAAGAGATTGTTGCATCCACATCAAAGGATAAGGGAGCAGAAAAATTGTCTGTACTTTATGACAAGACAAACAATGCGGACAATGCCAAAGACCCATTGAACTACTATGGATATGCACAGGGTGAATTCGCTTCTAAACTTGGTGATACGACAACGACGACACTTCGTGCAGGATTCTCAAGTTTGTTAGACAAGACACTGCTTCCGGATTTGACAACAAAGATTCCGGCAGCTACATATGACACAGCATATGCAAACTTGAAAAAAGCAATTGACAATGTGGAATACAAAGTAGTGAGTTCCTACGGTGATGATGATTTGGATTTGGATGATGGTGAGCCGGCTGCTAAGACCACAGTGAAAAAGGCAGCACTTACGATTAAAAAAGGTAAAAAATCCATTGCTGGTAAAACGGTGAAACTGAAAAAAGGCAAATCCTTTAAAATCATAACTAAGAGAACCAACACAAAGAAAAAAGTTACTTACAAATCTTCCAACAAAAAGTATGTGAAGGTAAGTGCAGCCGGTAAAGTAACGGCGAAGAAGTATACAAAGAAAACCGTAACAATCACTGTAAAAGCAGGTACATTAAAGAAAACCTTTAAAGTGAAAGTTACAAGATAGGATGATTGAATTATATGGAGCGGATAACGAAGAAGAGAGCAATTGAAATCATTGGCACGGCGGCAGCACTTTTGGTATTGTTTAGTATCATCTGGTATGTAAGCAGTTCAGTGAAAAAGACACCACTGATTAGCGAAGATGGTTTAGAGTATGCCAAAGCCACTGTGGTGGAAATTGTAAAAGGAAACAGCGGTGGAAATAATACCGGTGAGGGAGAGATGGCGGGAAGTCAGGATGTGAAAGTAAAAATCACATCCGGCTCCCACAAGGGAAAAACCGTAGAAGCAAATAATCTAAATGGTTATTTGTACGGGGCAAATTGTCAGGTTGGAACAAAAGTAATTGTACAGATTAGTGCATATGGTGATGTAATCAATGCCAATGTGTATAACTACGACAGAGAGTATGTCATGTATGCTTTAATTGGATTGTTTTTACTGATACTTTGTCTCATCGGTGGAAAACGAGGAATTTATTCCGCTATCGCTCTGGTGTTTACCTTTATATGTATCATCGGTTTATACCTTCCCCTGCTTTATGAGGGAGCGAGCCCATTTCCTTTAACGATTGCAGTCGTTTGTCTGATTACCATTGTATCGCTTCTGTTAATCGGCGGATTTACAAAGAAAACCGTATGTGCCACGATAGGAACAATTATGGGAGTTGCGGTATCCGGAATTATCGCCATGCTATTTGGAAAATTGTCACACATATCCGGATACAACACCGAAGAAATTGAAAATCTGATTTATGTGGCTCAGAATTGTAAATTGCAGGTAGGAGATCTGTTATACTCCGGTATTTTGATTGCTTCGTTAGGAGCGGTTATGGATGTGGCAATGTCCATTTCCAGTACGATACAGGAAATTCATGACAGAAATCCTGAGATTAGCAAAAAAGAATTATTCAAATCCGGAATTCATGTCGGAAAAGATATGATGGGAACGATGTCAAATACATTAATTCTTGCTTTTACCGGAAGTTCCTTGAATACGATGATTATGATTTATGCGTATTCGTATCCGTACAACCAAATGATAAATATGTATTCAATCGGGATTGAACTATTAAGAGGAATATCGGGAACCATCGGAATTATTTTGGCGGTGCCGTTTGTATCACTGATTGGTTCTCTGTATCTAAAACCAAATAAATGAAAAAAGAGAGGTAATGAATTATGAAACTGAAAAAAATAATTGCAACATCACTTACTATGGCAATGGCATTTACACTTGCGCCAATTGCAGTACCAAACCAGTCGAAAGCAGCAACCGCAACAATTACATTGTCCGGTTCTACATCGATTTCTCCACTGGCTCAGCAGCTGGCAAAACAGTACGCAAAAGAAAATAAAGGAATCAAAATTAACTTTACCAATATTACCGGTTCCGGCTCGGGAATTTCAGATGCAATGAACGGAAAGGTAGACATCGGAATGTCTTCTCGTGCTTTGAAAGCAGATGAAGCAGCGGTATTAAAGGCAAATGTAATCTGCAACGATGGAATTGCGATTGTTGTAAATAAAAGTAATCCGGTCGGAAATATCACACCGGAACAGCTCTATGACTTGTATGCAAAAAAGACAACAAACTGGAAGAGCATTGTTTCTTCTTACAACAAGGCAGCAGCCGTATACGGACGTGAATCCGGTTCCGGAACAAGAAGTTGTTTTGAAGATGTTTTGAAGAATGACTTCAAAAAGGACATTGCGAAAAATTATGGAAAACTGGACGCTGAAATTTCAACAACCGGTGCGATGCAGACATCAGTAAAAACAAATCCCGGTGCAATCGGTTATATGTCACTTGGTGATTTGGATGAAAAACAGGTAAAAGCCGTAAAATTTAATGGTGTATCTCCGACAACAGAAAATGTAGCAAATGGTACATATAAGATGAGTCGTCCATTCGTACTTGCAACAAAAGGGGAAGCAACCGGAGCAGCCGGAAACTTCATTAAATGGATTAAGACCAGCAGCAATGCAAAGAAAATCATCACAAAAATGGGATTTGTAAATTTATCTCAGGTAAAAATTGCTCCACGTCGGATTAAATTGAATGTAAAGAGCAAAATCACTTTGAAAAAGGGCAAGAAAAAAACAATTAAATACACGGTTTATCCTGCTAATGCCGTAAACAAAGCTGTGAAGTTTAAATCTTCTAACAAAAAGGTAGCAACCGTTAGCAAAAAGGGTGTTATCAAGGCAAAGAAAAAAGGTAAAGCAACGATTACCATTACAACCGTAGAGGGTAATGTAAAAGCAAAAATCAAAGTAACAGTTAAGAAAAAATAATTGGAAAAAGTCATCCAAAGGATGACTGATGGGGCGCAGGTTTTGATGAGTCCTTAGCGGATATCGGAAAAAACTGTGTCCCTTTCCTTATATGAAGGAGACACGCAAAAATATGAAAGTACATAAAAAATTATCGGATCTTTTGTTTCGATATCTTTTATTCCTTTTTACCATTGTAACGGTAATCGCTGTTATTATGATTGGTGTTTATATGTTTCAGTCCGGTGGACCGAGTATTGCGAAAGTAGGAATTAAAAACTTTTTGTTTGGAAAGACATGGGATACTTCCGTGGAACCGGCAAAGTATGGAATTTTACCATTTTTGTTATCATCCGTATTTTCTATGATTGGGACCGTTGTGATTACAGTTCCGGTTTCCATTCTGGTAGCGGTTGGAATGAGCCATTTTATTCCGAGACCGGTTGCCTCCGTACTTCGGACAGTAATTAGTATGCTGGCTGGTATTCCATCGGTTATTTACGGATTTTTGGGAATGATTCTTTTAGTTCCTTTTGTACAGAATATGTTCTCACTTCCTGCCGGATTAACACTTCTTTCAGCGATTGTTGTATTGATTGTAATGACATTGCCAACCATTATTTCGGTCAGTGAATCAAGTATTACAGCGGTGCCGGAAGAATATATGGAGGCCTCGTTAGCACTGGGTGTCAACCGCGAGTATACCATTTTACATATTATTGTGCCGGCGGCAAAATCCGGTATTTTATCGGCGGTTTTATTAGGACTCGGACGTGCAGTCGGAGAGACGATGGCGGTAATCATGGTAGCCGGAAATGTGGCACAGATGCCAAAACTGTTGGAACCGGTTCGGTTTTTGACAACGGCGATTGTGACAGAGATGGCTTACGCAAGTGAGGAGACCTCCGGTGTTTTGATGGGAATCGGACTGGTATTATTTGTATTTATCGTTGTGATTAACGGTCTGTTCTATGCACTAATCAAACGAACGGCAGCCGGAAAACGATAGAGAAAAGGAGACAGCAGTATGGTATTAAAAAGTAAAGTGAGGATTTCCTCAATTTTGTTTCGGTTTGTGGTAATAATGCTCACGGTGGCGGTTGCCTTTTTGACAATTGGATTGATTGGTTATCTCTTGAAAAAGGGACTTCCCTATGTCAACCGGGCGTTTTTGTTTACGGAGCCGGACATTTTGATGGATTCCTATGGAATTAAACCGATGCTTATCAATACGATTTATACGGTGGTACTGACATTGATTTTTTGTATCCCGTTAGGAATCGGTTCAGCAATCTATTTGGCGGAATATGCCAAACAAGGAAAAATTGTTTCGGGAATACGATTTGCAATTGAAATCCTTGCCGGTATTCCTTCGATTGTTTATGGTTTATTTGGACTTAATTTTTTCGTTCGTAAAATGGCAATTGGAGATTATGCGGGTTCGATGTTATCAGCATCTTTAACACTTACGTTAATTGTCCTGCCGACAATGATTCGAACGACAGAGGAGTCTTTATTAGCGGTTAGTCAAACGTACCGTGAAGCAGCGATTGCAACTGGTATGTCAAAGTTTTATATGATTCGTAAGATTATTCTTCCATGTGCAATATCGGGAATTGTGGTGGCAATTATATTGAGTATTGGACGTATGGTAAGTGAATCGGCTGCTCTTTTGTACACCGCGGGAATTGCACAGGATTTACCGTCGTCTGTGATGTCACATGTGACGGAACCGGGGGCAACGATGACGGTTCAGCTTTATTTATATGCAACTGAAGGCGGTGCGCCGGAATGGGTGCCGTATGCGATGGCAGCAGTGCTCATGGTATTTGTTTTGTTTATTGAAATTTTGACCCATGTGATTGCGGCAGTATTCAAAAAGAGAAGGAAAGGATAAGAGAGTATGAGTATTGTATCAACGATTGATTTGAATTTAAGTTATGGAAAACACCATGTATTACATGATGTGACAATGGACATTGAAAAAAATGAAATTACGGCGCTGATTGGTCCGTCCGGTTGTGGAAAGTCAACTTTTTTGAAAACATTAAACAGGATGAACGATTTGGTTCCGGGGTGTAAAATAAGCGGTGAGGTACTGTTTGACGGAACGGATATTTACAGCCGTAAAGTAGACGCTGCTGCACTGCGAAAAAAGGTCGGTATGGTCTTCCAAAAAGCGAATCCGTTTCCGGCAAGCATTTATGATAATATTGCTTATGCGCCAAAATACCACGGAGTGCACGGACGCAAAAAACTGGATGAAATTGTAGAGACCAGTTTGAGAAAAGCCGCTCTCTGGGATGAAGTAAAAGACCGCTTGAAAAAGAGTGCTTTAGGATTATCCGGCGGACAGCAGCAAAGACTTTGTATTGCACGTGCGATTGCACTGGAGCCGGAGATTATTTTGATGGATGAGGCAACCAGTGCACTCGATCCGATTTCGACGCAGAAAACGGAAGAACTTATGGTAGAACTGAAAAAGAATTATACGGTAATTATTGTGACACATAATATGCAGCAGGCTGCGCGTGTGGCAGATAAAACAGCATTCTTTTTCATGGGTGATTTGATTGAGTATGGTAAAACAGAGCAGATTTTTGAAAATCCGCAGAGAGAGAAAACAAAAGCATATGTCAGCGGGCAGTTTGGCTGATATTTTTTGTAAAGCAACATGTGTAAAAAAATAAAGTGACTCTTGCGCATAATAGGGGGAATATGGTAAAATTAAATTACTAATTTTTTTATGGGAGGTAAATATTATGATGAAGATGAAAAAGAGGGTAGCTGTTGTTTTATTATTTGCGTTATGTCTGGCGCAGATTCCTGTTGCTCCGAAAGCAAAAACGAAAAAAGTTAAGTTGAATCTAACAAAGGTTTCTCTTTTGCAGGGGGCAACTGTACAACTTAAACTGTTAAACAAAAAGGCAGGGGCTGTAAAGTGGTATTCAAAAAATAAGAAAAAAGCAACGGTTACCAAAAAGGGAAAAGTGACCGCAAAGAAAACAGGCAATGTAGTTGTTTATGCAAAATACAAGAAAAAACAATACAAATGCAAGGTGATGGTGAAAGCATCAGTAAACACCGCTAATCTGAAAGAAAACAATGCGGTATTTACGAAGACCGTCTACAAAAGAATAAGTAAAATTCAAAGACTTGTGGTCAAACAAGAGGTCATTTCGCCAAAGGGAATTTATGAAATTTATCAGTTGTTAGCGGCAATGGATATTCAGGAAATTACAAATAGCAGCAGTGAGAAGTTTGTTGGTGGAATTTCACTTGAATTGCAATTTAATGATGGAACAAAATTAGGGTTTACCATTGGAAAAAATCTTGTGATTGATGGAAAACAATATAAGATTGCGGAAGATGTTTCGGAAAAAGTTGGGCAGTTGCTGAAGCAGTATAAGTTGTAGAGGGAAAAATTAGAATTTACAAATTAAGGCGGTATATTTGCGTGATGAATATACCGTCTTATTTATTTGATGTAATGCACATATTCTGGTCGAAAAACATTTGACATTTGCAAGAAAATATATTGACTTTTAAGAACCCGTGTGCTAGAATTTGGTAAAAGAATGGAGGATTTTATTATGGTAAAACACATTATTTTATGGACCTTGAAAGAAGAACTTTCAGGAGAGCAAAAGGAGACAATTAAGCAGGGAATTAAGGAAGGCTTAGAGGGACTTTCAGGACAGATACCGGGTCTTTTGGAGATTTCGGTTCGTACGGATTGTCTGCCAAGCTCTACGGTAGATGTTATGCTGGATTCAACTTTCGAAAGTGCAAAAGCGTTGAAAAATTACAGCACACATCCAAAACATGTAGCAGTAGCTGATGGTAAGGTAAGACCATATACGGCGACGAGAGCGTGCATGGATTTTGAAGTGTAGAAGGGTATGAGCCGGCAGAGGAGAATAAAGAAGCTTGGCACTGGTGTATGCCGTTTGACCGAACGACCGGAAAGCCATTGCAGAATTTTGAAGGAGAAGATTACAGTGTGTTAACCGGTGAACTTCTTTTAAATAAAATGAAAAAAGATAAATCCGTTGTATTTGTGACTGCGGCAGTTCCAAGTAATGTTGGTTTTCCAAAAGAAAATCGTGAGAAAGCGGGAAGCCAGTATATTGATATAGGAATTGCGGAAGAGCAGGCGGTAGCAATGTGCTCCGGAATTGCAAAAAATGGCGGGAAACCAATCTTTGGTACCAACGCAACTTTTATCCAGAGAACGTATGACCAGTTTTCACAGGATGTATGTATCAATCAAAGTCCGGTCACGACGATTTTGAATTATTCGTCAATCCTTGGTTTAAATGATGTGACACACCTTGGTTTTTATACGATTTCGATGCTGAGTAATATTCCAAATCTTGTGTATCTGGCACCGACGTGTAAGGAAGAATATCTGGCTATGCTTGACTGGAGTGTGGACCAGGACAAGTATCCGGTTGTTATCAGTATGCCGGGAAATGGTGTTCATCCGGCTAAATATCCGGTGGCTTCATCCTATGATTCATTGAATGAGTATCAGGTATGTGAAAAAGGAGAAGAAGTTGCGGTTCTTGCTTTGGGCGATTTCTTCCAGTTGGGAGAAGAAGCTGCACGAAGTATTGAAAAAGAAACCGGCAAAAAAGTTACACTGATTAATCCACGTTTTGCATCTGGCCTGGATGAAAAACTGCTCTCGGATTTGGAAGAAAATCATTTAACCAAAGAGCTGATTATGAAAGATGTTATGAAACTATTACATGCATAAAATGCTAGATATGTCAATTGTTTATCCGTATAATGCAGTGATTTTGAATATGCTATGTTGTATAATATGGATATATTCAAAACATTATATGGAGGAGGATAACTATGACAAAGACTAGGAAAAAAACATTGGCCGTGTTGATGGCGCTTTCCGTTGTAATTCCGGGAAGTATTGCACCTACGTCAGAAGCAGCGGCTAAAAAGGTCAAATTAAGCAAGACAAAAGTCAGCATACAAGTTGGCAAAACGAAAAAGATTACAATCAAAAACGCAAAAAAAGGTGCCAAAGTAACATGGAAGACATCAAATAAGAAAGTGGTTAAGATTGTAAAATCAAAGAAAAAGGGCAAAAAGGCGTATGCTGTAATTAAGGGTGCAAAAAAGGGTACCGCTACGTTGCGCGCCATTTATAAAGTGGGGAAGAAAAAGAAAACGATGAAGTGTAAAGTGAAAGTTACGAAAAATACGGCAAACAAAATCGCAACCAAGCAGCCGACTGCTCCAACTAAGAAACCGGGTTCTGTTTCCAGTCAGCCAACTGCTTTGCCTACACAAAATATCGCAAGCACAACACCTGCAGTAGAGAGTAAGAGCAACTACAGTTACTTTGATGACTATACATTAGGCTATGATAAAGATAATAAGAAGATTGTTGCTTATAAAGATGGTAAGCAGATGTCATTGGAAGAAGCAGGGGCCAAAGTGTATAACAATTATGGAGATAATATTTTTGCAAGCCAAATTGCAGATAATAAATGGAATGCAGATAATATTAAATTGACTGCACCTTTACAGTATACAACAGAAGACGGTAAGGTACATGATATTAACAGCATGCTTACCAATTATGATTTTATTGCTGATCCGACTGCATTAGATAATTCGGATAACGATGGAAAACTTTATGTATACGGAACAAATGAAGGATTTGATTATGCGGACGGTAAATTGGCTGCAAACTCTTATTCCAATAATTCACTCAGTATCCTTTCTACTTCTGATATGGTGAACTGGACCGATGAAGGGACGATGGATAATACGAATTTGAATAATTTGCCAAGTACAGCTTCTGCTAAGAAAAAGGAAAAGAATGGCTGGACAACAAAGGCATGGGCTCCATCAGCTCTCAAAATCGATGGCGATGGAGATGGTGAGGATGAATATTATATCTTTTATACCGATGGCGGAGGAATAGGATATGTTCGTGGTGATTCACCGGTTGGCCCATGGCATGATGATTTAGGACAGAAAATGTTTACCTCAAAGTCAAAAGGATGCGAGGGAGTAAAATGGTGTTTTGACCCGGCAGTTCTTGCAGATGACAAGGGGAATGCATATATTTATTTCGGTGGTGGAAATGACGAAGAAAAATATGTTCAGACCGGTCGTGTGTGCAAATTAAAATTTGAAAAAGGCACAGGAATTGTTTCTCCGGATGGTATACCAAAGACCTTGGATACATTCTGCTTCTTTGAAGATGGAGAAATTAACCAGATTGACGGTAAATACATTTATTCCTACTGTACGAACTGGGATGTAAAAGAAGATACGCCATATGTTGGAGCCGTTCAGATTGCGGCATACGTATCTTCAGACCCTATGAATATCTGCTTTTTCCCAGATAAAATTGGAAAAACCAAGTTTACGGATGAAAAAAATGTAGAACATAATTATCTTGGTACTATTTTGGATAATCCAAGTAAATTGTATGGTGAGACTTATAACAATCATCATCACATGCAGAATTTCAAAGGACATAATTACATCTTTTATCATTCAACTGTGCTTAGTAATACATTATATCGTGATAGCAAACAATATCGAAATTTACATGTAAATGAAATTGATATTGATACAAAGAATGATAAGATTACGATTGAGCCTTCCTATGAGGGTGCAAAACAGATTGAAAATGTGAATCCATATAAGAATGCGGATGGCACGGTTAAATATATTAATGCAACAACAAGTGCTAAGAGTGCAGGAGTGAAATCTTTGCGAGATGATCGTACTGTTGTAAAATCATATAATGGCTCACCGATGGTACTAGATCAGATTGATACCGGTGACTGGACTAAGATTAGTGGCGTTGATTTTGGAACCAATGGATTGAAAACAATTAGCGCAGAAATTGCAGCAACATCAGGAGAAGGTCAGATTGAGGTATATCTGGATGCTCCTACAGCTGCAAAAAACAGAATTGCAACCATTACATTGGGAGATACCAAGGGCTTGTATGCATTCAGCACGGCAAATGTTGATCGTGAAGTGAAAGGTGTTCATGATGTGTATTTTGTGTTCCGAGGAACAGGCTATAATGTGGCTTCCTGGGCATTTTCAGAAAAAACAAATCCAGAACTTCCGGATCTTTCTGCAAGACCAACGGTAGAACCAGTTCCAACAATGAATCCAAATGTAAAAGTAGGATGGAATGCGGATAAAACGGAATACGCTGTTCCGATTACAGAGGAAAATATTGTTGCAGAAGGCGGTGCAGTAGCAGAAGTAGACCAATATAATGGAACAGCTTCTCTGGTATATAATGGTCAGTATCCAGGTGTTTGGGTAAACTTGCCGGCAGAAATTACGGATAATCAATTCCAGACAGTAGAGATAACCTATGAGAATCAGGCCACAGATGCTGATTTTGGTGCAGCGATTCGGTATGCAACATCGAAAGGTGATGAGGGAATCGTATGGCCGGGTTCAAGTCCATTTGCATCAGGTGAGACAACAAAGACATTTACATTAGATTTCACAAAGAAATTTGCGAAAATAAAGATTTTTGCAGCTGAGAATCCAAAAGATGCCAAATTAATTATTAAGGCGGTTGTGTTAAAACGCGAGGCAGGAGCAACTGCACCGACAGCGACACCAAAACCGACAGCACTTCCTACCACAGCACCAATTGAGGTGACTTACGGTTGGAATGCGGATGAAACAGAATATACGCTTCCATTAACGGAAGAAACGGTTGGAAAGGGAAATGGCACGGAGGTGTCTGTAGATACAAATGCTAAGACGGCTACCATAACATATGATGGTGCATATCCGGATGCATTCCTGAATATGCCAGGGGATTTGTCCGATACGAAGTTTTCATCAATCATTATTAAATACGATCGTCTGACCGAGAAGGACAGCTTTGGTTACGCGTCTCGTTACACAGATAACAAGTCAACGGATGTAAATATTAAATGGGCAACTGTGAGTGGCGCATTTGCACCGGATGCTCACGAGGTGGAGATACCGTTAGACAAGACAAAAGATTTATATCAATTTAAAATATTTGGAAATGCATGTGATAGTGCTGGATTTATCATTAAAGCAGTGATACTAAAAAAATAGCTTGATTTGATTCCAAATGAAGAAGGATTTTGACAAACTTTTGAAAGAATGTCAAAATCCTTCTTTTCTATTTGATAAGAAAAAATTGAAATTTGCAATTTAATGCGTAGTATGGTACCATTTTCCTTACAATTAGGCTCACAAAGGAGAATGATATATGATTCGCTTGATTGCTTTTGATATGGATGGAACTGTCTTAAATGATGAGAAAAAGATTTTAAAAGAAACAAAAGAAGCTCTTGAACAGGCGGCCCGCGCCGGTATTGAAATTGTGCCGGCGACCGGGCGGCCATTTTGTGGTATTTCGGATGAAATCTACCGGTTAGACGGAGTTCGTTATGTGCTTACGACAAATGGTGCCGGTATTTATGAAAGGGATTCAAAAACTTGTCTTTATGAGGATGCAATTCCACTATCTGCCTATCTGCCAATGCTTGCCGAAGTGGAGGCTTACGATGTGATGGCAGATACCTTTTTAAAGGGTGGTGCGCTTATGACAAAGAGAAAACGTGACCTTTTGCCAAGGATGCGTTTGACAAAAGAAATCCGTGATTATATTTTGTCGTCACGGCAGGTGGTAGAAAGCCAAGTGGACTACTTGCGTGAGCGAGGTGAAGATGTTGAGAAACTGACAATTAACTTTGCTTATGATGAGGACGGTCACCGCATTGATTACGATGCGGTCTGGGAGGTTCTTAAAAAATATCCGGATGTGAATGCTGTATCTGGTGGTATGAAAAATATTGAGGTTACCAAAAAGGACGTTTCGAAAGCGAGTGGTCTTTTGTATCTGGGGAAAAAACTTGGAATTGCTCCAGAAGAAATGATGGTGTTTGGCGACAGCGGCAATGATTTGGACATGATAAAAATGGCAGGAATTGGTGTCGCCATGGCAAATGCAGAGCCGGAGGTTTTGAAAGCCGCAGATTTTGTCACAAAGAGTAATAATGAAAATGGGGTAGGGGGATTTTTGGTTTCAGCAGATTATTAAAAAATTGTATTTTATGCGCCGCTCTCGCTTGACAAACGCGCAGGGGTTTTCGTACCTGCCGATACCCCTGCGTATTTGTTAAGCGAAAGCGGCACACAAAGGGCAAACAATCGGAACACAAATTACGGAAACTGAAAAAACAAGAGAACAAAACCCATTGAAGGAGGAAAAAAATATGTTGACATCATTAGCACTGATTTTTTTAGTCGGGCTTTGTATGGCGGCGATATGCCAGAAATTAAAACTTCCACGCATTATTGGAATGCTTGTAACAGGAATGGTGCTGGGACCATATGTGCTGGATTTTCTGGATTCATCTATTTTGTCAATTTCTGCAGAACTCCGCAAGATGGCATTGATTATCATTTTGCTTAAGGCAGGCTTATCGTTAAATTTAAATGACTTAAAAAAGGTGGGAAGACCGGCGATTTTACTGGCTTTTGTGCCGGCATCATTTGAGATTGTTGGATATGTACTGTTTGCACCTATCTTTTTGGAAATTTCACGGATTGATGCTGCGGTAATGGGGACGGTGCTTGCTGCGGTTTCACCGGCGGTTGTTGTACCCCGCATGGTGCAGTTGATGGAAGAAAAGTATGGAACAAAACAGTCTATTCCGCAGATGATTATGGCGGGGGCATCGTGTGATGATATTTTTGTCATTGTTTTGTTTACAACCTTTTTGGGAATGGCGCAGGGGGTAAAAGTAAGTTTGTTAAGGTTTGTAAATGTACCGGTTTCGATTTTTCTTGGAATCCTTTTGGGAGCGGTAATTGGCTATGTTTTGTATCGTTTTTTTGAAACGGCATACAAACATCAAAATTACGTGAGAAATAGTACAAAAGTTATTCTCGTACTTGGTGTATCGTTTCTTCTGACAGCAGTGGAGGGATGGCTTGATGGAAAAGTTGCTGTGTCAGGACTTTTAGCAGTTGTCAGTCTTGTCAGTTTTATGCTGCGGCATCTCATTGCTGCTGGCATAACTGGCAGCAGCGGCAACCGGCCGTATATTCATTTCATTCAACCCCAAAGCTTTTCCGTATAGATTCCCTCTGCCTTCATCTTTGCAACAGCCGCCTTGACGGAAGCCAGATCCTCGCGATACGTCACGCCGTACCAGCTTTCCTCACATGGAAGTACGCGGACGCTGGCGGTTCCGTCGGCCATCTGCTCGTTGACGACGAACGGCAGGAAGTATTCGCATTTGAGTGGATTTTTCTGCAT
>OJNQ01001139.1_pt1 | contig 19572 bp, 34 predicted proteins | sample 1597621 | NCBI WGS metagenome assembly OJNQ01 (sample SAMEA2452137, study PRJEB22498) | human gut metagenome | reverse complement strand
TGTTACACCGCAAGAAAACCATGCTATTATCATATAGATTATTTTTAATTCGATTATTATTAATTCGTTCCCGATTGTCTTCCGAAACACACATCTTGCACCATGATGTCTTGATTCAGAACCACTCCTCATCCTTTCCAACCTCTACCGAGAGCCAGTCCATGAGGAGAATTATAAGGTTATAAATAGGTTTCATCTCACTAAACTTTTATCGCATTGGCAATATTATCGGCATCCGACAGTTTTCTTACCAGCACATCAAACGCCGCCGTGCACCGCTCTGTGTTCATATTGACCGTTTCCCCGATTTTCAAACTATCGGAAGCAAGGTTCATCACCCTTGCTACATTGGAAAGCTTCAAATATTCCAACGTAAATCCGTTGAACCGTGCATCTTTCTTCCGAAGTTCTTTAATCCTTTCGTCAAACTGGATGCAGGCGTAATCACACAATGTCCTTGCAAGTTCGAACCTTGCAATCTCTGCGGAATGGGATATGCCGTTATCGTCAAGAGCCTGCTTGAACTGCCAATACAACATATCCACGTGCTTGTTCACTTCTTCCGTGTACTTGTCGTTGCAGTCGGCGAAAAATTCGCTCCGGTCTGAACCGATAACGCTGTTTACAGTACGCTCGTATTCCTTTCTTGCTTTATCGGCATCATTCAAATACCGCTTGAATGCCTGTTTGTAATAAGGCGTTCTCTTCATTGCATGCAGACACTCGATAACCTGCCCGCAACAGATGTCGTTTGTGAGCAGTATGTTGTAGGTGCACAGAACTACAAGGCTCTCATACTTGCTGATTATCTGATTTGCCGTGTCGGTAGTCATTGCCTTGCCTGTTCTGCCTTGTTCATACTCTTGTTTCTGCTCTCTGTTGCAAGTTCATCAATCATGCGCTGATACTTCCTTGCCACCAACGGGCAGCGTATGCGCATTGCATTGTCACGCTGCTGCTCCAATTGTTCGATTTTCTTTTCAAGTTCTATATCCATTATCATTTTTTCTTAAAATTCTCACATATCCTGCCGTATCTGTCACATGCGCATACCCTATGACCTTTAGCCTTACAGAGGCATGAGTTTCCGATAAAGTCTTTGGCGTATGAGCATTGGCGGTAGTGGACGGGAGAGAGGGGTTCTTTTTTCTTTGCCATTATACTCTGTTAGAAAGGCTGTTCCTCTTGGATGGATTCATTCATGTTACCGATTGGTACATAATCCAAATCATAGAATCTGGTTGTCAATGCGTCAAAACCGCATATAAATTTCAGTAATCCGATATTACGCCCTTTGGCAATATCAATCATAGCAGTACCTTTTGTGCTTACATTCTTAAACTCATCCGGATAAGGCTTATCTTTTACTTCCGGCCTATATATGAGAATAACCACATCGGCAGCTTCCGCTATCTGTCCACTATCTCTAAGTCGTGCAAGAGTGGGAACCGGATTAAGGTTATCCCTGTTTAATTGGGAAAGAGCGATAATCCATATATCCAAATCTTTTGCAAGGTTCTTCAACCGCCTTGCCACATCACCCATCTGCTGCTCCTTATTAGCTCCTTTCATATTGACATTCAATATTTGCAGGTAGTCAATCACGGCACCGTCAATATCATGCTTTATCTTCATGTAACGGATAGAGGATATGATTGTGTCTATGTTTGATGTGCTCCGGTCGTCAAAGTATATGCTTTTCCCCGCAATATTTCCAACCCCCTTGTCAATGGCTTGTATCTGTGAATCGGTGAGCCTCGAATACATGATTTGATTGGCTGGTACTCCACTTTCCATAGAGAGAATACGAGCCGCTATTTGCTCTTTTTTCATCTCCATTGAATACATGGCTATCCTTGCACCCGAAAGGCTCGCATTGCGCATCATAGACACTGCAAGGCTCGTTTTTCCTTGTGAGGTTTCACCTGCAACAATTATCAAGTCAGACTTCTGCAATCCTCCGGATTTGGCGTCTATCTTCTCAAATCCTGTCGGAGTTCCAGTAAGCGGCTTACTTCCGGATAAGTTCTCATTAATCATTTTGTACACATTTTCAATTCCTTCATTTATTGAGGAAACGGTCGTGCTGCTTGATTTGAACAATGAAGCCATGTCGTCATTGACTTTTTTTGCAACATCTTCAATGTCTTCCGCTTCGGTATATGAGTTGGAAACAAGATACTGCCCTATAGAGTAAAACATTCTTCGGATATGTAGGTCTTGGAGCCTTGAAGCGTATTGATACAAATCGAAAGTATGGCATGATACAATCTTCATGTACTCAACTATATCGAATTTCACTCCGTTTTCTTCCAGCTTACCCTTTACGAAAACAAGGTCAGCTCTATTCCCTGATGATACAACCTGAAGCACTGCCTTGTATATCTCCGCATGGAACGGATTATAGAAGCATTCTTCGGTTAGAATATCCCTTACCATTTCTATGGCATCACGCTCTGCTATGATAGTGCCGAGAACGATTTTCTCTGCTTCCTCGTCACGTAATTGTACATTAACTTCCATTCTGATACTCAATTTGTTTTAAGACGGCATAATACAAGACATCCCATTTGGAACGTATGTCTGACCTGCCTTCGATTGTGCGTAATGCGCTTTTAAACATCTCATTCCCGTATTTGTCCCGTAATAGTAAGAACTCTTCCTCGGTAGGCAACCGCATATTTGAAAAACAATACGGAGCTTGCTTCTTGATGTACGACAGGAATTGGTAGTACCTTTTCTTGTCCTCTTTGGCAGACAACAATAACTGTTCGTTCATCGCCTTATACATGTCCGCTTTGGATTTCCCTAGTTCAATATCCAGCCACCTGACAAAATGAGCCATGCCGTCTTTAGGACTTTTACGGATTTCTCCCTCATTTTGAAGTTTTTCAAAGAATTTTTTGAGATATTCCTGGAAATGTTCCAGGGTAAAGTCCTGATGTCCGGCAGACCTCTTGTTTATTACAACGGTTTCTATCCATGAACTATTGGCGGATAATTCCTCATAACATTCTTTCAGAGGCTTGTCTGATATTTCCGGGAGAAAAGCATCTACTTTATCTCCGTTAGGAGATTCATTAACATTATCATTAACATTATCATTAACAGTTAGATTTGTTGCATCTTGATAGCATTTGTTAGATTTGCTATCATTTGTTAGATTTGTTGCATCTTTATTGTAGCGTTTATTCATTGCTTTTTTCCCTGCTTCGCTTCGTTTTGCCACAATATCATTGTACTTGCAGGTATTGTAATCTATTTCTTTTTTAATGAAGGAGAATGCCATTTTAGCCATTGGTTTCAGCTCCAAAATTGTCCCCGACGCAACATACTCAATAATTGCATCGTACACTTCAAGTCTGACCTCCGATGGATAACCTAATAGTATCTCTTGCCATTCAACATTAAAAATGAAAGATTTCTTTTTTGCTTTTTCTACCATTTTCTTTACTGCTGTAATTGTTGGGAATAGATAAATGCTTTCTTTCCATATACAAATGCAAGATGTTTATCTCTCCGCTTCTGGGGCATTTTGGTATATGTTCTATCTCTTTGACAACTTCTTTGATTGAGGAAACTTTAAAGCTATCTTTTGCCATTGTCATACATCTTTCAAATAATCGTTTGCAACTTTTATAAACTCGTCAAGTGACCGGACAACGACATATTTAGCGCCGATACTCTCAAACTCCTTCTGATATTCTTTCTGATGTTCAGATTGCCTGCCAGTCTTTATCTTCAATTCTATTCCACAAAATGGATAGAACTTGTTGGGGATAAGGAGAATTAAATCGGGGAATCCAGCCCGAACACCCATTTGCTTGAATTTTGCGGCTTCAATGGCGTTGCGCTTTCCTCCGTTGGGAACACAAGCAAGCCGTTTCTTCCATTTAGGATATTTCAAGTCCCAATATTTAATTATAGTTTTTTGGAGATTATCTTCTAAATGTCTCATATATACTTTATTTTAAGTTCCACATCCACCGGCTTATCCCTCATCGTGGAGAAAGCATCAAGTATCCTCTCTTTAGTCGACTGGATAGGTCGGGGCATTATTTCACTCTCTATGTTTTCCAACGGTATCTTCTTTCCGTCATAGGTAATAAGAACCGCAGAAGTTATTACGTAAGGACTCATGTCTTATATTGTTTCTTTACCTGCCTTGCAATCTTCTTGTTCAGCTTACTTAGACGCTCTGCCTGCTTGCTGTCACCTCCAAAATTATGAATGTCTGACTTTCGGTCTTCGATAAGCTTCTGAATGATTACACAGTCGGATTTGGTTATTGTAAGTTTCATGATAAGTTATATTTAGTGGGAAGCTCCGAATCGAACAGAGCACGTTGTTTTGCTGGATGGTAAAGGATAATAAACTAATGAATAACTAATACTAATTTTAAAACAAAATAATTGGCAATCAAAAAGAATAACCGCCCAATACGTTCAACGTTACCATATTCCCCGTTTGCCCGCCATATCTTCACAGACCGAGCAGGCAGGTTAACAAATTGCTCCCGGATAGGCGGTCAGGCCACACCGGGATAGTTAACTGTTAGCTGAAATTAAATCACTTAACCCGAACCTTTCACGGGACTTCTGCGTGAGCAGAGGGCGTTTAGTTAATAATTATGGTTATTTGTTAGGGATATACCAATCCGGGATATAATCATTCATTTTTAGCCTCACTTTCTATACTACCGTTCGGAATGACTTTAGGTTTATTTCCGGTCTTATCTATAATAACCGATTTGCCGCCAATTGTGACCTCTGTACACTGTCCCTCTGGGAATCTATTGATAAATCGGGATACTTCTGTATTACTATCATCCTCAGTCTCGTTTGGCTCATACGGATATACATCCATGATGGCGGTTTCCGCTACCGATGCAATTTGGTAGTCGGCCATTGTGCCTTTCATGCCTTCATCCAGATTCTTTACCGCATCACGCAAGTCGGCTGCCTGCACCAATACCTGGGTAGACGTTTTTTTCTCAGCACCGCTTTTCTCGTCCAATGTGATGAAAACCAGCTTGCATTTGAACCAACGGTCGGCGGCTTCCTCTTCGCATGGAAACAGTTCGCTATAGTTGGTACGTTTGATGTCCGATACCGTGAATTCTCCTGAAATAAACGGTGCCATCTCTTCGATGATACGTGCTTCTGCTTCCGTAAAACTGAGTGCATCTACCAGATAAGGTTCGGTAACTTTTTTGTTCATTCCGTTTTCCATTGTTTTTTCATAACGGATTTTACACTCAAACCATGTGTGCATAATTTTCTATTTTAAATAAACGTTTTGTTTCTGTCTATTTCAATCTCCATTAATTGCAATAACCTCTCTTCATCAGGACTTGGAAGATAAACGCCGCATTCGGCACTCGCCCAATTACGAAAACGCTCAATGCTCGTCGTCATTTCCGCTGTATCTAAATCAGTGGAACTACGTAAAACTTCCATTTCTCCCAAAAACTTATCATTAATCCTACGGGTGAATATTGCAGGATTTACTAACTTTTTGTAATAGTTCTGTTTTACGTATTCCAGCGTGTTCCCCGTCTCACAAGCGAAGAAGCCTAAAAGGGTGTGCAGGTATTTGTTCTGCTGCGTTGTCCTCTTAGGCTTCTTTTCCGTCAGTTCCACAATGCAACCCTTTGAGAAGAGATAGTTACATCGCATTTTGAACTGCTCTTTGTGGAGTGGGTTGGATAGGTCGTATTGCATAATATTTTAGAATGGTAAATCATCTTGCGGGGATAATCCCGGAGCTTCCGCAATCTGTTCCGGTGTGGGGCTGCTCTGAACGGGCTTATATTCCTTGAAATCTCCAAAAATATACTGTATGCCTTCTTTGCGTTCTTCTTGTTTTGGGGCACAAGTAATAAAATGGGTATGCCCAAACTGTGAAGGTTCCTTGCGTTCGATAACCGCCACATTTAAATAAATTTTCTCTTTCCCGTCTTTGCAGATTACTTTCTTCATTTGCTCACGGGGAATGTCACTAAGACAAATACTTCCTGTTAAAATCATAAAATCAATATTTTAAAGTTGATAAAGTTCTTCTTTCGTTTTCAACAAGTGGTATAGGTTATTTGTATGTATATACTTGCAGAAATCTTCCACTATACCTTGATTGTATTTTTCAGACAAATCTGTTCGAATACATTCAATAGGTTCGTAAAGGATAAAACTTGTAGATGTCACATCGGTGAGCATGTTACGTTTATACCCCTCGAACTGAAATAAATCAAAGTAGAAAATGGAACAATCAAAAATATCAAGATAAAAAGTCCACTGGCATGATTTTGTATAATCTTCCGTATGCGGTGTGGAGTACTTTGTTTTAATATCCCGAATTACTTTGGCATATTTTAAATCCGCATAACCATGTACATGTATATCAAAATGTGAAGAATGGTAGTCTTTACCGCCGTGTACCTCATGTTGGGCATCAGGAAATTTATTCCGGTAAAAAATGGCATTTTCAACGGCTTTACTGTTAAACCTGACAATAGCCCCTTCTTGCTCCTGCTCGAATATCCCTCTTCCCACATATGTTGCTTTCCCTGTTTCTACTATCTTATGAAAACAAGAGCCTATTGCCGTATAAGCGTTAGGCTCTTTTATTCCCGCAAGAACATTAAGAAGGCGTTCTTCTGTATCCCATATGGAATGTTTGTCTCTGAAACGCCGAAAGGCTTCTAAGGAAGTGACACTTATTCGATACATAACTATTGTTTTTTGAATGTAATAGCATAAGATGTGGTAGATGAACGCGCAGGCGGAAATATTGTATATATCTCACCGGTTTCTTTATCTATTTCCGTTTTATTGGTATTTACAAGCTTAAGGAAGCTTTCACGTTGCTTTATCTTTTCATCCACTTCTTTCTTTTCCTTGTTCAGTTTATCCCAAACAATGTCATTGCATCCTGCAAAATCATATTTCACAGATGTCTCTTTTACTTGAACAACGGCTCCTTTGTATGACGGTGTTTCGCCTTTTCCGTATTTTTCCGTTTCCTTGATTACTGCTTCTCTTATATCATTGTTTTTCAAAAAAAGAGATATGGATTCACCGATGCTTTTCATTTGAATAACGGCTTCTATGGCACTGATTTCTCCATCAAGTACTTTTTGGATAAAAAGGGAAGCTAATTGTTCCTGTTCTGATTTTGTAGCCGGAATTTTGCTAATTGATAATTCTTTACTCATGGTAGGTTATTATTAATTCTGTATTGTTCGTAATTGGCAGATATGATACTTATATCTTCTTGGGCAACCTTGTAACTTTCATTTACAAGGTTTACGAGAGAAAGGCGTTTGCCTTCATTTTTGGCTTTAGTCAAATATTTATATATCCACTCCATCAGCTTCTCGTCGTTAAACTGTTCTTTGTTAAGCAACTTTCGATTGTCTGTAACAGGCGTCGCTTGTATGCTTGTTTGATTGTACTTTGTCGAATCTTTATCCCAATAAACATCAGCTCCCATTCCTAATGCTTTGCAAGCCACTGATATGGCATCCGTTAAGGCCATTTTGAAACATTCATCCGATGTATAGAGACCGTTTTTTTCATTTGTCACAAATGAAGAACCGCCGATGCCTTGTATAGCCTCGCTCCATTCCCCGTTCATTTTTACAAATAGGTTTATGTGAACAAAACTGGATATTACTCCATTTCCGCCATTTTCGTTCCACATTCGGATGATTTCATATTTCCATCCGAAACCACACACTCCAAATTCTTCGGTAAGCCTTTTTATGCGCCACATAGGGTTTATATCAGACATACCTTTCAATCTTCCCGCAGCAATACTTTTTATAGCTTCTTGGGGGACTTTTCTGACGCGGTTGTATAAATCTAAGTTATTCTCCATAATGTTGATAATTTAACAATGTCTTGGCATCCCTTGACTAACGCAAAGAAACATCCTTTCGTCTTCGAGTTCGTCAGGTGTATAATCATATTGACTACATTCAAGTTCTGCGCGCAACTCCTCAATGTCTTCCTCTATAAGCTGAATGATTTCTTCTTTTGAAGAATAGCCGTATTTGGGAAGATATTCCAAATCACAAGTTTTGACTTCGTTCAGCTCCTTGTACAGTTCTTCAAGTTCATTTTCCATTGTATTGTGTTTTTAAACCGCCCGTACAAGGTTAAAGGGAAGCGGTGCGCACTTTGCTTCTCTCACGGCTTTTAGTACGGTAATAGCTCTGACCTTTTCTGCGGCTGAATTTGGTTATTTATATCTCCATTTATAAGAACCGGCTGATGCTCTTTCCCCTCTTGCGCATGCTGCTATAGTTCCTTGATTTATTTTAGTAACTCTGGAAGCCTCTCTTGTGCTTCCGTATTCTTGAATTGGCACTCCTGTTAAACTATATTGTATTATAACTTTAGATGAATGATTTAGACTGCCGAATCTGCCTAAATTAGGAGTTTTTTTTAACCCAATTCTATATGCGTGTTTTTGATTATCAGAGGAAGAACACCATTCAAGATTTTCTACTTTATTATTAAATTTATTACCGTCTCTATGATTAACTTGTGGAAGATTATTAGGGTTAGGAATAAAAGCTTTAGCTACAAGCCTATGTATAGTGAATCTATTCATTACACATTTTCTACTAAGACTAATATTTAAATAAAGAGAACAACTATTAGGCTTTAAAATTTTACTATGAACATGTCTTACTCCATTTATATGGTTTACATATCTGCTCACAGATTTTACTCTACCTAAACTGGATATTTGATATATCCCTTCATATCCAATTATATCTTTCCAAATTTCTTGTTCCATAATTTATTTTTAAGAGGAAGGAGACAAGGGCAGACGACCTTTGTATGCTTATCCTATCTGGATGTCTTTCCAAATGTCAATAAATTTTTTTGCCGAATATTCCGCAAGTCCGCGTGTTTTATAACAAAGGCGAGACCAGCTACCCGCATCCGCAAACGCACTAACGTAATACGAATCGCCGAAAGCGAAAAAGGAAGGAGACATAATGAAATAGGGATAATACTTGTTCTCATCCGAGTTATCCCAGTCTGCTTTCCAGCCTTCATTCAGAGCTTCCGTAATAACTTCCATTTTATATAACGCAATGAAATGCCTGCGCATGTCTTTGGGTAAATCTGAAAAATCAGGGACACCTTTTCTTCCTGTTTCTTCCATTGCGTCTTCAAACGTTTTGATTCTATCCATTACGTTTTGATTGGCAAATATTTCTTTGCCGTATAGATTTTCAAGCATCTGCTTTCCTTTATTGTCCGCTTCTCTCCAAGCCTTTAAAGCGTTCTTTTTATCTACATTTAAAGTCATAATTGTAAGTTTATAGGGTTATAGAATAAATTGTTTCCACAAATCAATGAATTGCTTCCCGCAATAATTGGAAAGCTTTTCGCTTTTCAAACAAAGGCGAGACCCGCTACCCGCAATCGCATACGCAGCATCGTAAGCCGAATCGTAAAAAGCGAAAGAGGAAGGAGACCCATTAGGCTTGAACCACGGATACCAGCATTTCACGTTAGCATCGCATACATTAAGTTTCTGACCTTCATTTAGAGCTTCCGTAACGATAGCCAGCTTTTGATAAGCAATATCGTGTTCCGTCAAGCCTAACTCCAATAGCTTTTTCTCATCGAGTGGCTCCCTTCCCAACTCGTGGCAAGCATCAAGGTAGGTTTTCACTCTTTCTGTAACGTCTTGTGAAAAGAAATCCTTTCCAAAAGATTCTTCCAATACTGTTTTTAATTCTTTTGAACCGCTCCGATATAGTTCACGGGCTTTTTGTTCACTTAATTGTAATGTTTTCATATGATTGTTATTAATTGGTTTCAAGAAAAAACGGACTATCTTCACAGACCGCCCGGCTACGACTAAACAAATACTTCATCTGTAGTGAAGATGTTGCGACACCCGGACTCGAACCGGGACGAGTTGTCAAGCTCCACACATCTAAGGTTTGACATTCCTATCATAGAGTGCTGCGTCTACCATTCCACCATGTCGCAGTGTTTCCCGACCAGCACGTGGACGGGACTGTTTATATTAAAATATATCATGAATTATTCACCCTCACGGGCTTATTGAGTAATTTTTAAGAAATCAGGAGAAATCCCATATAAGGGCGTTTTGCCATCCCATTTATCAATAAATTGTTTGTATAAGATTTCTTTCGTCAATCCTCTTGACGTAATTAGAGCCTGTTCTGTCTTTAACTGTTCAAGCTCATTTCGTTTTCTCTGTTCTGCTATTTGCTGGTCTAACACTGAGATATTGGTATTAACCTCATTACGGCTATCAATCTTTTCACGTACTGCTCTTGAAAATTCAAGCTGCGCGGAAAAAGTCAACAATTGAAGCCCTCTTTTCTCAAATTCTTTATCTACTATCTGTTCCAGCCGTTTTTCAAAAAGAAGAGAACCGCCATCAGCCATCAAACTGTCTGTCTTATGTTTCCGGCTTTCTTCTTTTATCAAGTCATAAATACGCGGTTCAAGTATGTTGTCTTCAAGGCTTTGCATAAAACCATCTTTCCCGGATTCCGTATCGGCTTTATCTATATGTTTATTATCGAATACAACATCAACAGCCCTATTTTTTATAACTTTATATGAATAGGTGGGACGTGCATTAAATTCTGTGTTATCGGCAGCTTTCAAAGTGACAGGTTTGGCAAATTCACCTCTTTGGTCAAATAATGGGACTTGAAACAACTCTGTACCCCATTCCCAAGTGGAAACTCTACCCGATACCACCTTGAAATCCTCTTTCCCTTGCTTACCGTAGTTCTCCATCAGAACCCCAGCATAGTTAGGGGCTACTCTTTCGCAAGAAGCGAATACCAATAAGGTCATACAGACCAATGTCAGATTAATCAATCTCTTCATTTTTTAAGTTTTTAATTAGTTTATAAAAAAAATAAATTGTAGTGGCTGATATTACTGCTACACCCAGCCAAGCGTGTAGGTGATTAAAAATCCTGTTCCCAATAGCAATTCCGATAATCAAAAGTGCTATTAATTTGATGTACTTATTCATAATTCTGATTATTTGGTTATTATTGTTCCCGTGAGCGTTCCGATGGTTGCCTTACTACTCTCAAACATCTATTGAGAGCCACGGGATAATTACATATTACTTCAATTTTCTGATTATATCACCGCCATAAGAATATTGAGTTAATTCTATAAACTCATGTACGGTATAAGTATCATTGTCAATGTCTATTCCCTTATTGGCACAGAATGACAGCCTTCCTTGCTTGCACGAACCGGTCAGCACATGATGCCAATGGAACAATTCTTTAGCCGATACCTTTTTAGTAAAGTCCTGAAAATGCTTTTTAAAAGCTTCCAACCTTTCCTCCTCGGTTGAATCGTCATACAATTTTTCTTGAAGCGAAGCAAAGGCCTCGTGCAATGTTTCTCCATGAGCGAATTTCCCATTCCTTTTTGCAACAAATGTCTCAGTCAATGTAAAGTCATCGTTCAGTATATATCCTTTAGCTACATTGTCATGAACATGCTTGATAATTGTAGGAATATCATCAATGATATATGCTTTGTCGCCATTGAATGTTTTAATTCCAGAGCCATAGCCAGAGCCATCGCCAGAGCCAGAGCCAGAGCCATAGCCATAGCCAGAGTATATACTAAGAAACTTTCTTATCTGTTCTTCCATACGGCTACCTCCTCAATGGATTTTATCGCTTCATCTGTACAAGGAATTATTTCTATAACCCCCAAAATAGAGATTATCGGTACAACTAATGTAAATTTACAATCATTAGGTCTTTTCGTTCCCTCAACAGCTAATTGGCTGATAGATGCAGCCCCATACCAACACCACAATCTTCGGCAGTCTGTCAATGTAACCTCACTACCATTTTTTTCTTTCAATACTCCGTAAAATACGCCCGCTCTGTCTGCTCTAATAATTACTTTTTTCCCAATCATAATTCTATATATTTAAAGATTAATAAATATTGGCTCCCTTCAACGCAACAATACGTGTTTAGCTTTTCAGCGTGCCCGAATTTGACGGGAAGGGAGTATCGCTATTTCCTTATCACTACCGCCATTGTACTTATAGATGTCCCACTTTCCTTGAATTCTCCGGCGCCGATTTCAAATACTTCTCCATGTACCTCTTCCAACCAGTTGCGAAAATCAACACATTTCTTTTCCGAAGCAATTTTCCAATGAGAGCTGGTAATGGCTGCGAGCGTTCCACCTTTTTCCAAAAGCTTATACATAATCCTCACATGCTCTATATCCTGATTGCCTGAGAAAGGCGGGTTGGCGATAATCTTGGTATAGCTTCCTACGCTATCTTTCGTGAAATCCTCATCAAGTATTATCACATTATCAAGTGAATAAAGAAATTCTCTATTCTCCGGCATCAACTCATAGCATTCTACTGTTACGGAAGGACAAGCCCTATGAATGGCTTTAATGAGAGCACCGCGGCCGGCACTCGGCTCCAGTACTGTATCAGCCTCATTTATTCCACCGGCAAGCATGACCAGCCAGTCCGCCAGCTCAGCCGGCGTTTCAAAAAACTGGTAATCCTGTTGCAGGTTGCATCGCTTACCCTCGTGAAGAATACTAAACACACGTTCCGCATTAAATGGGAAAGTAAAACCTTGCACCTTTCCACCTTGCCAGAAACCGCCGGCTTCCTCAATCCACTTCTTGGCCTCGGCATAAGACTTTTTATTGAACTGCACCGCCGGAAGTTTGAGTACATTCCCCTCAAGTGTACAATGCTTCAGTATATCTTCCACATTCCATTTCTTACCTTCATCAGCCTGTTTTTTCTTTTCGTCCGTTGGAGCGTCCGGCGCTAAAAGTGAAGATATTTTTTGAACAACAGTGTTGCTCGCATCCATGAAGGATTTAACGCAGGATAGCGCTTCTATGAGAAACTCCGTGTCAACATGCCCGGTGGCATTATAAACATCTATCCCTTCAGTCATGGTCGACAGCTCATTGAGCTGCGCTACACTACCACGTAACGCTTTGATTAAAATCTCTTTTTTGTTCATCATAGCTTTTTTGTAAGTAAATTCTTGTTGTGTCTACACTACCATGACCGAGAAGGTCGGCCAGTTGAACGACATCCTTGTTCTTGCTTTTTTTCAGGTACATTTTAGCGAAAAAATGCCGGAAAGCATGCGCGTGCATCTTCCTTGAATCGATACCGCAATGTTTGCCCCATGCTTTCAAATGCTGTGAAAAACCTCGTTGAGTTAACGCACCGAATTTCCCAACAGCGAGAAGCCCCGTTTTACCATTCTCTTTCATGTATGCCATTGCTTCCTGTCTCAACTGTTTTTGAAAAAAGAAGCGACGGTATTTATTACCTTTGCCGCGAAGCGTAACCTCACCCGCTGCCATGTCTTCCCACGTGAACTGGAGGAACTCCGACAGTCGGGCGCCTGTTGTGCCCAAAACCTTGATAAAAAAGTAATAATCCTTGTTGGATTTCGTTTTCAGAAAATCCAGCAAGCGGTTGTATTCCTCTTCTGTCGGAACATTGTTCACATCAAGTTTGCGTTTTATTTTGGGACGATTCAGCTCAATAGGCTTTTTCATCCATTTAGAAAACTTCTCGATTGCCGTAATACGCAGACGGATAGTAGCGGGAGATAATTTTTCTTCTTCAAGGCTTTTTATAAACCTTCTGCAATTATCCATATTGACCTCATTGGCATATTCGAAATATTTCTTCATAGAAGTGTAATATATATCAACTGTATGAGAAGAGTAATCATTGTTGTCGGTCAGCCATATGATGAAATCATGGAGTTGTTTCTTGTTTTTCTCCGAAACGACATCCAGTTTCTCCAAAGGTTTCACCGTCTTTTCTCTCTTCCCATATCCGATGTTGAGAAAGGATAATAAATCGCATATAGCTGGACACATTAATGAATGACGCACCATGACATCAGCATTTTCACGCTTGTAATTCAGATAGCCACGACGGTTCACTTCCTTGGTCGATTCTAAAAAGTCCGTTACATGCTTGATGTATTTCCCGACAGTATCATAAGTTCTACCCGTTGTGTACAGGTAGGAAATATAATTGGTTAAGATATTTTGTCTATTACTATCCATACTCATTTGATTAAATCACACCAACTGTTATCGCTTTCAAAAAAACATTGAAACCCTTTCGCCGTGTGGTTATTACGCAGTTTTCTACATACCCTTCCTACCAAAGACGGACTAACGCCTAACGCACTGCCTGCTGCCTGAATGGAAGGGAATACGCCACACAGACGTCCGTCTTTTATCAAAACCACGCTCTTTTTATTCATTCCGGCTCCGGTCTTATGCCATGCCCCACGGCCTTTGGCAAGGCCGGCAAGACTTCTCTTTTGTGACCGTTTGGAATGGTAAACCATTGATTTCCCCTTGTTGTGAGGAATACAACCTTTTAAGAATTTTCCGGTAACAAGGTTCCTGTTATGACGTTCCGGAGAAATATGCAATTCATTCATATTTAATAGTTTTTCATTTGCGCCAACGGGGAAATCCGATTTCCTGCATCTCGCATACCGTTGGCTATATATAATAAGCGTGTACGGGCGCCTTTCATTACCACCGCATACTTTATACCGATTTAAGACTGTATCGGACGCTTATGTCGTCTTTATGACCTTTGTCTCTTGCGATACGGGCGCCCAAACCGCATACTCTCTACCGTAGGACATTTCGGTGCGAAGAGACAATCACGATAACCAAGCCTATACGGAGTCTCCGCGTTTCCGCTATCCGTAATCCTCGGTTATATTGAAATAAGTCTAAATATCAGATACTTAAACCTTATTTCACATTCAATACGTCAAAGAACTATGTATTTTGCTCCCTCTGCACGACTCGAACGTGCGACCTTCGCTAACCGGAAATTACCGGATACTAAACCTTCGAACAAGTAACCATAGCGATGCTCTGCCTGGCTGAGCTAAGAGGAAGGAGCGTTGTTCACACAACGCGGTTTTAATAGTCAAGACTGTCGTAATACTGCTTGTTACTCATATACTCGGATACTACCGCCGACCGTGAGCTGTCGTTTATCCGACTTCTGATGAAGTCGTACTTATCGGAACTCATGCCGGATAATACATCATCGTTGTATTCTACACGGCTGCTGTATATACATCCCGCCATGATTGCTATTATTAGAGCAATCCGAAGAGCAAGCCGAGAGGCTCTGTTTAAATCGTAGGTTTTCATCTTTCCAAATATTTAATCAATTCCGATTTCTTAAATCGAAGAAGTCTGCCGTTCTTTGTATGAGGAATATTAGATATATTGTTATATAAAGTACCAACACTGCACCCAAGAATATTAGCAGCCTCTCCTACCCCAACCCATTCATCCGAACATTCAATCACTGTTTCCTCTACAATCCTTTTCACGTCCTTGCGCATAAGTTTGTACAGTTCTTCTGCTAATATTCTAGCTTCTGTGCGAGTCATAACTTTTTAACGGCTGTAATTGTAATTTCCCATGTTTTCGTATTAATAGACACCTTATATCTCTCTACATCCGGTCTTGGGTCTGCTAAAGCGGCTCTATAAGCAACAGCTCTCGCTGAATCGCAAGCTCTGTAATCACTTAGACGTACAGTAAGCGAAGTCCCTGGTTTAATCTTCAAAATATCTTCTCTTGTTATTTTCATATCATTTATTATATAAATTTTCTCACTTTATTTGTTTTTTCATAGAAAATAGCTATATTCGCCGACATAAAAACAAATACAAGCGGCTTTTATGGTTGCTTCTATTTTTTATGTCTTGTTGTTGTCGTTCTTTCGTTCTAACAACAGTGCAAAGATAGTAACTCATTTTGTTACCACAATAAAATAGTAACTTTTTATGCTACTATTTTATATGTTATAAAACATGTTTTGTGTAAAGTTTTGATTAATATATTGTTATGAGTAAGTATGGAAATACAATAACGCTAATATTGTCTGCAATATCTATCATGGTATCTGTGGCGGCTCTATGTAGAACATATCCGCATACCTCTGATTTGGGAATGGACTATCAAGGGGTGATAGTGGGAATGTTAGCGCTGCTTGTAACGATACTTATCGGGTGGCAGATATACACCGCAATAAATGTAAAGGAGGAATTAAAAGATATAAAAGACTTAAGGAGGGAAATAAACAAGCAGGAAAGAGATATATACATACGTTCGACAAACAATCTGTTTGAATTTCAATCTGCAATGTTTATGATGTATGACAATAAAAAAGAGAAAAGCAATTCTGATATATTTCAGTTGTATCTTCATGGAATATCATCTATATATCATTTGTGTAGCCTGGGAAAACAGAATGAATGTACGAGTATAGTCAATATCTTAATTGCAAGAAAATCAATTTTAATGTCGGAGAAATTTCAGAAAGAGCAAATTGATTCTTTAATGGACATACTTCTTTCAGCAATGGACATTTCAAAAGTTGAGAATGCTGTTCTTTTAGTAAACCTACTTTCGGTTGCTCCAATAAAGAACGCACCTTAAATGTATCTGCATAGATTTGATATATTGATTTCATAACTAATAAATTAATTAATGATAAGATAAAACTAAGCATGCAAGAATTAAAGACAATAGAGATAACGAAACAGCAAAAAGAAGAGCTAGTCTCTCTGATTCTTGACATAAAGAATCACCGTTTGATAGATGGTTTTCAGGATGTAGTTCATCTCGTTTCTTGTATAGTTCCCGAAGTTCGGCATCCTCTACCTTGTGGAGTATCATAGCGCACTCCCTCAGCTCTTCCAATTCTTTTGGAGTATATCTTCCGCTCTATGAGAGAGGAAATTGCTGGTCTGTTTAGTTATACGGTTTTTCTGTTTTGGCATATTTTTCATAATTCGTTCTTTGAAATGTTGTACAATCGGTTATTATTCAAATTCAATGTATAATATCTATTCATTGTCTTAATATTTTATATATTAAATTATCACGCACGTATGTGTTTATATACGCTGTGTAATCCCATTCTCTCTGTAAATAATATATGTTCCCAAAATAGAAATATCATAAATAAGCAGCGTTAATGGGATTATCAAACGGATTTTCATAAACAGGATGCTTGGACACTTTGAGATTTGATGATTCTACACGCTTCTTGTGATTATAAATAACGTGCTTATATTTCTCGGTAGTCCCTCTGTCGCATATAGAGTAAGAACAAGGAATGACAATCCATCCGCTTCCGTCTTTGGGGTTATAGATAAAATGTTTCCTTCCCGTTCTTTTGCGCCACTCCTCAACGGTGTTGGCATTCACGGTATGGATAACCATTTCCCCGTGCGCCCTTGTCTTGGAGATTACTCCGTTTCGGAACATTTCATTCATCAGTCTGTGTGCGGTACTTTTGCTTGAACCGGATATATTTCCAAGTTTGCGCAAAGTCAAATCCTTGGTAAGGGCACAACGCTTTTGTTTCGGTTTCCCGTTACTCTGCGGAAAGTTGTCCCTATCAATAGAATTGACTGCACAAAGAAGCATAATACAGTTCAGCTCATGCACGAGCATGCGAATTGAATATTCCTTCTTATTCAGTTTATAGCAATAATCAGAGGTGTAATTAAAAGGTGTACGCCCTATTGACCTTTTGATTTCCTTGCTTTTAAAAGTGTTTGCAAGAAAGCTGCCTCCTTTTACGGAAAACAGAAAACTGTCGTTTAATGCTCCGTTAATAAGGCGTTTGGCTTTATCGTGAGAAATATGAAACAGTTTCATCACTTTATAAGGGGTTACATCGGTAAGTACAGAATTTGAATACAGACACTTGATGCCAATAGCAAAGGCAAGCAATTCTTTTTCAGCCTTGCTTGCCTTGTATCTTTTGATTATATCTATTGGTATATTAAGTATGTCCATTGACCGATTGTATTTTATATAAAGAATGAATCCCGTAATAGGTAGCAGCTATCACAGGATTCATCTCATATAATTAGCCCGGAAAGGGATAATATAAACTATGTCATTCAACAACTGCTACTTGTTACAGATGCAAAGATAGTAATACTTTTTGTTACCAGCAATATTGTAGTAACAATTTTGGTCACTGATTAAAAAAAATATAAATTATGGAAGCGTTTAACGATTACACTTATCGTTTTTTAGAGACGATAGAAAAGTTGGAACTTACCGATTACAAGGTGTGGAACACTTTGGAAAATCTATCAAAAGCCACCATGTCTAAAATAAGGCGTGGAATATGCGGTGTATCTATGAATACGTTGCAAGAGTTTTGCCAAACATACCAAGTCAACGCCAACTACATCCTCACCGGCAAAGGACCTATGTTCATAGAAGATGAAGATAGCGGTTCGAGTCAGCAGGACACAGATTCTATGTCTCTCTCTTACGATGAGCTGTCAAGGTTGTATGAAACAACCGTTTCAAGATACGAGAGGCTTTTTGGCAAACTGGAAAAACAGTTTAACGAGCTTGAACAGACTATTACGAAAGCAAGAAACGAGCTTGAACAAGCGCTTTTAGACGTAAAAAATGTATTGGAAGAAAAAAAGACAGCTTAATAGCAGCCCCTATTTTATTTGTAGGGGCTGTCCTTGCTTATTTTTAAAGTCCGGTAACTTTTGAATGTAATATATTCATTTTATAAACCGGATGTTTATGGTGCAGTTCAGATTTATGCGTTTCAAAGTCTTTTTCCAATACGGAAATTCTTTCGTGGGCCAATTCAAGGTCCTCGGATAGTCGTAGTAATTGTTGCGTAAGAATTTTAATTTGCTTCATCATACAGGGCGCAGAAAGGTTAACTTCTTCCATGATATTACTTTGTTTATTAAAAAATGATAGTTTGTATAACATATAACATCATTGTTCAATAAATGTTTTGAATATTAATATGTTATTAAGCATGTTTTTGTGAAATAAAATTATTACTAAATATTTAATGAAAAAAAATACAGAACAAAACGAAAGGGCGATAGACAGGCTAAAGGCATTTGCTCACTATGCAAGGTATGAACTGAAAATTGTAAAAGGATATAGCTCCTTTGAAGTATACTGTAATATAGGAAATGGATATATCAGTAATTCGGATAAAAGTGGAAAAGGCAGAGGAACGATAGGAAGTGATATAATATCCCGGATTTCCGAAGCATTCCCTATGCTTAATGTTAAGTGGCTATGTTCTGGGAAAGGCAATATGATAGATGATACCTGGAAATACGAAGAACAGATTAGCAAAATAAAAAAGATACTATTGTGATACCATGCAGTAATAAACCTATATAACAATGTGATAATCAAATAAATAAGTTTTATAACACAATCCCAAGCGGATCACTTAAAAATCAAGCAGTTATCTAAAAAGATAGCTGCTTTTTTCTTTGTATATACTGCGATTTGACGGCTTTGATGTAAACCAAGATGTAAACCAGTAAACTTCGGGTCAACGTAACAATCTGAGGGATTCAGGCTCAGCGGAAATATCTGGTTGGTAACTTTTAAAATTAGCTATCTTTGCTTACCTTTGTTTTATGAAACCCGCACAACTCCT
>OJNQ01001131.1_pt1 | contig 19618 bp, 16 predicted proteins | sample 1597621 | NCBI WGS metagenome assembly OJNQ01 (sample SAMEA2452137, study PRJEB22498) | human gut metagenome | reverse complement strand
TTTTACCATACAGAACACGGTTTTTAGTTCCCATAATTATGTTGGTACGCTTTTTGTTAATGTTCTGCACAATGCTTTTTAAACCGTCCACTTCAGTTTTAAGCATTGTTACAAGCTCGCCTGCATGAGGAATATCATAGCAGGCTGTAACAATTACAGCCATAACTTCGCCGGTTTTAGCCCCTGCACGCCCCATAACATGGCGTACAACGCCTTTGCCGGTAGTTTCGTCATACGCAGAAATATTAAACTGCTGCATCCATTGGCGCACAACCTGCATAATTTTGTTGTTAGCCTGCTTTTGGATAAGGCAGTCATCAATATTTATAACGTTATGTGTTAAAGCCGCATAGCAGCCAATTTGAATTTTTCCTTCCGTTTTAGCTGCCGGAAACTGCATTTTATTGCGGTAATGCCACGGATTTTCCAGGCCCAGCACAGGCAGCACTTCGCAGCCGGTAATATGCCCAATACGCTCAATGGCATCCTTAACCTGCTGCCTTTTAACGCTTAACTGCCCTTCGTAGTTTAAATGCTGCAATTGGCAGCCTCCGCATTTTTCATAAAAAGCACATTGCGGTTTAACGCGCTGCGGAGATTCTTCCAAAATGTTTAAAATTCTGCCGGAAGCATAGGATTTTTTTACCTGAAATAATTTTACAGATACTTTTTCTCCCGGCAGGGCGCCGTGTACAAAAACCGTAAATCCATCAGCCTTGCCCACGCCTTCGCCGCTGCTGCCAAGCCCTGTTATATTTACTTCAATTATGTCGTTTAATTTAAATGGTGGTTGTTGTTTAGTCATTTCTGCCCCTGATTTTTATTATAAACTGCCGTCCTGCATCCAATACAGCCTTACAGGCAGGTTGGAAGCACCCGGCGGAGACCAGATAAAGCTGTATGTTCCCGGTTCCAAAACGCCAAGTTTAAGCAAATCGTCATAACTGTCGCCTATTGCCACTTTATCCTGCGGCAAAGGCAGAATTTTTTCTTCACCGGCTTTTTTCAGCACACCGTAACCGGCAAACAAACCGCCCAGCGGATTTAAATACATTGCCGCCGGTTTATTGCCGCTGATTGTAAAATTAACAGAATATACAATGCCGTAATTGCCGTAGTTCACTGCATCTTTGCCTGTTGTGGCGTCCTTGCCGCGCGCAAAGCCCTGCTCTTCAGATGCCAGTTCAAGCATATACACCTTGTTGTTATCGGTATTCAGCGGCGCAGATACAGTGTAATTCCAGTCCGCGTCGTCAAAAGTGCCCCTTAACGGATGCTCGTCCATAGGCTGAACAGGTGCGTATTCATTGTATAAATCCAAATCTGTTTTTTCGTCGCACATAATAACGCTTACCTGCACAGGCCTATCGGTGTGCAAATCAATAGTGCCCACCAAAAGCTGCGCCGGTTCAAGCACATAGCCGCGACCGGTTAAAAGCTCTGTATTATTGCCAAAACCAAGGTTTCCTTCCGTTTTATTATGGACGCCGGAAAAATATTTTTGCTGGGTTTCCTTGCCAACCTTTAAATAATGCCAGCCCGCATTGCCGATGCTGTTGTTGGCAACGCTGTATTTAACCGGGCGCATTTGTTCGTTGCTGAGTATAACGGCAAGCTTTTTATTGGTTTCCATAGCATTTACATGATGAAAGAAAATCCTTACATCACCGCTTACGGTATCACGGTATAAAACGCCGTTCCTGTAAACCATTTCCGGACTGTCAGAAAAAATCAGCGTTGAACCGGAAGTGGTTTTCTGCGCAGTTACTTCTGTATAAGTTTCAGGCAAACCGCGCCCCGTAATAAGTTCATCAGAAGCAAAAGCGTTTAAAGGCAAAAATGCCATACAACTAATTGCCAGAGCTTGAAAACATTTTTTAGCCTCACGATTAACCTCCAATAGATGTTTACTGTTTATTATAACACAAATAGTGCAATTGTATTTTATTTTTACAGCGCAGAATTTAAAAATAAATTGTTTCTGGCAAAACCGCATCTATATTCAAAATAAGGTGTCAGAAACACAAAAAGTACCGCTCGTATATGAACTGCACCCCAAAAGTTAAACTTTTGGGGTGCAGTTCACTCAACAGACGATTTTTATTTATATTCTGTTTTTATACATTTTTTCGTAATACTTCTGGTATTCTCCGCTGCTGATTTCCTGCCACCAATCCTTATTGGCTAAATACCATTCAATCGTTTTGGCAATACCGTCCTCAAACTTCGTCTGCGGCAGCCAGCCAAGCTCGCTATGTATCTTCGTCGGGTCAATGGCATAACGCCTGTCGTGCCCCGGGCGGTCTTTCACAAAAGTAATCAAATCTTCGCTCTTGCCCAACGCTTTTAAAATAATCTTCACAACGTCCAAGTTACTCTTTTCATTATGCCCGCCAACATTATAAACTTCACCTTCGCGCCCATTGCGGATAATTAAATCAATTGCACTGCAATGGTCTTCTACATACAGCCAGTCGCGCACGTTGGCGCCATCGCCGTAAACGGGCAATGTTTTATCATGCAAAGCATTGATAATCATAAGCGGAATTAACTTTTCCGGGAAGTGATACGGACCATAGTTGTTGCTGCAGCGGGATATCGTTACCGGCAAACCATAAGTGCGGTGGTATGCCAAAACCAGTAAATCCGCACTTGCCTTGGAAGCAGAATACGGGCTGGAAGTATGCAGCGGTGTTGTTTCCGTAAAGAACAAATCCGGCCTGTCCAGCGGCAAATCGCCGTAAACCTCGTCCGTACTTACCTGATGATAACGCTTAATGCCATACTTGCGGCAGGCGTCCATCAGCACACCGGTGCCGATAACATTTGTTTTTAAAAACAGCTCCGGCTCTAAAATGCTGCGGTCAACATGGCTTTCCGCCGCAAAGTTTACCACAACATCAGGCTTTTCTGCTTCAAACAAGCTGTAAACAAAATCGCGGTCAGCAATATCGCCTTTAACAAACTTAAAGTTCGGCTGCTGCATTGCGCTTTTCAAGCTGCTTAAATTGCCCGCATACGTCAGCTTATCAAGGCAAATAAATTCGTCCTCCGGATGCTGCTTAAGCTCATAGTATATAAAATTACTGCCAATAAACCCGGTCCCGCCGGTGATAATGAGTTTCATGATGACTCCATAATTTATTTTTTTAAAAATTTAATTATAGTATTTTTAGTTAAAAATATTTTTTTGTCATAAAATGAAATGCCTGGAATTATTTCTAAATTTTCTATATCATCATAACCATTACTATTTTCCAACTCAATATTCTCTATATCTAAAATAATACTATTTATAACTTTGCTTATTTTTTGAATATTATCATAATTAATTTCTAATTTATTTACTTTAATTAAATACTCATTATTTTTATCATCAATTATATTTATAATCATCAAATCTTTATTTATTACTTGGCAATTGTTTATTAATATTTTTATACCATATTGAGGCAAACAAATAAAAAACATAGACGATAATAAATTAATATTTCTAACAATAGCAAACACATCTAAATACTTGCAGCAATCTGGTTCACTAGCAATTTGAATCTCTTTATTTAACGCAATCAATTTATATTCTTTTATTTTCTCATCATCTTTATTTGTTTCAATAAGTTCCTTAAGAAGCAAACAGCATTTATCAATATCCGGCCGACTATCAAAATGATCTTTAGTGGCCAATTCTAAAAATTCATGTAAAGGTTCTAATGTTTGCAACTCATCATAATCATTATTAATTATTGTATCTTCAGTCAAAAAAATATCTTTTCTTTCTCTTTTATATTCGCCACTAAAACACATTTTATTTTCAGTTAAAATCATCCATACAGTTTTGGCAAATTCATATATATCAATGTATCCCAAAAATATATTTGTTTTTTGGTATGCAAATCCCTTTACACATTCAGGTGGTTTAGTGTTTTGTGGACCAATTCCCTCATTTATTTTAGTTAAAGAATCAAAATCTTCATTCCAAACTAACCCAAAATCACTCAAATATATAGTATCATCTTTAATAAAAATATTCTGAGGTTTTATGTCTCTGTGAACATACTGCATTTCATGAACAGCTTTTATACATTCAGCAATCTGTAAAATATAAGCATATTTTTCCTTAAATCCAATTTTATTATAAATAATGTAATCCCATAAACAAATAGCCTTAGGCATTACATACCAATCCAAAGTTTTGGTTAATTTATAATCGATTATATTTAAAACATACTTATTATTAAAGTCCTTATTTAATTTAATTACTGTCTTAACTTCTCTTAAAAATCTTTCTTGCTTATCCGATTTATTTTTGCAATATTTATTTAATATTTTCATTACATAATCTCCATCTAAATCTCTACTACTTATTTCATAAACAAGACCATTACCTCCTTCTGCTATAAATTTACCAACCTTAAAAGTATATTTTTCTCCACGTAAACTTTTTCCAACATAATCGTTTCTATAATCTCTTTTATTAAAATTCATGTTCGGCACGCTCTCTATTCAATTTAGCTTGTTTATTATAGTAGTTACAAATTTCAGTCAATATACTTGCAGTATGCGGATATTCTATTCTACATCTATCTGCATATTTTTTATACTTATTAGCTAAATCTATTTCACTTTGACCATTGTCAACAATATGCACACCTCGCGAATTACGAATTTCTAAAATAAACCCATTATCTATATCTTCATTTTTATAACAATCCAATATATAACAAATTTCTTTAGCAGGCCAATAATCTAAATTTTGGGGAGCATGTGCTAAAAACTGACCTAAATATTGTAGACCTATTTCTTCTTGTCCGTTGTTTTTAGTTTCATCCAAAAATTCACAACACCATTTTTTTAATTTTTCCAGCTCAATGGTATTATCATCGTTTACACAAGGACAGAATTTTATATTATGCAATACATGCCATGCACGTTTTGCTAAATTTTCTTTTTCCTCTGTAATTTCTTCATCAATATTATTATTTGATTTATATAAATTTTTTAAAAAATATGCACTCTTTTGAGGATTATATGTTAATTCTTTATAAAGATATTTAGGTTTTATATTATCATACTTACAATCAAATATTTGTATATAAATTTCTTCTAATTGAATTACTTTTATTAATAATTCCTCATCAACAATATCGTAATTATATATTTTTTCAAAAATTTTCAAAATTTTATAATCAATATTTACGTCTTCAGAAATAATTTTTTGATTATATAATAACTTAATTAAAAAATCAACATAAATATTTATATCAAATTCTCTTTCAGTTAACCAATAATAAACATTACCAAGATTATTATGTACAATAAGCTCTATTATGCATTTTTCTGAAATATCTTCATTTTTATTATTTGGAAGAATTACCACATTGCTCCAATAATAATCCTGCTCAGTTTTTGACAATGTTTTTATATAATCAAAAATTACCTTATTAATATCTAACGCAAACAAAAGTAACATTCTGTATTTTATATCTTTATTTTTAAACTCATTTTTCAAAATATCTAATATATACTTTACTCCGTTACATTTATAAACTCCATACATATATCCCTTTAAAATTTCATATTTATCATTGTTATATAAAAAATCTAATAAATTAAAATCTACAAATGGATTACTTCTAAAAATAACTGTACCAATGTAAAAATCATCTCTTTTGATCATATTCAAAAATTTATATATATCACTAGTTTTATTGTTATAAATTACTTTCAAAATTTCTATTTGCTTATCTTCTCTTTTCTTTTGATTATCATTAATAGAATCTTTCCCATTTGCATAAGGAATAGGATTTAATGGATGATAAGCGCCTGTTTCAAAAGCATATAAATAATTATAGAAATTATTACAATATTTTATATTATTAAAAATTAATTTTTCCACATCATCAACATCTTCAGCCTTTATAAATTTATTAGGTATATATCTATATCTATATATAAATTTTCTTATAACCTTACCAAATTCATATCTTCTTTCATCGTCAATGTCATTATAATTTAAAATATCTTTTATTCTTTTAATAACAATATCTTTATACCCATACACCAAAAACATGCCATCATCAAAAAAGCTTGCCCATTTGCTTAAATCTTTTCCTGCAAATTGAAAAGCTAATTCAAAATATTTTTTATAAGTATAATTTATATCAGCTTGATTTTTTACCTGATTTACTATTTCATAACTTAAATATAAAGGTTTATTTAACATATCGTATACTCCACCCATAAATGAAGGCAAAATATCTCTTAAAATATTCCAATTGCAATAATCTTTTTTTTCATATGACTCTAATAATTTTATTTTTTCGTCAATTGATATAGCAATTTCATTATTCCAAGCACAAAAAACTCTTTTTAATGTATATGCAGGAGAATTAATTATTTTAGAATTTAGCGGATAAGAAGCTAATATTTCCAATAAATTAATACTCCTTACAACATAATCATTTAAAAATAATGCTTTTTCCAGTGCATTTATTAAATAAATATAACCATTATTACCAAAAGCTGAATTATCTACATTAGTAAACAATTGCCAAATTACAGAATCTTGCTTTTTCACTTCTTTTTCTACCCAAGTAAAAAAAACATCAGGAGATGCTTCAAATAAATAAGGTAAAAATTCAGCAAAATCTATAATTTTTTCATTAGTATTTATAAAGCCAAAAATTTCTTTAACATAATCACTAGAATAATCAGTTAAACTACGCCCATTTATAAAAAAGTTATTACCCAAAATATTCATCAAAATCAAAGACTTTAATATTCCTTTTTTCAAAGCTACAGAATATAATCCACTATCAACTTGTCTAATTTCTCCAATTAATTCATTATTTCTATCAGTAAAAACTTCTTCTAGTATTTTTCTTAAAACATTTAAATGTTCTTCATTAATGTAACGAATTAAGTGATACCAAGCTGTAAATATTTCAGTAATTCTATATTCTTTACCAGTAAACTTTACATAACTTATAATAAAAGGATCTTTAGTATTTATACAATATTGCAAATTAGCAATATATTCATTATAAGATTTTCCTGATAACTCCTCTAAAAATTTTCTATCGTTTTTATTTTCACTCCAAGCTGACAATAATAATGCTGGTAACAAAAATGAATTATTTGTAGTAATCCATTCAGGTTTATTAAAAGTTCCTGTAAACAATTCTCTTTTTAATGCTGGAAAAATACCATTAGTTTTATTTATAATTTTGTTAGTTTCATCAAAATTTTTTACATATTTATTCAATTTTTCATATAAATTATTTCTAATTCTGTTAGGGACTTCTATTACTGTTTTATTTATAATATTATCTTCATCACTCAAAATATAAATAACCTTATTTCCGAAAATTGGAACTATATTATTATCATAAAAATAAGGAATTAAAATTTTATTATTACATTTATTTATAAGTTTATTCCAATTTTCAATACTTAACACTACATAAACATCATCAGTATTTTCAATTTTATCTTTTAATAATCTAAGTGTATAATATAATCCTTCTTCTTTTGTTTTAAACTTTAAATATACTGAATCTTGCTTATCGATAGTATCCATAATTTTTTTATCAATATCATTCTCACCATAATCAAAAAAATCCAAATCAATTTTATATTTACTATTATTTCTCAACCAATTTTCTTGGATAAATGGAATTTTTAAAACAAAATTTTCAATATCTTTCAATTCTTTCATAATACTCACTGTATTACAAGTATTATCTTTTATATCTTCAATATCCTTCCCTATCTCGTTTAATAGAACTTGCTTGTAAATTTCTGGATATTCAGACTTTAAATTTGCTTTAAATTCATCAATAAACATTTTAATCGCATTTTTTATATCATATTCATCAAAATCATAATCATTAAAAAATTGGTTCAATTTTTCTTCTATAAATTCTATAATATTAAAGCCATTTTTATTTTTAGTCGCAACTGCTAAATTTTTTACGTTATCTTCCGAAAATAAAATATTTAGTTTTGCAGCAAACTCCGAACCATTATCTTGTTCTATTGATAAGATTACTTTAGCACTATTTTGAAATATTTCTTGCCATTTTTTGCTTTCAATAAAACTATTGACAGTTCTCTTTAAAACTGATGTTACTAATGAAATCACTTTTTCTTCAAACATTCATATCACTCCACAAAAATAATAAATTGCTGTTATTAATTAATTATACCATACCATTGTTACTTAAATACAAAATAATTAAAGAGCAAAACTATAAACAATAAAAATTAATACATACTTCTTAATTAATAGACAATGTATAACTTTACATTATATATAAATTAATTTTGCTCTAATTACTTTCTTTAACATAAAAAAACACTTACCAGATACTACCTTGATAAGTGTTTTTTATACAAAATTTCTTACGTTATAAAAAATACTTTTTATTTTCTCTTTCTCCTCATCATTCATACATAACTTATAAACAACGATACTATAACCCATCGTATAGACTACTATACCAATAATAAATCCAGTTATACTGTTTATCTTTAGATAGTTATATAAGCCATATCCCACTAAAGTTAAACATATTACATAAATGCTTATCTTACCTATTTCTTTCCAGAATCTTAATATATCTAACTTCGTTACTTTCAGGTAATACCAGTTCATTATCAAGCCATTACCTAAAAACATGCTTAATCCTGTCGCAAAAGCACAGCCAGTTCCACCATACTGTTTTGCTAATGGTATTGCCAAGCATAAGTTAAATAATCCCATAGCCAAATATACTTTCGCTCTAAAATCATATCTGTTTTGCGCCTGCATAATAGATAAGCCTATGTTTTGAATTAGGTCTATTGTAAACGGTATTATTATCAATAGTGTTATCCAGTAAGCTTCTTCAAAATCCTTGCCTGCCCAAATATCAATAAAATCCCTGCCAAAAATAACAAAACCGCTTGCCACAAGTGCCAACAAATAATATTGATAGCGTCCTATTTTGATAAATAAATCAGAAAGTTTTTTTACCGGTTCATTTTTAGCTACTATTTCCGTTACATGCGGTAAGTAAACGCCTGATATAGCTGTTGATAACGCCATGTAGTTCATATAGATAAGTGAAGAAATTGAATATACAGCTACAGTAGCCGTACCACTTACAATACCTAATATTATCTGATTGGTTTTAAAAAATACCTGGTCTATCAATACAACAACAAAAACACTTAATGCCAATTTTTTTATGTCATTAAGTAATTGCTTATCAAGATAATGGAATTTTATTTTTATCTTCAGTTTTACAAAGCAATAATAAACACGTACAATTATCAGGCATATATTCAAAAAAGTTTGTACTATTGCAACAGCTACAGCACTTGGATATTGCTGCAATATCAACACAACCAATACCGGCTGCAACACCATTTGCAATGTTTCAGTTCCTTTTAAAAACAAAAACTTCTCATTGGCATTTATTACTGCTCGGAACATCATAGTTGTCAATGTAATAACTATATTAAACAGCAATAACAAAAACAAAGTTTTAGCTGTTGACAATTCCGTTATGGTCATACTTGCAGCAAAAATAACATTAAGGTTTACATAGCAAATAACACCAGCTATAAATAATATCAGTGCTATTATGCCATATCCTCTTGCCGCTACAGCAAGTATGTTTTCCATACCAACTTTATCATTTACGGCGTTGTACTTAGCATAAAAACGTACTACAGCAGCAGTTAAGCCAAAATCCATAATGCTGAAATACGCTATAAACGAACCTATAAGCTGGTATAAACCATACTCATTTTTACCTATATAATGCAAAAGTAACGGCACATAAATAAAACCAATAACAGCATGCAGTATTATATTAATATAACTGATTAGAATACCTATTTTGCGTTCATTCTTCATAATACTTCATAATCTTTTGCTCTGTGTTAAATACATTCTTCTTTTCCACAATCCATAATAAAATCGCACATAAAGCAGCAAAATAAAGGGTTTGTGTAGATAACATAGTCATAAACTGATCATCAATAAAAAGAAAAAACGGAACATAAGCGAAATGCGCATAAAGCACAAGTGATAACGGGCTAGTATGATATTTCAAATGATTGTACCATAATGTCAAGAAAGCTCCAAAAATAAACATTACCAGCAACATTCCCAAATAAGACCAATCAGCTATAAGTCTATATAAAACTGTATACACATTGGTAGTAATAGAATCCATCCCTTGAAATTGTACAAAAGGCAAAAAACTTTTACCCTTTTCTAAATGAAATCCCAAAGTATTTAAGTTACCATAAAAACTCATTAAAGTATTCTGACCTATATATTGGTTTTCCAACAAAACACCGTTTAGGAACTGATCTAATGCCGGGACAGATAAGCCACCATAATGTGCAATAATCGTAAAAGGATCACGTCCACCAATACTAACTTTCCCAGTTAAAAAACCCATTGAAAAATAACAAAGTAACGAAACTATGCCGGCAATTCCAAGTAATTTCAACATTTTCATTCGAATAATATGATTATACCCATTTTTTTGCTGATAAAAAATACAAGCAATTACACAAGCCGTAAGAATAAAATGAACAATACTCCTTCTTCCTGTAGATAAAATAAAGAAAGGAACTACTGCAATAACCGGCAACAAATAGAGCAGTACCCTCTTTCTGGTTTCATGCCCAAATAATACTTGATAGATATAAAGATACAAAAAAACTGTAGCGATTGACATAGAAATTATATTACGGTAACTCATCCATCTTGAAAATTCAACTTCTCCACGTTCCAGCGGATACCTGATGGTCTTAATCATATTCATTACACCGTCATGATTTCCCAAAGCCACCGACATATTATACATTTCCATACCACTCATAAAAGCCAACAGTAATACCAAAAGTGTAAATACCAGAATAAGCGGAGTTGATATAAAATAATTTTTAAAGCATATATAATTTTGTACGCTTTTTTTTAAATAATTATATTGTGTGAAAACTCCGCCCGCGATAAAAGCAAAAATGCCAGTCAAAAACACAAGTGCTGTCTTACTTCCCACAAAAAGATCCCATCTTTGAATGTTCAAAGTGCCTAATAGCACGCTCAGTGTCATAACAGTACTTACAATAACAGGCGGCTGCATCATGTCAAAATTAAATAAAAGGATACAAACAACTGTAACTAACGACAAAATAAGCGTAATAATAGGAAGAAAATTATCTGTTTCAACCATACTATCTGCGCAACTCCTTTATTAAATAAATTGTAAACATAAAGACAGAACCAAGTATAAATCCAATCAGTCCATATTTTACAAGGATATCCTTCTTATTGATAATTTTACTCGTTGAAAACACAGCCATTTCACCATTGATTTTATATGTGCTAATGATATTTTCTCTTTTTAAAAATTCCACATAACTATTTATATATTTTTCTCCATTTTCCTTAAGATATGCCAAATCTTTTGCTTCTGTTTTCATAATATCAAATCGTATTTCCAAATTTCCAGCGCCATAGTCATTAACTTTAACATGTTTTTGTAACCAATCTATTTTTTGATAATCTGACTTATTCTCCCATCCGGGAATCATTTGCACATAATTAAACTGATCTTTACTTTCCGAGTAAAAATCATATAGAACGGTTCTTGTTCTAGTCAATCCGTCAAGTTTTATTCTATCCTGGCGATCAGGATAATCAACCAACTGAATCTGCTTCCCAATCAAAATATCATCACTTTGAATTACATAATCTCCTTTGTATTCTTTATATCCACAAAAAATAGCAGCAAAAATAATACCACTTACTATAATTCTTATCCATCTTTTTTTTATCGTAGTTATAGCCGTAGTAATTACATCATAATCAGTCATTTTATACATTCCTTTCGTTTTCATATACTTGTAAATATTTTAATATACTATCAATCATAATATTTTTATGTTTATATTGACAATGGATTGTATTAATAAATCCGATAAATAACGGATAAAAATTAATTTAATTTGTACCGGTTCCCCTTAAGAAATTCATTTGTAGAATTTTGCGTACACCAAGAAAAATCAAGGAAACCATAAGAGTAAAAAATAAACCATTTACTATTTTTATATACATTATAATCGCCTGTATAATGTATATAAAATTATAATATAATTTTTATTTTGCGATTTTAATTCCACGAAACGGAAATATGCATATTTTATATAATATAAATTTCATTATATTTTAAACAATTATTTGTATAGCATATTAAAAAATCTTTTTTGCCCTTTTTAAATAATTAGTAATTTGAATTCCCAAAATTTTATATAATAAATATCGTATTTTTTGTTTTCTTTTCGAACTTTCACTCACCCAGCTACCAGCAAAATGATGAATTGTATAAGTATTTTTTGTGATTTTTAATAATCCAGTCTCAAAGCTTTGAGGGCAAAAATATTCTTTAGGATATATGTATATACCAGCACATTTTTGTATTTGATTTGTATTAGTTAAACCATGTTTAACTAATATTTCAGTAGTATACATTACTACAGTTTTTAAATTAAAACTTCCATCAGCATTTTTAAAATGCAATGTATTATATAAATCAAGTACTTCCTTATAAAGGCCGAGACCAGGATTTACTCCTAATCCGAGGCCAGGGGCAACTGCTATTGCAGTTGCCTCATTTTTATTGTCACCATCTTTCTCACAACCCATAAACGGTCCTTTTTCAATAATATCATCAAGAGGTTTTAGTACCTCTACATCGGTGTCAAAATAAATACCTCCATGTTTATATAATATCCAAAATCTGGCATAATCGCTTACAAAAGCCCATTTTTTCGCCTCATAAGCCTCCCTACAATACTGATTTTGATTTACATCAAAATTATTCTCGTTCCATTCAATAATTTTATAATCAGGGCAATACTTTTTCCAAGTTTCAATATATTTTTTTGCATTTTCCGGTAAAGGATTACCACCAAACCAACAATAATGTATCTTTTTAGGTATCATATATTCTTTATCCTTTTACTGACTTTTTAACTAACATATACAACTCAATATTTAAAGCGATTAAAACATAACTAACTTTACCTTTAAAAGAAATGTATTTATTCTTTAATATATCAATTAAGTTTTTTCTTAGCTTATTTTGAATTTTTTTTACTATTAAAGCGTTTTCTTTGTAATCCTTGCAAGCATAAATACGTTCTATCGTTATTCTATAAGCCCAATACAATCTTGCTTTTGCAACATCAACACACTTTAAATATTTTTTTGAAATTATATCTAAATTTGATAAATATGCTTCAATTACATCTGAAATTTTTGGTTTATATAACTGTTGATGTGTAATACTATGCATATGTTGTACATAGTAATATTTAACATCAGAGGTTCTACAAAATTTATCAGTGTTTTCTATCCATTTCAAAACAAAGAATACGTCTTCAGATGTTTTACCTACCGTAAATTTACAATTTTTTATTACTTTTTTCTTAAATAATTTATTACAAACACTAATTGCAAGCCCACCAGCTTGATTTGCAAACAAATTTTTTATAATTTCTTCTTTTTTATTGATAAAAATTGTTTTAAAATCTTTTGGCGTTTTTACCGTTCCATTTTCGTACACATCGCAAGATGCACACATAGCTACATCCAAATCATTATCAACAGCTAAATTATAAAGGAATTCATACATATCTTCAGCTATATAATCATCGCTGTCAACAAATCCTATATATTCGCCTTTGGCAATTTCTAATCCGGCGTTACGCGCATCGCTCAATCCACCATTCGGTTTATGTATAACCTTTATTCTATTATCTTTACCAGCATATTCATCACAAATTTTTCCGCTATTATCAGTACTGCCATCATTAATCAGTATAATTTCTAAATTTTTATATGTTTGATTAATAATTGACTCCAAACATTTTTTCAAGTAATTTTCTACATTATAAACTGGTATTATTACACTTATAAGAGGCTTCATAATTTACTCCTACAATTTTATATCCACTACTTCGCCGCTAAAATTGCTTAACAAAGTTTTTAGCGATATTTCTGCTACATCTTTTGATTTCAATAAAGTTTTTTCATCTTCCATGCCAAAATTAGCTGTACGCATTGGGGTTTTCGTCCTTTGCGGATTTATACAGTTAATTCTTATATTATCCTGCTGCCATTCTTCGGCTACAGCCTGCACAAAATTTACCACAGCTGCTTTGGTGGAAGAATACAAAGCATAATTTGCCCTGCCCCTTGTATATGAGCTTGATGTAAAATGCAGCAGCTGCCCTCTGCTTTGCAATAAATATTTATATGCAGCAGTTGTTACGTTTACCATTCCGTTATAATTAATGCTTATAATTTTGTTTATGGTATTTGCATCCAAATGCATTAACGGTTCTTTATTCAAAATTGCAGCCGTATTAACAACATAATCAATTTTGCCTTCTTTATCCATAACCGTTTGTAAAGCATTTTCAACATCAGCTATATCAGCAATATCTGTTTTGGTAGTAGAACGTGAAAAACTATAACATTTAGCACCATAGTTTTCTGCTATTTCTACCATATCTGCGCCGATGCCACTGTTACCACCAAAAACAACTAAAACTTTATCTTTTAAGTTTTCCAATTCAACTTTTCCGTCAGGCTTTGTGCCTTTTATCTGAAATAGCTTTTCAAGCACATAAACATCTTCCGGATATGTCAATTTAATATTTTGTTCTTCACCTGCAACAACAAAAACCTTAATATCCGGCAGATATTTTCGTACTATTCCGCAGTCATCCGTTGTTTGCATATTTTTATCCTGCAACGCAAGCTGATATGCTTTGGCAATTACATCATATTTAAAAGCCTGAGGCGTCTGCCCTCTGTTTAAATAATTTCTGTTTGGTATTTGTTCTATGTATTGTTTACTATTATCCAGTTTTATTACCGTATCAACAGCAGGTATTGCTACATCAACAGCATCATAAGTATTTAAAGCTTCAATTACATTGCTTATAATTTGCCCACTAACCAAAGGGCGTACAGCATCATGAAAAATTAAATTAATATTTTCATTTTGTGCCTGTTTTTTATAAGCATCTATGGCAGCCAGACTGCTTTCATAACGTTCCTGCCCACCATTTAATACTTTTTTTACTTTAGTCCAATGATTTTTTAAAACCATTGTTTCTGCTTCATGAATATAATTTGCGTGCATTACAATGCAAATTTCGTCAATCTGTGAATGCCGCTGAAATCCCTCAACAGTATGTTCTAATACTGTTTTACCGGCAACCTTCATAAATTGTTTTGGCCTGTCTAATCCCAAACGGCTGCCTACACCGCCTGCTAATACTACTGCAATATTCATTAATTACACTTCTTTCTTTAAATCTCCAAAATCCAATTCAAACACACAATGAACCTCCCTATCTTTTTCAGGTGGAGGTGTCATATAATCAGAGCCATACAATTTAGTAAAATAGTAATCATAATCTTGCATAACAGGCAACTCTATATTTTCAAAAAGGACTTTCTTTCTGTTGCGCATTTTTTCTCTTAAATATAATTCACCAAAATAATGTTTTCTGCCTGAAGGCACAGATACATATAATGATTTATTATTTGTGCAAATGCTATTCCAATGGTTTGTCATTTTTGTCCATTTTTTTGTTGATAAAAATAATGTAAAAATTCTTCCTATCATTATTTTATCTTTAATAGCTTTTACCGTTGTTTTATCAGCATTAGAAAAAGAATTTAAATAAAACTCTTTATCTTTATAAAATCTTGAACAAGATAATCCTAAACCTAAAAACAAACTTACAAATCCATGTAAATAACGTAATAAAATATTATCAGGAGTATTTTCTATTATAAAAATATCAATAAAAATACCAGGATTTTTTCTTTCTGGCGCCAAATGTGTTTTATATATTGTTCCATTTAACGAAAGTTGTGCTAACGGCATACCTAACTCCGGTGTAGTTTCAGGCGAATGTAAAGTATATTTATCTTTTAGTTCATTTTCGTAAATTTTTAAAAATTTATTATAACTTTCCCTAGTCATAAAAATGTCTACATCATCATCCCACGGTATAAAGCCTTTATGCCTTACAGCGCCTAAAGCGGTACCTCCGCATAATGTATAATACAAATTGTATTTATCTGCTATCTCATTAAAATCAGTCAACATTTCTAATAAAATAATTTTTAATTTTAGCAATGTTGCTTTATCAATTACTACACCATTTATATAGTTTTGGTTTTTGAATATGTTAGAAGTAGATAAATTCATAATTTCTTTTATACCTTCTTAATTATTATAACTACTATATATTTTTTCAAAAGCTTTATACTCTTTTGAATCTTTTGACATAGGTGTTCTCATAATTAGATCTTTAAAGTTATAAAAATCTATCTTTATAACATCTTCACTATTACTTAAAACATTTATTGCTGCTGTTTTTATATCTGCTATTGGATGCATTTCTTTTATTTTCTTAACTACAGCAATCATTGACAGTCCTGTATCAACAGAATCATCTATTATAGGCAACTTTTTAAACTTTGATATATCAATATTTTTATTAATTAATGCTACTTTTCTATCCGTGCAAGTTTTATGTATATCACTTTTAATTTCTACTTTTCTTAAAAAATCACAAATAAATCTTGGAATATACGGTAACATTGGGGAAACTATATTTTTTATAGTATTACCACTACGTTCTGCAGTAATAGCTATTAATGGTATATTAAAATTTTCACTAACAACTCTACCAATCAGAAACCCTCCCCGTGCTATAAAAATAACAGCATCAGGTTTATACTTTTTTTCTATTTGTTTCGCAAGTTTTTTACTTTCATCTTCTAAACTTTTTATTGATAGTTCTATACAATCCATGAAAATCTCTCCGTATAATAAATTTAATAACTCTATCTATCTTGGTCAACCAATGGCTATATTTTAAGCACTTATTTATCACAAAGTTTTGTTCTTGAATTGCTATCAAAAAATTTTGTGGATTATTGGGTTCTGTTTTACTTATCATATAATTTCTTCCTATTTCAAAAATTGTATGAGCATCTGAACCTATAACCGGCAAAATCTGATACCTTTCTGCAATTTTTCCTTGTTCTTCATCATATTCTGTCGATATATTTCTACCATTATGTATTTCAATACAATGTATATCGTTTTTATTTTCTTCTATTACATACTCTTTTAAAACAGTTTTCCACCTTTTCAAATCATATGGATGTGGTATATAAACAATTCCTTCTTGCTCTAATATTCTTTTTATAGTTATATCAGGAGGTAACCCTGCTGCAATTTCATTTTTTAAAAAAAGCCCTATAATTTCTCCTTCAGTTGTCATTATCTCTTCACCAATAATGACATTAATTTTATTACCTCTCTTTCTGCAATATTCGCGAAACTTATTCGCCCCTACCAAATTATTATGTTCTGTTATTGCTATATAATTAATGCTTAAAAATCTACATTTTAAATATAGCAACCAAAAGGGCATAATGCTGTCGTGCGAATATTTTGTATGCACATGGGTTTCTAATTTGAAAAACATAAAATCACCAAATTAATTTTTAATACGCACCTTTTCTGAGTAATACTACTTTAAATGTCTTAAACAGCAGCGTTATATCAAGCCATACGCTCCAGTTGCGGGTATACCAGCTATCCAGCAATACACGCTCTGCATAGTCGATATCGCTTCTGCCGCTTACCTGCCACATGCCGGTTATGCCCGGTTTTACCATCAGGTAGTCGTCGATGTATTCTCCATACCTTTGCATTTCGTCCCTTATTATCGGGCGCGGGCCTACAAGGCTCATTTCGCCTTTCAGTACGTTGAATATCTGCGGCAGTTCATCTAAACTTGTTTTACGTAAAAACGCACCGCTCTTTGTTATGCGTGGGTCGTTTTTAAGTTTAAAGTCTTTTTCCCATTCGGCTTTGGCTTCAGGGTCGTTCTTTAAAAGCTGTTCCAGCTTTTCTTTGGCGTCTACGCACATGCTGCGGAATTTATAGCAGTTAAATTCTTTGCCGTTTTTGCCTATACGTCTGTGTTTAAATATTACAGGCCCCGGTGAGTCTTTATATATCCATAAGGCTATTACTATAAGTATCGGGCTGATAGCGATTGTGCCGGTTATAGTGAGTACATAGTCAAAGATTGTTTTTATCCAGCGGTTGACAGGACGTGCAAGATTGTTGCGCAGGCGCAGAAGCATAAGTTTTTCGTTAAAGAGGCTTTCTGCTTCTATGCCGCCCATGGGTACACCGACAAGATTTGGTATTACGCCCATGCTTTTTACCAAAGGCTGTACTTTGTAGATTAACTTGGTAAGTTTGCCCTGTTCCAAACCGGGTGCTGCAATAAAGACATGCTGGATGTTATATTTGGTTATTACCTGTTCTGCATCACTGAATTTGCCGAGTACTGGATATTTTTCCAAAATGCCGTCTTCTACTTTGTTATCTTCAAGTAAGCCGATTATTTTATAGCCCATACCGGCGTCATCTTTAATGCCCTGCACTAAAAGCTCCGCGGTTTTGCCTGCACCGATGATAAGCACCGGCACTTGCAGAAGCTGGTATTTTTCAAGTATCTTTTTTACGATATAACGGAATACTACTAAAAGAATAAAGCTTAATATCCAGAATACCGCAATGAACATTCTGGAGGTTGAGCCTGCTATGCGCGCTATATAGAGCAATATGATGATTGAGGTAATGGCATAACAGCTTGTTACAAACAACTTTTGGATTATCTGCCAGAACTGCGCGCGGCGGTTATAGAGCTGCTCGATATTTAAAAAGATGAGGTATAACGCCGGGAACACTACCCAGAAGTTAAGCCATGAGATATGCAGGCCGGTGTTGCCTGTATACAAGTTGCGGAAGTTAAAAGCAAGGCTTTCGGCGCATACGATAGCAAGATAGTCGATAAAAACAAGGACTACCGGCAATATAAAGTTGGTATATTTGTTTATTTTTTGTAGATTTTCGGGCAAATTTCTCACCTATTGTTGAATTTTTATTTAAAACTTATTTATAACTTTATTTTACAATCAATTATGAATAATTTTTTACTTTTAAAATAAAATTTCTACTATTGCCCTTTAAGTTAACTCCGTTTTGCATAACAAAAAAAGACTGCCGCAAACCGTTTTGGTTTACAACAGTCTTGTAAATTCCTATTAATTTCAACTATTGACAATATTATCTAAATATGTTAAGTTATTGCAGTAACAACCGTGTTGCAGGGTGGGTTGGCCTTCATTCTTTTCAGAATGGAGGTGATGTCTATGAAACGTTTCAATTTTCAGGACTTAATGTCCTTTGGAATGTTTTTGATAGCGTTGCTGACATTCATTTTTTCGAATTTAAAGTAACCCTATAAAATAGACAACCACCCCCAACTGAACTGCACCCCAAAAGTTAGACAAAAACTTTTGGAGGTGCAGTTTTTTCATGAGTAAATATTCAGACGAATTTAAAATTAAAGCAGTACAAATGGTTTTAGACGGTAATGCCGTAAAATATGTTTGCAGAATATTGGCAATACCAGACAGCCGTCCCTTACGTGACTG
>OJNQ01001111.1_pt1 | contig 19805 bp, 19 predicted proteins | sample 1597621 | NCBI WGS metagenome assembly OJNQ01 (sample SAMEA2452137, study PRJEB22498) | human gut metagenome | reverse complement strand
TACGCATCCACTTTTCGGAGAAGAAGGCGATGGCGTTGCTCTACAAGTTGGAGAAGTGTACCATCGACCTTGTGAAACTGAGCCGGGAGATTGTGGAGCTTTCAAGGGAAATGGAGGCTAAATGGCAACAAAGACGGGATGATTCTATAGTATAGCGGGTTGTTCCTTTGGTTCGCTGTCCGGCAAGTGAACGAAATCCTATGGGCAACTTCATTGCTGACCATGTCATGGTCGGACGTCTGTTAAGAATAAGAACTAACTGAAAAGAATGAAAATATAGTAGAATCAAGTATCTGGCTTTCTAAACTGATAAATAGAAATCCAGATACTTTTTTTACAAACTAAATATATTTGATACTCTTTTTGCAAGAATAGTCTACCTGTCAATCCATTCTTTAAGCCTCTGCGCCTTTTCCTTACTCACTTGTATTTCCGTCTTCGGATAACCTTTCAAACGGATAATCAACTTTCCTCCAAAATAATTACCGAGGAACAAAACGTGCTCTACATTGATAATATATTGGCGGTTTGCCCGGAAGAAGTAGTCGGGATTCAGTTGGTGCTCAAGTTCATCCATTGACACATTGACCACTTCGGAAGTGCCGTTGTTAAGACGGAGATATACAATCTTGTTTTCTGTTTCGATGTGGTTGATGTCCGAAACGCACACGGTCTTATATCCGTCACGGTAAGGAAGCAAGAAACGCTCCCGATAACGGAACTTGTTCTTCTGTAAGGCATCGAAAAGCTGCTGTAGGTTTTCGTCGGTGTAATTCTTACCGGCTTTGGCCGCCTTGTCAATGGCCGCTTCAAGTTCATCCGAATCCAACGGTTTCAGAAGATAGTCGAAACTATTGAACTTGAATGCCTGTACCGCATATTCGTCGTATGCGGTGGTAAATATGATGGGTATGGTTGCCGGGGCATATTTTAGAGCCTCGAAACTCAAACCGTCAGTCAAACGGATATCCGCAAGGATGAGGTCTGTGGTTTTGCCGGATTGAAAGAACTCGGCTGTCTCTTTAATATTGGCAAGCGGACCTTCAATAACAAACGTTTTATCAATATCGTTCAGTAGCCTTATGAGACGTTTAGCATTGCGCGGCTCGTCTTCAAGAATCAGTATCTTCATAGGGGATGGTGTTTTTTATGATGGGCAGACTTACCGAATAAAAGTTTTCGGCATTCTCTATCTTAACCTTTTTGTCGCAAAGCAGGGCGTATCGTTCTGTGATATTTTTAAGACCTAAGCTGGTTGATTCGATTGGTGACATTAAAGGTTGCTTAAGATTGCTGACTGTTATGTAATCATCGGACAGATTTATGTCAATGACCAGCGGGTGTTCAAGTGAAAAGCTGTTGTGCTTTATGGCGTTTTCCACAAGAAGTTGTAACACTGCCGGAGGAAGGAATCCTTTGTATTGCCTGATTTCCGGGTTGATTTTTGCAATGACGCCTTCGTCGTGGCGCACTTTCATCAGATACAAGTATGAATCGAGAAACTTGATTTCGTCTGCAACGGGTATCAGGTTGCGGTCCAGATTGGTGATGATGTATCGGTATACTTTCGACAGGTTGCTCAGGAATTTTCCGGCAAGCTGGGTGTCTTCTTCAATCAGTTCCAGCAGGTTGTTGAAGTTGTTGAACATGAAGTGCGGGTTGATTTGCAGTTTCAGCGAGTTGAGTTGTGACTGCAGGACTATCTCTTTTTCCTTCATCAGTGCCATTTCGAGTGCTTGTTTCTCATCGCGTGCCTTGATGTAAGACTGAAGGTAGAAGGAGCTGGCACAGACGCTCGACAAGAAGGTGGATATCATGGCAAAAGTGTATGCGCCTTTCATGTTGAGGAGTTCGTCGAGAAGGCCGTTGTCGGTTTCGTCCCATAGAAAATTGAACAAGGTTATCATGCCGAACGCGACGATGTTGTTCAGTGCCATCAGGCAGGATGCATAGACCATTGCCCACACGTAGGATGTCCTGAACGGCAATACCCTGAAGACCAAAAAAGAAAATCCTAAAGAAATGTAGGTAAATAGCATACACAACAGATAATCGATGATGTGATCGGCTACCGTCATCTTTGGCAATTGGTCTGCGGTTTCATTATCGAGTATAAACCACAAAATAAGGTAGAATATATAGGAAACGGTTGATAACAACAGACCGTTCTTCCAATTCATTATTTTCATATTCTCGTTGGTCATATTGGATACAAAGTTACTTCATATTCCGCAAAGATAGGGCTTTATATCTTTAGTTGATAGGATAAAACCGACTGAAACGGATAAAATCACCCCTGAAGTGATGAAAATGAATATTGAAATGGACGGAGTTGCACTTTATGTTTGCCGAAATGCCACTTAAAAAATATGTTTTTCAAAATAAACAGCCTATTTAGGCGGTTCAGATATAAATTTGTCCGTTTCAGTCGAATTTTACTGTTACAGCCAAAGCAACATGGGTAATTTTGCATCCATATAGGGTAAATATCACATGATTAAGTCTGAATCAACCAAATTTGAAAGAATAGATTTAGATAGTATTTTTCGGAGATACTATCGCCCATTGTGTCTGTATGCACTACATTACCTGCATATAACGGAGGATGCGGAGGATGTCGTACAGGACTGTTTGACTGAATTTCTCGAACGTTCCGAGAAAGGCTATCTCGTCTCCGATGTTAAATCCTATCTGTATATAATGGTGCGCAACAGATGCTTTCTTGTCCTGAAAAAGGAAAGCCTGATTGACCGTAATCGTTTCATTTCAGAGTTTGAGGAAACTCTTATCGATACAGAATACAAAGAACAATCATTCATGGAAGCAAGAATGTGGACTGCCATAGATTCATTGTCTGACCGTTGTCGTGAAGTTTTCCTGCTGTGCAAAAGGGACGGGTTGAAATATGAAGAAGCTGCAGACAAGCTTGGAATCTCCGTAAACACTGTCAAGAACCAAATCAGTAAGGCACTTAAAGCCATCAAAGGTGAGAGCCTGAAAATTTATTTTTTCTTTTTCGGATAATTTTTTCAGTTTGGAATAGTAGGATTTCGGTTGATTGTACTCTTAGTTAAAAATAACATCGCAAATGGACAAAGAAGAATTAAAAGGATTACAGTTTGTTTTAAGGTATTATTCTCCTGGAGTGTTTGATACCCGAAAAGCTATACGCAGATATAAAGAAACACATCCGGTAAAAGAGCGCACGTGGCTTCGATATATATCGGGGATTGCCGCCTCTGTTGCGGTATGCCTGTTTACTGCATATTATCTTATAGGGGAGAAAAAATCTCCTGTTTGCCTATATTCTTATGCTGACGCCACAACATTCATACTTCCAGACAGTTCAGAGGTTACGCTATTTCCTAATTCAATGCTCAGTTATCTGCCAGACAAGTTCAATAAAAACAAACGGGAAGTTGATATGACCGGAAGAATCGGTTTTGATGTGCGCCGCAACCGGCACACTCCGTTTATTGTATCAGGGAGATATGCTAAAATAAAAGTGCTGGGTACACAGTTCAAGGTAAACGAGAACAATGACGATTCCGTTACCGAAATTCATGTATCGTCAGGCAAGGTGTTGTTCTCTTCCCAAAACGATAAGAATGGCATTGTGCTTACCAAAAATATGCAGGCTGTTCTGCCATTTGGATCGGACACACCACTGGTGAAGATACAAAACTCAGATAAAGATCATTCTGACAAATTCGGGAGGTTCGTTTATGAAAACACCCCTTTGTCTGAAGTGCTGAAAGAATTGTCCGAACACTTCCATGTCAAACTGACTTGTGTTTCTACCGGAAAGACACTTACGGCAAAATTTGATACAGATAATTTGGATGAAATTATTTCCATGATAGAAAAAACACTGGATGTAAAGATAAGGAAGGAGGTCGTGAAATGAGTAAGCTGACAATCTTCATATTGACCTCGCTCATATTGCCACTTTCGCTCCACGCACAGCATAAGGTTCATTCATGTACCGTCAGACAACAGATGGAGGCAGTTAAAAAAGAGTATGCCGTAAATTTCGTGTATGATGCCTCATTAAAACTGGATATACCCTATATAGGCAAACTCTTAAAAGGACGTGACTTGCACTCCGCTTTGAATGAATTATTCCATCATACGGATATAAAATGGGAAGTAAACGGGAAACATGTCCTATTAAATAGGAAAAAGGAATACACTTTGAGTGGCTATGTCTATCAGCATGATGGTGAAACAGTCATAAATGCCACCATATGGGATGTCACGACAGCAACAGGTACGTTGAGCAACGAACACGGCTTCTTCAGTATTACACTTCCAGAAGGACATCACACCATACGCTTTTCATCCATAGGCTGTGGCGAACATACAGAAAATGTGGTTCTCCGGCATGATACAACCTTGAAAGTCCATCTTAAAGAGGGGCATCAATTGGAAGAAGTGGTTGTGACCGCCGATTTGAATTCTCCGTTGATGACGACCCAAACAGGAAAAGTTTCATTGACTTCCAAAGAAATGAATACCGGATATGCGCTTATGAGTTCGCCGGATGTGGTAAAGACATTACAGAATCTACCGGGTGTGGCGGCAGGTACCGAACTCATTTCCGGGCTGTATGTACATGGTGGAGGGAATGATGAGAACCTTTTTCTGTTGGACGGCACACCCCTTTATCAGGTGAACCATTTGGGAGGTCTTTTTTCCGCATTCAACACGGATATTGTAAAAAATATCGACTTCTACAAGAGCGGCTTCCCTGCACGTTATGGCGGAAGACTCTCTTCTGTTGTGGATGTGCGCACTAACGACGGGAACATGAAAGAATACCACGGCGCGGTAAGCATAGGGCTTTTGGACGGGCGAATCCAATTTGAAGGTCCCATAAAGAAAGACCAAACCTCGTTCAACATTGCAATGCGTCGCACATGGCTCGATGTCATCACAGTACCGGCATTGGCCATACGCAACAGTTCAAAGACCGATAAGATAAATATGCGCTATGCCTTCCATGACATAAACGCTAAAATAACGCACCGCTTTTCGGAACGTAGCCGCGCAGACATCAGCCTATATTCTGGCAATGATATCATGAAAGTAAACAACAAACAATTTGAGAAAGAGTATGGCACGGACTACAACAGGGAAGAAGATCATACTAAGTTCAACCTGCAATGGGGTAATCTGACAGCGTCCCTGAATTGGAAGTACCAATTCTCTCCAAAACTGTATTCCATATTTACGGGTGTCTATACCCATAACCGTTCCTGTCACGATTACCTTTCCGAAGAAAAAGTTTTTGATGAAGGGCAACTATCTAGAATTACCCATAGTGAGCGTAATAACCGTTCCACTATTGATGATATTGGCTACCGTATGGAGTTCGATTACCGACCAAATCCTGCGCACCGCCTGCGCATGGGGTCAAATTACCTGATGCACGTTTTCCGTCCACAAAGCGCACGTACATTGGATTATTCCGGGACTGACAACCGGAAAGACACCCTGTCACGACAGGCATCAGGTTCTTATAACGGACAGGAATTTTCATTGTATGTGGAAGATGACATTGCTTTTGGAAACCGTCTGAAACTGAATGCCGGACTTCATTACACTCTATTCCATATAACAGGTAAGACATACCACTCCATAGAACCCCGTGCGTCCATCCGTTACCAATGTAGTGACCGTGTGACGTTCAAGGCTTCCTATACGGAAATGAGCCAATTCATGCATCAGCTTTCCAATACATACCTGAATTTGCCGATGGATTTTTGGGTACCTTCCACAAAAAGGATTGCACCAATGCGCTCCCGACAATATGCGGTTGGAATGTATCTGCAACTACCTTTCCGTGTCCGGTTGAATATGGAGGGATTTTACAAAACGATGAATCACATTGTGGAGTATGACGGTGGCAACAGTCTCACGCCCTCTGCAGATGATTGGGAAGAAAAAATCCATGAGGGCAAGGGAAAGGCATACGGACTGGAATGGGAAGCCGGCTACGGCAACAGCCGGACATACATCAGTGCGGCTTATACCTTGTCATGGAGCAAGCGTAATTTCCCGACATTCTATAAAGGATGGTATCCCGACAAATTTGACAATCGCCATAAATTGAACCTTAGCGTTCGCCATAATTTCTCTTCCCGGATAGAAGCATACGCTTCATGGAGCTACCATACGGGAAACCGTATGACCGTGCCGCAACAACAGGTCAATGCTCCTGCCATACCCGGCATCGGAGGCGAGCCTGTTTCGGAATGGATATACGAGCAGCCGAACAATGTGTCGCTTCCGGCATATCATCGGCTTGACCTCGGCATTAATTTTCGCAGTATCACCAAACGGGGATATGAACGTATATGGAACATCAGTGTTTATAACGCCTATTGCCGTATGAATCCCCTTTATGGCAAGGTGAAAGAAATGCCCGATGGCAGTTTCAAAGGGAAAGCCACGGGTATGTTCCCTATACTCCCTTCATTCAGTTACACACTAAAATTCTGACAGCAAATGAAAATAAAAAATCTGACATTCTGGATGATGGCGTTGATGTTCTCTTCGTGCAGTTATGAGTTCGAATTGAATGATATAAATGCCCGAGAGAAAATAGTTCTCTATTGTATGCCTTGCGCCGACAAGGACACCACGTTGATACAGTTGTCACGCAGCGTACCGGTTTCCAATAAAGGGGAACTGCAAAAGGGCATTCCTGATGCCGGAATCAATTTTACGGTGAACGGCAAGGAACAACCGGTGTATTGGAACGAAAATGCGACATCTTCTCTCCCTGCCCGGTGTTACTATGTGCTTGGCAGATACAATGAAGCTGACAAGGTAGATATAAAGGCATCTGCCGACGGACTCCCGTCTGTAAGTTCTGAAACCGTATTGCCGTCTTCTTTCCCATTGAAGAAAGTGGATATGAAGTTAAAACGTGAAATTGATACAAAGTTGCAGTTCCTTGTTACATTTCAGGACAATGCCGACACGGAAGATTATTACGGAATACGAGTAGTGCGCAGATGTATTTATACCAGTACGTCGGACAATGAAGTTACGGACATAGAATACCACGATATTGAATTTGAAGTGGGTGACGAGCCGCTGTTGTACAATAAGAGCGGATTAAACTCCGCATTTGATCTTTCCAATGATTTCTATCAGAATCTCTACATCTGGAGTGATGAACGGATAAGAGGAAAAGAATACATCTTGCGTCTGAAAACCTATTACTCTCCAGACTATGTATCCATGTGGGACGGCAGTAATTATAAATACTCCTACAAGGTGTATTTATACAAATTGTCACGGGAACTTTTCTGCTATCTGAAGTCAGTGAACGATGTCAAAAACAATGATTTGGGACATAAAGGGCTGGCACCCATAAGAAGCCATTATTCCAATGTGGAAAATGGTATTGGCGTTGTAGGAGGATGCCAGATTACGGAAACGGAGTGGATGGATAATGTATCAACAGATATAAATTAATTATTTACAAACTAAATTTTAAGTAACATGAAACATTTAAGTTTTTTGAGAAGACATGCCAATATGGTAGTAGCAACATGCTTGTCTTTGAGTCTATTTTCTTGTAACAATGAGGATGAATTTACACCATCAAATGAAAGTACAGTTCCGACTGTAGAAGTTTCAAAGATGAGCGAATGGTTACCGAAGACAAGAAGTGTTGAAGCAACGGTTTCAGATATGCCTGTACTCCATTTCAAAGACGAGAAAGCATACAGTGAAACAGTTGAAAAACTCAGTGCCATGAATGATGAGGAACGTATCAGCTACTTTAAGGAGTTGGGATTTGACGGAGCTTATGCTCTTTGGAACCGAGCAGATGATGAACTTGAACAAATTTTTGAAATTGATGATGAAAATCAACTTAAAGAACAGATTGACAGATATAAAGAAAAATATTGTAATCTTTTCTCGTTCAACACAATCGATTCTTATGATGTGACCCCATATTTTACTTTTACAGATGACAAACTATCATTTTATGAAAAGAAATTATATTTATTTCTTAGGTGTGGTGGTATGTATGTTTACACTATTTACCATCTGTTCTTGTAGCGATAACATAGACATGCTATCAAACAAGAAAGTGACTAATCAAAAGCACTTGCAAAAGATGAAACAACTTTGCGCTCAGTATGGTTGGGTGCAAATAGAGGGAGTTTCACAAGAAGAAATTGATAATTTTCTTCTTTCGGAAGATTATGAAAAAACTAAAGATTTCTTTGAACTCATGAAGACAGGAGGAGAAACTATTGATTTGACTAATATTTCTCAAATTCCTCAACAAATCGACTCGTTAACAAGGGCTGGTGGTAAAAAACTCACATATGTGCTTCACGGTCAGCACAAATCACAAGTCGCATCATCAACGACCGAGATGGTTGTCCGATATAATAGAGAAGAGTTAGATGTGTCTAATACGAAAGTTAGTTCTAATCCTGCATGTACTTGGACCCCCAACCCAACCTCTACATTTTATTTTCGTAACAATAGATGCGATATAACTGTTACAGGTCGGGTTAAATGGGGATTTGTACGAAGAGATATGACGATGAAAGCCTATATGCTTCTTAGACCCAATTCAGAGGTGGTTTCAGAAGGTAAGATTACGAGTTTTAGAGGATGAAACGTTTGCTAAAAGAAGGAAGATGAAAGTAATACTTTTTTTGTTCTTGTGTCTTGTCTATCAGAGAGCTGAATCTAAAGAATTGTTTTCAAACAATTCTTTAGATACTTGCTATGTGTTAGCTATTGCAAATGTCGATTTAACAACGCATTTGCAAAAAAAATATGAAGAGAGGAACATTGCAACGTTTGCGATTGTCGGATACAGTTTTAGTGATGATGAGGTGAAAATTTATTTGTTGGATGACAGGTATGATTTTGATCTGTATTCTATCCAGAAAGGAGATAGCATAACTTTACATTATCCTCATACGTCACAAGAGAAAGAGAAGAAAGCAATAGCTATACATAATCACAGTTTCCAAGAACGTATCAGAAAGAATGATAGCATCTATATTGATATTGATTTTTGGAATATTGAGAAGAAATTGAGTTTGCCCCCTTCTTTGGACGATGGCCTGTTCCTTAAATGGGAAATCGCAAAACGACGCTTTATAAAGCATATAGTAAAAGATAGCCAAGGCTTCCATAAATTAGATGTTGAGAACGAAGATGATTTACGTTTGTCCAAGCGTACATTCGGCCAGTTATATTGTATGTACATATTGGCACATAATGAGACAATAAGGCATGGAAAGTAACTTATTTGTTTTTTTTATAAACGATTTTTGTATGAAGAAAATTCTATTGACATTGCTTCTCGCCATGCCATTCTGCATGGCGACGAAAGCGCAAGATTTCAGAGTGGGAATAACGGGAGGTTACAACCTCAGTTCCCCGAGTGGCTACGATTCACAGTCCGGTTTCCACGCCGGAGTAAAGGGAGAGTTTGGGCTTCCGCAAGTGACAAAAGGCCTTTACATGGATTTCGGACTGATGCTCTCTTCTCATGGATGGAAGAGTCCGGGGTACTATTACAACGGTAACTATAATCCCTCTGCAGAAGAAAAACCTGACAAGCCATCATCGGGCTATACTTCGGACAATAAGTGTACCCCTTACTATCTGAATATTCCCGTCCATATCGGCTACAAGTTTTCCGTAGGACGGAACGTCAGCTTGTTCGTCAATGCCGGACCGTATTTTAACATCGGTCTGTTTGGCAAGGCAAAGGAAACCATTGCTGCCAATAATGGAACAGTAACGACAAAAGAAAAGGCAGGCAATGTGTTCAGCGACAAAATGCTCAATCGCTTCGATTGGGGGCTGGGATTCCGCGCCGGAACGGAGATTACCCGCCATATCCAGCTTTCCATCGGGTATGATTGGGGGATGAAGAATATAAACAAGAGTGGTGTGGACAGCAAGAACAGGACATTTGTGGCATCTTGCGCTTATATGTTCTGATAAAGAATATAAATTTAGACTATAATCACCATGTGGAAACAGAAATTGAAAATATGCGGTATTAATCTGGCGGCATATAGTGTAGTTCTCATTATCATGGCTATGTTGTCCGTTTGCTCCCGATTGTACGGGCAAGAAAAAACAATGTTGTCCCCTGAACATACCAAACGGATTGCACCGGGCATTGACACCACCAAACTGCCGTCTTTTGAATATGGAAAGTCTTTTCTGTCTCCACATTTTGGTATCATTCACAAGAAGCCTGAAATGCTTTTGAATTTTCGCCCTGATTACACGTTAGGAATCCCTGTTGACCGTTCATCTTTACATAAAGGCGAATATCGCGTTGGCGGAGTTATTCATCGGTTTGACAAGGTGAATATTTGGGGACATGGCAGACAGGAGAACATCATAGGAGTTGGCGCATCGAACTATGCTGAAGTTAAAACGACATATTCTCCAAACGAGAGATGGAAATTGGGCATAAGCCTCTATGCGCACAAACTGAGTATTCCTCGTTCGAGTAGCAATACATTCGGGATTGGAGCCGATGTTTCCTATCAATTCTATCCCCAAACATCGCTTCATCTCTTTGGTACATACTATCGCACATACCTGTTGGATATGAAAGCGAAGAGGAACTTAGACGGCTATCATTATGGCGGTTATCTGTCTTTTGATTTGGCAGAACGATGGACAATGGATGTGGGCATGAGAAGTTATGGCAACAACTTGTTCCACCAGCAATGGACTGTGCCGATTATACGTCCATCGTATAAGCATAACGGCAGCGAAATAAACGCTGATTTTGGTGGGATGTTCCAGCAAATCCTGAAAGGTTTATTCTTTAATCATTGACAAATATGAAACAGAAAAAAAGCAAAATAACGATTATTACAGTATGGATTCTGCTATGCGGGTGCGTGGTATGTATGAGTTCGTGCAGCCATTTGCTATACAATCCGTCCAACAAGGCAGAACAAGTGACGGTGACTATTAAACAGCCCATAAAATAAAGTTCATATGATTATGCGATAATCTAAAACAAGATTGCAAAACCCATAAGAAAGTTATTTCAAATAATAAATATGGCGTTTCGGATGCTGTTTTCGCCGTTTTAGATAAAATGTAATTGAAGAGCTTACACTGAAGTACTACTTTTGTTTTGCAATTGCATAAAAGAGCGTTCAACAAAACAACAAGGTTTAAAAAAAGAACAATGAAAAAAGTAAAATTTATCAAATTCACTATGGCGTTTTTCGCCTGTGTTCTTGCAATAACCATGGGTTCCTGCGATAAGAACGATGCCCCCAAAGTTCCAGATCTCAAGTGCACCCCTTCTAAGGTAGAAGTGGCTCCCGGTAAAACAGCAACGGTGACTGTAAGCGGTGGCACAGCTCCATTTACAGTGACCTCAAGTGATAGCAAGATTGCAACAACTAAAGCAGACAAGAACACTATTACAATTACCGGTGTCAAAAATGGTACAGCGACCATACTCATCTCCGACTCAAAGAAACTTACAGGAAAGGTTCCTGTGATGGTCAAAGATATGGCATCCGAACTTGATTTCGATAAAAAGTCTATATCCGTAACTGCCGGAAAGGAAGAGACTGTCACTGTAAAAGGTGGTTCCGCTCCTTTTACAGCAACCGCCAAGGACACGAAAATTGCCACAGTCACAATCAAAGATGGAAAGATTATTATCAAAGGCGTCAAGGCTGGCAGCACTTCAGTGACTGTTACTGATAAGGATAAAAAAGCTGGAACTATTTCAGTTATAGTAAAATAAAGTATCAAAAAATCCTATTGGAAAGGAAGAAGAAACGCATGTATTTTTTTCTTTCCGATAGGATTGTTATGTATTATGGTTTGCTAACAAAAATGAATGGAGTAATGGGATATCGAAAAAGGAGTCGTATTGACAATTGTCTTTTTATCAGTTATTTGCATGACAAATTGCCGTTCATGCTGCTACGAATAAGGGTCAGTAATAATTTGGGAGATAAATACGGATTATATAAGACCCCGTTATTGTATCCTTACCTAAGTTTTGGATATACTATTAAATAACGTCAATAGTTCAAAATGGAAAATCCACTTCCTTTGAGACTCATAGAAGAGCAAGAGTTATTTGAAAAACTGTTGGAACTTCTGGTTTCATCAACGCATTCTCCCAAAAGCCGATTTTCAAAAGATAATAGTTACATTATATTTAAGAAAAAGATGGAAACAACAAAACATGGGAACACTGTGCAATTGGTATTGCCTTTCCCTCATTTTTTGTGGATACTTGCCAACCAACCTGAGATCCTCGAAGGAAAAGCAAATAAAGTCAATATCAGGGAATAAATTACTGGAATGTAAACATTAATGGCAGCAGTAACCGAGGAAGGAATATGGCTGACAACCGGATACGGTTCGTTATTTTGATAACATAAATATTTTGGCAAAAATGCATAGTAAGAAATCAAATATTGGCATGGCGGCAAAGGCATTCCTGCTAACAGCTATAGGATTACCTATGGGGGTAAGTGCACAGGGGGTAATCGAGGAAAAGGCAGATACGATAGTTGTTTATCCGACACAGCACCTTGAGGAGGTTGTCATCGTACATCAGGGCCCGATAGTCAAACTAAAAACCGACAAGGTGACTTATCAGGTGAGTAATGATGTGGAGTCAAAGACACGCAGTGTATTGGACATACTGCGCAAGGTTCCTATGGTGACCGTGGACGGACGAAACAATATCATGGTAAACGGCTCCGCACAGTTCAAGGTTTATGTGGATGGAAGATTGAGTACTGTCATCACTCGCAATCCAAAACAGACGTTACGCAGTATGCCTGCCAGTCACGTGAAGAACATTGAAGTTATCACCAATCCAGGTGCCCAGTATGATGCAGAGGGAACTGGAGGTGTCCTTTGCATCACCACCAAGAAAGGTGGAGCCAAACAAGCATTGGCATTAGAAGACGACGGGTATGACGGAGCCACAAGTGGCTCCGTACACCTTCTGACAGGTATTCTGAGCAACGGAGTTGACGCCAGTCTCTCCGGTCAACAAGGCAAATGGTCGTATGACGTAAATTTGAACGGAGAATATATGTATTCAACGGGTACCATTGTAGAATCGGAGGTGACCGGCAACGGGACACGTCAATGGATGCGACAAAAGTCCTCATCGAAGATGCCATTCTCAATGGGCGAAGTTGGTGTGGGATACGAGATTGATTCCGTCCAATCACTCCATGTTTCCATGTCCACGACTTGGTTTGCCACAAAAGAAAAGAGCCGTCCCTCCTATCTTTACTCAGGTGGTATGTGGGGACAGGAGATGACTTTCAGTGGTAGTCAGAAGATGAATATGAACGAGATTTCGGTAGATGGAGGCATCGATTACCAACGTCAGTGGGGTGACAGGGGCAGGCTGTTTGCGAGTTATCAGATAAGCCATGCTCCCAACCGGAATGATACAGAGAACAGATACGATGGTCTTGACACCTCCTTGCACCCCGAAATCACTTCCACTGTGAAGGACATCCGTACAGAAATTTGTGACCGCACCACACAACACCACCTATCCACCGACCTTACCATTCCGCTTACCCGGCATCAACAGCTCAACACCGGTGTGAAGTTCTCCTTCGACCGTGGAGAGAGTCAGGCTACCGAAATGCGCTTTTTGAATGGCGGTTTCGTGGAACAAAAGGCGGCTGCCATGCACTACCGACAATATCAAAACATAGCCGCCCTGTATGCCGAATGGGAGGCTCAATGGGGATGGCTGGGCTTGAAGGAGGGCCTTCGTTATGAACATACCTGGCAGAAATCACGCTATCTGAAGGGAGAAGGGAGTAAATTCTCGCTTCACTATGGCGACCTCGTACCTTCCGTCTCTCTTACTGCCAAAGCTAAGGAGAACAGCACATTTGGCGTGAGCTACACCATGCGTATACGTCGGCCGAGAATCAATGAACTCGACCCATACGTCAATAAGTCCGACCCTACTCAGCTTTCGTATGGCAATCCCAACCTGAAAGCACAACATCTAAATAATCTGGCTATTGTACATACGTTGAGGGCAAATACGTTAGCAATGCGAATCAGCCTCAATCATTCATGGAGTAACGATGGTATTGTCCGGTATTCATCAATGAAGGACGGGCGTATAAATACCACCTTTGGCAATATAGCCAGAAATCGCAAGACATCGCTGAATGCTTATGCCTCATGGAATGCGACACGTTCAACCCGCTTGATGCTGAATGGAGAGGTGGGCTATAGTGACATGCGAAGCCGGGAGATTGATGCCCGCAACTATGGTTGGCATGGCAACCTGAATCTGGGGTGGCAACAGAATCTGCCTTGGCAGTTGAAATGGAGCAGTAATCTGGAATGGATGTCGCGTCGGTACTCTCTCCAAGGTTACGATTCGGGTATGATGATGATAAGCGCAACACTCGCACGTTCCTTCCTCAATGACAAACTGGATGTGGCTATCAGTGGCATGAGCGGTTTAGGTCATGGTGGTAAAATGTATTGGGAGTCAGTATCCCGCACCAAGGATTTCACGAATATATCACGATTCATTGAACCCATGCAGGACATCACCATAGGTATCACTTATACGTTTGGTGGAAAAAGTAGGAAATGTGCAGAAAAAACCGTATCGGATTCATTTGAAATGGGGGACAGTCGTATCATGAAACAGCAGACAAAACGAAGAGGAAAATGATGAATCGTATTTAGCATGAATGCAACTGTACGGACTGTTCTGAGAGCAACCAGGATTGAAGTAATTGATGGTGATATATTTTATCTTATGAAACAAGATATTATCGTTCTCTGTGTAGTGAAAAATAATTAGGAAGAATCGCTAAACTGAATTAGCCAATGACTGTTGGTAAACAAGAAAGGAATGTCACGGACAACAAGATGCTGTCCGTCATTCCAGTAGCAGGAATATTTTTCAAGTTTCTCCTGTTCAATGCAATATGGTGTTATTACACCACCTTTACACCTTTTTCATACTGGGAATCGTATGCAACTGCTTTTGTAGCAACACTTCTGTTGTCTGTCCCTTATATATTGACAAGGCATATTGCGGCAAACATACTTGTCATGGCTGTGCTGGATATATGGATGGTTGTCAACCTGATGTATTACCGTACTTACTTTTCAGCCATTCCTCTGTCAAGTTATATGTTGGCGGGAAATCTTGCAGAATTCCTGCCAAGCGTGACCGCCTCGTTACGATGGTGTGATTTATTGTTCCCAATTTCGACTGTTGTCACTGTATTCCTTACATTTCGGATAGGTTGTCGGCAGAAAATCACATTCCGATTTAGCAGACGGACATACTTAGTTTTGCTGATTTTTTCATGCGCCCTGTTAAGTATCAATTTATCCGTCCGGGGAGGTTTCATTGCGATATACAGGGCATTGAGATCATCCGCACATCAACACGCCAGTGGCCCGCCACTCTACACGCTGTTCGGCACACTTTATTTTGATTATGCGGAGGAGTTGCCCGAACTTACAGAAGAACAGGAGCGTGAGATTCATACCTGGCTCTCCGGAAGACCGCCGCTTGTTCCCGTACCGGACATTGAATGCAGGGACAACTGCATCCTTATTTTGGCTGAATCACTGGAAAGTTGGGTGTTGAATCTTACGGTCGAAAATCAGGAAATCACACCTTACCTTAACAAGCTCCTCAAAGAACCGTCTACGCTGTATGCGCCCCATGTGCTTACACAAGTCAACGGAGGGCGTTCCATTGACGCCCAGCTGCTTATGCTTGCCGGTCTGTTGCCATTGCAGACCGGCGCATACAGTTGCCGTTTCCCTTTCAATACATACCACACTTTGCCCAAAGCTATGAAGGAACTGAAAGGCGCACGTAACTATCTTCTCACGGTGGACAAGACAAAGACATGGAACCAAGGAGCAGTGGCATGGAGTTTCGGGATAGACACAATTATCTCTTATCCCGATTTCCGAATGACGGAAGCATTCGGAAACCGGAAGCGACTGGGTGACAAGGCATTTTTTGCCCAATGCAGGGAAAAGATTGAAAAAGGAGAAGTTTGGCACTCCGGTGAAAACGTATTTATCCAGATGGTCACTTATTCCGGTCATTCACCGTTCAAGATGCCCGAATCGCTTAAAACCGTTCATTTTTCTAATCGGGTTCCCGAAATCATGGCAGACTATATGACAGTGGCGCATTATACAGACGAAGCTATCGGGAAATTCGTGGAATATCTGAAAACCCGTCCCGAATATGAACGTACAATGGTTGTAATAACCGGTGACCACGAGGGCTTGGCAGATCACCGGAAAGAACTGTGCCATACAAAGGCAGGGAAAGGAATAATTCCCGGAGACGAGTTCACACCATTCATAGTATTGAACTCTCCTGTACCGATGCACTATCTCAAAGTTATGAGACAGATTGACATATATCCGACACTTCTAAACTTGCTTGGTCTGGAAAAATTCCGATGGAGCGGTATTGGTCAAAGCATTCTTGACCCTCGGAAGCCGGGCATTGCTATTAGTCCGAAAAGAAAAATAGACGGTGACACCTTGCATATATCTGCGGATGAACTTTTACGGATGCAGCAATCTCAAGTAATCTCTGACCGGATAATACGATTCGATAAATTGAAAGATTTACGATAGCCGATACTTCGGAAGTCTATTTAGGCGTTTCAGAAATCAATTCGGCTGTTTCGATACTCATTGAATTGCAAGAAACTTTATCGGGAGATAATTTTGCGTCTCAAAAAATAAAAATACAAAGATAATGCAGGCTGATGTAGAATTAAAGATTGTACAAGAGCAAATTCCGCGGTTGTTTCGCCGTTATGCCATTCCAGGCATAGTAGCGATGCTTTTTATGGCAATCCAAACGATTGCTGACGGACTGATTGTCGGTAGATTGATCAGTGCGAATGCTTTGGCCGCAGTCAACATCATTTCACCGATTTACACGCTTGTTACGGCTATTGCACTGACCCTTGGTGTGGGGTGTCAGGCACAAATAGGGCTTAATCTTGGTAGAAAAGACTATTCTTGTGCCAAAAGCAGTCTCGCCAACGGATTGGCGGGTTTGATATGTTTTACGGTCGTTTCCACTATCTGCGTCAATATCTTCGCTGAAGACATTGCGTGTTTTTTAGGTGCAAACGAAATCCTTTTGTCTGATGCCATAGGGTATATACACGGGGTAATGCCATGGCTGATGGGAGTCGGAGGATTATTTTTCTGCGACTATACGCTCAAGGGGCTTGGTCATCCAAAATTTTCCACGGGACTTATGACCGGCACATTTATACTCAATATAGCTTTGAGCCTTCTGTTTGTCGTTCTATTTGATTGGGGCACTTTGGGGGCAGGCATGGGTACCGGTATCAGTTTCACAGTCGGCACAATTGTTTATATCGTAATTATTTGGCGCATTCTCAAAAAAATGCCATTGGTTCGCAACGCCAAAGTACGATGGTCGTGGCGCATGTTCGGGCACATCGCTTATAACGGTTCGTCAGAGGGGCTTACCGAAGTAGCTGTAGGCATCTCCACGTTTGTATTCAACGTCACGCTTATGGCGTATTCGGGTGAAAAAGGGGTGGCGGCATACACCGTAATACAATATGTGAACTTTATTTGTATTTCAATACTGCTTGGGGTGTTCAATGGCGTAATACCTATATTGAGCTATAATGAAGGTGCCGGTAATATGCAAAGGGTCGGTGCCGTTTCCCGCATCGCGATTCTGACCAACTTAGTAGTAGGGTTTATCTTTATCGTTATATTGGTATTTGGGGGAAATTCTATAATGGAAATATTCATTGACAAAAGCGAACAGACTGTCTTGGATATGGCGTCATCCGGTGCAAAGTTGATGGCGTTATCTTTTCTATTCAATGGCTTCAATATATTTGCAGCAAGTTATTTTACCGCCATTGACCGACCATTGCAATCTATCATTATAGCAGGGCTTCGCAGTTTTACGATTCTTATTGTGGGCGTTACGCTCCTGCCGTTTTGGTTCGGTCTTGATGGGATATGGATCAGTACTCCGGTTGCCGAGCTGATAACCGTCATTGTTGCTTTGTTCTTATTGAAGAACAGAATGAAAATTAATGGAATAAAATAAAAAAAACAAGATATGGCAAATATGAAAAAGTATGTGACCGTTTCGGTCGTCTCGTCCATCGTGCTGATGTTTTCTTCGTGCGGTGGAAGCAAGAACGAATCACAGTCCGAAGTCAAGTTTGAGATAATGACTGTTGGGACAGATAGTATTGATATCGTTGAAAAATATTCGGCATCAATAAAAGGACGGCAGGATGTGGACATTATGCCTCAAATATCAGGGCGCATCATCCGGCTGTGCGTGAAAGAGGGTGAACGGGTGAAAACCGGTCAAGTATTGGCAGTAATCGACCAAGCTCCCTATCTGGCCGCATTGCGTACGGCATCGGCCAATGTCAGCGCGGCACAGGCAAAAGCGGAAACGGCACGAATCGAGCTGCAGGGTAAGCAGGCGTTGTTTGACGAGAAGATCATATCCGACTACGAGCTTTCTCTCGCCCGGAACCAACTGGCAGTAGCACTTGCCGAACTCGAACAGGCCGAGGCGCAAGAAGCGGATGCACGCAATAACCTCTCCTATACGGAAATCAAAAGTCCGAGCAACGGAGTGGTAGGCACATTGCCCTATCGTATCGGTGCACTTGTCGGTCCCAATATGGCGCAGCCTTTTACGGTCGTGTCCGACAATGCGGAGATGTATGCCTATTTCTCCATTTCGGAGAATATGTTACGGCGATATTCGGCTCACTATGGCTCGATTGACAGCATGATAGCCGGGACGCCGGAAGTGCGCCTGCAACTCAACGACGGCAGGCTGTACAAGGCGAAAGGACGTATCGAAACCGTAAGCGGCGTGGTGGACCCGGTTACCGGAACGGTACAGATCAAAGCCCTGTTCCCCAATCCCGACCGCGAACTGTTGAGCGGCAGCATCGGCAATGTCATTCTTCAAAACCCGAAAACGGATGCCGTAACCATCCCCATGACCGCCACCGTGGAACTGCAAGACAAGATTATCGCTTACCGCCTGAAAAACGGACAGGCGGAAGCCGCCTATCTCACGGTGGACCGCCTGAACGACGGCAACCGGTTTATCGTAAGAGAAGGACTCTCGGTTGGTGACACCATTATCGCCGAAGGTGTGGGACTGGTGAAAGAAGGTATGAGCATAACCCCTAAAAACGAAACGAAATGAACCTGCGATTTTTTATAGACCGCCCGGTGTTTTCGGGCGTTATCTCGGTGGTAATCGTACTGTTGGGCATGATTTCCATGTTTTCCCTGCCGGTGGAACAATACCCCGACATCGCACCTCCGACCATCAACGTATTTGCAACCTATCCGGGTGCAAACGCCGAAACCGTGCAAAAGGCAGTGATAACCCCTCTGGAAGAAGCCATCAACGGCGTGGAGGATATGACCTATATGACTTCCACGGCATCGAATACGGGGGATGCTTCCATCAACATCTATTTCAAACAGGGAGCCAACGCGGACATGGCAGCGGTAAACGTACAGAACCGCGTGAACGGCGCACTGAGCCAGCTTCCGGCAGAAGCCACCAAAACCGGTGTCACCACCGAAAAACAGCAGAACGCCGAACTGATGACTTTCGCGCTCTATTCGCCCGATGACCGTTTCAACCAGACCTTCCTGAACAATTACGTGAAAATCAATGTCGAGCCGAGGCTGAAACGTAT
>OJNQ01001103.1_pt1 | contig 19862 bp, 21 predicted proteins | sample 1597621 | NCBI WGS metagenome assembly OJNQ01 (sample SAMEA2452137, study PRJEB22498) | human gut metagenome | reverse complement strand
AGGAAAAAAGGTATATTTTTAATGACTACTAAATGAGTCAATAATAATATACCAGAAGAGTTATTGGAATTCGCATTAAAAAATATCCAAATAGTTGGGATATTAAAGATCAGTTATTGATTGTGTATTTCATCCTAGCATTTGATACAACTAGTGAAGAAGATAGTCAAAAATTAATCAAACTTGCAAATAAAATATTAGAAAAATGTGTTGAAGATTCAAAAAGATATCATGCTATGCAAGTTTTAATTCTTACATACCAAGCAAGAAAAGAGCTTGATAAAGCAAGAGTAATTGTTGAAAAATTACCTCAAATGATGATTACAAGAGATTGGTTTTGGCCAGATGTTGTAACAGGCATTGAAAAAATGAAAGTTACTCAAGCATTATTTATAGAATTTGTTGAGATGTTTTATAGTAAACTTATTACTACTTATGGCAGAGCTGAAGTTGGTCAAAGAGATATACAACTATTAAAATATAAAGAGTTTTTAGACATAGTGTTTGAAAATGGTGAGTATGGTTTCTACAATATAAGATTATTTGATATCTATATGATGTGTGCTTGGGAACAAGCTCAAATTAAAAACAAAGAAAAAACATTGGAATATTTCAATAAATCATCCAAATAGTTAATTAATTGGTTAAATATGTATAAAAGTAAAGAAATTTTACAACATACAAGTTTTTTGATAGATAAACTTACTGATGATTCTACTAAGTGGTCATTTAGCGATAATCCTAATAACAATAAAAATAGATGGATAGAAAAAATGAAAAAAGAGTTATTTGATTTTATAAGAGATGAAAATAAATTCAAGCAACTAATAGAACAATTAAATAAAGCGTAATAAATATTTATTATATAAAGTATATAATAAAATAACCTTAATCAATTGATTATCTACTTATTTTATACTATAATTCAAAGAAATAATTTGGAGATAAGAATGTGATAAGTAACTTACAACATAATCGGTAAAAAGGATGTAAGGATGTTGATCCTTTTATAAAATATCTTCTTGACACAATTCTTTTATTATATAAAAATTTCAAAGAAAGATTTAATTTAGTTGCAAAGAAGAAAAAACTATTGAAATTGTAAGGCATATATTAAAATAGGTAGATTTAATAAATAAGATATTAAAGAATTATGTTCATCACTTATTCTAAATTGTATAGGAAAATCTTTAAGAAAATTAATCGAATTAGATGGAATCAAGCAAGATGGGAATAAAAAGAATAGTTGTTATTGTAAAATTAAATAAACATTTGAGTTAGTAGTTCTTTACCATTAGAAGTAATCAATAAGTCTTTTGCGTGAAGACTTATTTTTTTCATTTTTACTAGTTTTATAGTAAAAATAAATAAAGAATTAGTCCATATTTTAAATGTAACAAGATAAAGCATTCGTTTGTGCGAAACTAACCAATCGATACTTTCAATGGAGAATTTATTAAAACTGTTAGATACTTTTAAAGTTTTTGTGGATAACCTTTGTGGTAATATATATAAAAATGATACTATAAAAGAAAGATAGTTCTATTGTTTCTAGTATAACTATTTATAATCCAGATGTATGATTTAAGTCAAACCATCATATATATAAATTTTTAAATGATGATTATAAGTTTTATTATAAATAGTTTATTTAAAACTTATTATAATGTAAAAAAATCTATTATTGTTAGTCTTAACAATAAACTTAGAAAAGTATATATTATTTTTGTATAGAATCAATATTTATTAACTCTATTGTTTATTTTATCAATTTGTAGTATCTTTTTTATGATAGTAGCAATTTTGGTAAAAAATGCAATTATTTTCAAATTTTTATTATCAATGGTTACTATATGTGGAAATTTTTTTGTTTTCGCCCATACCCATTTGATCATGTATTTTTGGTGTTGTATTTACTATAAAGAAATATAAATGTAAAAAATATTGTTGTAGGAATTATTATGACTGTATTCCTTTTCATTAATGGTTCCGTAACTTTCATTTTAAGAAAGAGACTTAGTCATGATTATGAATATTTAAAAACAATGCAAAATGCTATATCTATTGATTTTCCTAATAATGGATACATATCAATAGATTAATGAAACTACTCAACTAGTAGTATTAATAAAATTTGATGATAAAGAAGTTGAAGCATTTTTTAATAGATGAGTAAAGATGAAAAGTGGAAAAACTTGCTTTCTTTTTTACCTCCTCATATGTTGGATTTATACTATAACACTATAATTTCTGAATAGGACTACTATTTTATGGATATTGATAGTTTAATGTATAATAACATACAAATTTCAAGCAATCATAATGTAATATGAGTAGCATATGATGTTGCAATAAATTTATTATATGGCTTACATTTTATATATCAAAGGAATCATTTTTTAACGAAATATTTTGACTCTAGTATGTATTAAAATATGTCGATAAGTTTTCTAATATAATAAAGCATTCAGAAAGATTAGGTTTGATACTATGTAAGCCTTTTTTATTTATAACAATTGAGTATTTTTAAGTAAAAAATAAGAATTTAATTTATACAAGGGTTAAATTTATTATAAATTATATATATTTTAATCAAAATAATTGACTAAAGTTCATTTTCGTACTATAATAAAGTACGAATAAGGATTTTAAAGGAGAAAATTAAAATGGACTCAAAAGAATTCTTTTATAATTTAGGTAAAGCAATTTATCGATTAGATGCAATTTATGCCAATTTTGCAAAAGAAAGCGATGTATCTGCTACCCTTTTATGGATACTTTATGCATTAAATGACGGTAAGCCCCATACGCAAAAAGAAATTTGTTTATCTTGGGATTTGCCTAAAAGTACGGTTAACACCATTATAATGGAGTTGAAAAAAAATGGTTATATCAAATTAGAGCCAATCAAAGGACAAAAGAGGGAAATGACAATAATTATGACTGAAAGGGGGAAACATTATGCTAAAATAAAACTACAACTAGTTTATGAAAAGGAAGAAAAAGTGTTCAATGAATTGACAAGTAATGATATGCAAATAGTAGAATTATTAAATAAACTTAAAAAATTGTTATGTAAATAATGAAAGGATGAAGAGTAAGTTTATGAAAAAAATATTGGTGTGTTTTTTAATATTTTTATCTTTTGGTTTATTATTTAGTTGCTCTAATAGTAATTTAGATATTGAAGATAATGGTAATCAAAATGAAGAAGAAAATGTAAATAGTAGCAATCATCAAATTGCTATCTTATATTTTTCTGCTACTAAAACAACTGAAAAAGTTGCTATCCAAATATCAGATATGACTAAAGGAAAGTTAATAGAGATTATACCAACCATTCCTTATTCATCAGATGATTTAAATTATACAAACGATGATTGTAGAGCCAATATAGAACAAAATGATGAAAAGGCAAGACCAAATATAGCAAATGATATTGATGTAAATAATTATTCAATAATTTTTATTGGTTATCCAATATGGTGGCAAAAATTACCTAAAATTATATATACTTTCTTTGATACATATGATTTGAGGAATAAAACAATCATTCCTTTTTGTACTAGTGGTGGTAGTGGGATTTCAACTAGTGTAAATGAAATTAAAAAACTTGAACCTCTTGCTATAGTTAATGAGGGAAAAAGATTTTCGGCATCTTCTTCTCAATCTGAAATAAGAAGTTGGATTGAAGAATTAAATTTAAAAATAAATTAGAAAGTAGGGATTGATAATGATTAAACAAGATGCAGGTAGAAAGCAATTAGGCGATTTAGCACCTAAATTTGCTCAACTAAATGACGATGTATTATTTGGTGAGGTTTGGTCTAGAGAAGATAAACTTTCTTTAAGAGATAGGAGCCTTATTACAGTTACAGCTTTGATGGCAAAAGGAATCGTTGATAATTCAATTAGATACCATTTAGAAAATGCTAAAAATCATGGTGTAAGTAAAACTGAAATGATTGAGGTAATAACTCAACTAGCTTTTTATGTGGGATGGCCTCATGCATGGGCAATTTTTCCTATTGTTAGAGAGGTGTATCAAGAAGAAAAAGAAATAATAGGTGATAGTTTATTTGGTCTAGGAGAACCAAATGTAACTTTTGCCGACTATTTTATTGGAAATTCATATCTGAAACCACTGAATACCAAAAATGTTGGTATATATAATGTAACCTTTGAACCAAAGTGCCGAAATAATTGGCATATTCATCATAAAGGTGGGCAAATCCTTCTTTGTACAGATGGCGAGGGTTGGTACCAAGAAGAAGGTAAACAAGCAATAAAATTAATACCTGGCAGTGTAATTTATATTCCTGCTGAGGTTAAACATTGGCATGGTGCAAGTAAAGATTCGTGGTTTACTCATCTTGCAATTGAAATACCAGCAGATAATGCTACAAATGAATGGTGTGAACCAGTAAGTGATGAAACATATAATAAATTATAGGAGATATTGACAATGAAAACATTAGTAGCATATTTTAGTGCATCTGGTATTACTAAAACAGTAGCTGAAAAACTTGCAAGGGTGAAGAATGCGGATTTGTTTGAGATAATACCACAAAAAAATTATACTAGTGATGATTTAGATTGGACAAATGCAAATTCTAGATCAAGTATTGAAATGAAGGATAAATCATCTAGACCTAAAATAATTTCAAAAGTCAAGAATATAAATCAATATGATGTGATTTATATTGGATTTCCCATTTGGTGGTACCAAGCACCTACTATTATTAATACATTCTTAGAAATGTATGAGTTTAATGGTCAAACTATCATTCCATTTGCAACCTCTGGTGGAAGTGGTATGGGAAAAACCAATCAATATTTATTACCATCATGTAGGAAAGCTAAACTATTAGATGGGAAACGATTATCATCTAATCCTAGTGAAAATGAATTAAAAAATCTTTAAACGAAAAAAAATACGGTATTTATTAAAGTAATTATAGGAAGGTATTCTTGTAAAAAATTTAGAAAAAACCACTTGTAATATGAAATATGGACAGAATAACTCCTATAGTTAACCATCTTGAAGAACAACATTTATATGTTGTTCAAAGCAAGGAAGGCCTAAAAAAGTAGATATAATAACATTTTGTCGATATGGGATAAACACTAATATTGTTGTAATATATCATACTAAAAATATTTTTATTTATCTTAATCGTAAAAAAGACTCAGGAATGGAAGATGTTTCTATTGTTACAACCCATTTAATATTAGCAACTAAAAATCAAGGAATAGGATTCTATTGGATTAATTTTTTGGATTCTAATCAATCGAAAGCAGGTTTAAATTTACCAAAGGATAAAACAGTTTAATGTTATTAGATTTAGGTTATTTTCTTAAAACAAGCTCAATAAATTCAAATCATGACAAATGAAAAGAACTTATTGAAATTGTAATCAACTATAGATTTTAAATATGATAAAAATACGAATTGAAGCCTAGATATGTGGCTTCTTTTTTGTTTGAAAATAAAGGATTTTATATTATTTTCTTAAAACTATAGATGGTATGCTATTTTATATATAATTCTATTTTAGAATAAATGGAATGTACCTTTTAACAAAGTTTAGGAAAAGTTTAGATATATTTCATTTACAAAAAGTTTTATTTATAGTATAATAATAAATTGTAGAAAAATCTCTATAGGTGGTCATATGGATGAAAATATCAATTTAGTAGTAGAAAAACTAAAGCAAACTTTAAAATTGCAAAAGGTATTATTGGCTTGTTCAACAGGTGTTGATTCAATGGTCCTTTTGGATTTGCTTAGAAAAAGTCTTAATGCTAGTCAAATTGTTCTTGTTCATATCAATCATCAAAAAAGGAAAGAATCAGTCCTTGAAGAAAAATTTATTATTGAATATGCAAAACAAAATAATATGAGTTGCTACACTACAAAACTTCCTCACTACAGTGGCAGTAATTTTCAAAATTGGGCAAGAAAAAAGCGATATGAGTTTTTTTTAGAAATTGCTAAAATCGAAACAATTGATATTATTTTACTTGCTCATCATGCTGATGATAACTTAGAGACAATTCTTTTAAGGTTACTTCGCAGTTCATCTTTAGAAGGATATGGTGGTATTAAAGAATATTCAAACTATCAAAGTTTAACGATATATAGACCACTTTTAAATATCAGTAAAGATGAAATTATGGAATATGCCAAAAACAATAACGTTAAGTATTTTGAAGATTCTAGCAATTTTGAGAATGATTATGCTAGAAATAGAATTAGACACTATGTTTTACCAATTTTAAAAAAAGAAAATCCTGCTTTGACTAAGGCTATTTCTTGTTTTAGTAATACTATTTTAGAAGCGAGCGATTTTATAAAAAATTATGAAACTAATTTTATAAAAAGACAACAAATGGTTCATAATAATAATGATTATTTTGCAAAAATAGATTTGAATGAATTTTTAAATGAAACAACGTTTTTACAAACACAAATTTTATTTAGAATATTAAAGCCTTTCGCATTATCAAAAGAATGCATTCTTGATACAATAAAACAACTCAAATCACCTAAACAAAATATTGTTCAAAATATTAATCCTCATTTAATAATGATTAAAGAATATGGTTATGTTATTTTCACAAATCAAAAAATTAAAGATTATTATTTGAAGATTGATAAAGAAGGCCACTATGAGTTAGATAATCATACTTCTTTGTATATTACTAAAAATATTTGTAATTTTATTACATCAAGTGGTAAATTATGGTATAATATAAATAGGTTGCCAATCATTATTAGAACTAGAAAAAATGGTGATAAAATTAAAACTAAAAATGGTAGCATAAGTGTAAGTGATTATTTGACTAATCATAAAATTCCATATTTACAAAGAAAACAAATCTTATTACTATGTGATAAGGATGATTTACCAATAGCTATACTTGGCTATATAATAAAATAAAAGGAGGAACACATGGCAAGTATGAATAAAAGTCCCAAAAAGCGTTTTGGTCTTGGCGACATCATTATTTTTGGGATTATTTTAATTGCAATCATTTTTATATTTGCGGGATCATGCGGTGGTAATAAAGCCAAAACAATTGAAACAAAAGAAGAGTTTTATGGATATTTCTTTAAAAATGCCTCAGATGGTGCAGCAGTATATAATGATTTATCACAACTAGATAAAGACAAATTAATTAGTGCTCAAGATTTACAAATTGAAAGAATTTACTACTATGGTGCAACAGGTGATGGAAATTATTTTTATAATATATATATTTATTTGCCATCATCGGCTAATTGTATGAATATGTCATCAAGTGCGAAAATTTATCATTTCAAAGCTGATGATAGAGATCTTGAGATTATTAAGACTATTCAAAATTTAATGTTGCAAATTAATGAAGAGGTTAAACTTGAAAATGAAGCGAATAAAGATAATCCAAATTATACACAACAAAAAACTTATAAAATTTTTGAGGTAACACCAAGAGAAAATAAGAGTATTGATATTTTAGGTATTTTATCTATTGCCATTCCTATCATTGCTATTGTTGCTTTTATCATCATTATGTTAAAAAATGGTAAGAGTAATAATCAAGCTTTCGATTTTGGGAAAAGCCGTGCTAGAATGGCTAAAAAATCAAATGTTACCTTCAAAGATGTAGCTGGTCTTGATGAAGAAAAAGAAGAGATGATAGAACTTGTAGATTTCTTGAAGAATCCTAAAAAGTATTTTGATATGGGAGCAAGAATTCCTAAAGGAGTACTTTTGCTTGGTAGTCCTGGTACTGGTAAAACGCTAATGGCAAGAGCGGTAGCAGGAGAAGCTGGAGTTCCTTTTTATACAATATCTGGTTCCGATTTTGTTGAAATGTTTGTTGGTGTTGGAGCAAGTCGTGTAAGAGATATGTTTAAAACAGCAAAACAAAATGCCCCATGTATTTTATTTATTGATGAAATTGATGCGGTAGGTAGACAAAGAGGTGCTGGTCTTGGTGGTGGACACGATGAAAGAGAACAAACGCTTAATCAATTATTAGTTGAAATGGATGGATTTCAACCTAATTCAGGTGTTATTGTGATGGCTGCAACCAACAGGGCAGATATTTTAGATCCTGCTCTTCTTCGTCCAGGAAGATTTGATCGTCAAATTAGAATTAGTAATCCAGATGTTAGATCACGTGAGGCTATTTTAAAGGTTCATGCAAGAAATAAACATTTATCTCCACGAGTAAATTTAACAGATGTAGCTAGAAGAACACCAGGTTTTAGTGGAGCTGATCTTGAAAATCTATTAAATGAGGCAGCGTTGCTTGCGGCACGTGAAAATTGCCGTGAAATAAAAATATATCATATTGATGAAGCTATTGATAGAGTAATGATGGGACCTGCTAAAAGAAGTAGGAAATATACAGATACTGAAAAAGCTTTGGTTGCATATCATGAAGCAGGACATGCTGTTATTGGTTTAAAATTAAAACATGCAGTTGTGGTACAAAAAGTTACTATTGTACCGCGTGGAGATGCTGGTGGATACAATTTAATGACGCCAGAAGAGGAAAACTTCTTAGAAACCAAACAAACTTTGACAGCTAATATTACAAGTTTTTTAGCTGGGCGAATTGCAGAAGAATTAGTATTCAATCAAATGACAACGGGTGCGCATAATGATTTTGAAAGAGCAACAAAAATTGCAAGAGCAATGGTTACGGAATATGGTATGAGTTCTTTGGGACCTGTTCAATATGAAAGTGGATCACATGATGTCTTCTTAGGTCGTGACTATATGAGTGATAAAAATTTCTCAGATAAAGTTGCACATGAAATTGACTTAGAGGTTCGTAAAATTATTGATGAATGTTACAAACAAGGTGAAACGATTATTAAAGAAAATCGTCAACTTTTAGATTTAATTGCTAAACATTTGGTTGAAGTTGAAACTCTTACAAAAGAAGATATTGATGAACTTGTTAATACAGGAAAACTAAACTGGTGGGAAAAGAAAAAAGCTAAGATGGCTGAAGATAGAAAGATAGATGAAACACCTGTTCAAAAAGTACAAGTAACTGAAGAAAAGAAAGAAGAAACTCCTAAGGTAGAAGATGTTTCTAATCGAGAAGAAACCAAAACTGAGGATAATTCTAATGAGACTAGATAAGTACTTAAAAGTATCAAGACTTATAAAAAGAAGAACTCTTGCTAAAGAAGCAACGGAGACTGAACGAATATTGTTAAATGGTATAGTAGCAAAACCCTCAAAAGAAGTAAAAGTGGGTGATCATTTAACCATAACATATGGAAAAAAGGTCGTGGAAGTTGAAATTACTTCTTTAATTGATTCTACTAAAAAGGTTGATGCATCTTTAATGTATGAATTAATTCGTGAAACTACACGGTAATAAAAAATTGGTCATAAGGAAAGTGAATCTTATGACCAATTTTAATTTTTATGTTATACTATATATACTAAAGGAGTTACATATGAATATAATACTTGCTTCCACTTCACCAAGAAGAACCCAAATATTAACGATTGCTAAAATCAATCATCAAGTGGTACCTTCTAAATGTGAAGAAAGAATGGATAAAAATTTAGAACCATATAAAGTTGTAGAATCACTTTCTTATCAAAAAGCAAAAGATGTTGCAAAAAATTACCCTAATAATATTATCATTGGCGCTGATACAGTTGTTGTAATTGATAATCAGATTCTAGGTAAACCCAAAAGTGAAAAAGAAGCTATAGCTATGCTAGAGAAACTTAGTGGTAAAACGCATGAGGTTATAACAGGAATTACAATCATATTAAACGACAAAGTTAAAACCTTTCATGATGTAACAGCAGTAGAAATTGCCAAACTTTCAAAACAAGACATTGATAAATATCTCAAAGAAGAAAATGTATATGATAAAGCAGGCTCTTATGGCATTCAAGGAGCATTTTGTAAATATATTATTAAAATGATAGGTGATTATTATAACGTAATGGGTTTTCCAATTGCAAAAGTTTATAAAGAATTAAAGGAGTTTACCGATGAAATATAATAAACAATTATTCGATCAACTTGAGGCTGAATATAATCAAATCTTCAATTTATGTGAATTTATTTTTGATAACTTAATTGAAAAAAATGATGATATGAAAAAGTATGATGTCATGTGTGAATTTGATTATTATCTTCAAAGTATTCTTGCTAAAATCGTTTTAGATAGTAATCCTAAAAATCCAGCACTATTTAATATGTTAAAAAAATTAAACAAATATACTAGCTTTTATCAAGGCATCAATTTAGATGACTGGTTAAATACAAAAGAAAAAATTCTTTTCAATATAGATAAAAAAATCAATCAAATTACTTCAAATCTTCCTGTTATATTACAAATTGTCATCAATATAGATGAAAAAACAAAAAAGACTGAATTATCTTATCAAATTTTAGAATCATTAGTATCTCTTGCATTGACAATTCTTCCTGATAAAGAAACTTTTGAAGATATTGAAGTTGAAGTTGTCAATAAATATTTTGGTGATATGTATCATCAAATTCAAACAAAAGTAAAATAAAATACCATTTTAACAAATGGTATTTTTTATTATCAAATTAGACAATGTATTACAAATATTTATAATATTCTTTTACTAAAATTCCAAATTATGGTATAATAAAATAAATAATTATGTTTGGAGGGGAAATTTAAATTGAGAATGATAAAAATAAAACTAAAAAATAAAAAACAGCCTACAAAATAGGCTTCCCATAAAGGGTGATTTCGCAAATGCTTATTTGCACTCGGTATGTTGAATACACAAAAAGTATAACATATTAAAAAAAACTAGTCAAGAAAAACGATAAAAAGAGAGGATTTATAAATGAGAGAATATAATTTAGGATTAGATATAGGAACAAATTCAGTAGGTTGGGCAGTTGTTGATGAAAACAATCAAATTGTCAAAAAAGGTGGTAAAGCACTTTGGGGAGTTAGAATGTTTGATGAAGCTCAATCTGCTATGGATACAAGAATTTATAGAAATTCAAGAAGAAGAATAAATAGAAGAAATCAAAGGTTAGTGTTATTACAAAATGAGTTTTATGATGAAATAATAAAAGTTGATCTAACTTTTTTTCAAAGATTAAAAGATTCATTTTTTAAAAAAGAAGACAAATTAAATAAAAATAGTTATACTTTTTTTGATGATAATATTACAGATAAAGAATATTTCAAAAAATTTCCAACGATTTATCATTTAAGAAAGCATCTTTTACATAATGATGAAAAAATTGATATAAGAATGTTGTATTTAGCATTGCATCATATTATAAAGTATCGTGGACATTTTTTGCATAGTGGTAATGTAGATTTAAATAGCTTTCAGAAAATCAAAGATACATTAGAATCATTTAATAGTAAAATGGATGAAATGTCATTGGAGTTTGAAGATAATGAAGATTATTTTGCTCATATAGAATTTGATGAATATTTAGAAATGAATTTGAAAAATATAATGCTTTCTCAAACATCAAAAAAAGAAAAAAAGAAAAAATTGGTTGAACTATTTAAAGTGGGGCAAAAAAGTTTAACAAATGAATTATTAATAGAACTATTAGTAAATAAGAAGGTGAAATTAGATAAATTATCTATAACAAAAGATAAAAAATACGAATCATGTGAGATTAATTTTGAAAAAGAAGAATTATTTGAAGATATTGAAAAAGCTAGAACAATTACTGAATTATTTTATATTTTAGATGAAATTATAAATATTAAAGGAATTGTTGATTATTATTATTTATTAAAGATAATTGGTAGTAACGAATATTTAAGTGATTCAATGGTTAAAATTTATGATAAACATTGTGAAGATTTACACGAACTAAAAAACTTTATAAAAGAATATTGTCCCGACAAATATGATGAGTGCTTTAGAAAAACTAGTGATAGTAAGTTGTGTAATTATCCTAAATATGTTGGGATGAATTCAGTTAATCAAAAAATGGAGAGATTTTCCCATTGTAAGAAAGAAGACTTTTATAAATATTTAAAAAATCTTTTTAATACTATTGAAAATGAAAAAGCAAAACCAAAAATAGAAAAATTTAAACAAGCTATAGAAAATGATGATTTTTTAAATAGACAAAATTCTAGTCACAATTCTAGCATTCCAATGCAATTAAATTTAAAGGAACTTACAGTGATATTAAATAAGCAGTCAAAGTATTATCCTTTTTTAAAAGATAAGAATAGTGATGGCTATTCAGTATTGGATAGAATTATTGCTATTTTTGAATATAAAATACCATATTATGTTGGACCATTAAATAAGAATTCAAAATATAGTTGGCTAATTAAACGGAGTGATGAAAAAATAACTCCATGGAATTATGAGAAAATTATAGATTTAGATGCTTCTGCAAAAGAGTTTATTCAAAGAATGCAAAATAAATGTACCTATTTAAAAGGAGAAAATGATTATTGCTTACCTAAAAAATCTATTTTATTTTCTGAATATAATTGTTTGCAATATTTAAATAGATTAATCATTAATGGTGCACTTATCAAAGACGAATTAAAGAAAGAAATATATGAAAATATTTTTTTATGCTACAAGAAACCAACTAAAAAGAATATTATTGAATATTTAAAAACAAATCATAATTATGATGAAACGACTTTAAAATCAAATATATCAGAAGTAAATTGTGATATGTCTTCCTATATTCAATTTAAAGAAATATATGGTGAAGATTTTGAACAAAATTTCAATATAATTGAAGAAATAATAAAAGATATTACTATTTTCGAAGATAAAAAGATTTTAGAAAAAAGATTGAAAGAAATATATCATTTATCTGATGATAAAGTTCAAAAAATTAAAAGTTTAAATTATAAAGGTTATGCAACATTAAGCAAACATTTTTTGAATGATTTTTATAGTGTTAATAAACAGACTAATGAAAGATATGGACCAATCATTCAAATTATGCGTGATACAAATTATAATTTGCAACAAGTGATATATGATGATAGGTATAATTTTATTAAAGCAATTGACGATTATAATAAAGAAAATTTAAACATAGCCAAAAAATTAAATGTAAGTGATTTTATTGATGAGTATATCTATGTATCTCCAATTATGAAGAGATCATTAATTCAAAGTTATAATATTATTCAGGAGTTAGAAAAAATATTAGGACAACCTATTTCTAAATATTATATTGAATGTTCTAGAGTAAATAGCGGTTCTAGTAAAATAACTGCTTCCCGTTATAATCAATTAAAAGAACTTTATAAAAATTGCCAAAGTCAAGTCAATGATCTTTCGAAAAATTATATAAATATAAACAAATTAAGTAAACAATTAGAGGAATGTAAAGATAAATTAAGAGCCGATAAATTATATTTCTATTTTACTCAATTTGGAAAATGTATGTATACATTAGAAGATATTGATTTAGATGATGTATTTTCAGGAAAATATGATATAGATCATATATATCCTCAATCACTTATTAAAGATGATTCTTTAAGTAATAGAGTTTTGACAAATAAAGAAAAAAACGGAAAAAAAGATAATAAATTTATTTTTGATATACCAGGATTTTTATCAAAGGAGGCAGAAGCGTTTTATAAAAAATTATTGGAATGTAAACTTATAACAAAAGAAAAATATCGTAGATTAACTATGAAGCAAATAGATGATAATGAACTTAGTGTTTTTGTTAATAGGCAATTAGTTGCTACAAATCAATCTATTAAAGGATTAGTGGAAGTTTTAAAGATATATAAAGGTGTAAAACCTACAAATATCGTATATTCCAAAGCGACCAATATTAATGATTTTAGAAATAATTATGATTTGTATAAGTCTAGAACTGCTAATAATTACCATCATGCTCATGATGCTTATTTAAATGTAGTTATAGGGAAAACTTTAGATGATTATTATAGATACAATTATTTGCAAAAGTCTAAGGATATATTAGATTTAAAAAATAAAAAAATTACTATTAATCCTGAAAAAATTCTTTCTAAAAATAGATATATTTATAAAAATGGAGAAAAAAAGGTTATTTGGGATTTAGAGAAGAATCTAAAAATGATAAAAACTAATCTATATTATCGTTTTGATATTAATGAAACAATTATGACAAGAACATCTAATAAAATGTTTAAAAAAACGGGTATTTCACCTTCAGGAAAATCAGAAAATCTAATCCCTATTAAAACATCTGATTCAAGATGTGATGTATTAAAGTATGGTGGTATTAAATCTAATTCATATAGTTTTTATTGTATAGTAGAATTGTCTGATAAAAAAGAAAAAAAATCCTATATTTTAGAAGCTATTCCTAAAACCCATAGTGATAAATTAGAAGAATATATTGAACAATCTATTGATAAAAAGAAGGTAAGTGATTTTAAGATAATCAATAGGAATATCAAAAGCAATATCATTATTGAATATGAAAAGTTAAGATATGTGATTACTGGTAAAAGTGGTGAGCGATATTTAATTAAAAATTTTAAAGATCGTAATTTTTCTTATAATGCAATAAAAACAATTAAGCACATTGAAAAATACAATTATCAAAAAAAATTTGAAATACCAGTTGAAGAGACAAAAGAAAAAATTATTTTAGCACCAAAAAATAAAGATACTAAAGAAATTTCTCTAACATTGAATGAGTGCCAAGCATTACTTGATGAGATTATTAGTTTATTTAAAAAAGATATATATGCTTATGATATAATCAATAAAATTGCTTCAAATTTAGAAGAAAACAAACAAAACTTAACATTAATAAATTTAATCAAAGTGTTAACAGAAGTATTAGTTTTGTTAAAAACAAATGAACGGGGTACTGCCGATTTAACATTAATTAATATGAATAAAGATACAGGTACATTGCGTATTAACAAAACTTTAAAGCCAGGTATGAAATTTATTTCTGAATCACCTACGGGATATTATAGAAAAGTTATTTTTGAGGTTCCAAATGGCATTTAGAAATATTATTATTCAAGATAGGTGTAAACTTGAATATTCTCTAAATTATTTAATTTGTAAAAAAGGGATGGAAGAAAAACGAGTATTATTAGATGAAATTAAATTAGTAGTAATAACATCTACTCAAGTATCAATAACTACTAGTTTAATTTCTATGCTTTCAAAAAATAAAATAAAAGTTATATTTTGCGATGATACTCATAATCCTGAATGTGAATTAGTTTCTTACCAAAATAATTATTATTCATATCGAAAAATAAAAGAACAAATTGATTTTGTTAAAAATCAAGGATATTTGTGGAAAAAAATTGTGATTGAAAAAATCACCAATCAAGCAAGAAATTTGAAAAAACTTAATTATCTAGAACAATATCAGTTACTAAATAACTATTGTTCAAACGTAGAAGATAACGATATAACCAATCGTGAGGGACATAGTGCGAAAGTGTATTTTAATGCAATTTTTGGGTTAGATTTTAATCGTAAGTCTAATTGTTTAATTAATAAATATTTAAATTATGGATATACAATTTTGCTATCTACAATAAATAGAGAAATTAAATCTTTAGGATATTTAACAGAATTGGGAATTCACCACATCGGAGAGTCTAATCAGTTTAATCTTTCTTGTGATTTAATAGAACCTCTTAGGCCGTTAGTTGATTCATATATCATAAATAAGTTAGTAGATGAAAACAATTTTAAACAAAAATTTGTTGAAATGTTATCAATGATGGTAAAATATAATAATCAAATGGTTTATTTAGATAATGCTATTCATCTTTATGTCTCTGATTTGATTCAGTTTATGAAAAATAAAAATGAGAATAAATTAAATTTTATAATATATGAGTTATAGATATATGCGTACAATATTATTTTTCGATTTACCAACTTTAACACTACTTGATCAAAGAAATTATCGTAAATTTGTAAAAGGAATAAAAAAATTAGGTTTTTATATGATTCAAGAATCTGTATATGTGAAAATGTCAATAGATAGTCAAGTTGCAGAATCTATTATTAATAAAGTAAAACTATTATCTCCACCTAAAGGCAGTATTATGGTTTTAACAATTACAGAAAAGCAATTTTCACAAATGCAATTTATTTTAGGAGAAAACGTTTCAAGTATTATTTCTTCTGATGAAAGGGTTATAATTTTGTGATAAAGAAAATTTTTATAAAACAATTAAACCAAATAATTATTATCAATCAACCATACATAGCTTTAAAATTCAGTGATGCAGAGTGCTATCGAGAATTTTGTTATAATATTGGCAATAGTATAATATATAGTATAAATAATGAAGAAGAAAATTGTTCAAATATATTATTTATAAAAGATCCAATGAATATAGATATAAATAATAAAAAAATTTTAACGGCTTTGTATAAAAAAATAATTCAATATATTGATTTAAATTTAAAAGAACATATATCATTAATAGAAAATGAAATATTTAAATTATTGGATGAATTAATATATCAAACAAATTATGAGTTATATTATGATGGAGAAATTGATATAAATAAAATATTAGGAATGTATCAATTAAGTTTAAAACAAAACAAAGATAATAATTATCTAGAATTTTTAGTAAATTATATTAAATTAAATATTGAATTAAATGACTCTAGTCTAATTATATCATTTGGTTTAATAAAAATTTTAACAAAAAATGAATTGGAATTACTAAAAAAGGAATTAAAATTGTTAAATATATCACTAGTTGATATTATAATAGAGACAACCAATCTAAGTAGAATAAGCTATTTAAATGTTGATAGTGAATGGAATGTATTTTAAATAATTAACATATAGGACTAGCAAGCCTCAAATATTGGTTTTGAGGTTTGCTAGGTATGTTGAATATAGATATTAGAATACCAACTAAATACAGGTATTTACCCCGTTAATGTTTGCTAGGTATGTTGAATATAGATATTAGAATACTACGCATCTTCTAGTGTATAACTTAAGTAAGTTTGCTAGGTATGTTGAATATAGATATTAGAATACAATTATATCTAATCACTATTTTTTAGTGTTGTTTGCTAGGTATGTTGAATATAGATATTAGAATACATCAGATAATGATACATTTGAGGCTTATGAGTTTGCTAGGTATGTTGAATATAGATATTAGAATACATAGTAAACAGACATTAGCAATCCTCCTTTGTTTGCTAGGTATGTTGAATATAGATATTAGAATACCAAGTGATATTATGTTATATAATAGCGTGCGTTTGCTAGGTATGTTGAATATAGATATTAGAATACGCTACTTCAAAATCAATACCTAACCTTTTTGTTTGCTAGGTATGTTGAATATAGATATTAGAATACATTAAACAAAATAACTGTTGAAATAAACGTGTTTGCTAGGTATGTTGAATATAGATATTAGAATACAAAATCTTGGCAGGGACTCCCCGACACAAGGTTTGCTAGGTATGTTGAATATAGATATTAGAATACTATTCCAACAGATGAAGAGATTGATTATATGTTTGCTAGGTATGTTGAATATAGATATTAGAATACAAATTTACGTTAATTATTTCAACAGAATTAGTTTGCTAGGTATGTTGAATATAGATATTAGAATACCATTACTTATAATAGGCATTATTTAAACGTGTTTGCTAGGTATGTTGAATATAGATATTAGAATACCTATAGGAATTTCCAAATTTAACACATTTGTTTGCTAGGTATGTTGAATATAGATATTAGAATACAATTGGTGAGGATATTTTTAATCAATATATGTTTGCTAGGTATGTTGAATATAGATATTAGAATACTACATATTCTTCTCGAACTATAGTATTGTTGTTTGCTAGGTATGTTGAATATAGATATTAGAATACTTATAAATCTATTGTATTATTATTAAATGAGTTTGCTAGGTATGTTGAATATAGATATTAGAATACAGTTTCAAGTACAAATACGATACAAACGTAGTTTGCTAGGTATGTTGAATATAGATATTAGAATACGTATTGTATACTTTATTCACCCCCTCACCGGTTTGCTAGGTATGTTGAATATAGATATTAGAATACAATAAAGTTGCAAGAGTATCGACATCCATTGTTTGCTAGGTATGTTGAATATAGATATTAGAATACAAAATGCAAAAGCAGTAATTTTACATGACAGTTTGCTAGGTATGTTGAATATAGATATTAGAATACTTAGCAATACCACTTCCAAATGAAGAAGTAGTTTGCTAGGTATGTTGAATATAGATATTAGAATACACACATTGCTCACGAATAGGGCAGTCAACAGTTTGCTAGGTATGTTGAATATAGATATTAGAATACTATAAAATGAAAGTGTGGTCGGTAACCTTTGTTTGCTAGGTATGTTGAATATAGATATTAGAATACAGTGACAATAGCTCTAAATTTAATATTATCGTTTGCTAGGTATGTTGAATATAGATATTAGAATACCGGGAGAGTTAACAGGTAACGAGTACCAAAGTTTGCTAGGTATGTTGAATATAGATATTAGAATACTACATCAGTAAAAATAAAAGTTTCCAATCCGTTTGCTAGGTATGTTGAATATAGATATTAGAATACATTTGGAGAACCTATAGTATAAGGTGTGTTGTTTGCTAGGTATGTTGAATATAGATATTAGAATACTTTTTCAAGATCATCAGTTCTTGGAAAGTTGTTTGCTAGGTATGTTGAATATAGATATTAGAATACCACCAGTAGTTTTTGAATAAGTCAAAGTACGTTTGCTAGGTATGTTGAATATAGATATTAGAATACTCGCTCCAAATTTAATTTGAGTCATCATCAGTTTGCTAGGTATGTTGAATATAGATATTAGAATACAATCAAAATTTTGTTTCGGCATTGCCTTTTGTTTGCTAGGTATGTTGAATATAGATATTAGAATACGAAAATTATAAATTTAAAAATTGATGTTTTGTTTGCTAGGTATGTTGAATATAGATATTAGAATACTTTTCACCCATCACTTGTTGCCATTTATCGGTTTGCTAGGTATGTTGAATATAGATATTAGAATACTAAGGTTTTGTCCCCTTATATCTCGAAAAAGTTTGCTAGGTATGTTGAATATAGATATTAGAATACGGCGAAAAAGAGTAGTTTTTCTTGGAGTCAGTTTGCTAGGTATGTTGAATATAGATATTAGAATACACATTAGTTTCACGCATAAACGTGTCGCCAGTTTGCTAGGTATGTTGAATATAGATATTAGAATACAGGCTCAGCAGTTGAATATAATTCCTTAGTAGTTTGCTAGGTATGTTGAATATAGATATTAGAATACCCGGATCATAAAAATCTAGCCTTTGGCTTCGTTTGCTAGGTATGTTGAATATAGATATTAGAATACTTTCGAATTTGTTGTTGCCCTACACATCCTGTTTGCTAGGTATGTTGAATATAGATATTAGAATACAATCCGAATTTTGTTTCGGCATTGCCTTTTGTTTGCTAGGTATGTTGAATATAGATATTAGAATACATAACTATCTTTTTTCTGCAAAAAAGCAGAGTTTGCTAGGTATGTTGAATATAGATATTAGAATACGCAACAACTGAAAATCCATACATAGCGGGCGTTTGCTAGGTATGTTGAATATAGATATTAGAATACTAAAATAACTGTTGCATATACTATAAGTTCGTTTGCTAGGTATGTTGAATATAGATATTAGAATACCGATATAGAAACGAATATATTATATCTATATGTTTGCTAGGTATGTTGAATATAGATATTAGAATACTCTCGAAACCACTTATAAATGTCAAGTTAAATATCCTCAATTTTGTTCATTTAACTATCCTCAGTTT